>VOFB01000005.1_pt1 | contig 52001 bp, 60 predicted proteins | sample 5384141 | NCBI WGS metagenome assembly VOFB01 (sample SAMN12384721, study PRJNA508395) | human gut metagenome | isolation source: healthy gut A | host: Homo sapiens | reverse complement strand
ACCACTTGACTAGGAAACAGTATTTTCAGATGATGCATAAAGCAGTAGGAAATAATATCTGCTGTTCTATAAATTAGACAATAATGCAACCATGATTACATTATCAATCAGGGAATGGTTTGTATTACAGAACAGTATTTTATGATGATGTGACAAAAAATGAATGGCAAGACAGAGACAGTCAGTGATGCACTGGCAGATGCCATTGAAGAAATGGAAGAAAAATTTCATCCGGTGTAAAGGTGACAATGTCTTTTACCAGTAATGGAGAGGGAATTTCCATGGACATTGAAGTATCTACAAAGGAAGAAGCAGCAAAGATTTTGCAGAATCTTGCAACCTTCGATGCTTTCCGCAGTGTAACGACCAACGGAATTACAGAATCTACAGATGAGAACGGTAAAATTACGGTAACATTTTCAGTGATGTGTACCTATGTAAATGGTACAGCAGATGATTCCATTGATACCGAGACCACGCCGGAAGAAGATGTCGAGACCTATATGAATGGTGACCAGTATATTTATCCGGATATGGAAGGCAGTACCGAAAGTGGGGAGGCAGACAATGAATAAGGAAAAAGAAAAAGTAAACGACAGGGAATTAAAAACTGATATTTGTATTAGGCGGCATAGTATTATTTTCTTAATCTACCAGTTTGGATATCTGAATGTCAGAAGGCAAATGAAAATTTAAAGAGCCAGGTAGATGAGGTGCGTGGAGAAGTAAAAGTTGTGCAGACAATGAAGCAGAACGAAGAGACTTATAAGGCATATACAGATCAGTATGAGCGGTTATAATAGCAGAGTTAAAAATATAAATTAAATCGTAATTTAAATAACCAGGGATTTTCATTAGTGGAAATTCTGATTGCAGTAGCATTCTCGTACTGTGTGCAGTTCCTTTACTGAAAGCATTTGTAACATCTGCCCAGACAATGCCGAGGGCAAGACAGAATTTAAAATGCGACTACACTGGCTGAAAATATTATGGAAGAAATAAAAGCAGCAGGTGTTGAAGGCTATAGTGTGAAATCAGGAGACACAGTTGCGATAGATGGTGTGGATCTTCCGGTTTATGAGGCTGAGTATAGCAATTACAAGCTTTGATGGCAGGGCATATGATGTTAAAGGCAGTAATGACACCATCGCAGGAAGACCTATCTAGTGGTACGGATGAAAAAAGCATATAATGCACAGGGTATCCCGGAGATTTCTGTTATGGATGACAGCCGGGATGCTGTTTATGTAGAGGACAAGAATGCAAGATTTGACATAATAGATGAAAAATGGTGATTCCGCTAAGCATGAAGGCGGAAGAACTGCTGAATGCATGCAGAACGGAATACCGCTTTGCAGTAAAGGAAAATCACGGCAGATATACCGTTACCCAGACGGTAACATACAGTGATGCTTCCGGAAATACAATCGGAACACCCCAGACCCTGACCATATTTGATTCGGTGCTGACCGGAGCAGATCTCAGGAAGTCTTTATGTGGTGCTATATTCCGGCACTTCGAACAGCCGGTGATATGTACAGAACGCAGGAGAAGGTGGTAAATCGAAAACAGACAGGAGATTCCGGTTGATGTATATCTTATCCGTCAGGCTCGCAGATACACCACTTGCAGTCAGTATTATAGAAAGTGCTCCATCAACAGTGGCAGCAAACACAGATTCATACAAATCTTTCTGTAGATGATAAGACAGACATCGGCAGTATAGAACGAAATGGAAGCAGTATTACAGCAGCTACAGCTAAAAGCGCCTTTGGTTTTCAGAAGATGGGCGAGGCTGCAAAGGCAGATGCAGCCAGACTTTTATACAGTAGAAGTAACCGTTAAACCGTAGATTCGGAAAATCAATTACCTTAACAGGAACGGCAATGAAGTAAGGCGGGAAAACAATGAACAGATGGAAGAAATCACAGGACAATCGAGAATGTCACTGGTCATGGTCATTGGAACAGTGGCACTGGTAAGCATACTGGTGGTTATAGTACTGTCGCTTTCTCTGATGAATATACAGATGAAGTCAGTATATAAGAAGTCTGCGGATAATTTCTATGATGCAGAAGCAGCAATGGATGAGATACGTACCGGTCTGCAGCAGGATGTAGCAGATGCAGCAACCAAGGCATATCTTTCTGTTATGTCTCAATATTCTGCCAGCAGTTATCAGGATGCTGTGCGCCAGAGCACCTTCCGGGAATTGTACCGGAAGGAGTTAAAGAAGAAAATCGGGCAGACCATGGATGATACCCATTATGATATCGGCTATCTTGAGAATTATATCGGTGCGTCCCACCGTTATGAAGCAGCAACCGGTACCGGAGCCAGACTTACAACACAGGATGGCAAAGATGCAGATTTTGTGGTAACACAGTCCGGTCTTGTGATTATGAATCTGGAGCTTTCTTATAAGGATGCAGATGCTTATGAGTCAGTTGTAGATACAGATCTGGTATTAAGCTATCCACAGGTAAACTTTATCCAGTCAACATCAGTACCGGATTTGCTGAATTACTGTGTGGTAGCAGATGAAGGTGTCTGGGTAAACAATGGAAACCGTACACTTACCATGAATGGCAATGTATACGCAGGCGATTATTATACCGGAAGCAGCAGTGACCGGAATGGATTCCACATTGATAACAGTGGAAGTGTAATGCTTGGACTGCGCAAGACGCTGATTACCAGAGGCGGACTTACGGTAGAAAATAAAGGTTCTTTACAACGGATACCAAAGCTACGATATGGGCAGATAATCTCAATGTTTACAGCAACGCAGCCCTGTCCTTATCCGGCAGTACATATGTATCGGATGATTTGACGATTACCGGAAGCGGTGATGTTACCTTGCGTGGAGAATATTATGGCTACGGTAATCCGGAAACTGCCAAGGCAGCGGCATCTGTAGTTACAGAAGAAGTCAATGCCAATAAGGCGGCATACAGCAGTGCCATGATTATCAATGGAATTGCAGACAGTGGCAAGGCAAGTATCCGCATGAATGGATTAAAGACACTGATGTTAGCAGGAAATGCCTATATCGGAAGCGGCAATGCCATGATGGGAGAGTCCCGGCTGTAAAGAGCAGCCAGACGGCATATCTTGCACCGGCAGACTGTTTTCTTATAAAGACTACCAATCCCACAACGGTAGCGGAAGATTTTATGGCAAAGAGTGATTTTTGCAGCAACTCCGGAAAAATATATTAATTATGAAGTGTTAAAAAATTATCATGCTTTTGATATCACACCATTATATAAAGATGGTCTGGTTTATTATTTCTTAAAATTCGAGAATGCAAAGGAAGCAGCGGCATTTGACCTTGCATACTACAATGATGCAGACCATGCAGCCACAAGGCAGCAGTACCTGTCTCTGTATGTGGATGACGCAGAATTATCTATCCGGGAGAGCAGCACTGTGGAGAAGATTACCAACGGAAGCATTCTTGTCTGGGATACAAAAGGAATCCGAACCATTGAGCCGACAACCATAAGTAATGGATTAGACGATATTTACGAGGATGGTTATTATGCCGGACTGCAGAGCGGCTGGCAGGATATGTATGCTTCTTATAATATTTCACTGACAAAGGATTATGAGAGGCTTACAACGGAGCAGAAAGCAGCCACTGTGTTTGAAAATCTGGTGGATGTAGACGGACTGAAAAAAATTACCGGCACATCCGGAGCAGTAGAATTTGAATTTACCGATGGGGATGGAATCCGGCAGGTGGCATACGTAACAGATAATGAAGGTGCATCAGCATTGGAGGTGGATGCTTCATTTCTGGGTGGAAAGAATGTACCGCTTATCATTGCAACCGGAGATGTGAAGGTTACAGCAGATTACTCCGGCACAATTTTAAGTGGTGGCCAGGTGACCTTTGGCATGCCGGGAAGCAGCAGCTCAACAGTGTCATCTGATATGCAGGATGCTGCCAGAGTCATTCAGAATGCCGAATATAAGAAGGGGTCAGATACCTATATTCTGTCACAGGTATTGAAGAACAGCCAGTACTATGTAGGCAGTATTGGAAAGGCATATACCGGAGAGGATGCCGTGGATGTAACGAAGCTTGTAACCTATCAGAACTGGTCAAAGGAGTAAAGATAAGATGCAGAAAGGGAATCGTATAAGCGGAAAAAAGAATAGTGGATTTTCGATGGTAGAGCTGATTGTTACCGTGGCGATTCTTGCAATTATTTCTGTGGGAGCGTTTCTGCTTACCGGCTCACAGAATGGATGGAAACTGCGTCATGCTGCGGAAAGACTGGATTCGGCACTGGATAAAGCTATGGTTAAGTCTATGAGTAAGAGTGATACTGCAGGTCTTATTGTCTATGAATTAAATGGAGAATATTATGCAGCAATGATAAAGGAATCCTGCCGGGACGGAAATATTTACCGTGTAACTGAGGACAAGGTGCTGGAAAAGTATTCACTTGGAAAAGAACCGCTGACGATTACGCTAAGTTATAAAGGAAAGATGGGACAGCAGTATCAGATGTTACATTATCCAATCAGGGCAGTGAGAGTAATTTAAGCAGTGCGGCAGAATTTCTCTATGACAGAAGTACCGGAGCAGTTAAGACCGTAAAGGTAAACAGCGTGGAAAGCTATTATACTGGTAGAAGTTGTCAGACCGTGATATGCAGATAAAAATAAGTGCTGCCACCGGCAGACATGAATACAGTAAGCAAAAGCAGGGAGGAGAGGAAAACAAAGTGGGCCACAGGAAATCTTCAAAGAAGTATTGTGAAATCAGAAAATGCAGGATATATGATAACAAAGGATTTACGCTGGTTGAACTGCTGGTAGGAATTGCGATTGTGGCAATTGTCGGCGGGTTAATCGGCACATTTTTGATTTTCTCCACAAGAACATATGGAAAAAGTAACTGATGAAGCAGACTTACAGGAGGATGCACAGATTCTCCTATCCCAGATGGATAATTATATTATCGATACAGACAGTGCGCTTCGTTATTATGCAGATGTATCAGAGAGTGGAAGCGGCACGGAAATCTTAAAGGACAGCCTTTATCCGGGTGGAGCAGCAGGACTGACCAGAAAATGGCTGGAGATTTATAAGACCACCGATACCGGATATACGAAAGAGACCGTTTTGTGGACAAAATCCACAGAGAAGCTGACATATAAGCAGGAGACGATTGATGCGGCAGGAACGGTAACTGAAAATATAGAAGAACAGGATCTGGCAACGCATGTAACGGATTTTTCCATTGATCTGACGAAAGTAACTTCACTGCGTCAGGTAACAGTGTCTGTTGCACTTGCCAGTGGAGAGAAAAGTTATGGAGCGGATACTACAGTGTATCTGCGCAACCAGATTGTAGTAAATGGGGAGCCTTATAAACCGGATGCAGCACCGGTCATTTCATCTGTACTCAGCGTTAAGGTTCTGCCACAGACAGTTATGATGCGGCCCGGCGGAAGAAAGGCATTTCAGGCAATTGTCTATGGTAATAATTCACCATCCCAGGAGGAAACCTGGAGTCTTTCCGGAAATACGTCTTCCTGACCACTATTTCAGAGGATGGATTGCTGTGGATCAGCATGGATGAGAAGGCAAAGACCTTAACGGTAACAGCGACATCGGTACAGGATACCACCAAGTCAGGAATGGCGGAAGTAACAGTAGTACATGGCAAGAAGCTGTCTTTAGGCCAGATTCGGAAATACTGGCTGCAAAGAGGAAAATCAATGTATATCTATGCAAGGGTGAATGGAACATTAAGTGGTTCTATTACCTGGGAAAGTAATCCATTGGATTTACTTTCGGTGAATCCCGCAGATTCTGTAACAGTTGCAGGAGGATATCCATCATTGGATTTGATGAATGCAAGATGTGTGAAAACAGAGTATCCGGGGACACCTTTAGGAGAATATACAGTGAAGATTAGCGGTATAGTAGATGGTCAGCCGTATGAAGATATGGTTTATATAGAGGTGGTGGATTCGCCTGAAATGGCTGGAGCAGGTGATGTTGTATATTTTGATAAATCAAATGGTTTGGATTATTGGGTACATCCTGGAGACACCGTGAATTTGTCTACAGCATTAAAGAGGTTCGATATTGGAACAAAACGTAGTTATGAATTTAAAGAAGGCGGGAATATAAATAAGGAATCCTATACTTTTGAAACCTCTGGAACAGATGATGAAAAGATAAAAATAAGTATTGATGAAACAGCTGAGGATGGTGAGATTTATGTTACAGTCAAAGCTGGAAATCAATGGAATACAGGCTATGATTCTGTTACAATTCATGTGGCGGAGGAATTGGATTTCCCATATATTGTGGAAACAACATATTTTCCAGATCAGGAGAACTGGTTCTGGTCAAGTGTACATTGCAGGGGACCGGTAATGATAGCAGATTCAACATTACAATTTACGAATCTTACTTCCGGAATCAATGGGTTGATAGCAAATACCGGCGAGCCGCATAAACTTACACCATCGGAGCAGCATACAGGTGAGAATGAGCGTACGCTGTCTGGCGTAAATGAATTTGTACAGGACGGACCGGGAAGATATGAAAGTTCTAAGATACTTAATTTAGAGGGAATTATTATTATTGATAAAGATGTTGAACTTGATGCACCTTTTATTTGTTGTAATAGTGATACGGTGATTTATATAAAGGGAGAACATAGCTTGAAATTCAAAGGAATTACTACTTTTGACGGGCTGATTTATGCACCGGAAGGGGATGTTTATTTTGAAGGTCAGGCGGGTTATTGCCGGGGCGTTGTAATAGCAAAAAATTTGCATGTAAATAGTCGGGGAGACAGGGAGTTCTCCTTTATGGAAAAAAGCAGTGTAATGGATCTGGTTAATACATTGAAGGCAAACTAGCTTGTTGAGAAGTAAAAGAGGACAGGATATATGAAACGGAAGAATTCTTTGAAAAATTCCAGAAAGAGAATCATTCAGGCAACGGTAGCAGCAGTAGCCGGTATAACAGTTGCGGTTGCTGCATTCCGGCCGGTAGAGACTTCAGCAAACGGAGTACTGCCGGGGGTGGAAAGCATCGTTGCACAGAAGATGGCAACAGAAGATAAGACCTATCGGATTTTAGAGATTATGCCGGATGGAGCAGAAAGTGAAATGGGCTATCTTGCAGCGGGCAGTGAGCCGGTAGCCCTAGCAGCAGATGGAATGCTGGCTTACTTTGCAGAGAATGGTATCGAAAATACGCAGCAGGAGAGAATGAATTATATCAACAGCTTAAAGCAGCGTTTGGAGGACGGGAAGATAGCTTCCGGTGATACATCTAAGACACCACTTTATGCAGAAGCTTATGAGGAGACTTTTTTCCCGACAGAGGAGCAGCAGAAGGACTACAAGAAGCTGGTATTTCCGGAAGAACAGTATGAGACAATTACTGCTGAGGGACATTATGCTTACCGGCAGGATTATGACGGAAACTATAATCCCAATGTAGTTTCCTTCTCTTATAATGCAACTGGGGATTATGCAGTAGAATTTGAACGGAGAACACCACTTAGGGATGAAGCACCATATAACCAGCCATATGAGTACCGGGATAATGGAACAGATGGTTATTATGAAGCAGTAGAAAATCCTATGACAGGTGGTAATTATTACTATATTTCGGACTTTTATTATGTTGGAGCAGATTCCGAACATGGACATTATCTGGCACAATTAGATGCTGCAAAACCATATTCATATACTGCATCAGGGGATGGAGCATTTGCATTTGTGCAGGGAACAGTGGAAGAGGACAGCGCAAATCAGTCCTGTCAGGTGGAGATGGGCTCTGTCTGGTATACCGGTGGACTTTATAATAATAACCTGTTCCGGGACTATGTATTAGGAGCATTGTCCAAGGATGATTTAAAGGTGGAAGTAACGGCAGTGACAGAGTCTGGACTTGCTTCCGTAGATGTATCCGGTATGGATTTTATTTATATCGGCGGACAGGGTTATGATACCGGAATGAAATATCAGCTTTCTTCTCCGGAGCTTCTTGCACAGGTGGATAAAATATATAAGAAAATTTTAGGAAAAGCACCGGTTCTTATTGATTCCACTGTCTTAGAAAGTGCACTTACTGATTATAATACTTCTGATATTGCAAAGCTTGTGGTGTGGAGCATCCAGAAGGAGTTAAAGGATGACCCGCAGTCTGTGGATGCGGCAGAATTATGTGATACCGCTTCTTTAAACAGCAATTACACCGGCAATGATACTAATTATGCGGAAAATAATGTTTACTGCATGAAAATGACAGATGCAGACGGGGTACGTCAGCATGTATTTACCGGTCTGCTGGAAGCTTTTCCACAGGAGCTACAGGAGGCGGAGGGATTTGCATCCGTCCGGGCATTGATTGAGCAGGAGAATACCCTCCGTACATCAGCGGATGCAATTGATACCACGCTTTCAAAGAACATGGTCTTACAGTATATTTTAAATTATCCGTATGAGAGAACCTTTAGTGATAAAGAGGAGCTGCGGGTGCTGGATATCGAACCGGCAATGGGCGCACTGTATCTTGATGAAAATACAGCTGATGACAGGATTCTTACCAAAAAGAAGCTGGCAGACTGGACAGGTGTTGCCATTGAAAATATCAGCATTACCCGGATGACTTCAGCGGAGTTTATTGGTAAAATCGAAGACATGAATATGAAATACGACCTGGTTTACTTTGGGCTTGGTTATGCCGGAGAGAATGGAAATTCTGATGCAAAGCTTCAGGGGATTATATGAACCGTGATGCTGAAGGAAATACGGTTTATAATGATTCACTGATGAACGGACTGGTCTATGCACATACCGGGGATGCATTCTTAAGAAAGGCTATTCTTGGCGGACTTTTAGATACCGATTATGTAGATAATAATACATCGAATTATCTCTATGGAGGCAATCCGGACAGCTCAAGAGACCCATACGGTGACCGGGATGAGTGGGACAGCGGATTAGGTAAACTCGTTACCGCAACAAAGACCATCAGTGGTTTCCAGTATGATAATCCAAAGAATAGAAATGACCGTCAGGAAATTACTGTTACAGTAGGAAATGTAGGAGTATACCGTGCCAGCGGAAATGATATAACAGAGAGCAAGAAACGTGATCTGGAAGAATTCCTCGGAGCGAAATATCCGGTTCTTTTTGCACAGAATTTTGTGACCACAGAAGGTGAAATCAATGCAAAGGTGGTAGATAATTCTTCTGTTTTATATCAGTTCGCAAAGGAAAATCTGGCACAGGATAATGTCTTTTACCTGGATACCGAAGGCAAGCCAAATGATGAGAGCAGCTTCCGGTACTATATTAATATGCCAAAGGTTAAACTTGCCATGCTCAATCCGTCTACCGGAGTAGAAGAGAGTGATACGGCATTAAGTACAGGAACAGCACGTACTACGGATAACAATTATGGCAATAAAATAGTAGAAATCCGTACCGATAAGAAGGATTCCGGAGTCTATACGCTGCGTTACCGCTTCCGGATTGACAGTTCCGTAGATGCCAGTGCGGCTACGGTATATCATGCAGGACTTTATTTTGATATGAATGCCGATGGTAAATTTATCGAAAATGATACCTATTCCGAACGGCAGAAGGACTGCATCATTTTTGATGCTTCCGGCAATGAAGTCAACCGGGATGCAGCAGGAGAATATCAGTTGAGCAGCGGACAGGAGTACTATCTTGAGAAAGACATTCCAGGTGACTATCGTGGTATGCTGACCTGGAAACTGGAACTGACCCAGACCACCAATGCCTATATCCGTACGGCTAAGACAGGTTATACGATTGTATCAAGACCAGCTGGTGATGACAGTGTACAGGTTGTTAAGGTACTTCAGATTATGGGAAATAATAATGAATGGGGCGGTTACTTTAATCTTTCTCAAGATAGAGACATGCAGGATTTTATCAGCAATTTTGAAAATACGGAAGGGGTCCGGTTTGAAATTACAGCCATTCCAATGCGCAATTTCGATGGCAAATATACATCCTTTGAACAGCTGAAGGATTATCAGATGTTAATCTTTGGTTTCCAGGACAGTTATTCGGATATGACCAATGCTGACACACTGGCAGCAGTAGATGATTATATAGTCAGCGGACGGAGTGTATTGTTTACCCATGATACCTCTTCCTTTGTCAATGTGGCAACCGAGCAGATGTACTGTCAGGATAATCCGGATGGCGATAATGGATGGAACCCAGGCTGGCTTAGCAACCAGGGTAATGCAGGAGATTTTAACCAGGTAGAACGTCACTGGGGCTATATGGTAAACCAGAAATTCCGTGGTGTTCTTGGAATGGATCGTTATGGAATTACTTATAATAAGAGGACTTCCAAAGACCCGCAGGCGGCACAGCTTCGTTCCCTGCTATTAAAGGAAGGTCAGCTTTTAGACATCAGTACTACTACAGATGCCTCCGGCAATGAGATAACAACCGGAACCATTGATACGGCACATGGTGGAGTAACTACAAGGGAGAATCCGGATGGCAGCGGGGCACTGACTTCTGCAGTATTAGGAAGTGATAAGGATATTGCGTATGTACCGGGAACGAATCAGAAGCAGTCCTATGGACAGACACAGGGTTATACTTATGGAGCAATCAATTTCCATTATTATTATAATGCTCCGTGGCAGTGTACAACGGAAGCAAAGTATGCTTATAACCAGTACATGATGTGGCGTACACTTCCGTTACCAACACAAAGAAATGATGTTTCTCTTGGAAACCTGAAAAACAATGCCAGCATGTATGCAACCCAGGTAAATGATGGACAGATTACCCATTATCCATATGAGATTGGCAGTCAGATTACGATAGCTAATACCCATTACCAGTATTATCAGCTGAATATGGATGAGGATATGGATGGAGATGAAAACAGTGATATTGTAGTGTGGTACTGTCTGGGTGCATCCGGTGATGGTTCGGCGATATATACCAGTTCCCCGAATGATGTGCGGAACAATTATTATATTTACAACATTGGAAATATTACCTATTCCGGTGTGGGACACAGTACAATAAGTAACGTGAATGAGAAGCAGTTATTCTTTAATACCATTGTTGCAGCGTACAAGACAAGAATCAAAGATCCGGTAGTAAAGCTTTTAGAGAATGGAAGCCGTACTTCAGCAGAAAAGGAAGCTGTTTATGTACATACTGATAATGCTATCGGAAATAAGGCACTGGAAAATGAAGTAAGTTTTTATTATACCGTAACAGATTCGAATCTCGTCACATCAGATAAGGAAATCAGTGTGGATTATTCCATGGTAGATAAGAATGGCAGCAGTATTGCAATTCCGGTACAGGCAGCAGAAAATCAGGTGTATATCACAACAGAAGCAGTAAACGGAGATATGGTTACGACAGATTCTGCCGGAAGACTGAGAGGCTTAAAGAGCGGGGAAGTGTATAAAGTCACAGTTCATAACCTGACGGATACAAAAGTACAAGAGGCAATTACCAATGGTAATATGCGGATTGCAGTCCATGCAGTCAGTACCTTTGACTATTATGGAGACAGCTATGGTCTGGGTGAAAATGCCAAGAGCATACCGCAGAGCAGTACATCTATGAAAATATTAGGAACAACGCTGTTTGATTTGGATTAGAAGAAAAGAAAAAATATTTATTGAAAAACTGGGGACGAAATTGTATAAGACCGGAAAAGCAATCTGTAAAATCAAAAAAGGGTTGAAAAACTGGTAACGTTACCATATAATAAAACCATGAAGAACCAAGTAGGGTGAATGGTCGCGGCTGCATTGTCGAAAGACATACAGACGAGGAAAGTCCGGGCTTCGCAGGGCAGGATGCCGGATAACGTCCGGTGGAGGCAACTCCAAGGAAAGTGCAACAGAAATGTACCGCCAGGTAACTGGTAAGGGTGGAAAGGCAGTGTAAGAGACTACCGCATCTCTGGTAACAGAGATGGCTCTGTAAACCCCATTCGAAGCAAGACCAGATTTAAGCATTGACGTGGCCCGCCAGCTTAAGGTAGGTTGCTTGAGGCGGTTGGCAACAGCCGTCCTAGATAGATGACCATTTTCAACATAACCCGGCTTACAGCCCTGCTTGGTTTCTTACTATCAAATCTAATGTAATTCTAAAATGTTTCTTAAAAGACAATAACTCTGTTGACACAGAAAAGCAGGGGACTTAAGATGAATATCAGGGTATGGTGATATGTGAACATACATATCACCATATTTTTGCGTAAGCATCCGTAAGGAACTGCCGGTGGCAGGCGCGTAGATATAAAAAGAAGAGAGGTCTTATATTTGAAAGAGAAGTTAGCGAGATTTATGTCAGGAAGATATGGAGTAGATCAGTTATCAAGATTATATCTTGGAATTGCACTGATATTACTGGTAGTTTCAATTTTTAGTCACCTTGGTATATTTTATATAGCTGGAATAGTTCTTCTGGTGTATACTTATTATCGTATGTTTTCGAAGAACATTTCCAAGATGTATGCACAGAATCAGAAGTATTTGAATGCAAAATACCGTGCGGTGGTAAAAAGGATGCATGGAAGAAACAGTGGCAGCAGCGTAAGATTTACCGGTTTTATCGTTGTCCGGGATGTAAACAGAAGGTTCGTGTCCCAAAGGGAAAAGGTAAAATCTGCATTACCTGTCCAAAATGCAGAATGGAATTCATAAAGAAAAGTTGAGCTGTAGCTATTTGGAGGAAGCAGTATGTTTGGATATGTAAATATCAATCGTAATGAATTATCAGATGAAAATAAAAAGATTTACCAGGGGTTATTACTGCGGACTTTGTCAGAAACTAAAGGAGGTTTCCGGCCGTAAAGGCCAGATGCTTTTAAACTATGACATGACATTTCTGGTAGTGTTTCTGACCGGACTTTATGAGCTGGAGGATAAAAACACAGATTTTGTGTGTGCACTGCATCCGACGAAAAAACGGACAGCCAGAATCAATGAGGCAACAGAATATGCTGCTGATATGAATATTATTCTTTCCTACCAGAATTTTGAAGATGACTGGAGAGACAATCGTTCTTATTCGAAAAAAGCATTTGCCAGAATGCTGGGAAAAGATTATAATCGCATCATGGCAAAATACCCAAGACAGGTAAAGGCAGTAGAAACCTATATCGAAGAACTGGGTAAGGCAGAGGATGCACAGGAATCCAATATTGATAAAATATCAGGACTGACAGGAACCATGCTGGGCGAAATTTTTGCATGGCGGGAAGATATATGGGCAGAAGAACTCAGATATTTTGGATTCTATTTAGGGAAGTTTGTTTATCTGATGGATGCCTATGAGGATTTTGAAACAGATAAGCGTAAAAATGCATACAATGTTTTCCGGGTACAGCGGAAAGAGGATATGCAGAATCTGGATACCTTTGTGAAGCTGTTGCTGACCAGTATGATGTCAGAGTGTGCCAAGTCCTTTGAACGTCTGCCAATTCTTATGCATGCAGACATTCTGCGGAATGTATTATATTCCGGAGTCTGGACGAAATATGAGTACAACAGACTGAAACGTGAGCGGAAGCAGCAGAAGCTTCTTGAAAAACAGAAAGCCGAAAAACAGAAGGCAGACAGGAAAAGTGCAACAAAGTGAAGTTAAGAATTAAGAAGGAGTAAGTAGTATGGACCCATACAAGGTGCTGGGCATAGCTCCGGGAGCAACAGATGAAGAAATCAAACGGGCATACCGGAATCTGAGCCGCAAGTATCATCCGGATGCCAATGTAAATAATCCTGACCGTGCACAGGCAGAAGAAAAATTTAAAGAAGTACAGATGGCTTATGACCAGATTATGAAACAGAAACAGCAGGGTTACAGCTATGGAAGCGGTTATGGCGGCGGTGGCGCCTACGGTTATGGTGGTTTTGGCTATGGCAGAACCAATGGTGCATATGGAAACAGCGGATATGGCAGCAGTGCTTCCGGTGAATCGGTAGAGATGCAGGCGGCTGCAAATTACATCCGGAATCGTTGTTTTAAAGAAGCATTGCATGTGTTAGATGGCATTTCTGACAGAACGGCACGCTGGTATTATTACAGTGCAATTGCCAATGCCGGAAGTGGTAATAATGTAACGGCAAAGGAGCATGCCAGTCAGGCTGTCAATATGGAACCGAGTAATATGGAATATCGTCAGCTGCAGCAGCAGTTAGAGTTTGGTGGAACATGGTATCAGAGCAGAGGCGGCGAATATGAACGGCCATATTCCGGCAGCAGCGGCTGGTGCATGAGTATGCTGTTATTGAATCTTTTATGTAATTGTTGTTGTTTCAGACCATATTAGAAAACCATATTTTAGAAGTTCTTTTTTATTTGCAAGAATGAAAACTTCTGCTATACTGTAGAATGAAAAAAAAACAGAAATGGAGATTAGAAATGAGAATTTTAGCTGAAAATACATCATGTATTGTAATTGACTATCAGGAGAAGATTTTGCCGGCAATGTCAGGAAGAGAGGAACTTGTGGCAAATTCTGCTGCATTATTAAAGGGACTTAATTTATTGGAAATACCGATGGTATTGACCACACAGTATGCCAAGGGATTAGGAAATAATATTCCGGAGATTTGTGAAGCAATTGGAAGTGATGTGGCATATGACAAGACCACATTTTCTGCATATGAAACAGAAGCGGTATATGAAGCAATGGATAAAGAGCGTAAAAATGTCCTGATTTGTGGAATTGAAGCACATATCTGTGTACTTCAGACAGCCATTGATTTAAAGGCAGCAGGGTATCAGCCGGTTATCGTAGCAGACTGTGTATCTTCAAGAAAAGAACTGGATAAGGAACTTGGTTTAAAGAGAGCAGAACAGGAAGGCATTCTGATTACATCTAAGGAAGCTATTTTATTTGAATTGACACGTAAGGCAGGCGGACCGGTATTTAAACAGATTTCTGCACTGATTAAATAAAGGAGACAGGATATGCTGCAAAGATTTTATCCCGATGAATATCTGGATTCTACCTATGTCATTGACTTTGATAAACTCTATGAAGAGGGATACCGGGGCATTATTTTTGATATTGATAATACACTTGTTCCACACGGAGCACCGGCGGATGAGCGGGCAAAAAAGCTGTTTGCTCATTTAAAAGAGCTGGGTTATCATTGTATGCTGTTATCGAATAACAAGGAACCACGGGTGAAGATGTTCAATGATGCGGTAAATGTTTCTTATATTTACAAGGCAGGAAAACCGTCAACGAAAAATTATCTTAAGGCAATGGAAGAGATGGGAACCACCACGGAGAATACGTTATTTGTGGGAGACCAGATATTTACTGATGTGTATGGGGCAAACCGTGCGGGAATCCGTACAATTCTGGTAAAACCGATACATCCGAAAGAAGAAATACAGATTGTTTTAAAGAGATACTTGGAGAAAATTGTGTTATTTTTTTATACAAGGAAGAGAAAGAAGGAAGAAAAATCATGAAAATCGGAATTGGAAATGACCACAGTGCAGTCGAAATGAAATTCGCAATTAAAAAGTATTTAGAGGAAATGGGACATGAAGTTGTAAATTACGGAACAGATTCTACCGAGAGCTGTGACTATCCGGAGTATGGTGAAAAAGTAGGACGCGCAGTTGCAGCCGGGGAAGTAGACTGTGGCGTATTAATCTGTGGTACCGGGGTTGGAATCTCTTTAGCTGCGAATAAGGTAAAAGGTGTCCGTGCAGCAGTATGTTCTGATGTAACAACTGCGCATCTGGTAAAAGAACATAACAATGCCAATATCATCGCATTTGGAGCAAGAATTGTTGGAATCGAGAAGGCAAAAGATATTGTAAAAGCATACCTGAATGCAGAATTTCAGGGTGGCAGACATGAAAAACGTATTGCCATGATTCACGAAATTGAATCAAGATAGGGTAAAGTCATAAAAAAAGGTTGAAAAATGGCTTGTTTTATTATAGAATAGAACGAGTGAGTGACAAGTTTGGAATGAGAATTTTTTCCAATACCCGTAAGAACCTGCCGATGGCAGCGTCTTATGGTGCTTAGCAACGAAAATTAGGAGGAATATCGATGATTTCAGCAGGAGATTTCAGAAACGGAATTACAATCGAATTAGAAGGAAATATTTATCAGATTATTGAATTCCAGCACGTTAAACCTGGAAAGGGTGCTGCATTTGTCAGAACCAAATTAAAGAATATCAAGAGTGGCGGTGTAGTTGAGAAAACTTTCCGTCCAACAGAGAAATGCCCACAGGCACGTATCGACCGTAAAGATATGCAGTATTTATATTCTGACGGAGATTTGTATTACTTCATGGATGTTGAAAACTATGAGCAGATTGCTTTAGATAAGACAACCATCGGTGATACCTTAAAATTTGTAAAAGAGAACGAAATGTGTAAAATCTGTTCTCACAATGGCAACGTATTTGCTGTTGAACCACCATTGTTTGTTGAACTTCAGATTACAGAGACAGAACCTGGATTCAAGGGTGATACTGCAACAGGTGCAACAAAACCTGCAACTGTTGAGACTGGTGCAACTGTAATGGTTCCATTATTCGTAGAGCAGGATGATGTCATTAAAATCGATACAAGAACTGGTGAGTATTTATCCAGAGTATAATTTCATGCGAAATATGTGGGAGTTTCAAAACAGTTGTTTTGAAACTCCTTTTTCTGTTGCCGGGTATTAGGAAAGAACTGTCAGTGGCAGTACCAGCAGGTTATGGCAATGAGAATGGAAAGTTGAGGAAACAGGCTATGCAGGAAGAAAGCAGAAAAGAGAAAAATTTCATAAAAAGGATTTATCATGCAGAAGCACCAAAGTGGTTGAAATATGCGATATTATTCGGATATCCGGTTCTGCTTTTTTATATTACTGCATTTATGACATATAATCCTTTTGTAAGAACCAGGTGGAGAGCACAAATTCTAAATCTCCTTTTATTTGAGGCTTTTGTGTGGCTGCTGCTGGCGATTACCGGAAGTGCAGTGATTGCACTTCGCACGGAGACAATTCTTGGAATTGCACTGAGCATTGCGAATTATTATGTCATTTCCTTCCGTGGTTCTCCGGTGGTTCCGTGGGATTTACTGTCCCTTGGAACGGCAGCCAGTGTTGCCGGAGGCTATGATTATACTTTGCCGCCCCGTCAGATTGCATTGATTCTTCTGATGCTCTTTCTGGCATTTACGGAGCGTTATGCAAAGATTCATATTTCACGGAAAAAGATATTGCTCCGTGCAGGTAGTGCTGTGATTTCTATTGCCTGTATGGCAGGAATTGGCTGGATGGTACAGGATGATGCAATGGTAAGTGAATTACAGCTTTATCCGTTTCTTTTTACGCCTACAGTCATGTATGAACGAAATGGTTTTGCTGTGACGTTTCTTATGGATATGCAGTATCTTAAGGTGGAGAAGCCGGAAGGATATTCCGTTGAAAAGGCAAAGAAATTATTAGAAAAAGAGGATGGTCTTGAATGGACGGCATACGACCAGAGAAATAATTTTGGAGAGGAATTCGCAAATCAGAAAGAAACAACAGACCAGCTTCCGAATGTTATCGTCATTATGGATGAAGCCTTTTCCGATTTGGGGGTCCTGTCCGATGAGGCACTTCCGGTAAATGAAGATTATATGCCGTTTATTCACAGCTTGCAACAGAGGGCAGAAAATACCCAGACCGGATATTTGAATGTATCGGTGAAGGGTGGAAATACAGCAAATACGGAATTTGAATTTTTAACGGGAGATACCATGGCATTTCTTCCGGCTGGTAGTATTCCGTATCAGCAGTATATTACGAAGGATACACCAAGCATGGCATCCTATCTAAAGAGCTTGGGCTATGAGACCTATGCCATGCATCCGTATTATGCGTCCGGCTGGAACCGGGATAAGATATATCCGCTGCTGGGATTTGACAGCTTTTATTCTTCCACGGATTTCTATGGTTCCACCTATGAGCGGGGCTATATTGATGATTCATCCTGTGTGGATAAGATTATTGAGACATATGAGAAGAAGGATGCAGGAACGCCGGCATTTATCTTTAATGTAACCATGCAGAATCACAGCCCATATACCGACGGCTATCAGAATCTTCAGGGAAATGTTACAGTAGATGGAACGGTATCTGCCCAATTATCGGAATATCTGACACTGGTAAAATTATCGGATGCTGCATTGGAAAAGCTGATTGATTATTTTGAGACACAGGACGAACCTACGGTTATCGTATTCTTTGGTGACCACCAGCCGACAGATGCGGTGGTGGAGCCAATCTGGAATTTAGAAGGCAAATCATCCTCTGATTTAACAGAAGAAGAAAATCAGCTTCGTTATAGGGTGCCTTATGTTATCTGGGCAAATTATGATATTGATGAGGCGGTAAATCAGGAGAGCAGTGCCAACTATCTGGGGGCACAGATGATGGAAGCAGCAGGAATTCCGTTGTCGGATTATCAGAATTATTTACTGGAACAAAAGAAGGAGATGCCATTGATTTCCACGCAGCATACAGAAGCAGAAGGCAGTGATGCATGGCTTAATTATCAGACGCTGCAGTATTATCTTTTATTTGACTGGGATGGAGAAAAATAGAAATGAAGGAAAGATTACTTCGAATCAAAAACAATAAGAAGATGCCGTTAATACTGGCTTTTTGCATTCCGTTTTTTCTTGCACTGGGAGTCTGTATCGGCCATGAGATTTATCCTTTTGGCAATCAGTGTTTTCTGCATATTGATATGTATCACCAGTATGCACCGTTTTTTACAGAATTCATGAATAAGTTAAAGAGCGGAAGCGGGTTATTATATACATGGAATCTGGGGCTTGGTACAGATTTTGTATCCCTGATGGCATATTATCTTTCCAGTCCTTTTAACTGGCTGTTATTATTATGTCCGTCTAATCTGGTAATCGAATTTATGACGGTATTGATTCTAATTAAGATTGGACTTAGCGGACTTACTTTTGCATTTTACTTAAACCGGCATTATAAAGATAATGGATATCGCATTGCTTTATTTGCGGTATTCTATGCGTTATCCGGGTTTATGTGTGCTTATAACTGGGATATTATGTGGCTGGATACGGTAGTGTTATTGCCGCTTATTTTGCTGGGTCTGGAAAGATTGGTAGAAGGAAAGAAGATGACGCTTTATGTGGTAACACTGGCGGTTTCGATTCTTTCAAACTACTATATTTCCATTATGGTCTGCATCTATCTGGTGCTTTATTTTGTGATTCTGATATTAGATCAGAAAAGCGGAATAGGAAAAGCAATTCTTAAATTTGCGACCGGCTCTATCCTGGCAGGCGGTATGGGAGCAATACTGATTCTGCCGGAGATTGTGGCATTAAGCGGAAGTGGTTCCGGTGGAATCTCTTTTCCGGAAAAAATGGAGTGGTATTTTGGCCTGCTGGATGAAGCAGCAAGGTTCTGCATTGGTGTCGAGCCGTCTTCTACGGTAGGACATATGCCGAATCTTTACTGCGGAGCGGCAATTTTATTATTATTATTCCTTTATCTTTTAAATCGCAGGATCCGAATTGGCACAAAGATTCCAAGACTCTTACTGGTGGCATTTTTCTTTGTGAGCTTTGCAAATAATAAACTGGATTTTATCTGGCATGGCTTTCATTTTCCGGATGGACTTCCGGCAAGACAGACCTTTTTATTTGCATTTTTACTGCTGACCTTAGGTTATGAAGCAGTGCGGGAAGAAAGAGGCAATAGCATTTTTAAAATCCTATTTGCATTCCTGTTAGCGGAGCTGGTATTGGTTTTATGTTTCCGGTTTACAGATTTAGAGCAGGTGACACCGGAGCAGATGCTTTTAACAGGACTTTTGATTTTAGGTTATGCACTTCTGCTGTTATTCTATCGGCGGAAGGATAAGACGATGCGGACTATCGTATCGATATTTGCGGTGATTCTGGTATGTGCCGAGGCAGGCGTAAATCTTGACACGACCAGTATTTCTACTACCAGCCGGACGCTGTATACCCAGCATTTAGAGGATTATAAAACACTGGCGGAGACAGCAGGAGCAGAGGATGACGGTTTCTTCCGTATGGATAAGTTTAACCGGATGACGAAGAATGAGTCGGCACTTTCAAACTATGCATCCGCATCTATTTTTCTTCTCTTATAAATAAAGATGTGGCAGATTTCTACCGGGAGATGGGAATGGAAGGCGGTAAGAATTATTACTGCTATAATGGTGCAACGATGCTTACTTCCTCGCTGCTTTCGGTAAAATATATCCTGACGGACAGTGCAGAAGAGGAAAGTCCGTATCGAAGTCTGATATCAGAACAGAATGGCATATACTTATATGAAAATACTTATACACTGCCACTTGGTTTTATGGTAGATAGTGATTTGACGGAAAAGTGGGATTTTACCCTTGGAACACCGATAATGGCACAGAATGAACTCGCCTATGCCCTTGGTGCAACGGAGAATCTTTTAGAGCCGGTGGATGCAGAATTACATGATGGCAAAACCGTGATTCAGGTAACGGAAACCGGCTATTATTATGGTTATTATACGATGAAGGATGCCAAAACCATTACCGCAACCACTGGAAACCGCACGCGGACATTTTCTAAATGTGACCATGTCTATTTACTGGATTTGGGATATTGTGAGGCTGGGGAAGATATTACGCTGACTTCTGCCGATACGGACCAGATACTGGTGCAGGGCTACCGGTTAAATGATGCAGCATTTCAGGCAGCATATCATACATTATCCCAGCAGACCATGGAGTTAAAATCCTACAGTGACAGCAGAATCGAAGGCAGCATCAACGTAAAAAAGCCGGAACTCTTTTTGCTGTCCGTGCCGGATGATGAAGGCTGGCATGTCTTTGTGGATGGGGAAGAAGTGGATTATGAGCATTTCTGCGATGCGTTTATCAGCATTCCATTAAAAGAAGGCAGCCATGATATTATATTAAAATATACAACACCGAATCTGAAACTGGGAGCATTGCTTTCCGGTGGAGCATTGTTCTTATTCCTTTGCATTATCTGGATACCGGTTGTTGTGAGAAAACGAGGAGAGAGGGCATGAAGAAAAAAATAACATTTCTGATATTTACGGTACTGGCGCTACTTTGTGTTGTTTATTCGGGGATGGTACTGGCAACGGGTTCCGGAACATCATTTTTTCTTGTGTGGATTGGGCTGGCGGTACTTTTCTTCCTGTTTGGGTATTCTATCTGGAAATCTTTCTGGAAGAAAGTTCCCCGGCTGGTTAAGGGAATCTGTATTGCTGTCGTTGCAGTGGGATTTACAGCATTTTTCATCGTAGAAGGCTGTATCATAAGTCAGATGCATGAAAAAGGCGAAGCGGGACTTGACTATATTATTGTGCTGGGGGCACAGGTGAGGGAAAGCGGACCAAGTGCTGCGTTAAAATACCGGCTGGATGAGGCAGTGGAATATTTAGAGGATAATCCAAAGACAATCTGTATCGTATCCGGCGGACAGGGTGCAAATGAACCATATTCCGAAGCCGAAGGAATGGCACAGTATTTAAAAGAACAGGGGATTGATGCGTCCCGGATTCTCTTAGAGGATAAGTCCTTAAATACAGAGCAGAATATGGAGTACAGCAGGGCACTGATAAAAGATGGGGCATCCGTTGGTATTATCACCAATGATTTTCATCTGTTCCGGGCAAAGCAGATTGCACGAAAATACGGACTGGACAATATCTGTGGGATAGCAGCAAAGTCTACACCGGTTTATCTTCCAAATAATATGCTGCGGGAATTTTTAGCAGAGATAAAATTTTTGCTGTAATTATGCGGATTCTAAATGGGCTTGCATCGGGTGGAAGAATAGAATAGTATAAAATGTAACAGGAGTTTTATGGAGAAAGGGTTTATTAAGCTATGGAGATTAAATGCGAATACTGTGGCTCCATCATTAAGGAAACAGATGAGAAATGTCCTTACTGTGGAGCCACCAATCAGGCAGTAAAGCGTACTGCAGACCATACGCCAAAGACTATTGAAGAATTGCAGCAGTGGTATCAGGCGCGGAATCTGCCACCGTATGAAGTGACGAGATTCTTTATCGGAATCAATTACACACAGCCCAAAGCCTTTGGTATTTACAGGGAAGGACAGAATGTTATTGTCTATAAGAACAAGGCAAACGGCGAGCGGGCAATCCGCTATCAGGGAACGGATGAAGCCTATGCGGTAAATGAACTGTATCTTAAGTTAAAAGAGGAAATCTTAAACCAGAAGGAACATAATCGGGCTGGAAATGTAAGAAGCAGTTATGGAAATAACAGAAAGCCAATGTCAACAGGAAAGGTAATAGGAAGAACCTTTGCCGGGATTGGAGCATTCTTTCTTTTCTTCTTTGGTTCCTTTGTACTCTTTGTGTTAGATACATTATACCGGGGAATTGGAACTGCACTTTTTATTGCACTGATTGCCGCAGCACCGGTGGCAGTGATATTAGACCTTATTGTTTGTGGGTTAAGGGGAAAAAGCACGGTATTTGAAAAGATATATCAGGGATTTGCCGGAAAGAAATTCTTAACCTGTGCCGTTTGTTTCCTGATGTGCTTTTTAATCGTTCTGATTCCGATACATAATTACAAGAAGGCAAGTTATTACCAGTACCAAAATACGGTTTACGTTCACAGCCACAATAACTGGTTCGAATATGATGGTTATGACTATGATAAGATAGACAGCGATGAGGTACCGGATGATATTTTAAATAACCGTTCTGATTATGAAATGACTTATCAGAATGGCTATGACTGGGATAACAGCATTACCAATTTTGAAGACAGCAGATATTATGAAGAGCATTATGGCTCAGACAGCTCGGACAGCAGTTCAGACAGTGGATATGACTGGGATTCCAATGATAGCTGGGATTCTAATTCATCTGACTGGGATAGCGACTGGTAAATATTAATATATCATTTAGAAATTTATTTTTCTGTTAAGAATAATCTAAGAAATGAAATAGAATATCTTTAAGAACACTCCTTTTTCGTGTGCTTTACTAAGAGTAAAGAATGAAAAAGGGGTGTTTTTTATGATGCAGTCAGAACAGGAAGAACAACGAAATTTACAACAATCAGGAGCAGCCGGACAGCGGAATACACAACATGCAACGAACATAAAAAAGCGGAGCATGCGCCGGAAAAAAGCAAGAAGAATGCGAAGAATCAAAAGAATATTTGTGGCAGCAATAATTCTGCTGGTAGTTTTTGCCGCGAGCAGAACATCATTTGTGCAAGGCTTCTTAAATCACTGGAATGTAAAATCAGAGGCAACACTTACGGCAGAGGGGTATCCGGAAAGCCTGGTACAACTTTACGAGAAAAATGAAGAAGCAAGACAGTTTGTGCTTGATTATAAGAAGAATGGAAACAACGAGCAGCCGATTGATATTTCATCGGATGTAACAGATGGTAAAATACCGCTTTTCCTTCAGTGGGACGAGCGTTGGGGCTATAGAACCTATGGAGATAATTTCCTTGCAATTACAGGATGTGGTCCGACGGCATTGTCCATGGTCTATGTGGGACTGACCGGAGATACATCCATGAATCCTTATGCCGTTGCCCAGATGGCACAGGAGGATGGCTTCTATGTCAATGGAAGCGGATCTTCCTGGAGTATGATGACGGAACTTGCCACAAAGCTTGGCTTATCCGCACAGGAGCTGAGTCTCAGCGAAGACAGTATCCGGCAGGAATTATCCCAGGGACATCCGATTATCTGTATCATGGGACCGGGAGATTTTACCACATCCGGACATTTTATTGTATTAACAGGAGTAGATTCCGATGGAAAAATAACAGTGAATGATTCCAATAGTAAAAAGAACAGTAATAAGGCATGGAAGATAGACGACCTTATGAGCCAGATCCGGGATTTATGGGTGTATCAGTAGAAGTGGCATTCTTTACGAAAATCTGCTATAATTCTTGATAAAATGATTTGAAAGGCGAGTGGGAAATATTGGGAGTAATTTTTCTAACGGTAGTGTGGCAATATCTGGATTGTTCTCCGAAGTGAGGATGCCTGATAAGGACTGTTAGAGGCACTTAAAATTTCGGATGGAGTCCGGCAACGCTGGCACATGGAAGTGCCAGCGAGGTGCATATGAACATGGATGTGAATTTGCACCGGTTGCCAGAAGAAAATAAAAATGAAATCGAAATTCTTAGTGCCTCTTGCAGTTCTTATGGAGCATCCGGGTTCGGAGAATAAGCCAGATATTACATCGCACGAATGCCGGAAGAAAACCGGCATCACATTTCCCACTCCTTTACAAATATTTTAACAAGAAGGGAGCTATAGAATATGGAAACATGGTATTACGAAGTCGTATCCATCGATGGAGACTATGCAAATTTAAAGAGGACAGACATTGCTTCAGATGATTTAAAACTTGTGGCAAGAGCACTTCTTCCGGCAGAAATTATGGAAGGAAGCAAGTTAAAATACGAACTGATGCAGTATGAGATTATAGAATAGCGGATAAAGGAGTTAGGGAAGATAAAAATCGAAGCGGCAAGGCGGGAGGTTTAGCAAAAATTATGAAAAAGGAAAAGGTTATTGAAATTGGGGTACTGCTTGGAATTATTATTCTGGCAGTGATTGTAGTTGTAGTGGCAGGAAATCAGAGAAAAAATAAAACGAAGACTGAGACAGAAAATAAAACGGAAACAGAGACGCAGATGGAATCAGACTCAGAATCGGAAACAGAAACTGCACCTGCGGATAAAGAGTCTTTGGACGCAGACGAGCTGGTAGAAGAGAACTTTCGTCAGGCTGGAATTACAGAATATGAAAAAATAGATCTGGAAGATTATGAGAGCCAGGCAGGAATCGATTTATCAGAATATGTATCTTATCGGTTTTATTATGATAGCGATGGACTGAAAATTGAAGGATATTTCAGTGCACCAAAAGATTTACTGGATGGACAAAAGACTTCCTGTCTTATTTATAATCATGGTGGAAATCAGGATTACGGAGCATTGGAAAATATAGAAACCTGCTTTTATGCCTATCAGCTTCATACCATTTGCATTGCATCAAACTACAGGGGATGTGGAAGCAGTGAAGGAGAAGACCAGTTTGGCGGAGCGGATGTGGATGATGTTATCCGGCTTTTAGACTTGTGTGAACAATTTTCCTATATTGATAAGGATGCCATAAATATGATGGGTATTTCCAGAGGCGGAATGATGACTTATGAAGTGTTAAGAAGGGATGAGCGGGTGCATAAGGCAGTTGTCGTATCTGGCCTTTCCGATTGCTTTATGTTATATGAGGAAAGAAGTGATATGCAGACCATATTCGATTCTTTGGTAGGCGGTTCCCCGGAAGAGATGCCGGAGGAATATGAGAAACGTTCTGCAACCTATTGGGCGGATGAAATTAATACACCGCTGCTTATCATTCATGCCACCGGAGATGAAAAAGTATCCGTTGCACAGGCAGATAAATTAACAGAAGCATTAGAGCAGGCAGGAAAAACCTACGAATATATCACCTTTGATGGAAATTCCCACGGAGAAATCCGGGCAGAAGATGGTGAGAAGATAAAGGCGTTTCTGGAAGGGCAGGAGCAGGAAGAAGATAGTGAAAAGAATAATGTAAAATAGTGAAAAAATAGTGTAATATTTCCTTCGCATGGTACTGCTGTATTCAAATAAGGTTTGTGAATTGTCGGAGAGCTCAAGCGGCGAAAAATTGGAAGGAAGCCTTTCGTATCTAAAAAGTAGAGAAAAAGAATTGCTCTTGCTGCTCATGAAGAACTACAAAAGAGAGTTCACGTCTATCGAAGTCAGCAAAGAACTTAAGGTTACCAATAAGACGGTAACAAACTATGCAAAATGGGATGATTGATTTATATGTGAGAGGTAATAATTCTGTAGCTTATTCAGAGATATATTCATCGTTTACATCAGAAAAAAATAGTTATATTTCTGATTTGTTGTTGCTGGTTATCAATAATGACAGCTCTAAGGTACGAAAACATGGAGAAACATATGAAGTTGCAGGTGTTCGATTTACAGCAGACCAGATTCCTAAAATAGATACAAATAAGTTATTAGAAATAAAAGCTTGTAACAATATAATTGATTTCGGACAGAATCATTACTTCAAATATGTTTCTTCAGACGGAAAAGAGCATGCATTATTTACAAATGACAAGAGTGTTGTGGGGTTCCCTACTCGGAACATATGCGGGGAGCAGAGCATGATGCAGTTGCTCAGAGATATGCTCATTTTTGGCGGTATATGATGAACGATGATCCTGTATATGTAGGATTGACTTATTCTAATGATGATATTGATGAATTTATGAAACATGCAGGCATAGAAAATGGCTTCTTTACTGTTAGAATGGGGAATCGGGAAGCAACACAATATTATACCAAAAGCGAAAACCATACTTTGGATATTCCATACGGAGAAGATTTGTGGTGTTTGGAATACCCGTCAAATTATAGATTTTGTGAAAAAATTGATTAATTTCTGAGAGTCTATTTATATGTGTTGTAGTTATCAAGCAAAGGGATACTTATATCGTGTTACAGGACATGGTGTAGGTATCCTTTTTGCATATTATCTATAATCATTACATAAAAAAGTGCAAATGCACAAAAAATAGTAATGGCTATTGAAGTGAAAATAATTTAGTGGTAAAATAACATTACCAAAATTCGTGCAATGCACAAAAATAAGGAGTGACACTATGGAGATTAAAAGAGATGCATACCTTGAACAGTTAAAGATAAGAAAAGATAATGGGATGATAAAGATTATCACGGGAATCAGGAGATGTGGGAAATCATTCCTGTTATTTGTATTGTTTAAGAAATATTTACTGGAGAGTGGCATAGATAATGACCACATCATTGAGATTGCTTTAGATGGCATTGAAAATGAGGAACTGAGAGATCCAAAGAAGTGTTATCAGCATATTAAAGAGCCAATGAAAGATGACCGGAAGTATTATCTGCTCTTGGACGAAGTACAGTTTATGCCACGATTTGAGGAAGTGCTGAACAGTTTGCTTCGTATCAGTAACATTGATGTGTATGTAACCGGCAGTAATTCTAAATTTTTATCTAGTGACATTGTAACTGAATTTAGAGGCAGAGGAGATGAGATAAGAATTTATCCGTTGTCTTTTGCAGAGTTCTATGCGGCTTATGATGGAGATTATGATGATGCTTGGGAAGAATATATGATATACGGTGGTTTACCACAAGTGGCACAATTTTCTGTAGAACGCCAGAAGGCTGAGTATCTTAAAAATATTTTTACCAATGTTTATATCAAGGATGTGGTAGAGCGAAACAAAATTCAAAATGTTGATGAGATTGGAACTTTGGTGGACATTCTTGCTTCTGCCATAGGAGCACCTACCAATCCAACAAAAATATCAAATACTTTCAAATGTGAGAGAGGTATCAATTACAGCAATAAAACTATATCCAATCATATTGATTATTTGGCAGAGGCATTTTTGATTTCTAAAGCGGACCGGTATGATATTAAGGGGAGAAAATATGTAGGAGCCAATCTGAAATACTATTTTTCGGATATAGGACTTAGAAATGCCAGACTAAACTTCAGACAGCAGGAGCCGACTCATATTATGGAAAACATTGTTTATAATGAGTTGCTTGTGCGTGGCTACAATGTAGATGTTGGTATTGTGGATGTATTTGCAAAGAATAGTGACGGAAAGAGAGTTCATAAGCAGCTAGAGGTTGATTTTGTAGTAAACCAGGGCAGTCAGAGATATTACATTCAGGTGGCTTATGATATGACTTCTGAGGAAAAGCAAACACAGGAACTTAATTCACTCCGAAATATTCCGGATTCATTTAAGAAGATTGTTATAGTAAATGGAACAAAAAAGCCTTGGAGAAATGAGGAAGGATTTGTGATCATGGGCATGAAATATTTTCTGCTCAATGAGGATAGTTTGGAGTTTTAGTATGGAAGGAGATAATATATTCCGATATAGAAATATGGATATAAAGTTAGGAGGCAGAGAAATGGCAACGGTTGTGTATTCTAATGAAGAAGATGATATGTATAATATGACCATTTTACACAATCGTATGATGGCTTACGTTGAAAATTGCATATATGGTGGAACATGGGATGAGTATAAAACGAGAGAAAAATAATTTGACTTTTTCCAAAAAGAAAAATATAATGACTTCTGAACGAGTAGCAAAATTGCGTAAATCCAGTTTTGCTGCTCGTTTTTGTAATTTTATAATGCAATGAAAAAGTGTGTAGCTTATCAGCGTAAGTCCAACTTATAAGATAGGTACGCACTTTTTATATTGCCAAATATCCGTAAGAAGCTGCCAGTGGCAGCTTCTGCAGATGGAAAAAGGAGGATTAAGTTAAGATGGCAGAAAGTAATAAGATGAAGGAAATGCCTAACAAGATGAAAGAGATGCCGGTGAATAAACTCATGGTGCAGATGGGAATACCGATGATTTTATCGATGGCATTGCAGGCGGTTTATAACATTGTAGACAGTGCCTTTGTAGGAAACATGAAATCAGGAAGTGAGGCTGCACTTAATGCACTTACACTGGTATTTCCGGTTCAGATGCTTATGGTAGCAGTGGGAATCGGAACAGGTGTGGGAACCAATGCGCTTCTTGCGAGAACACTGGGAGAGGGAAAAAGTAAAAAAGCTGCGAAAGTTGCGGGAAACAGCTTATTTCTTGGAGTAATTATTTATGCACTATGTCTGCTGTTTGGAATGTTTGGAGTAAAAGCATACATCTCATCCCAGACCGTAGATTCGGAAGTCATTGCAATGGGAACAAGCTACTTAAGAATATGCTGTGTGATTTCATTTGGAATTATTTTCTTCTCACTATTTGAGAAATTGTTACAGGCAACCGGGCGTTCCATTTATTCAACAATTGGTCAGGTTGTGGGAGCAGTGGTAAATATTATTCTTGACCCAATTATGATTTATGGCATCGGACCGGTTCCTGAAATGGGAGTAGAGGGTGCAGCCTATGCAACCGTAATCGGACAGGTGGTATCAGCAGCATTGTTATTTATTTTCCATGTAAAATTAAATAAGGAATTTGAGCATGGTGTAAAGCTTATGAAACCAGAGGGCAGAATTATCAGGGAAATCTATGCAATCGGACTTCCGGCAATTATTGGACAGGCGCTTATGTCTATTATGGTTTATGTGATGAATCTGATTTTAAAATTCAGTCCTTCGGCTCAGACCGCATATGGATTGTTCTATAAAGTACAGCAGTTTGTACTCTTCCTCGCCTTTGGACTTAGAGATGCAATCACGCCGATTATTGCATTTGCCTATGGAATGCATAGCAAGAAGAGGATTCAGGATGGAATCAGATATGGCTTAATCTATACGATTGTGCTTATGATTATTGGTGTGGCAATTACAGAAATTTTCCCGGGGGCTTTTGCAACATTATTTAATGCAGGACAGTCAAGAGAATATTTTATCGAAGCCATGAGAATTATTTCTATCAGCTTTATTTTTGCCGGAATCAATGTAGCATATCAGGGAATTTATCAGGCATTGGACGGCGGTTTGGAGTCGCTTGTGATTTCACTGCTCAGACAGCTTGTCATCATATTACCGCTGGCAGGTGTTTTCTCCAGTTTGGTCAGAAACGGACAGATGGGCGTTTCCTTAATCTGGTGGGCATTCCCGATAACAGAGATTGCTGCATGCCTTGTGGGATATGTATTTTTAAAGAGAATCCGGAAGAATAAAGTGGAAAGTTTAAGTTAAGGAGGAGTCAGCTATGGCAAAAAGAATCATTACAATCAGCAGAGAGTTTGGAAGCGGCGGTCAATTTATCGGGGAAGAAGTGGCAAAAAAACTTGGTACTGTATTTTTTGCAGTACCTTTTCTTTTTCTGGAAAGTGAAGTATGATACAGAGGAAGAGTAGCTGCTTGACGACAGAAGAATTGGATAACATAAGAAAAATGTGGAGGTAAATAAAAGACATGCTGAATGTGAAAAATGCTGAAATAGCAGATTTAGAGCAAATTATGAAAATTTACAGATATGCACAGGATTATATGATAAAGTCCGGAAATCCGACTCAGTGGGGACATTTTTACCCGGATGCAGACCTGATAAAATCTGATATTGATAAAAATGCATGTAAGGTAATATATGACAAGGATGGAATCCACGGGGTATTTTCGGTGTTTGATGGTACAGAACCTACTTATAAGCATATTGAGGGCGGTAACTGGCTGAATGAAGAACCATATCTGACGATTCACAGGCTTGCCGGTGATGGTCAGGTGCATGGCTTGTTTCCGTGTGCTTTAAACTATTGTAAAAAGATTTCTTTAAATATCAGGGTAGATACTCATGCGGATAATAAAACTATGCAAAGGCTGATTGAAAAGAATGGTTTTATAAAATGCGGTATAATATATGTAAAAAATGGAACAGCAAGAATCGCATATCAAAGGGCTGGGAGATTGTAGAAGGCTTAGAGGTGCCGGAGTGATGCCGGAATCCCATGAGGCAGCGCTTACCACTATGAAAATGTGTCAGATTCATGTGATTGGGGAATAGAAAAGGCGTAATAATTCCAAAAGAATCCCTCCGACGCTTGAACGTCGTTCGTTTTTTGAGTATAATCGTTTCGTAAGGAAGGTGACAGATATGAAGGATACAAGAGTTGATATTTATCATGGAGTAACACCAATTAAGGTAAAACCGTATGAGCATAATGTAAAATATTATGAGACAGACCAGATGGGGATTGTGCATCACTCCAATTATATCCGTTGGATGGAAGAGGCACGCATGGACTTGATGGATCAGATGGGCTTCAGCTATAAACAGATGGAAGACCAGGAAATTATCAGTCCGGTGCTGTCTGTACAGTGTGAATATAAGAGCATGGTACGATTCGGAGATACTGTTGTTATTGAAACAGCCATTGCAGGTTACAATGGAATCAAACTCAGTGTCCGTTATCGTATGACAGACAAAGAGACTGGAGAGCTCCGTACCATTGCAGCCAGTGAGCACTGCTTCTTAGATCGTAATGGTAAGCCGATTTCCTTGAAACGGTCATACCCTGAAATAGATACAAAATTCTTCCAAATGATGGATGAGGAAAGTTAGGACAAGATGAGCGAAAAATTAGTTCTGATCGATGGACACAGTATATTAAACCGGGCATTTTTTGGATTACCGGATTTGACCAATGCAGAGGGACTTCATACCAATGCAGTATATGGTTTCTTAAACATTTTATTTAAAATATTAGAGGAAGAGCAGCCGGAGTATCTTACGGTTGCTTTTGATGTGCATGCACCGACATTCCGTCATAAGATGTTTGATGCATACAGGGAACGAGAAAACCGATGGCAGAAGAATTACGGCAGCAGGTGCCGCTGATGAAAGAAATGCTGCGTGCCATGGGAGTTACGGTAATTGAAAAGGAAGGCTTAGAAGCAGACGACCTATTGGGAACCATAGCAAAGCGCAGTGAAGCAGCAGGTTATGAAGTGTCTGTAGTGTCCGGAGACCGGGACTTATTGCAGCTTGCCAGTGATCATATTAAGATCCGGATTCCAAAGACCAGGCGGACCGGAACGGAAATCGAAGATTATAATACCAAAGAGGTATTGGAAAAATATCAGGTTACACCATTACAGTTTATTGATGTAAAGGCACTGATGGGCGATACCGCAGATAATATCCCGGGTGTACCGGGAATCGGCGAAAAGACAGCCACGAACCTGATTGTGGCATATGGCAGCATTGAAAATGCATATGCCCATGTAGAAGAAATTAAGCCAAACCGTGCGAAAGAGATGTTAAAAGAGCATTATGACATGGCGCAGTTAAGTAAGACACTGGCTACCGTTAAGATAGACGCAGATATCCCATATGATATCAGTGAAGCACGAATTGGTAATTTATATACACCGGAAGCTTATGTGATGTGTAAGCATCTGGAATTTAAGAATCTTCTGAAACGGTTTGAAGTGGACACACCGGTAAATACCGGAGAGGAAAACTTTAAACGAATCGAGGATTTTGCTGAGGTAGAAGAATTTTTTGCAAAGGCAAAGAAGCAGCAGGCAGCAGGCGTCCAGTTGATTTATGAAAAGGATGTTGTGCTTGGACTTGCAGTTGCATGCACAAAAGAAGATGTGGCATATATTCCGGTTGCGGGATTTGTGACAGAGCAGTATCTATTCGAACAGAGCAGACAGCTTCTTGCAGCAGGCACAGAGATTCGCACCTTTGATTTAAAACCACAGCTTAAATGGATAGAAGCCGATGAAAAGAGTCATATTTTTGATGTGAAAATAGCAGCTTATTTATTAAATCCATTGAAAAATGACTATGCTTATGAAGATATTGCAAAAGACTATCTTGATTTGATGGTGCCATCGAAAGAGGATTATCTTGGAAAGAAAGATTTAGCCACAGCATCGGAAGAAAAGCCGGAAGAATTCTTGAAAATGGCATGTTATCAGGCATATATTAATTTAATGGCAAAAGAGCCGCTGGCAAAGCAGTTAGAAGAAGAGGGCATGAAAGAACTCTTTGATAAAATAGAAATGCCGCTGGTATATACCTTATCTGATATGGAAAAGGAAGGCATTGCTATTGATGCAGATGCCTTAAAAGAATATGGAGAGAATCTTGCAGTATCCATAGATAAAATTGAAAAAGAAATCTATGAAGAAGCCGGTGAGACCTTTAATATCAATTCACCAAAACAGCTTGGTGTGATTCTTTTTGAAAAATTGCAGATGCCAAATGGCAAGAAGACCAAGACCGGATATTCTACTGCAGCAGATGTACTGGAAAAGCTGGCACCGGATTATCCGATTGTATCAAAAATATTAGAGTACCGTCAGCTGACCAAATTAAAATCCACATATGCCGACGGACTGGCTGCATTTATTGCAGAGGATGGACGGATTCACAGTACATTCCAGCAGACCATAACAGCCACCGGACGTTTAAGCAGTACAGACCCGAATTTACAGAACATTCCAATCCGGATGGAATTGGGACGGCTGATTCGTAAAGTGTTTTTACCGAGAGAAGGTTATGTATTCTTAGATGCGGATTATTCCCAGATAGAGCTTCGTCTGCTGGCACATATGTCAGGAGATAAAAATCTGATTGATGCATATAAGCATGCAGAAGATATTCATGCGATTACTGCATCCAAGGTATTTCATGTGCCGTTCGAAGAAGTAACACCACTGCAGCGAAGAAATGCAAAGGCGGTAAACTTTGGTATTGTCTATGGAATCAGTTCCTTCGGATTAAGTCAGGATTTAAGTATTACAAGAAAAGAAGCAGAACAGTATATTAAGAGCTATTTTGAAACCTATCCGGGAATCAAGACATTCTTAGATGGACTGGTAGAGGATGGCAAGACAAAAGGCTATGTCACAACAATGTTTGGCAGAAGAAGACCGGTGCCGGAGTTATCCTCCAGTAATTTCATGCAGCGTTCCTTTGGAGAACGTGTTGCCATGAATGCACCGATTCAGGGTACTGCAGCTGATATTATTAAAATAGCCATGATTCATGTGCATGACCGCCTGAAAGAGGAAGGCTTGAAATCAAAACTGATTTTACAGGTGCATGACGAACTTTTGGTTGAGACCTGTAAAGAAGAACAGCAGCAGGTAGAGAAGATTTTGAAAGAAGAAATGCTTCATGCAGCAGACCTTGCGGTAACCTTAGAGGTAGATATGCATGCCGGAAATAACTGGTACGAAGCAAAATAGGATAAGGCAGAAATTATGAAATTTATCGGAATTACCGGAGGCGTAGGAGCCGGAAAAACAGAAATATTAAAATACCTTGCCGGCAGAGAAGATACGAAAGTAATGCTGGCGGATGATATCGCAAGAGAACTTTCTGAGCCGGGACAGTCCTGTAACGAAAAATTGCAGGAGCTGTTTGCGGGAACAGATGTTTTTGATGAAAAGGGGAAGATGAACCGTCCGAAGGCGGCAGCCATTATTTTCAAGGATGAAGCCAGGCGGAATGGAATGAATGAGATTTTGCATCCGGCAGTAAAGGAATATGTGCTTCATGTATTAGAGCAGGAAAAGGAAGAAGGCAGGCTTCGTTATCTGGTATTGGAAGCGGCATTATTAATCGAAGAACATTATGATGAAATTTGTGATGAATTATGGTATATTTATACTTCAGAGGAGAATCGCAGAGCAAGGCTGAAGCAGTCGAGAGGCTACAGTGATGAAAAAATCAGTGAAATGTTTGAAAGCCAGCTTTGCGAGAACGAATACCGCAGACATTGCAAAGTGGTAATTGATAATAATGGTACGACGGAAGAAACCATTGCACAGGTAAGAACGATAATAGAGAATGAGGGAGAAAATACCAATGGATAATGCAGAACAGAATGCAAATCAATTTGTATTTGGCTTGGATATCGGAACAAGAAATGTAGTTGGAACAGTTGGATATCGGGAAGGCAAAGACTTCTATGTGGCAGCCCAGTATATGAAAGAGCATGAAACCAGAGCTATGCTGGATGGTCAGATTCATGACATCGGAAGAGTAGGCAGAACAATTGCAGAAGTAAAGGCAGAATTAGAAGGGCAGTTAGAGGCAAAGCTTACCGATGTCTGCATTGCTGCCGCTGGCCGTGTACTGAAAACCGTGACCACCAGCGTGGAATATGAATTCGCGGAAGAGACCGTAGTAACTGCAGAACATATACATACTCTGGATTTACTGGGAGTAGACCATGCCCAGCAGATTTTAAAAGAGAGGAATGATACCCGTTACAAATTTTACTGTGTGGGATATTCCGTTGTAAAATATTATATCAATGATGAAGTCTTTTCCAATATAGAAGGACATAAGGCAGAGAAAATTTCGGAGGATATTATCGTAACCTTCCTGCCGGAGGACGTTGTAGATGGTCTGTATTCCGCAGTAGGGCAGGCTGGATTAAATGTTGCTAATCTGACTTTGGAGCCTATTGCTGCAATCAACGTAGCAATTCCGGAGGCCTTTCGAATGTTAAATATTGCACTGGTTGATGTGGGAGCCGGAACATCCGACATCTGTGTCACCAGAGACGGAAGCATTATTGCATATGGCATGATTCCTTATGCCGGAGATGAGCTGACCGAATTAATTGTACAGCATTATCTGGTGGATTTTAATATGGCAGAACATATGAAGCTGACATCCGGTATGGTGGATGAAGTGGAATTTACAGATATCATGAGCATTACCCATACGATTCCATCCGAAGAAATCTGGGATTTAACCCATGATACGGTAGATAAGATTACTACTGAGGTAGCAGAGAAAATCAAAGAGTTAAATGGTGATAAATCGGTCAGTGCAGCCTTTGTAGTTGGCGGCGGCGGCAAAATCCATGGATTTACGGAAATGCTTGCAGACAAGCTTGAAATTCCAAGAGAACGTGTGGCATTACGTGGAGAAGAAGTTTTAAAAGAGGTTCATTTTGCACAGGAAGAGATTAAGAAAGACCCATTACTGGTAACGCCGATTGGAATCTGTCTTAATTATTATGACCAGAAGAATAATTTCATTATGGTCCGGTTTAACGGAGAACGCTTAAAGCTTTATGATAACAGCCATCTTACCATTGTGGATGCAGCATTGCAGGCGGGCTTCCCGAATGAAGCGCTGTTCCCAAGACGCGGCAAGGCAGTGGAGTTTACCGTAAATGGCAAGCCGAGAATCGTCCGTGGAGAACCGGGAGAATCTGCCATTGTTAAAGTGGACGGAAGAGTAGTCAGCATCAATACACCACTGGTTCCGAATTCCGAGATTACTATAGAAGCTTCTACCATTGGAAAAGAAGCCGTATCTACGATTGAACAGTTAGATGAATATACATCCTCCACCATTACCTTCCAGGTCAATGGCATCAATATTACCTGTCCGAAATTTGTTCAGGTCAATGGAAGCCTTGAACCTTCTAATTATGTTATTCAGGAAGGGGACGAAATCGAAACCAGAAACTTCTATACCATTGGACAGCTGGCAGAGTTTATGGATGTGCGGATTGATGAAGAAGCCGGAATTATCTTAAATGGAAAACCGGCAGATATGGGTTCCCTTTGCTATGAGAACTTTGAAATCGAATGGAGTGCTTCTGCCTATGAAAGCGGTGAACGTCATATTTCCTATGGACAGGCAGACCACAGATTTGATGCCGGACCGGAAGAAGAAGCTTCAACAGAAGAAAGCACAGACAGTGCAGCTGAAGTTCATGAGCCAGAAGCTTCTGTGGCAGCTGAATCTGTGACAGGCGAAAATGCTGCGGATGAAAATGTTGCAGATGGCATTCAAACGGCAGGTGCAGAGCCGGAAAGCAAAGAATTACATATTATTGCAAACAATCAGGAAATTACTTTAAGTGGCAAAGAAGAATATGTATTCGTGGATATTTTTGATTATATTGATTTTGATTTGTCAGCATCCCATGGAAGAGCAATTGTAACTTTAATTAATGGCATGGATGCCCAGTATACACAGGTATTGCAGGATGGCGATAAAATTGAAGTGTACTGGAAAGAGAATTACTAAATAGAAAGAGACATAAGAAAATGGAATTATGCAGTATTGCAAGTGGAAGCAGTGGAAACTGTATCTACGCAGGAACAGAAAGCAGCCATCTGATGATTGATGCCGGAATCAGTGGAAAGCGCATTGAAGCAGGATTAAACAGTATCGGTTTGAAAACCGCGGAAATGCAGGCACTGCTTGTGACCCACGAACATTCAGATCACATTTCCGGTCTTGGCGTGGTAGCAAGAAAATATGGAATTCCAATCTATGCCACGGCAGAGACCATTGAGGCAGTCAAAGGGATTTCCAGTGTGGGAAAAGTAGATGAGACATTGTTTCATCCTATCGAAGCCGGAGTGGAATTTCAGATTGGAGATATTACGGTGGAGCCGGTATCCATTTCCCATGATGCCGCAAATCCGGTGGCATACATCATGAAACAGTCAGATAAAAAGATGGCGGTCATTACCGATTTGGGGAAATATGACAATTATCTTATAGACAAGCTGCAGGATTTAGATGTATTATTGTTAGAAGCAAATCATGATGTGCGTATGCTTCAGGTGGGCAGTTATCCTTATCCTCTGAAACAGCGGATATTAGGGGACAGAGGACATCTTTCCAATGAGAGCAGTGGACAATTTTTAGGGCAGCTTCTGCATGATAAGTTTAAAAAAGTAGTATTGGGGCATCTGAGCAAGGAAAATAATCTGGCAGAACTGGCATATGAGACAGTGCGCCAGGAAGTAGAACAGGGTGAGAACCCGTACCACGGAAATGATTTTCCAATCCAGGTAGCAAAGCGGGACGAAGTGTCTGAGCTCATCCGGATTTAAGAATATTAAGAAAGCAAAAATAAGAGGAGAACAAAATGGAAAAGACACAGAGCAAGACAATTATTACTGTAGTAGGAAAAGATACTGTAGGAATTATCGCAAAAGTTTGTACTTATTTATCAGAACAGCATATCAATGTACTGGATATTTCACAGACTATCATTGACGGATTCTTCAATATGATGATGATTGTTGATTTAAATACATCCAAAACACCATTTGCTGAGTGTTCTGCAGCACTGGAAAAATTAGGTGAGGAAATCGGTGTTACCATCAAATGTCAGAGAGAAGAAATCTTTGATATGATGCACAGAATTTAATACGACTTACATAAAAGGGAACTGCTGTTGGCAGGTCACTAAGGCGTATCAATGAAAATACAGGAAATGAGCTGCGTAGAAAGGCAGAATATAGGAGACAAAAAATGATTAATATAATGGAAGTAAGCGAAACCAATAAAATGGTGGAGCATGAGAACTTAGATGTCCGTACCATTACCATTGGAATCAGTCTTTTGGATTGTATTGATTCTGATTTAAAGAAGTTAAACGATAACATTTATAAGAAAATTACTACAGTGGCAAAGGATCTGGTATCAGCAGGAAATCAGATTGAGCAGGAATTTGGAATCCCAATCGTAAATAAAAGAATTTCCGTTACACCAATTGCACTGGTTGGAGGGGCAGCCTGCAAGACACCGGAAGATTTTGCAACCATCGCAGATACTATGGATGCAGCAGCCAAAGCAGTAGGAGTAAACCTGATTGGTGGATATTCTGCACTGGTATCCAAGGGAATGACAAAGGCAGATGAGCTTTTAATCCGTTCTATTCCAATGGCACTTTGCCGTACCGAAAAGAGTCTGCAGTTCTGTAAATCTTGCATCCACAACGACCGGAATTAACATGGATGCTGTAAAATTAATGGGAGAGATTCTCTTAGAGGTGGCAGACAGTCTAAGGACAGAGATTCTGTAGACTGTATGAAACTTGTTGTATTCTGTAATGCACCTGATGACAACCCGTTTATGGCAGGCGCATTCCATGGTGTAACAGAGGCAGATGCGGTAATCAATGTTGGTGTCAGCGGACCGGGTGTTGTAAAGACTGCACTGGAAAAAGTCCGTGGAGAGAATTTCGAGGTACTCTGTGAGACTATCAAGAAGACTGCATTTAAAGTAACCCGTGTAGGTCAGCTTGTAGCACAGGAAGCGTCGAGAATTTTAAATATTCCATTTGGTATTGTAGATTTATCTCTGGCACCAACTCCTGCAATCGGAGACAGTGTGGCAGATATTCTTTTGTGAAATTGGTCTTGAATATGCAGGTGCTCCGGGAACGACAGCAGCCCTTGCTCTTTAAATGACCAAAGTTAAGAAGGGTGGCGTAATGGCATCTTCTTATGTTGGAGGTTTAAGCGGTGCATTTATTCCGGTCAGTGAAGACCAGGGAATGATTAATGCAGTGCAGGCAAATGCCATTACACTGGAGAAATAGAAGCAATGACCTGTGTATGTTCCGTAGGTCTCGATATGATTGCAATTCCGGGTGATACCAAGGCGTCCACCATTTCCGGTATTATTGCAGATGAAATGGCAATCGGTATGATTAACCAGAAGACAACAGCAGCCCGTCTGATTCCGGTAATCGGAAAGGGAGTAGGCGATACTGTAGAATTTGGTGGATTATTCGGCTATGCACCGATTATGCCGGTAAACCAGTATTCCTGTGATGCATTTATCAACCGTGGGGAAGAATTCCTGCTCCAATTCACAGCTTTAAGAACTAGGATTTTTGAAATGGAGAAAGAAAATGAGTGATATCCGTAAACTTGTGTTTTTGAACGAGGCGTAGAAACATTAACTTATTTTTCGCATGAGATGGCAGCGTCATTTCGCAAGATGGGATATCAGATATTCTTCTTTGACATTCAGGCAGAATATGCTGACACGAAACGATTAAGCCGCTTTTTAAAAGTGGCGAGACCGCAGTCATTACCTTTAACTTTATCGGATTAAGCGGAGAGGAGTTCCTGTTGGAGACAGAGTCTCAGTCTGTCTTTGCCAGCAGAAATATTCCGGTCTATTGTATTCTTGTGGACCATCCGTTGTATTATCATAAGCAGCTTGATGAGACAATTCCGAATCTGACTGTGTTCTGCATCGACCGTCAGCATATTTCTTATATGAAACGGTTTTATAAAGGGATTCCCTGTCATTTTTACCATTGGCAGGGAATTTTCTGATGGATAAGGAAGAACGTATTTCTACAGACTTTATTCCATATGAGAACCGGGAATATGAAGTGGGTTTTATCGCAAACTATGTGCATCTTCCGGCAATTGAAGAGCATTTTACCAGCCAGACGAAGGAATATATTGATTTCTATCATGAGATATTAAATTATCTCCGCCTGCATCCGTCAGAGCCGTTAGATTCTGCCATGGAGCATTTTGTCCGCCGGGAGATTCCGGAAGTAACGGAGCGGGAGCTGATGGCATGCTTTGCAGGAATGCTTTTTTTGGATATGTATAACCGGACTTATTTCCGTGGAGAAACGGTGCGGACATTGGTAGATAATGGAGTACGGGTACATGTTTTTGGCAAAGGGTGGGAGAATCTTAAGGTAAAACATCCGGAGAATCTTATTTTAAACGGAAGACAGCTTGATTCTGCCGAATGCGTAAAAATCATCCGGAATACCAAGATTGCATTGAATACCATGCCGTGGTTTAAGGATGGGGCGCATGACAGAATTTTTTACAGCCATGTTAAATAAAGCAGTATCCCCTGACAGATGGCAGCATTTATTTAAAGGAGCGTTTCTGCGATGGAAAAGATCTGGCATTTTATGAGTTAGAACATCTGGATGCATTGCCGGAACAGGTATTATCCATGCTGGGACATCCGAAGAAAATGAAAGAAATCATAGAATATTCTTATGAACGGGCACTTAAGGAAGATACCATGAACCGTGCAGAACGTCTGAGAGAGTTAGGAACAAAAATGAAGATGACCATTAGCAGAAGAACTGATGGATAAACAGCAATTGACCTGGAAAGTCGAAGAATGGAACAGGCATTTTAAGAACCAGAGAATTTTGAGGAGCCGGACGCACCCTAACTATACCCGTCGTATTTCCCGGAATCATGCATGTAAAGATGGAAAATACAACTATGCAATGTCTATTTTAAAAAGCAACAATGGTAATCCGGATGCCTGCAACCGTTAAAGAGCAACAATGGTACATTTGTTTATGAGAAATCCGGTAGCTGGGGAAGGACATTTCATTCATACTTATATGAATGATGGAAATCCATTACCAAGCTTTGAGGGCGAGCCGGTACTGGTTGATATCGGAGATGACATTGATGCATTTACCGAACTGGTATGGAATAAACTGAATGCAGACAATAAGGTATCTTTATTTGTAAGATATATCGATATTGAAACCGGAAAATATGAAAGCCGCATTGTAAACAAGAACAAATAAGATTTTGTGAATAAGATTCGTGCGAGAGAGAAAATAAAATGAAAGAATTAGAATTAAAATATGGCTGTAATCCAAATCAGAAGCCATCCAGAATTTACATGGAAAATGGCGAATTGCCAATCAAAGTATTAAATGGTAAACCAGGTTATATTAACTTCTTAGACGCATTCAATGGCTGGCAGTTAGTAAAAGAATTAAAGAAAGCAACCGGGCTTCCGGCAGCCACTTCTTTTAAACATGTTTCTCCGGCAGGTGCAGCAGTGGGACTTCCACTTTCTGACGTAGAGCGTAAGATTTACTGGGTAGATGACATGGATGTAGAATTTACACCGATTGCCAATGCATATGCAAGAGCAAGAGGCGCTGACCGTATGTCCTCTTTTTGGAGATTTCATTTCTCTTTCTGATGTCTGTGATAAAGCAACCGCACTTTTAATTAAAAGAGAAGTATCTGATGGAGTTATTGCACCGGGCTATGATGATGACGCATTAGAAATTTTAAAAGCAAAGAAAAATGGCAATTACAATGTCATTGAAATTGATCCTGACTATATTCCAGACCCAATCGAGCGGAAACAGGTATTTGGCGTTACCTTTGAGCAGGGAAGAAATGAGTTAAATATTGACGAGCATTTCTTTGACAATATTGTAACAGAAAACAAAGAGCTGCCGGAATCAGCAAAGAGAGATCTGGCAATTTCCATGATTACTTTAAAATATACACAGTCTAACTCCGTATGTTATGTAAAAGACGGACAGGCAATCGGTATTGGTGCCGGACAGCAGTCCCGTATCCACTGTACCAGATTAGCAGGCTCCAAAGCAGATAACTGGTGGTTACGCCAGTCTCCACAGGTACTGAATCTGCCATTTTAGATAAAATCCGCAGAGCTGACCGTGATAATGCAATCGATCTTTACATTGGCGAGGATTATATGGACGTACTTGCAGATGGCGAATGGGAGAAGATATTTAAGACCAGACCTGCTGTATTTACGGCAGAAGAAAAACGTGCATGGTTAGATAAGAATACCGGAGTATCTCTTGGCTCTGATGCGTTCTTCCCATTTGGAGATAACATCGAGCGCGCCCACAGAAGTGGCGTGCAGTATGTAGCACAGCCGGGCGGATCTATCCGTGATGACCATGTAATCGAAACCTGTAACAAATATGGTATGGTGATGAGCTTTACCGGAATCCGTCTGTTCCACCACTAAGAGCTGGAAAAGCGGATAGGAGTTGGAAGATAAGATTTTGCTTTGTGAAAGGACATTTAGTTCCTGCTATAAAATTCCGCAGTTACTAAGCAGTTTGTTTTTCTTTTTGAGATTAAAACAGTCTTTCCAATGTTTGACAAGATGTCTGTACGGTTCGTCGAAGTACGGATGCATAATAAAGGCTGTTAGGGGCACTTGGAATTTCGTCTGGCAACAGGCAACGCTGGCACAGGGATGTGCCAGCGAGGCGCATTTGAACATGGATGTGAATTTGCGCCGGTTGCCAGATAATGTGATGTATTATCCGAAATTCCCAGTGCCCCTTGCAGGCTTTATAGAGCATCCGTACCCGACGGACAGTGCAGACATCCAGTCAAAGCAACGGAAAGACAGTTTACATTCAAGAAAAACAAACTGCTAAGAACTGCTGAAATTTTACTGCCAAAGAACTAAGATGTCCTTTTACAATCAAAATCTTAGTTCTTATCAAACGCTCTTTTGATTTTCCCACCAACCAAATGGTGGAATCAGACGGCACGGCAAATTCACACCCTTACAATATTGCGTACAAACTCGCTTCTGGCATCCTGCCCGGTTTTTCCGGACAGGATGTTTTCATATAATTCTCCGGCAAAGACATCCAGATCAAAAAGGCGTGCAGCATCAGAAGATAGCATAGAGGCTGCGTTGGCACTCTTAGAAATCATTGGAACATCCGCATAATTGCTTAAAATCGTGAGGAGCCGGGAGGCGTCTTTGCGGAATCCTAAGATACGAAGATAAGGAATGTAATCTAAGGATTTTCCCAAACGATAATCTTCAGATGTAATCTGAAGCAGAAGGTGAGTGAAAATCCGGCTGATTCTGGTATAAGTCATATCCTTTGTTTTCAGTAACTGGCAGAACTGCTCAAAGGAATGAAACTGTTTTTGCAAATTTTTTATCCGGTGGGCAAGTGCTTCATTGGAATCACCACAGAAAGCCAGTTGTGCTTCACTCTGCTGTAACAGAAGGTAAGAGAGCGGAGCAGAAAGATCATTGGCAGAAACCGGCGGATAAAGATTTAGATATTCTTTTAAAATAGAATAAGCAGCTTCCGGCAGATATGGATTTAATGTAGTGATGTCATTCCAGCCGTTTGAAAGAAGTTCTTTTCTTATGGCAGTGGCAGAGGAAAGACTGCTGTTAAGTGCCGCTTCGTGATAGCCGTCTCCGGTCCGCTGAATCAGATAAGGGGTGATGGCGGCATTCTGAGCCTGAATCGCTTTTAAATATTCAATAGCAAGAATATTATTTGGCTCATTTAAAAGGCAGGCAAGTTCATCGGCCGGGATTTGCTGGTTGGCTTCTTTTAAATAGTTGCATACCGCCTGACTTCTTGCGGCAGGATAGGACATTCCTTTTTTGAGACAGGAAGAGAGAACTTCTTTGTAGTCCTCTGGTTCGGATACGAGCAGGGAAGCAACTTCTTTTAATAAAGAAAGATTGTCTGTTTCTGCACCAAAGCAGAGGGTGTCTACGCAGCCACATTTACGCATGAGTGCAACACCTGCAGAAGCAAAAAGTTCGGCAGAAGCAGTTGCCCAGAGGGCTGGCAGCTCAATTACCAGGTCAGCACCGCAGCTTAAAGCCATTTCTGTTCGTGCATATTTGTCAATAAGAGCCGGTTCTCCCCGCTGGACGAAATTTCCACTCATGGCTGCGATAACGAAGTCAGCCTGGGTCAGGGAACGGATTTTTTCTATCTGGTAAGCATGACCGTTATGAAACGGATTGTATTCTGCAATGATTCCTATGATGCGCATAAGTCCTCCAAAGTTACAAATAATATAGTTCTATCATAGCATTATTCCCATATTTTTGGCAAATTACTTATGGAAAGTATTCATAAGAAGAATTTCGAAAAAATATTTTTCTTTGCATTTTTTCAGACACTGTACTTGAACACCATTTAAAATAGGCGTATACTAAACATACATATGCGGATTTGTAACAATGAACCGTAAAAAAATAGCAGTGAGGAGAAAACAGATGAACGTATTAGTTATTAACTGTGGAAGTTCTTCTTTGAAGTATCAGCTTATTAATTCAGATACAGAAGCTGTACTGGCTAAAGGACTTTGTGAAAGAATCGGAATTGATGGAAGATTAGTATACCAGCTTGCTGGCCATGATAAAGAGATAACAGAAGCACCAATGCCGACCCATAAAGAAGGTATCCAGATGGTACTGGATGCACTGGTAAACCCAAAGACAGGTGCGGTAAAGAGTCTTTCTGAAATTGATGCAGTAGGACATCGTGTTGTACATGGTGGTGAGAAATTTGCCCAGTCTGTTGTATTAAATGAAGAAGTATTAGCAAAAGTGGAAGAGTGTAATGAGCTTGCACCACTTCATAACCCTGCAAACTTAATTGGTATTCGTGTATGTCAGGAACTTATGCCTGGTGTACCAATGGTAGGTGTGTTTGATACCGCTTTCCATCAGACCATGCCACAGAAGGCTTATCTTTATGGTCTGCCATATGAATATTATGAGAAATACAAGGTAAGAAGATACGGTTTCCACGGAACCTCCCACAGCTTCGTATCCAAACGTCTGGCTGAGTTCTTAAATCTTGATTATAACAATTCCAGACTGATTGTTGCCCACCTTGGAAACGGAGCATCCATCAGTGCTGTATTAGATGGTAAGTGTGTAGATACTTCTATGGGTCTTACTCCATTAGAGGGACTTGTCATGGGAACACGTTCCGGTGATATTGATCCGGCGATCATGGAATTCATCGCAAAGAAAGAAAACCTTGACATCGACGGTATCATGAATGTATTAAATAAGAAATCCGGTGTAGAGGGACTTTCCGGTGTATCCAGTGATTTCCGTGACCTCGAGGCTGCTTATCATGAAGGAAATCCAAGAGCAATTGCAGCATGTGAAGTATTTGCTTACCGTGTAGCAAAATATATCGGTGCTTATGTGGCTGCAATGAACGGAGTAGATGCCATTGCATTTACTGCAGGAATTGGTGAGAATACATCCTTCATCCGTGAGAAGATTCTTGCATACTTCGGATATCTTGGAATTACCATGGATAAGGAAGCAAATATGGTTCGTGGAGAGGATAAGATTATTTCTACCCGGATTCCAAAGTAACCGTATGCATTATCCCGACCAACGAGGAACTTGCAATTGCAAGAGAAACCGTAGCTTTGGTAGGCTAAAAAGGAAAAATATTGTTGACAAAAGCTATAGTGCTATGTATAATTGTTTAGGTGTGAAAAGGAGACAAACGTGATATTAGATTTAACCGATGTATGTTCATGTGAAAATAAAGAGCTTACGAAAGAGGCTGAAATTGAATTGACATCCTTTGATTCAAAGTTAGGTGTGTTTCCGTTCATAGAGAAAAAGCCATTCGAGCTGCGTATCGTTAACGAAGAGAATAAGGATTTACTGATTCACGGAGAAACGGACGTAAGGATAGCAATACCATGTGACCGCTGCTTGGAAGAAGTTCCAACAGATTTCCACCTTGTATTCGATAAGAAGTTCCCATTGGAAGATGCGGATGCTTCGGAAGAAGAGATGGATGAGGCAGACTACATGAAAGGATTTCAGCTTGATATTGATAAAATGGTCTATGATGAAATCTTGGTGAACTGGCCAATGAAGGTTCTGTGCAGAGAGGATTGCAAGGGGATTTGTAAGAAATGCGGTACGAATCTGAATGTCAAGACTTGTGACTGCGAGAAATCTGAGCTGGACCCGAGAATGGCAGCAATTCAAGATATTTTCAATAAATTTAAGGAGGTGTAACCAGATGTCAATTTGTCCAAAGAACAAATCTTCCAAAGGAAGAAGAGATAAAAGAAGAGCAAACTGGAAAATGACTGCTCCAAGTTTAGTAAAATGCAGTAAGTGCGGCGCTTTGATGATGCCTCACAGAGTATGTAAGAACTGCGGTTCATACAACAAGAAAGAAATTATTCCTCAGGACTAATTAAGAAGTGACCGGGAGTGTTTGCAAAAACACTCCCTTTTTACTTTATGAAAAAGATAGGCATTTGCAGAACAATTCAGGTTTTGCGAATGCCTATTCATAGAAAAGGAGAAGGTATGAGCAATATTTTTAATTATAATAATAAGCTCTTTAGTGCATTTGATAAAGTGATTAACATATTCTGCCTGAGTTTAATCTGGTTCATGGCATGTATTCCGGTTTTTACCATTGGAGCATCCTGCACTGCACTTTATTATGCAGTGAATAAAGTAATCCGCCATGGCAGAGGATATATCTGGAAAGAGTTCTGGTCATCCTTCCGTTCTAATTTCAAACAGGCAACCGTAATCTGGCTGATTTTCTTACTGATTGGTCTTGTTATGGGAGCAGACTGGTTTATCATGTTCCAGTTTATGAAAGCCGGAGCAGCGTGGGGCAAGGCTTTTGTGATTTTTGTTGTTATGCTGGTATTTGAGATTGCAATCTGGTTATATGTATATCCGAACATTGCCCGTTTTGAAAATACCAATAAAGCAATTGTAAAGAATGCGGCACTGATGTCATTTGCACATTTGCCAAAGACCATTCTTATGCTGGTGATTTTGCTGGTAATTGCATTTTTAGTATATCTGATTCCATTTTTATTAATTTTTGCACCGGCGGCATTTATTGCAATTCAGAATGGAATTATGGAGAAGATTTTCTTGCGTTATATGTCAGAGGAGGACATTGCCAAAGAAGAGGAACGGAACCGGGAATATTTCAATTAGTTTTCTGTTGATTTCTATGGAAAGTTATAGTATATTTCAATATAGGCTTAATGTGATGGCAGATTTACAGGAGGAATGTATATGCAGGAAGTCATTAGAGTGGCAGTTGATGCAATGGGAGGCGACAACGCGCCGGGCGAAATTGTAAAAGGTGCCATCGAGGCAGTAAATACACGCAGAGATATACAGGTTGTACTGGTTGGACAGCAGGAGGTTATTGCTGAAGAATTGAAAAAGTATACCTATGAGAAAGACCAGATTGAAATTAAGAATGCAACAGAAGTAATTGAGACTGCGGAACATCCGGTAAATGCAATTCGTAAGAAAAAGGATTCATCAATTGTTGTGGGAATGAATATGGTAAAACAGAAGGAAGCAGATGCATTTGTATCGGCAGGAAGTTCCGGAGCCGTATTAGTTGGTGGACAGGTGATTGTTGGAAGAATCCGTGGTATCGAGCGTCCGCCTTTGGCACCGCTGATTCCGACCGAGACAGGAGTATCCCTGCTCATTGATTGTGGAGCAAATGTAGATGCCCGTTCTTCACATCTGGTACAGTTTGCCAGGATGGGTTCCATTTATATGGAAAATGTTGTGGGAATCAAGAATCTGAGAGTTGCAATCGTAAATATCGGAGCAGAAGAAGAAAAAGGAAATGCACTGGTAAAGGAAACATATCCTTTATTAAAAGAATGCAAGGATATCAATTTTGTAGGAAGTATTGAAGCAAGAGAGATACCACATGGCGGAGCAGATGTCATTGTCTGTGAAGCGTTTGTAGGAAATGTAATCCTTAAACTTTATGAAGGACTTTCCAGTACGCTGATTGGTGTAGTAAAGCAGGGAATGCTCAGCAGCCTAAAGAGTAAAATTGGTGCCATTGGCATTGCCGGCACTGAAGAAGACATTAAAATCTTTTGATGCATCCCAGTATGGCGGGGCACCATTGCTTGGACTGAATGGACTGGTGGTTAAAACACATGGAAGCTCCAAGGCGAAGGAAGTAAAGAATTCCATCATTCAGTGTGTCACATTTAAACAACAGAATATCAATAATAAAATCAAAAAAATATAGTAATTTCTGAAACAGAAGAATAGAAAGGAAAAGATTATGGAATTTGAAAAACTGAAAAAAATTATTGCAGAAGTCCTGAATGTGGACGAAGAAGAGATTAGTATGGAAACTACTTTTGTAGATGACCTTGGCGCAGATTCATTGGATGTTTTCCAGATTATCATGGGTCTGGAGGAAGAATTTGATATTGAGATTCCAAATGAAGAAGCAGAGAAAATTGTTACTGTAGGCGATGCGGTAGAGCAGATAAAGAGTGCGCTGAACTAAAAGCAGAATAGATAGTATTCTTCAAAGGAAGCATATTGTGCGAAAGAGTCCGGCATGCCGGATTCTTTTTTGCTTTACAGGAAATTTCTTTCCTGTAAAGTAAAAAACGCTCCGCGAGGATGCACACTGCGGCGTATAAGGTAGATGTCACAAGCGACCGCCGCAGGCGGCTTGCAAAGCGTGTTTCCCGTAGTTTGCGGGCAGCAACGACAGTTAGAAGGAGAAAACAGTGAGCAGATTACATGAATTTGAAGAAGTGATAGGATATCATTTCAACAATCAGGGATTATTAAGACAGGCATTAACCCATAGTTCCTATGCCAATGAAAGACATATGAAGAAGCACTCAGATAATGAACGGCTGGAATTCTTAGGCGATGCAGTGCTTGAGGTTACATCCAGTGAATTCTTATACCAGAAGTATCCGGATTATTCGGAAGGTGAACTGACCAAGCTCCGGGCAAGCCTTGTGTGTGAGCCGACACTGGCATTTTGTACCAGAGCAATTGATTTGGGAAAATATCTGTATCTGGGAAAAGGAGAGGATTTAACAGGAGGAAGAAATCGGAAATCCATTCTTTCGGATGCATTGGAAGCAGTAATAGGAGCAATTTTTCTGGATGGTGGTTTTGCTAATGCAAAAGAGTTTGTGTTAAAATACATTCTGACAGACATTGAGCACAAACAGCTCTTTTATGATAGCAAGACTATCCTGCAGGAGATAGTACAGGCAGGATATAATGAAGAACTGAATTATCAGTTGATTCGGGAAGAAGGACCGGATCATGATAAGCGGTTTGTGGTAGAAGCCAGAATCGGAGAAAAGTCCATTGGAGAGGGAATGGGACATACAAAGAAAGCAGCAGAACAGGAAGCTGCATATCAGGCGCTGCTTAAGTTGAAACAGCAGGAGAATAAGCGCTCTTAAACGGAGGAAGTTATGTATCTCAAAAGTATTGAAATTCACGGTTTTAAATCATTTGCAAATAAAATTGTATTTGATTTTCACAACGGAATCACAGGCATTGTGGGACCGAACGGTAGTGGGAAAAGTAATGTTGCCGATGCGGTTCGCTGGGTACTGGGAGAACAGAGTGCCAAGCAGCTACGTGGCGCAAGCATGCAGGATGTTATTTTTGCGGGAACAGAGAATCGTAAGCCATTAAGTTATGCATATGTTGCGATTACATTAGACAATGCAGACCATCAGCTTGCGGTAGATTATTCAGAAGTAACGGTAGCCCGAAGAGTATACCGTTCCGGAGAAAGTGAATATCTTATCAATGGCAATCCATGCCGTCTGAAGGATGTAAGCGAGCTTTTTTATGATACCGGTATCGGTAAAGAAGGTTATTCTATTATCGGACAGGGTCAGATTGAGCGAATCTTAAGCGGTAAGCCGGAGGAAAGAAGAGAACTTTTCGATGAAGCGGCAGGAATTGTAAAATATAAGAGAAGAAAAGTAACCGCCCAGAAGAAATTAGAAAGTGAGCGGGAGAACCTGGTACGTGTCAATGACATTTTGACAGAGTTGGAGCGTCAGGTAGGACCGTTGGAGAAACAGTCAGAGACCGCAAGAATCTATCTTAAGAAAAAGGAAGAGTTAAAGACCTTGGATGTTAACATGTTCCTTTTAGAGATGGAGCGGATTGAGACCCAGACCAAAGAAGTAGAAGAAAAGTTTAAAATTGCAGATACCCAGTTAAAAGAAGACAACGAGGCATACGAGAATATCAAAGCGGAGTATGAGAAAAAAGAGCAGGACATGGAAGAAATGGATGCGAAAATCACAGAAATCCGCGAAGAACTCAGCAATACCAATGTCATGAAGGGAAAACTGGAAGGTCAGATTAATGTATTAAATGAGCAGATTAAGGCTGCACAGATGACAGATGACAGCTTAAAAGCACGTTTGGATCAGTTATAAAGTGACCGGAAAGAAAGAAAAGAACAGCAGGAGCATTATCTTGCACAGAAGCAGGAAATTGACAGCCAGGTAGCAGAGATTGAAGCACGCAAGCAGGCAGCTTCTGATGAGCTAGAAAAGATTCAGAAGGAAATTGCCCGCTGTACACAGGGCATCGAAGAAGGCAAGAATGAGATTATTGAGATTCTGAATAATAAAGCTTCCACAAAAGCAAAATTACAGAAATTCGATACCATGGCAGAGCAGGTAAATATCCGCAAAGCCCAGTTGAATCAGCGTCTCTTAAAGCGTAAAAGCGAAGAAGCAGATTTGCAGAGTGTATTGTCAGAATATCAGGACAAATTAGCAGAAGTAAGTCGTGAGATTGAAGCATTAAAGGCAAAAGAAAAAGAGACCGCAGACTTAATTCAAAGCTGGCGTAAGAAAACAGCAGAGAACCGGAGTGCCTTAGAAAAAGCAACTATTGATTATAATAAGGGAGAATCCCGTCTTGAGACCTTAAAAAATATTGCAGAGCGTTATGAAGGCTATGGAAACAGTATCCGTAAGGTAATGGAGCAGAAGGATAAGGAAGGCGGAATCCTCGGCGTTGTGGCAGACCTCATTCAGGTGGACAAGAAGTATGAGACAGCCATTGAAGTTGCACTCAGTGGAAACATCCAGAACATTGTTACGAAAGACGAGCAGACAGCAAAGAAAATGATTGCTTATCTGAAACAGAATCGTCTGGGACGTGCCACATTCCTGCCGTTGACCAGTGTTACCGGTAAGGATAACAGCAAGCAGGATGTATTCTTAAAAGAAGAAGGCGTAATCGGAAAGGCAGATACGCTGGTAAAACATGATGCAAAATTTGACGGTGTAATGTCCTATCTTCTTGGAAGAGTCTTTGTTATGGACTCCATTGACCATGCGTTGGCACTGGCGAAGAAGAGCCATTATTCTTTACATATGGTAACCTTGGAGGGTGAGTATTTAAGCCCGGGTGGTTCCATTGCCGGTGGTGCCTTTAAGAATACCGGTAATCTTCTGGGAAGAAAACGCGAAATTGACGATTTGACGAAGAGACTGGAAGAACTGAAGAAAACTATTGCATCCTGCAAGGAGCGGAGCGAAAGAAATCCGCACTGCACAGGAACTTGCCATGCAGGATATGGAAAAGGTACGGACTGATTTACAGGAACAGTATTTACAGCAGAATACAGCCAGGATGAATGTAGACCGTACCTTGCAGCAGAAGAATGAAAGCGAGAGCGTATTTGAAGGCTTAAAGAATGAGAGCCAGGATATTGAAGAACAGTTGACGGATATTAAGAAGGGCAAGGAACGTACGGAAGAGGAAATCAAAGAAGCAGAAGTACGGGAAGAAGAAATCAAAGCTCAGGCTGAGCAGTTCAGGTAATTTTAGAAGAACAGATGAAACTGGAAGAGGCTGCAACTGAAGCTGTTTCAAAGGTGCAGTTAGAGGAAGCCGGATTCACACAGAAACAGGAATTCATACAGGAAAACTTAGAACGTGTGGAAGAAGAATTAGAGCGTGTATACAAGAATCAGGAGTCTTTGAAGAATCAGTCAGCAGAATCAAAGAAGATGCAAAACGTCATGAGGCAGACATAGAAGCCATCCGAAAGACCATTCTTGCATCCGATGAGAATTATGCGGCATTGAATCAGAAGCTTTCTGAGAGCATTGCTGCAAAAGAACAGATGTCAGCGGAGTATAAGGGATTCTTTGAACGAA
>VOFB01002616.1_pt1 | contig 52607 bp, 51 predicted proteins | sample 5384141 | NCBI WGS metagenome assembly VOFB01 (sample SAMN12384721, study PRJNA508395) | human gut metagenome | isolation source: healthy gut A | host: Homo sapiens | reverse complement strand
TTTCAACGCCGTGCCTATCTGACGGTGGTGGACATTGGAACGGCAGAGCTATGTCCAGGACCTGCCCTTTGACGTGAATTACAAGGACGATCCCAGCCTTGCCAGGGCGACAGCAGGTCCTGTCCAGGGCGTATACGCTTAAGGCCGACACGTTACCGCCAACGTCACTTTTCATCAGCGGCGAGAACCGCCCGGGAATATGTGGCCTCCGTGACCCTAGGCAGCCTGGCAGCAGATCGCCCGCATGGGCTCCACCGGCATCAGCAGCGGGCCGCACTGCCACTTCGGCATGACCCGCAACGGCACCATCGTGGACCCCCTGAACTATCTGCCATAACCGCATCACAGCATACGCCAAAGGGCCGCCCCCTTACGGGCGGCCCTTTTTCTGAATTCTCCGATCCTCTCTTGACAGTCGCCGTCGATTCCGATACTATAATACCGAAAAAAACTCAGGATAATGGAGGAAAAAAGCTATGGATATCCAGCAGGCAGTGGCAGAGAACATCCACCGATCCGAAAAGCACAGCGGCTCAGCATTGATCGGGCAGCGGAGCTGTCCGGGGTATCCAAGAGCATGGGCCAGATCGAGCGCGGCGGCCGAATCACCTGCAGTCGGTGTCAGCCGCATGGCTCAGGCTTCACGTCCCCTGAGCAGCTCATCGCCCGCCACGATGAGATCCGCCCACCCAGATGGTCCACCTTGCCCTTGATCGCCGCTTCAGTGAGCACCTTGGTGGTCTCCTGGAACGAGGCGGCGGACAGGAAGGAGTCTGTTGCCAGAGAGGCCTTGGTGATACCCATGAGCAGCTGGGTGTAGGTGGCCTCCTGCAGCTCGCCGTCCGGCGTTGCCACCGGCGGCGATGGCGGCGATACGGGCGCGGACCGCTGCGTTGGCGTCCTCCACCTCCATCACGTCGGCCATAGCGCCGGACAGCAGCCCCTCGGCGTCATTGGCATCCTCCACGCGGACCTTACGCATCATCTGGCGCACGATGACCTCGATGTGCTTATCGTTGATATCCACGCCCTGCTGACGGTAGACCTTCAGGACCTCCTGGATGAGGTAGTTATGGACCGCGGAGGCGCCGCGGATACGCAGCACATCGTGGGGGTTCAGTGCGCCGTCCTGCAGCTGACGGCCCTTCTCGATGACCTCGCCGTCCTGCACCAGCAGGCCGGTGTGGGGCACCGCGTAGGTGCGGGTATCGCCGTCATCGGCGGTGATGATGATATTCAGCAGGCTGCCCTTGGTAGCCTCCTCGAAGCGGACCTTGCCGCCGATCTCGGCGATGGTGGCCATCTTCTTGGGCTTGCGGGCCTCGAACAGCTCCTCCACTCGGGGAAGACCCTGGGTGATGTCGCCGCCGGCCACGCCGCCGGTGTGGAAGGTACGCATGGTCAGCTGGGTACCGGGCTCGCCGATGGACTGGGCGGCAATGATGCCGACCGCCTCGCCGGGGCCGACGGGCTTGCTGGTGGCCAGGTTCATGCCGTAGCACTTGGCGCAGATACCGCTGTGGGCACGGCAGGTAAGCACGGTGCGGATCTCGGCGGAGTGGATATCGAAGGACTCCATCAGCGCGGCGTCGTCCTCGGTCATCATGTGATCCTTGGAGATGAGTACCTCGTCGGTGCCGGGCTTGAGGATATCGCGGACCGGGAAGCGGCCCTTGATGCGCTCGGAGAACTTCTCGATGACCTGACCGCCCTCGCTGATCTCAGACACCACGATGCCCTTTTCCACGCCGCAGTCGGCCTCGCGGATGATGACATCCTGGCAGACATCCACCATGCGGCGGGTCAGATAGCCGGAGTCTGCGGTACGGAGGGCGGTATCGGCCAGGCCCTTACGGGCGCCTCGGCTGGAGATAAAGTACTCCAGCACGGACAGACCCTCACGGAAGTTGGCCTTGATGGGGATCTCGATAGTCTTACCGGCGGTGTTGGCCATCAGGCCGCGCATACCGGCCAGCTGACGGATCTGCTTCATGGAGCCACGGGCGCCGGAGTCCGCCATCATGAAGATGGGATTGTACTTGTTCATACTGGCGGTCAGGGCGTCAGTAACGTCGGCGGTGGTCTTTTCCCACTCGCGGACCACCAGCTTGTAGCGCTCCTCGTCGGTGATGAAGCCCATGTTGTACTGATCCTCGATCTCCACCACGCCGCTTTTCGGTCTCGTCGATCAGCTCGTACTTGGCCTTGGGCACAGTCATGTCGGAGATGGAGATGGTAATGGAGGCGCGGGTGGAATACTTATAGCCGGTGGCCTTGATATTATCCAGCACCTCGGCAGCCACGGTGAAGCCATACTGCTTGATGGTCTTGTCGACGATCTTGCCCAGGAGCTTCTTGCCGCAGGTCTCGGTGATCTCGTAGTCAAAGAACTTGTCGGAGGGTGTACCGTCCTCGTTGAAGCGCTTGACAAAACCCAGGTCCTGGGGGATGTTGCGGTTGAAGATGATGCGGCCGGCGGTGGCGCGGACCACATGACTGACCTTCACACCGTTCAGCTCCTTGGTCACGCGGACCCAGATGGGCTGGTGGATACCGATGATGTGCTCGTTGTAGGCCATCAGCGCCTCGTCCTCATCGCGGTAGATGTTCATGTGGACGGAGGCTTTCTCCTCTCCGGTAAGCTCATCGTAGGTCTTGCCTGCCAGGGCGAAGTCCACGCCCTCGGGCCACAGCTCGTCGTTGGTCATCTGGCTGACGCCGTTCTCAAACCGCTCGAAGGTCAGGTAGTAGGAGCCCAGCACCATATCCTGCGTAGGCACGGTGACGGGGCCGCCGTCCTGGGGACGCAGCAGGTTGTTGGCGGACAGCATCAGCAGACGCGCCTCAGCCTGTGCTTCGGCGGACAGAGGACGTGGATGGCCATCTGGTCGCCGTCAAAGTCGGCGTTGAAGGCCGTGCAGTTCAGGGGATGCAGCTTCAGGGCCCGGCCCTCCACCAGCACCGGCTCAAAGGCCTGAATGCCCAGGCGGTGCAGCGTAGGTGCACGGTTTAGCATGACGGGGTGATCCTTGATGATGACGTCCAGCGCGTCCCACACCTCGGTGCGCCCTTATCCACCATCTTCTTGGCGGACTTGATGTTATTGGCGCTGCCGTCCTCCACCAGCTTCTTCATAATGAAGGGACGGAACAGCTCCACGGCCATCTCCTTGGGCACGCCGCACTGGTAGATCTTCAGCTCGGGACCGACCACGATAACGCTTCGGCCGGAGTAGTCCACACGCTTGCCCAGCAGGTTCTGACGGAAACGGCCCTGCTTGCCCTTCAGGAAATCGCTCAGGGACTTGAGAGCGCGGTTATTGGCGCCGGTGACGGCGCGGCCGCGGCGGCCGTTGTCGATCAGGGCGTCCACCGCCTCCTGCAGCATCCGCTTCTCGTTGCGGACGATGATGTCGGGGGCGTTCAGGTCCATCAGGCGCTTCAGACGGTTGTTGCGGTTGATGACCCGGCGGTACAGGTCATTCAGGTCGGAGGTGGCGAAACGTCCGCCATCCAGCTGCACCATGGGGCGCAGCTCCGGGGGGATGACGGGCAGCACATCGATGATCATCCACTCGGGCTTATTGCCGGACAGGCGGAAGGCATCCACCACCTCAAGCCGCTTGACGATGCGGGCCTTTTTCTGACCGGAGACGGTCTTTCAGCTCCGGCGTGGAGCTGCTGGCTCAGGCCCTCCAGATCCACCTGCTGCAGAAGCTTCTTCACGGCCTCGGCGCCCATGCCGGCATCGAAGTCATCCTCATACTTCTCCCTCATATCCCGGTATTCCTTCTCGGACAGCAGCTGGTTGCGCAGCAGGGGAGTCTCGCCGGGATCGGTGACGATATAGGCTGCGAAATACAGGACCTTCTCCAAAATCCGGGGCTGATATCCAGCAGCAGGCCCATCCGGGAGGGGATGCCCTTGAAGTACCAGATGTGGCTGACGGGGGTGGCCAGCTCGATGTGGCCCATGCGCTCCCGGCGCACCTTGGCCCGGGTGACCTCCACGCCGCAGCGGTCGCAGATCTTGCCCTTGAAGCTGATCTTCTTATACTTGCCGCAGTGGCACTCCCAGTCCTTGGTGGGCCCGAAGATCCGCTCGCAGAACAGGCCGTCCCGCTCGGGCTTCAGGGTGCGGTAGTTGATGGTCTCCGGCTTTTTCACCTCGCCGTAGGACCATTCGCGAATCATTTCCGGAGAAGCGATTCCGATCTTGATGGCGTCAAAAGTGGGATAACTCATGCTGTATGCTCCTCCTATTCCTTATAATTCGTCGTCCGCGCCGTAGGAGGCCTCTACCTCCTCCTCGGGCACATAATCGAAGCCTGCGTCCGCCAGCTCCTCTTCGTTGGCGTACCGGCTGCGGCGGTCGTCGTCGGCATCCATGCGGGAGAGATTGAAGGTATCCAGGGCGTTTTCGTCCTCCTTCAGCTCGATCTGGTTGCCGTCCTCGTCCAGCACCTGGATGTCCAGGCACAGGGACTGCAGCTCCTTCACCAGCACCTTGAAGGACTCGGGCACGCCGGGAGTGGGCACGTTCTTGCCCTTGACGATGGCCTCATAGGTCTGCACGCGTCCGGTGACGTCATCGGACTTCACCGTCAGGATCTCCTGCAGGGTATAGGCCGCGCCGTAGGCCTCCAGGGCCCAGACCTCCATTTCGCCGAAGCGCTGGCCGCCGAACTGGGCCTTGCCGCCCAGAGGCTGCTGGGTCACCAGGGAATAGGGGCCGGTGGAGCGGGCGTGGATCTTATCGTCCACCAGGTGGTGCAGCTTCAGGAAGTACACATAGCCCACGGTGACCTTGTTGTCGAAGCGCTCACCGGTGCGTCCGTCGTACAGCCAGCTCTTGCCCTGGGGGTCCAGACCCGCCTGGGTCAGGGCCTCGGTGATGTCCTTATCGGTGGCGCCGTCGAAAATGGGGGTGGCCACCTTCCAGCCCAGGGTCTTGGCGGCATAGCCCAGATGGACCTCCAGCACCTGGCCGATGTTCATACGGGAGGGCACGCCCAGGGGGTTCAGCACGATGTCCAGGGGGGTGCCGTCGGGCAGGAAGGGCATATCCTCCTGGGGCAGCACCCGGGACACCACGCCCTTGTTGCCGTGGCGGCCGGCCATCTTGTCACCGGGCTGGATCTTGCGCCGCTGGGCGATATAGACCCGGACCACCTGGTTCACGCCCGGCCCCAGCTCGTCGCCGGCCTCCCGGGTGAACACCTTGGCGTCCACGATGATGCCGCTTTCGCCGTGGGGCACCTTCAGGGAGGTATCCCGGACCTCCCGGGCCTTTTCGCCGAAGATGGCCCGCAGGAGCCGCTCCTCGGCGGTGAGGTCGGTCTCGCCCTTGGGGGTGACCTTGCCCACCAGGATGTCCCCGGCGTGGACCTCGGCGCCCACGCGGATGATGCCGCGCTCGTCCAGGTCCTTCAGGGCGTCCTCGCCCACGTTGGGGATATCCCGGGTGATCTCCTCGGGCCCCAGCTTGGTATCCCGGGCATCGATCTCATATTCCTCGATATGGATGGAGGTGTAAACATCCTCCTTCACCAGCCGCTCGTTGAGCAGCACGGCGTCCTCGTAGTTGTAGCCCTCCCAGGTCATGAAGCCCACCAGGATATTGCGGCCCAGGGCGATCTCGCCCTGATCGGTGGCGGGACCGTCGGCCAGCACCGTGGGATCGTCGCCGCCGTGGACCCGCTCGCCCACGGAAACGATAGGCTTCTGGTTGATGCAGGTGCCGTGGTTGGAGCGCAGGAACTTGATGAGCTTATAGTCCTTGCTCTCGCCGCTGTCATACTTGACGGACACGTTGGTGGCGTCCACCTTGGTGACCACGCCGTCGCCCTCGGCCAGCACCACCACCTCGGAATCCAGGCAGATCTTGTGCTCCATACCGGTGCCCACGATGGGAGCCTCCGGCCGCAGCAGGGGCACGGCCTGCCGCTGCATGTTGGCGCCCATCAGGGCGCGGTTGGCGTCGTCGTTGGGCAGGAAGGGGATCATGGCCGTGGCGATGGACACCATCATACGGGGGGAGATGTCCATATAGTCCACGTATTCCGGCTCCACCTGGATGGTCTCGTCCTGGTGGCGGCAGGTGATACGGGGGCCGATGAGGCAGCCGTTCTCGTCCACCGGCTCCGCCGCCTGACACACAACGTACTGATCCTCCACGTCAGCGGTCATATAGGTGATCTCGTCGGTGACATGGCCGGAGGGCCGGTCCACCCGGCGGAAGGGGGCCTCGATGAAGCCGTATTCATTGACCCGGGCATAGGTGGCCAGATAGGAGATCAGGCCGATGTTGGGACCTTCGGGGGTCTCGATGGGGCACATACGGCCATAGTGGCTGTAATGCACGTCACGGACCTCCATGTTGGCGCGCTCGCGGCTGAGGCCGCCGGGGCCCAGAGCGGACAGACGCCGCTTGTGGGTCAGCTCCGCCAGGGGGTTGGTCTGGTCCATGAACTGGCTCAGGGGGCTGGAGCCGAAGAACTCCTTGATGGCTGCGGTAACGGGCCGGATGTTGATCAGGCTCTGGGGCGTGACAATGTCCAGATCCTGGATGGTCATCCGCTCCCGGATGACCCGCTCCATGCGGGAAAAGCCGATGCGGAACTGGTTTTGCAGCAGCTCACCCACGCAGCGCAGGCGGCGGTTGCCCAGATGGTCGATATCGTCCTTCTGCACCAGGCCGTGGGCCAGGACGTTCATATAGTTGATGGAGGTGAGGATGTCGTCGATGATGATGTGCTTGGGCACCAGGCGGTCCGCCTGCAGGCGGCACTGCTCGATAAGCTCCTCGCCCTGATACTGACTCAGCAGCTCCTGCAGCACGTCGAAGCGCACCCGCTCCTTGATGCCGCAGGCCGTCTTGGGATCAAAGTTCACATAGCGGCTCATGTCGCACATGCGGTTGGTGAAAATGCGGATGATGTCGCCGTTTTCCAGCTGGACCTTCACCATACCCACGCCGATGGCGTCCAGGGTGCGGCAGTCGTCGCCGGAGAGGACATGGCCCTCCTCCAGCAGCAGCTCGCCGGTGGCGGGGTCGGCTACGGGCTCGGCCAGCTTCTGGCCCTTGGCCTGGGTCCACAGGGTCAGCTTCTTGTTGAACTTATACCGGCCCACGGTGCTCAGGTCATACCGCCGGGGATCGAAGAACAGGTTCTGCATCAGGGTCTCGGCGGAGTCCAGCGTGGGGGGCTCGCCGGGGCGCAGCTTGCGGTAGATCTCCAGCATGGCCTCCTCATAGGATTTGCAGGTGTCCTTTTCCATGGTGGCCACAATGCGGGGATCGTCGCCGAAGCGGTCCAGGATATCGGCGTCGGTTTTCAGGCCCAGGGCCCGGATCAGGCAGGTGATGGGCAGCTTGCGGTTCTTGTCGATGCGGACCCAAAACACCTCGCTGCTGTCGGTCTCATACTCCAGCCAGGCGCCGCGGTAGGGGATCACCGTGGACGTCAGCAGGGGCAGGTCCGTTTTCAGGTCGATCTCCTTGCCGTAGTAGATGCCGGGGGAGCGGACGATCTGGCTGACCACCACGCGCTCGGCGCCGTTGATGACGAAGGTGCCGCCATGGGTCATCAGGGGGAAATCGCCCATGAAGATCTCCTGCTCCTTGATTTCGCCCGTCTCCTTATTGTGCAGGCGGACGCTGACCTTCATGGGGGCGGCATAGGTGGCATCCCGGGCCTTGCACTCCTCCACGTCGTACTTGGGCTTTTCGTCCATGCTGTAGTCGATGAAGCTCAGCTCCAGGTTGCCGGCATAGTCGCCGATGGAGGCCACGTCGGCAAAAACCTCCCGCAGGCCGGTGTCCAGGAACCACTGATAGGATTTCTTCTGGATCTCCAGCAGGTTGGGCATCGCCATGACCTCTTCGTGTCTGGCAAAGTTCTTGCGCAGGGTCTTGCCATAATACTTGTCCTTGGCCATCTTCAATACTCACGCCTTTCTTTTCGCATTTTCTCCGTGCTTTTCCTCAGGGAACGGCTCTCCACCGATTTGACACGCGGGGGCGAGTTGTTTGTTTTCGCACTGTTCCACTTGTAATTTCGGGGGAAAGCTGGTATCATAACAGCAGATTGAAATGGGGCGTTAGCCCCATTTTCCCAATATAGCGTCTCATTGTACCATAGACGCGCCTGCTTTGTCAACATAAAACACTGCCTCGCCCGAAATTTTTTCGTGGCTGCGGTGTTTTTTTATTTTCCGCCTCCCGCACCTCCGGTCCATCCGCAGGGGCGGACGAATCTGTCCGCCCGCATATCCGCACTCCCTGCGGCGCATTCCGTAGGGGGCGGCGTCCCCGACGCCCCAAGGCATTCCGTCATTTTTCCATACAAAAAGCAGCCCTTCGGCTGCTTTTTGTATGAGCCTGTCAAAAATTCTTTTTGACAAGTTGTTTTCAGAACAGGCCGGGAATGTTCAGCCCGCCGGTGACGGAGCCCATGGCGGACTCCATAGCCTCCTCCGCCTGGCGCAGGGCCTCGTTAACGGCGGAGATCACCAGGTCCTGGAGCATCTCCACATCCGCCGGGTCCACGGCGTCGGGCTGAATGGTCAGCGCCGTCACCTGCTTCTTGCCGGATACGGTGGCCTGCACCGCGCCGCCGCCTACGGAGGCGGTGAAGCTGCTCTCCTCCACGTTCTTCTGGGCAGCTTCCATATCCTGCTGCATCCTGGCCAGCTTCTGCTGCATTTGCTGCTGCTGGCGCATCATCCCGGCGCTGCCGCCGAACCCGTTGCGGGCACTGTATCCCTTAGCCATGTCGCATTCTCCTTTATATTACGAATTATTGCTTATTTGATCTTGAAATTTTCCAGCTGCTGACCCTGGGCCGCCACCTCATCCAGCTTATCCGGGGTCTTTTCCGCCGGAGGCTCCTCCCAGGGGGGCGTCTGATCTCCGGGAGCCGCCGTTTCCGCCGGAGGCTGGGGCTCCGGGGCCTTTGGGGGAGCCGGTTTTGGCTCCGGGCGGGGCTTCCGGGGGGCGGACTTTTTTCCGGCGGGGGCCGGTGCGCCGCCAACGGTCAGCACCACCCGGACGGTTTGTCCCTCTGCGGCGGAGGCCACCTCCTGGAGCACATGGAGCACCGAGTTGTTGTTCAGGGAGTCCCGGACGAACTCGTTCTGGCAGTACAGCGTCAGGCAGTCGCCGTCCACCGCCCCCCGGACCATATTCAGAAACACCCGGTGATTCACCGCCAGGCGGCCCTTGCAGTGCTCCTTCATGGCGTCCCATTTGCCGGTGTCGCCCACCACGGCGGCGGCCCTGGCAGCCGCCGGTTCGGAAGCGGGTCTGTTGGCCGGACGCTTGGCAGGCGGTTCTTCGTCCGGAATATCGAATATCCGTTCCCGGTTCCCGGGCTCCTGGGGCAGGGGCGGCTCCTCCGGCATGGGAGGGCGATCCTCCGCCGGTTCGTCCCGGCTTGTCCCGGTGCTGTCCCGGGACACAGGGGCCGGTTTCGGGGACATCCCACTGTTTTGCGGGACAGTTTTTATTGAAATTCCGTTAGATATCTGATCCTCCAGCCGGTCGATCCGCTGGCTCAGGGCCGTCAGGTCGCCGGAAAGACCTTCGTCGCACAGGCGCAGCAGACACAGCTCCGCATCCGTCCGGGGCTGGAAGCTGTCTCCCAGCCCGGCGCAGCAGGCCTGGATGGTCTCCGTCAGATACAGAAACCGCCGCATGGGCTGGCTGCCGGAAAGGGACTTCAGGGTCTTGGTATCGTATATACCCGTCAGCAGGGCGGCGGCCCTGTCGGGGGCGGCCTTGAGAATGGTCATGTCCCGGGCCAGGTCCCCCAGCTCCCCCAGCATGGCGGCCACATCCTTGCCGCCCCGGTACAGCTCATCCAGCCGGGTCAGGGCCCCGGCGGCATCCCGCCGGAGGATGCAGTCCATCAGCTCCACCGTCTGGACGCTGCCAGCCAGGCCCAGAATGTCCAGCACCGTGCGGCTGTCCAGCCGGCCCTGGGCCACCCGGCACTGGTCCAGCAGGCTCAGGGCGTCCCGGAGAGCGCCGTTGGCCATGCGGGCCAGGATCTCCGCCCCGTCGGGGGCCAGGGGAATATTTTCGGCCCCGGCAATGCGCAGCAGATGCTTTTCCATATCCCGGGGCAGGATGCGCTTGAAATTGAAGCGCTGGCACCGGGGAGAGAATGGTGGCCGGAACCTTGTGCAGCTCCGTGGTGGCCAGAATGAACATCAGGTGCTCCGGCGGCTCCTCAATGGTCTTGAGCAGAGCGTTGAAGGCCTGGGTGGACAGCATGTGGACCTCGTCGATGATATAGACCCGCTTTTTCAGCACCGTGGGGGTATAGACCGACTCGCTGAGCAGCTCCCGGATGTCGTCCACCCGGCTGTTGCTGGCAGCGTCCAGCTCCGTCACGTCCAGCAGGGAGCCGCTGTCGATGCCCCGGCAGGCCTCGCACCGGTTGCAGGGGGCCCCGTCCTCCGGGTGCAGGCAGTTGACGGCCTTGGCCAGGATCCGGGCGCAGGTGGTTTTGCCGGTGCCCCGGGTGCCGGTGAACAGATAGGCGTGGGCCGTGCGGCCCTCGGCCACCTGGCGCTGGAGCGTGCCGGTGATGTGGTCCTGGCCCACCACCTGGGAAAACGTCTTGGGCCGCCATTTGCGGTACAGTGCCTGATACATGAAGCAGCCCTCCCTTTGCGTTTGCGTAAAAATAAAACTCCTCCGCTGCCAGCCGCGGGGCCGGTGGACTCGCGGCACATGGATGATCCCTCTTAATGCTGCTCGGTTCCCCGCCTGACATGATTCGTGGGTATCCATTGCGCGAGACCGGCTCCGCAGCTGGCGGCGGAGGAGTCGTCATGCAGATATCCTATCACATTTTGCTCCCGTTGGCAACTGGAATTTTTTTCGCAGGGGGATTCATAGAAATTTTACACAAAAGCCGACGTTCCGCGCTTGTGAGAAAAAATTTTTTATGGTATACTCCAATAATACTGAGAAAGTATCTGCCCGGCGGGCAGTTTTTTTAACGGAAGGAGACCGATATGGACTCAAACAACAGAAACAATCGAAACGGCGGAAACAAGAAAAACAACAAAAACCTGCGCAGCGTCATCTCTCTGATTGGCTGGGCCCTGGTGCTGACGCTGGTATTCAACTACATCCTGGCCGCCACCAGCGGCGGAAGGAGCTTTGAGGTCCCCTACAGCGAGATGATGGACCTGGTGGAGCAGGACCAGATCAAGGAGATCCAGCTGAAGGACGGCGTACTGTACGCCACCCCGGTGGACGGATATACCTATACCGAAAAGACGGACAACAAGTACCGGGAGCCCAAGACCTATACCCAGAGCGAAAAGTCCAAGCTGACCCTGTATACCACCTATCTGACGGACACCCGGCTGCTGCCGCTGCTGGATGAGCACAATGTGGAGTATTCCAGCCCCGTCAAGAGCTCCTGGAGCGTCCTGGGAGACATCCTGGTGATGTATATCCTGCCGATGGTGCTGATGATCGGACTGTTCCTGCTGGTGATGCGGATCGCGTCCAAAAACGGCGGGGGCATCGGCGGCATCGGCAATGTGGGCAAGTCCAACGCCAAGGTGTATATGGAAAAGCAGACCGGCGTCACCTTTAAGGACGTGGCCGGTCAGGATGAGGCCAAGGAATCCCTGGAGGAGATCATCGACTTCCTCCACAACCCCGGCAAATACACCGCCATCGGCGCCAAGCTCCCCAAGGGCGCGCTGCTGGTAGGCTCCCCCGGCACCGGCAAAACGCTGCTGGCCAAGGCCGTGGCCGGCGAGGCCAACGTGCCGTTCTTCTCCATCTCCGGCTCGGACTTTGTGGAGATGTTCGTGGGCGTGGGCGCGTCCCGTGTCCGTGACCTGTTCAAGGAGGCCGCCAAGGTGGCCCCCTGCATCATCTTCATCGACGAGATCGACACCATCGGCAAATCCCGTGACGGCGGCCGCTTCGGCGGCAACGACGAGCGGGAGCAGACCCTGAACCAGCTGCTGGCGGAGCTGGACGGCTTCGACCCCAGCAAGGGCGTTATCGTTCTGGGCGCCACCAACCGGCCTGAGGTGCTGGACAAGGCGCTGCTGCGGCCCGGCCGCTTCGACCGGCGCATCACCGTGGACCGGCCCAATCTGGCGGGCAGACTTGCCACCCTGCAGGTCCACACCCGGAACATCCGCCTGGCGGAGGACGTGAACCTGGACAAGATCGCCCAGGCCACCGCAGGCTGCGTGGGCGCAGACCTGGCGAACCTGGTGAACGAGGCGGCCCTGCGGGCCGTGCGCAAGGGCCGCAAGGCCGTGAACCAGAACGACCTGCTGGCGGCCTTTGAAACCGTCATCGCAGGCTCCGAGAAGAAGGGCACCGTCATCACCCAGGAGGAAAAGCGCATCATCGCCTATCACGAGGTGGGCCACGCCCTGGTGGCGGCCAAGCAGAAGAATGCCCAGCCCGTCAGCAAGATCACCATCGTACCCCACACCCAGGGGGCCCTGGGCTATACCCTGCACCTGCCGGAGGAGGAGAAGTTCCTCATGTCCAAGGAGGACATCCTGGCGGAGATCCGCACATTGCTTGCCGGCCGCTCCTCGGAGGAAATCGTGTGCAACACCATGACCTCCGGCGCGGCCAACGACATCGAGCGGGCCACGGAAATGGCCCGGAATCTGGTGGCGCGGTTCGGTATGTGCGACGAGTTCGACATGATGGCCCTGGGCACCGTGCAGAGTCAGTATCTGGACGGCGGCTACTCCATGACCTGCGCCCAGGAGACGTACGCCGCGGCGGACCGGGCCACCATCGCCATCATCCGCCAGTGTCACCAGGACGCCAAGCAGATCCTCAGCGAAAACCGGGAACTGCTGGACAAAATCGCGGCGTATCTGCTGAAGAAGGAGACCATTACCGGCCAGGAGATGATGGCCATCATCGAGGGCCGGGACCCGGAGACCGTGGACAACTACGGTGCCACCCGGGAGGAGGATCAGAAGCTGTTCCGCCCCTCCACCCCGGACGTGATCGATCCCCCGGCCAAGCACATCAATATCGTGTCGGAGCCTATCCCCATGCCGGACTTTGATAAGAAGGACGAGAAGCCGGAGGGCCAGCCCCAGGATAAGCCGGAGGACCAGAGCGAGCATGGCCAGAGCAAGGAATAAACAGCGGAAATAAGCATACCAAAAGGAGACGGGCTGCGGCCCGTCTCCTTTTGAGCTTGTCAAAAAAAGGCGTTGCCCTTTTTTGACAGTCTGGTCTGCCAGGGATTGGCCCCAGTATGCCAGCCGATAAAGCGAAAACGTTTCCACAGATTCACCTTATTGAAACAACGTTTTTCGACTTGATTTTCTCAGTGTTTTGTGCTATATTGGGATGGCATATGAAAAGAGGAAGCGGAGGAAGGATCACTCCGCCTTGGGAAAGGGGGCGCCGCCGGATGGGTCTGTACATAGGAAAAGTGGATCGCAGGTGGCTGTCCCGGGTGCTCCTGATCATGCTGGCGGACATCATCGGCATCATGGGCTCATACCTGTTGGCCCTGTGGGCACGGTTCGACTTCCACTTTACGGATATTCCCCAGGAGTTTGTGGACGGATATCTGCACACCATCTGGTGGTGGGTGCCGGTCTGCCTGGCGGTGTTCTGGCTGTGCAACCTGTACAACAGCATCTGGCGGTTCGTCAGCGTGGATGCGCTGATGCGGATCATACTGGCCTATGTGCTTCTGGGCGGGCTGAGCTTTGCATGCGTGGCGCTGTTTGGGGTGCATATGCCCCGGTCCTATTATGTGTGGGGCCTGTTCTTCAGCTTCTTCTGCACCTCCGGCATCCGCTTTTTCTATCGCGGGGTGCGGTACCTGCGCAACCGGGCGCCTCTGGCCCGGAAAAATGCGGAAAACGTCATGATCATCGGCGCAGGCCAGGCCGGGCGGCAGCTGATCCGGGAATACGCCGTCAGCAGTCATCTCAACAGCCGGGTGGCCTGCATCATCGACGACAACCCCGCCAAGCGGGGCCGTATTCTGGAGGGTGTGCGCGTTGTGGGTGCGCGGCGGGACATTCCCCAGGCCGCCAGTCAATTCGATATCGACAAGATCGTGTTCGCCATTCCGTCGCTTCAGGGAGCCGGAAGGCAGGAGATCCTCAATATATGCAGCACCACCGGCTGCCAGATCCAGGTGGTGCCGGGCATGTATCAGCTGGTCAACGGTGAGGTCACCATCAGCAAGCTCCGCCGGGTGGAGCTGCAGGACCTGCTGGGCCGGGACCCCATCCAGGTGAACCTGGGGGAGATCTGCGGCTATATCAACGACAAGACGGTTCTGGTCACCGGAGGCGGCGGCAGCATCGGCAGCGAGCTGTGCCGTCAGATCGCCCGGCACAAGCCCCGGCGGCTGGTGATCTTCGACATTTACGAAAACAACGCCTACGACATTCAGATGGAGCTGCGCCGGGAGCACCCGGAGCTGACGCTGGAGGTGTGCATCGGGTCCGTGCGGGACCAGCAGCGGGTGGATAACCTGCTGGATATGTACCGGCCGGACCTGATCTTCCACGCGGCGGCCCACAAGCATGTGCCCCTGATGGAGGACAGCCCCAACGAGGCCATCAAGAACAACGTGTTTGGCACCTATAAAATGGCCCGGTCTGCCGCCCGGCACGGGGTAAAGCGCTTTGTGCTGATCTCCACGGACAAGGCGGTGAACCCCACCAACATCATGGGCGCGTCCAAGCGCCTGTGCGAGATGGTGGTGCAGATGATGAACCGGCGCAGCGAAACGGAATTTGTGGCGGTGCGGTTCGGCAACGTCCTGGGCAGCAACGGCAGCGTGGTGCCCCTGTTCGAGCAGCAGATCGCCCACGGGGGACCGGTGACGGTGACGCATCCGGAGATCACCCGGTTTTTCATGACCATTCCCGAGGCGGTGTCCCTGGTTCTGCAGGCGGGGTATTATGCCAGGGGCGGCGAGATCTTTGTGCTGGACATGGGCCAGCCGGTGAAGATCGACGACATGGCCCGGCAGCTGATCCGCCTGTCCGGCTACGAGCCGGATGTGGATATCCCCATCATCTATACCGGCCTGCGGCCCGGAGAGAAGCTGTACGAGGAGCTGCTGATGGACGAGGAGGGCCTGCGGGAGACCGCCAACCAGCTCATCCACATCGGCCAGCCCATCAACATGGACGACGAGGCCTTCTGCCGCCAGCTGGCGGTGCTGGAGCGGGCCTGCCAGAGCAACAGCCCGGACATCCGCCAATATGTGGCGGACATGGTGCCCACGTATCACCCCAAAACAGATCAAAGCTGAAAAGCATTTTCAGAACTTTCATGAAAGTTCTGAAAATGCGGTGATTGAAAACGAAAGACACCCCTGATGGGTTTCTTTCGTAACTATCTTCCTTTCCGAAGGCGGAGGTGAGCCTTCTTTTTTGACAGACTGAAGCATCCCTTTGGCGTTTCCGGCCAAAGGGATGCTTTTCGCGTGATGCGGCGGTTTCGCCGGTGGAGGGAAGCAGGGGAGCGCCTTTCCTACTTTCCGGCGGCGATCTTGTCCTCGGTCTCCTGGCGGATGGCCTGGCGCAGGCGGGTCAGATACGGGGAGAAGGCGGCGTTTTCCTGAGCGTAGGTGCGGTTCAGGTCGTACTCCCGGGGCTCCCAGGTGTCGATGGGGGACTCGTTGTGCTGGATGACGGCCTCAAACTTGTCCAGAGCCTTGTAAATGCGGGCCTCCGTGGTCTCCAGCGCCGCCATCTCCCGGTACAGTGCCCGCATCTGCGCATCATACGGGGCGGGCAGGGTGTCCACCCACGCCAGCAGCTGCCGCTCCTCGTCGGCCTCGTCCGCCGCCGTTTTGCGGAAGGTGGGGATGTCGCCGGTAAAGCACTCGCCCAGATCGTGGATCAGGCACATGCGGATGACCTTGTCCATGTCGGCCTGCCGGAAATTCATCCCGCAGCCAGAACGCCATCAGCGCAATGCGCCAGCTGTGCTCGGCCACGCTCTCCGGCTGGCGGCGGGAGGTGCAGCAGTGGCGGGTGGTGTCCTTCAGCCGCTCTGCCGTGTGCAGGGCGGACAGCAGCTCGGTGGGATTCATAACGGTTCTCCTTTTTTTCTCTCAGATTTCGACCAATTCGATCTCCGTGCCCCGGTCCCGGAGCAGGGCCAGCAGGGCCCGGACGGACAGCCACACCGTGGCGGTGTTGTCATTGGGATGAACGCCGATGCGGCCGCCGTCGAAATCCCGGTCCAGGCAGAAGCGGACAGCATGGTCCCGGTCGTTCAGCAGCCCCAGCGGCGTCACGGAGCCGGGGGTCAGGTCCAGCAGCCGCAGCAGCTCCTCCGGGGAGGCGAAGCTCAGGCGGCGGGTGCCGTGGCGGCGCTGGAACTCCTTCAGGTCCACCCGCTTGCCGCAGCGAACGGTGATCAGGTAATAGCTCCGCTTTTTGTCGTCCCGGACCAGCAGATTTTTGGCGTCGTCCTCCGGATACGGCATGTCCACGGCGGCGCACTCCTCCATGTTGAACACCGCCGGGTGCTCGGTGATCTCAAAATCCACGCCGTGGGCGCGGAGATAGTCATAGGTTTCCTGCTTGGTCATTGACCGGTTCCTCCTTAACGGGTTTTCTCCATTGTACCAGGCAGGGGCGGCGTTTGCAAGCCGTCTGCGGATGCCACGCAAAAGCTGTCTGCCGGAGCGGAAGCTTTGTGCAGTATGCGAATTTTCTTTTGCAGGGAAAAGCGTTATAATCGGGCGTAGATTACACCGAAGGGGACAGGCTATGAGCATCATTTTCTTCGACATTGACGGCACCATCATGGACGTGAACGGCAGCATCCCGCCCTCCGCCGCAGAGGCGGTGCGGCAGCTGCGGCAGGCGGGGCATCACTGCATTATCAATACCGGGCGGCCCCGGATCGCCATGGAGCCCCAGCTGCTGGAGCTGGCATTCGACGGGCTGGTGTGCTCCTGCGGCCAGTATATCCAGCTGGACGGCCGGGTGCTGCGGCACGTGGGCTTTGACCGGGACACCAGCCGGAAAATCCTGGAGGCCGGGCGGCGGTGCCTGGTGGATATGTACTTTGAGGAGGCGTCGCACATCTGGGTGGATACGCCCCACCACCACCTGAACCGGGAGCTGGAAAACGCCGTGAAGCGCCTGGAGCGGGGCGGCGTCCTGGTGGGGCGGCCTGACGGCGACCCGGATTTCCACTTTGACAAGGTGTGCGTCCTGGTGGGGCCGGACAGCCGGAGGGAGGAATTTCTGGCGGAGATGGCGCCCCTGTGCCAGATCATCGACCGGGGCGGCGGCATGTTCGAGCTGCCCATGCGGGGCTATTCCAAGGCGTCCGGCTGCCGGGCCGTGGCCCAGGCCCTGGGCGCGGACCTGGCCGACTGCTACGCCATCGGCGACAGTCCCAACGACCTGGAAATGCTGGCGTGTGTGGGACACCCCCTGGTCATGGGCGACGCCCCGGCAGAGGTGCAGGCCCAGGCGGAATACGTCACCGCGCCCCTGCGGGAGGACGGCCTGTACCGGGCCATGGTTCATATGGGCCTGCTGCACGAATAACAAAAGCTCCCGGTGCGAGGGTCGGGGTGGTCGTAAAACAGTTTCAGTCCCCGCAGCCATGCGGTGTTTACCTGACGATCGTTCAAGGGCAGTTATTGCAGCAGATGGACAAATAAATCGTGCACTTCTATGCACCTTTCGGTGTACGGTGTGGGTATCCCTTTCCTCTCCCTGTGGGAGAGGTGGCCGAGCGCGGCGAGGACGGAGAGGGCAAACAGTGTGTGCACACAAATTGATCTTATTATTCAAAAAAGGCGGCAAGACCCTCTCAGTCACCTGCGGTGACAGCTCTCCCAAAGGGAGAGCCAAGGGGCTGCACCCTGCTGCATGGTATGTTGGCATAAGAAATGGAGCGTATCTGTGTCGATACGCTCCATTAACTGTTTTTGCGGGCTTATTTACCGGGTCAGGAAGAACATCAGGGCGAACAGGATGCTGATGATCCAGGTGCCCACATTGATCTCCTTGATCTTGCCGGTGAAGATCTTCACGAACACATAGGAGATCAGGCCGAAGGCGATACCATAGGAGATGTTGTAGGTCAGGGGCATGAACGCCACGGTGACAAAGCCGGTCACGGCAGCGGCGGGATCGTCCCAGGCGATGTTGCGGACGTTGGACATCATCAGCACGCCCACATAGATCAGGGCCGCGGCGCAGGCGTAGGTGGGGATCAGCTGGGCCACGGGGGACAGGAACATGGCGATGAAGAACATCACCGCGGTAGCCATAGAGGCAAGACCGGTGCGGCCGCCCTCGGCCACGCCGGCAGAGGACTCCACGAAGGTGGTGACGGTGGAGGTGCCGCAGACAGCGCCGGCGCAGGTAGCGCAGGCATCAGCCAGCATGGCCCGGTCCATATTGGGAACGTTGCCGTCCTTATCCAGCATGTTGCCGGCAGAGCAGGCGCCGTACAGGGTGCCCAGGGTGTCGAACATATCCACCATGCAGAAGGCCAGCATGGTGGTCAGCAGCATCACCACGAAAGCGCCGGTGCCGTTGGCGGCAATGAAGGCGGAGAAGTCAAAGCCGGACTTGAACACCGCGCCGAAGGCCTGGGTGCCGAAATCACGGAAGGCGCCGAAGAAGTCGGAGGTCAGGTTGGGGGCGATGGCAGAGGCATAGAAGCCGGGAACGGTGATCAGACCCACCACATAATACACCACGGCAGCGCCCAGGATGCCCCACAGCACCGCACCGCGGACCTTCTTCTTGCTCATGGCGCCGATGGCGAACACGGCCAGCAGAGTGACCAGCATGGGGAAGATGGTGGCCCAGGTCTGCTCGCCGGTGAACACGTTGAAGGAGTGCAGGTTCACGCAAGTGGAGGAATCGTTGACCACGATGCCGGCGTTCTGCAGGCCGATGAAGGCGATGAACAGGCCGATACCGGCGGAGATGGCCGCCTTGACCTCGTGGGGGATGGAGTCGAAGATGATCTTGCGCAGACCGGTAACGGTCAGCAGCACGAAGATGATGCCGTCAAACAGCACCAGCACCAGGGCGTTGGCATAGCTCAGGCCCAGGCCCACACACACGGTGTAGACAAAATAGGCGTTCAGGCCCATTCCGGAGGCCTGCGCCAGCGGCAGATTGGACAGCAGACCGATGAGCAGGGTGCCCACCACGGCGGAAATAGCGGTGGCCACATAAATGGCCCCGTAGCTGACGCCCAGCACATCGGTGCCGTCGCCAAAGGGGTTCGAGAACATACCGGCATTGACCATCAGAATGTAGGCCATGGCCATAAAGGTGGTGATACCGGCCATGATCTCCGTCCGGACGGTGGAGCCCTTTTCGGTTACATGGAAGAAGCGATCCATAAACTCTCTCCTTTTATAAGTTTTCCGCTGCGCCTTCCGGCGCAGCAAGTTCATTTTACCATCCCGGCCTTGTCCACGCAAGCCCCATTTTCGCCAATGAATGCCATTCTTCGGGAAATTGTGACAGTCGCTGTGAAAAGACTGCAAATTTTTGTGGAAATAACGAGGGTAAGCGGTGAGGACTGAGAAAAAACACGATTTTGTGTAAATCATCTTGCATTTCGCGAAAACTTTAGTATACTGGACGTGCAGCGTGTGTTTCGCTGCAGAGAGATTTAAAAAAAGATAAGGAGAATGTACAAATGATTCTGGAACTCATCGCTACGATTCTGTCACTGGTAGGCTCCTGGATGGTCTATAAGAAGATGGGCCGTCAGGGCTGGGAGGGCATTGTCCCCATTTACAACACCTATGTCCTCTGCCAGGAGCTGTACGGCAACGGCTGGAAATTCCTCCTGCTCCTGATCCCCTTCTATAACATCTATTTCGGCATCAAGATGATGATCGACCTGGCCAAGGCCTTCAATCTGGGCGCGGGCTTCGGCATCGGCCTTCTGCTGCTGCCCTTCGTGTTCTGGCTGATCCTGGCCTTCGGCGGCGCGCAGTATAAGGACGGCAGCTACACCAACACCCAGCCCGACATGGTGGAGGATGTGGTCAACAAGGCCAAGGACGTTGTTTCCGGCAACCACAGCAACAACGAGGAGAATAATCAATAAGGCAAGCAATGACAAGCCCGCCCTGCGGTGACGCAGGGCGGGCTGCTTTTTTACAGATTTACAGAAAAGGGGAGAGGCCGCAGCCTCTCCCTCTTTTGTTATCCTTGCCTTACTTGCCGAAGTAGCGGTTCAGCAGGCCCTCGAAGGCCTTGCCATGACGGGCTTCGTCACGGGCCATCTCGTGGACGGTGTCGTGGATGGCGTCCAGGTTGTACTTCTTGGCCAGCTTGGCCAGCTCGAACTTACCGGCGGTAGCGCCGTTCTCGGCGTCCACGCGCATCTGCAGGTTCTTCTTGGTGGAATCGGTGACTACCTCGCCCAGCAGCTCGGCGAACTTGGCGGCGTGCTCGGCCTCCTCCAGGCCGGCCTTCTCCCAGTACATGCCGATCTCGGGATAGCCCTCGCGATGAGCCACACGGGCCATAGCCAGGTACATACCCACCTCGGTGCACTCGCCCTCGAAGTTGGCGCGCAGACCGGCGATGATCTCCTCCCGGACCTCGGCGGGAACGTCCTCGCCGAACACCTTGCCTACGCCCACCACGTGCTCGGCAGCCCAGGTCTTTTCCTCGGCCTGCAGGGTGAACTTATCGCCGCTGACATGGCACACCGGGCACTCGGCCGGGGGATTCTCGCCTTCATGAACGTAACCGCAAACAGGACAGACCCACTTTTTCATAGTAAATTTCCTCCGTTATATTCAGTATTTATTGGTTTTGGGAACCGTGGCTCCCTCATTGACTGAATGCAGTATAACACGGAATCGGGCCCTTTATAAGTTGCAATTGCAACAATCGGAAAATTTTTCCGATTGTTTTTTACGCCTGGGGCGGATCGTTCTCCACCAGCGCCTTGGCGCTGGCCGCCAGACCTGCCAGACCCTGGATCTCGCTGGGGATAATGATCTTGGTGGCCTTGCCGTCGGCCATTTTCTCCAGAGCCTCCAGGCTCTTGAGCTTGATGACCTGGTCGTTGGGGGCGTTCTCGTTGAGCATGCGCATGGCGTCGGCCAGGGCCTGCTGCACCTTCATGATGGAGGTGGCCTCGGCCTCGGCGGCCATGATCTTGGCCTGCTTGGCGGCATCGGCCCGCAGAATGGCGGACTGCTTCTCGCCCTCGGCTACCAGGATCTTGCTGGCCTTCTCGCCCTCGGCCTGCAGGATGGACTCCCGGCGCTCCCGCTCGGCCTTCATCTGCTTTTCCATGGCGTTCTGAATCTCCTGGGGCGGCAGGATGTTCTTCAGCTCCACCCGGTTGACCTTGATGCCCCAGGGGTCCGTGGCCTCGTCCAGGATGGAGCGCATCTTGGCGTTGATGGTATCCCGGGAGGTGAGGGTCTGGTCCAGCTCCAGCTCGCCGATGATGTTGCGCAGCGTGGTGGCGGTGAGGTTCTCAATGGCGTTCATGGGGTGCTCCACGCCGTAGGTATACAGCTTGGGGTCGGTGATCTGGAAATAGATCACGGTGTCGATCTGCATGGTGACGTTGTCCTTGGTGATCACGGGCTGGGGATCGAAATCCGCCACCTGCTCCTTCAGGCTGACCTTCTTCACCACCCGCTCAATGAACGGGACCTTCAGATGGAAGCCCACGCCCCACACGGAGTGGAACGCGCCCAGGCGCTCCACCACATAGGCCCTGGACTGCTGCACGATATAGATGTTGCGGACGATGACGATGAGCACCAGCACCACCAGAATGGCGATGGCAACCGCGCCGGGGACAGAGATGTTGCTTGGCATGTGATTTTCCTCCTGTTTTTAATATAAGTAGTGTTTACGGACTTACACGGGCTCCACGAACAGGCGCACGCCCTCCATACGGACGATCTTCACCTGTGCGTTGCGGGGGATGGGCTGGCCGCTTTCGCTGCGGGCGGTCCAGGTCATGCCGCCCACATACACCGCCCCGGTGGGCACGGCGTTGTCGATGGACTCGGTGACCCGGGCTGTCTGGCCCAGGACGCGGTCGGCGTTGGTGGCGGTAACGTCCTTGTGCAGCAGCTTCTTCACCAGGGGGCGGGTGGCCGCCAGGCACACGATGGACACCACAAAGAACAGGGCAATTTGCAGCCACACAGGGCCGCCGCAGATGGCGGCGATGAGTCCCGCCACAGAGCCCACCACGAACCAGATGGACGCCAGCCCCACGGTGACGGCCTCCACCACGCCGAAAATCACCATGGCGGCGATCCAGATAATGGTCATCATATCGGTGGTTCCTCCTTTCAGACAAAGCCCCAGCGCCAGGGCCAGGGCCAGCGTCCCGGCCACTGCACCAAGACCCAGCCACTTTTCCCGGGGGGACAGATTGGCGAAAAACGCGGACAGCGCCGTTTTCAGGGTTTTCTCCGGCAGCGGCGGCGTATCCGGCGCGGGCTGCGCCGGGGCCTGCCGGGGCACCTCCTGGGAAAACAGCTCATCCAGGGACACCTGATACCGGTTGCAGATATAGAGGATCTTTTCAATCTCCGGATAGCCCCGGCAGGATTCCCATTTGCTGACGGCCTGCCGGGATACGTTCAGCTCCGCGGCAAACTGCTCCTGGGTCAGTCCCGCCCGGCGGCGCACCTCCTGTAACCGTTCTCCAAAGGCCATGGCCCCGTCCCTCCGTTTCTCTTTGGCCTTATCCTATCGGAAACGGGCCGCAATGTCTACCAACCTCCGTTTGCACCGGGAAAAAATCCGACGTTTTCCCCGCAACCTCAGGTTGTCATGGCTTCAGTATACTATAGTTTTGCCCGCCGCGCCACAACATTTTGAAAAAACACACGTTTTTTACAGAGCTGCCTGTTTTCCTTGACAAATACCGTTTCCCCTTGTATACTGTAGCCATCTGAACAGAAAGGTGGTGCCCAGCATGAAGAACAATACCGTCATTATCGTGCCGGGGACCATCGTGCATCCGTAACGCGCCTGCCGGGGGAGGGAGCAGGCTCATTGCGGCTGTGGGAGCGTCCTCATGGGAGGGCGCTTTTTTTGCGCCCGGAAATCGTATCGGAAAAGAGAGAGTAAAAAAAGGAAGGAAGTGTCTGCGCTTTCATGGAAACCACCCAAAAGCTGTCCCGGCGGGAGAAGCTGTCTCTCATCGGGAAGTATCTGCGCCCCTGTTGGGGGCACTTTGCGGCGGCGCTGCTGTGCGCATGCCTGGCCATGGTGTTCAACGCCCTGACGCCCCAGATCATCCGCATCACCGTGGACTCCATCCTGGGAACGGAGCCGGTCCGGCTGCCGGCATTCCTCATGCGGTGGCTGAGCTGGCCGGTGCTGGAGGCCCGGCCCCTGACGGCCCTATGGTGGGCGGCAGGCGGCGTACTGCTGACGGCCCTGCTGCGGGGCGTTTGCAGCTACGGCCAGCGGCTCCAGCTGGCCCGGGGCTCCGAGAGCTATGTCAAGGGCATCCGGGACGACCTGTACCGCCACATCCAGTATCTGCCCTTTGCCTGGCACAAAAATAACCCCACCGGCGACATCATCCAGCGCTGCACCTCCGACGTGGACGTGATCCGCCAGTTCGTGTGCAATCAGCTGGTGGAGGTGGTGCGCACGGTGTTTCTCATCGCGCTGTACCTGTGCATCATGTTCTCCATGAACCTGCGGCTCTCGCTGATCTCGGCGCTGTTCATCCCCATTGTGGGCCTGTCCTCCGGGGTATTCTACAGGAAGATCTCCGGCCGGTTCCAGGCCGCCGACGAGGCGGAGGGGGACCTGACCACCTGCGCCCAGGAGAACCTTACCGCTGTCCGGGTGGTCCGGGCCTTCGGCCGGGAGCGGTATGAGGATGAGAAGTTCAACGCCAAGAATCAGCGCTTCTCCCAGCTCTGGATCCGCCTGGGAAAGCTGCTGTCCGTATACTGGGCCTCCGGTACCCTGTTGACGTGCCTGCAGGTGATGGTCATCGTGGTGACCGGGGCCTGCGAATGCGTAGCCGGGCGGATGACCCTGGGCACCTTCGTGGCCTTCGTCACCTATAACGAGGCCCTGTCCTGGCCGGTCCGCTCCCTGGGCCGGGTGCTGTCGGACATGAGCAAGGCCGGGGTGTCCATGGACCGGGTGGGCTATATCCTCAACGCCCGGGAGGAGCGGGACCTGCCCGACGCCGTGGACGCCGCGGACGGCGACATCGTCTTTGACCACGTTACCTTCGGCTATCAGGGCCAGCCGGTGCTGCGGGACGTGTCCTTTACCATCCGCAAGGGCGAGACCTTCGCCATCCTGGGGGGCACCGGCTCCGGCAAGAGCACCCTGGTGCACCTGCTGGACCGGCTGTATGACCTGCCGGAGGGCAGCGGCACCATCACCATCGGCGGGGTGGACATCCGCCGCATGAAGCGGGAGTCCCTGCGCCGCCAGATCGGCCTGGTGCTCCAGGAGCCCTTCCTGTTCTCCCAGACCGTGGGGGAAAACATCTGCGCCGTGCGGCCGGACGCCGGGGACGAGGCCATGCGCCGGGCCGCCGCCGTGGCCTGCGTGGACGAGGCCATCTCCGCCTTCCCCCAGGGGTACGACACCGTGGTGGGCGAGCGGGGCGTCACCCTGTCCGGCGGCCAGAAGCAGCGGGTGGCCATTGCCCGGATGCTGATGCAGCAGGCGCCTATTATGGTGTTTGACGACTCCCTGTCCGCCGTGGATGCCGAGACCGACGCCAAGATCCGCACCGCCCTGCGGGACACCCTGCACAGCGCCACCGTGCTGCTGATCTCCCACCGGGTCACCACCCTGATGCAGGCCGACCGCATCCTGGTGCTGGACGGCGGCCGGGTGTCCGCCCTGGGCACCCACCGGGAGCTGATCCAACAGCCCGGTATTTACCGGGATATCTATGACATCCAGATGCGCAGCGACGACCGCGCGCTGGTGGAGGAAGGAGGGAATGCCTGATGGCTGCCTTCGACGAAAAAGAATATACAAAATCCTTTGACTGGAGCATCTGGAAAAGGCTCACGCCCTTTGTGCGGCCCTTCCGCCGGGACTTCGTGGGGATGCTGGTGTTCAACGGTCTGTGCGCCCTGGTGGACGTGGCCATTCCCCTGTTCCAGCGCTACGCCATCCGGAACTTTATCCAGGCGGACTCCCTTCGGGGCATCGTTCCCTTCTCCCTGGTGTATCTGCTGGTAATTCTTTTACAGGCTCTGTCCGTGGTGGCCTTTGCCCGCAACTCCATGACCATCGAGATGAACATGGGCCGGGATATGCGCCGTGCCCTGTTTCACCATCTCCAGACCCTGTCCTTCTCCTTTTACAACGTGACCCCCGTGGGATATCTGCTGACCCGGGTCATGAGCGATACCAACCGCATTGCCAGCATGGTGGCCTGGAATCTGACGGATATCCTGTGGGCGCTGTTCTATGTGCTGGGGACCTTTGCCGCCATGCTGATCCTGAATTGGCGGCTGGCGCTGGTGGTCATCGTCATCGTGCCTGTGATGGCGGTGCTCACCGGGTATTTCCAGAACCGCATCCTCCGGTGGAACCGGAGAGTCCGGAAGCTGAACTCCCGCATCACCGGCTCCTTCAACGAGGGCATCACCGGGGCCAAGACCACCAAGACCCTGGGCACCGAGGAGCAGACCGTCCGCACCTTCCGGGCGCTGACCCAGGAGATGCACGACGCCGGCATCGGCGCGGCCCGGCTCAACGCCATCTATATCCCGCTGGTGCTGTTTGCCAGCACCATGGCCGTGGCCATCGTGCTGCTGCGGGGCGGGTATATGGTGTCCGGGGGACTGCTGGAGCTGGCCACTCTATCCACCTTCACCACCTATGCCGTGGGCATTTTCGAGCCCATCCAGATGACCGCCGCCAACATCGCGGAGTTTATCTCCCTCCAGGCGTCTATCGAGCGGGTCACGGACCTGATGGACAAGGTCCCCCAGATCCAGGACAGCCCGGAGGTGGTGGAAAAGTACGGCGACGCCTTCCACCCCAAGCGGGAGAACTGGGAGCCCATCCGGGGCGAGATCGAGTTCCGGGACGTGACCTTCCGCTATCCCGACGGCGGCGACAACGTGCTGGAGCACTTCTCCCTGCACATCCCCCAGGGGGCCACCGTGGCCATCGTGGGCGAGACCGGCGCGGGCAAGAGCACCCTGGTGAACCTGGCCTGCCGGTTCTTTGAGCCCACGGAGGGGCAGATCCTCATCGACGGGGTGGATTACCGGCAGCGCAGCCAGCTGTGGCTCCACAGCAACATCGGCTATGTGCTCCAGGACCCCCATCTGTTCTCCGGCACCGTCCGGGAGAACATCCGCTACGGCAAGCTGGACGCCTCCGATGCGGAGGTGGAGGCCGCCGCCCGGGCCGTGTCCGCCGACACCGTGGTGGAGAAGCTGGACAAGGGCTGGGACAGCGACGTAGGCGAGGGCGGGGGACGCCTTTCCACCGGTCAGAAGCAGCTGATCTCCTTCGCCCGGGCCGTGCTGGCGGATCCTCGGATCTTCGTACTGGACGAGGCCACCTCCTCCATCGACACCCAGACCGAGCAGCTGATCCAGCAGGCCATCGACCACCTGCTGCGGGACCGGACCTCCTTCCTCATCGCCCACCGGCTGTCCACCATCCGCAAGGCGGATATGATCCTGGTGGTCCGGGACGGCCGCATCGTGGAGCAGGGCACCCACCAGGAGCTGCTGCGCCGCCATGGCTATTATCACGACCTGTACAGCAAGCAGTTCGCCGAGGAGTCTGCTGCCCGCATTCTGCAATAATTTTCCAATAACTGGAAGCCCCGGCAGCGGCGCTGCCGGGGCTTTTTCCTGCTCCGGGCCGGGCGCCTTTTCCGCATTGTCTCCCTATGACGGACACCCTCTCCATTGGCATTTTCGGCTGATTTCCCGCCTATAGTGTGCAAACTCCGTGAAAATTCTGACGAGCCATTTGCTGCGCTTGCCGATTTTTTCACATATTTGTACACTGTGCAAATACAGGCGTTTGCCGTGTCGGGCATTGTTAAAACCTTGACCGCTATTTTGCGATACGACTTCCATTTTTTTCCAAAAACCATTGCCAAGCCCAGGGAATTTCGATACAATATTTCCCGTAATACAAAAAGAAGGAACCTGCAACATGTGATGTGGGACCAAAATTCGAGGAGGTCTTTCATGAAAGTACTCGTTATCAATGCCGGCAGCTCGTCTCTGAAATATCAGCTGCTGGATCCGGAAACCGGCCATCTGCTGGCCAAAGGCCTGTGCGAGCGCATCGGCATTGACGGAAAATTCACCTATAAGCCCCAGGTGGAGGGCAAGGCCGTGATTTCTGCGGCCGACGTGCCCATGCCCACCCACTCCGAGGCCATCCAGGCGGTGCTGGCCGCTCTGGTGGACCCGGTCAACGGCGTCATCTCCTCCATGAAGGAGATCGACGCGGTGGGTCACCGGGTGGTCCACGGCGGCGAGAGCTTCGCCAGCTCCGTTCTCATCACCGACCAGGTGATGCAGGCGGTGGAGGACTGCACCCCCCTGGCGCCTCTGCATAACCCCGCCAACATCATCGGCATCGAGGCCTGCCGGGCGGTGCTGGGCCACGACGTGCCCCAGGTGGCGGTGTTCGACACGGCCTTCCACCAGACCATGCCCGAGCACGCCTATCTGTACTCCATCCCCTATGAGTATTACGAGAAGGACAAGATCCGCCGCTACGGCTTCCATGGCACCTCCCACCGCTATGTGTCCCTGCGGGCGGCGGAGATCCTGGGCCGTGACCCGGCGGAGCTGAAGGTGGTGTCCTGCCACCTGGGCAACGGCTCCTCCCTGGCGGCAGTCAAGGGCGGCCGCTGCGTGGACACCTCCATGGGCCTGACGCCTCTGGCGGGCCTGCCTATGGGCACCCGGGCCGGTGATATGGACGTGGGCGTGGTGGAGTTCATCGCCAACAAGTACGACATGACCATTTCCGAGGCCGTGAACCTGCTGAACAAGGAATCCGGCATGCTGGGCCTGTCCGGCGTGTCCTCCGACTTCCGGGATCTGGAGCAGGCGGCGGAGAAGGAAAATCACCGGGCCACCGTGGCCCTGGAGATCTTCGAGTACCGGGTACGCAAGATGATCGCCGAGTATGCCGCCGCCATGGGCGGCGTGGACGTGGTGGTATTCACCGCCGGCGTGGGCGAAAACGCACCCGAGACCCGGGCCCACATCCTCCACGGTCTGGAGTTCATGGGCATCACCTGCGACCCGGAGAAGAACAACTGCCGGGGCAAGGAGCAGATCATCTCCCAGGACGGCGCGCCCGTCATCGTCATGGTGATCCCCACCAACGAGGAGCTGATGATCGCCCAGGACACCATGGAGCTGGTTCTGGATCAGGAGTAATCGCTTCAAATATTTCAAAAGGCCGCCCGTCCGGGCGGCCTTTTGAAAAGCTTGTCAAAAAAAGGGCGTTGCCCTTTTTTGACAAAAGAGTTTTCGCTCCGACCCGCGCGTTTTCACGCATAAAATGCGCGAAAACACACTCTGGCCCGACATCAGCCGTCGGGTCTGCCGAGGCCAGTTCCGCTGGGCCGAGGCCAGCGCAAAGTATTTTTCGCGACGTACACGCCGCCGCGAAAAATGGATTGAACCTTATTCGCGGCCTGCGGGCCGCGAACTCTGCGAGGCTTTTTTTGCAGTCTGTCAAGAGGCCGCCCGCAGCAGGCGCGGGTTTCTTATCAGGAAAAACTATCCGTTTCGGCAGAAAATGCCGCTCGTCCTTATCGCTCTGCCGCTCGGTGACTCCAACCAAAAACTTAACGCGAAAACTCCAATACTTTATTGACTCTTTATGCTTTTCTGCGATATTTTAGCGCGATATATGAAAAATCCGAGAAATCTGTAACACTTCACAAAATGTTCGTTAAAACTTCGGCGCTTTGGCAATTGTAAACTTTCTGTGACTGTTATAGAATTAACACAGGCTGGCCCGCCGATTGTGACGGACCGGGCCGATAACAACAAAGGAGAGTGAATCTGTGTTTAAGAAATTCACCAATGGCTGCGTTCGCGTGGTCAACCGGTGGCTGCCGGATCCGTTCCTGTTTGCAGTCATTCTGTCCATCATCGTGTATGTGTTCGCGATGATCGCCACCAAGATGGGGCCGCTGAAGGTGCTCAATGCCTGGGGCTCCACCAGCGGCTTCTGGGGCCTGCTGGCCTTCTCCATGCAGATGGCTCTGGTGCTGGTGTTCGGCTCCGCCATGGCTTCCGCCAAGCCCTGCAAGAAGGCGCTGCGGTTCGTGGCCGGTATGTGCCACAACAACATGCAGGCCATCGTGGTCACCACCTTTATTTCCACCATCTGCTGCTGGCTGAACTGGGGCTTCGGCCTGATCGCCGGCGCTCTGCTGGCCCGCGAGGTTGCCAAGCGCGTTCCCACCGTGGATTATCCTCTGCTGATCGCCTCCGCCTATTCCGGCTTCGTCATCTGGCACGCCGGCCTGTCCGGCTCCATCCCCCTGCAGCTGGCCGAGGGCTACAAGCTGTTTGCCGGCACCGAGCAGGAAATGGTCCTGACCGCCTCCACCGCCGACACCATCTTCCACCCCATGAACATCGTCATGTGCTGTGTGATTCTGCTGGTCATGCCCTTCGTGAACTATGCCATGCATCCCGACAGAGATCACGCCATCACCATCGACCCCACCCTGCTGCAGGATGAGGAGGACAAGACCTATGAGGTCAAGACGCCCGCCGACAAGATGGAGCACTCCCGCATCCTGTGGATCATCCTGGTAGTGGCCGGCTTCGCCTATATCATTTATTACTTCGCCACCCTGGAGGAGGGCAAGAACATCGCCTCCGCTCTGAACCTGAACATCGTCAACTTCATCTTCCTGTTCCTGGGCATCCTGCTGCACGGCGACCTGCGCCGCTATGTGGACGCCATCGGCGAGGCCGCTGCCGGCGCCTCGGGCATCCTGCTGCAGTTCCCCTTCTATGCCGGCATCATGGGCATGATGACCGTCCGCAACGACGCGGGCGTCTGCCTGGCCGGTGTGATCTCCGACTTCTTTGTCAGCATTTCCACCAGCGTCACCTTCCCCATGTGGACCTTCCTGTCCGCCGGTATCGTGAACTTCTTCGTTCCCTCCGGCGGCGGTCAGTGGGCGGTCCAGGGCCCCATCGTTATGCCCGCCGCTCCCCAGCTGGGCGTGGAGCCCGGCCGTGCCGCCATGGCCATTGCCTGGGGCGACCAGTGGACCAACATGATCCAGCCCTTCTGGGCTCTGCCTGCTCTGGGCATCGCCAAGCTGTCCGCCCGGGACATCATGGGCTATCTGGTCATCGTCCTGCTGTTCACCGGCCTGGTGGCCATCCTGGGCTTCCTGGCCTGGGGCCTGTTCTTTGCCTGATCCCCTGCCCTGTAAATCAAAAGAGGCGCTGCCGCGGCAGCGCCTCTTTTTTGCTATGGCTCTTATTGCTCCCGATACACGGCGGCGTCGAAGTCCCGCACCAGCTCCTGGCGCTTGGTGTCCATGACCTTCACCAGGTTGAACTCCTCAAAGGCCAGCCGCATGGCAAATTCCTTGGCCTCCTGAATGTCGTTGGTCTCGAAAAAGGGGAAGAAGCTCATCCCCGGAACGTTTTCCTTTTTCAGCAAAACCTGAAAGCGCATGGTCCGCATCCTCCTGCAAGTGTGGTGTATTCTTTAGTATACCCCCGGCGGCGGAAAAAAGCAACGGCGCGATTCGCCCAAAAACCTCCTGAAAAAACCGGCAGATTTGCCGGAGGGAAAAATGCAAAAAGCTCTTTTCTCCCGGGCCTGTGTCGTGTATAATAATCGGGTTGAAGCAATCACCAGAAAGTAGGGAGCACATATGAAGATCGGGTTCGACAACAACAAATACCTGACCCTCCAGGCCCAGCACATCCGGGCCCGGCGGGAGCAATTCGGCGACAAGCTGTATATCGAGTTCGGCGGCAAGCTGTTCGACGATTACCACGCCTCCCGGGTGCTGCCGGGATTCCAGCCGGACAGCAAGATCCGCATGCTGGCCTCCATCCGGGACGACGTGGAGATCGTGGTGGCCATCTGCGCCGGAGACATCGAGAAGAAGAAGGTCCGGGGCGACCTGGGCATCGGCTACGATGAGGACGTGCTGCGGCTCATGGATGTTTTCCGGGGCCTGGGGTTCTATGTGGGCTCCGTGGTCATCACCCAGTACGCCGGGCAGCCGGCGGCGGACGCCTTCATCAAGCGGCTGACGGCCCTGGGCGTCCGGAGCTATCGCCACTACCCCATTGCCGGGTATCCCTCGGACGTGGCCCACATCGTGTCCGACGACGGCCTGGGCAAAAACGACTATATCGAGACCTCGCGTCCCATCGTGGTGGTAACGGCCCCCGGCCCCGGCAGCGGCAAGATGGCCACCTGCCTGAGCCAGCTGTACCATGAGAACAAGCGCGGAGTCCGGGCGGGCTACGCCAAGTATGAGACGTTCCCCATCTGGAACCTGCCGCTGAAGCACCCGGTGAACCTGGCCTATGAGGCGGCCACGGCGGACCTGAACGACGTGAACATGATTGACCCCTTCCACCTGGAGGCCTACGGCAAGACCACCGTGAACTACAACCGGGACGTGGAGATCTTCCCGGTGCTCAACGCCATGTTCCAGCGGATCCAGGGCGCGTCTCCCTACAAATCCCCCACGGACATGGGCGTGAATATGGCGGGCTTCGCCATTGTGGACGACCAGGTGTGTCAGGCGGCGTCCCGGATGGAGATCCTCCGCCGCTACTACGCCGGCATGGCCGACCGCACCCGGGGCCGCTGTGACGATGAGGTGGTGCGGAAGCTGGAGATCGTTATGCAGCAGGCCGGCGTCACGCCGGAGATCTGCCCTGCCGTGTCGGCCTGCCTGCAAAAGGCAGAGGAGACCGGCGCTCCCGCCGGGGCCATGGTGCTGCCGGACGGCTCCGTGGTCACGGGCAAGACCTCCTCCCTGCTGGGGGCCAGCGCGGCCCTGCTGCTGAATGCTCTGAAGGCCATGGCCGGCATCGACCACAAGCTCAAGCTGATCCCCGCCTCGGTCATCGAGCCCATCAGCCGCCTGAAAACCGGCAACCTGGGCCACCGGAATCCCCGGCTCCACTCCGACGAGGTACTCATCGCCCTGGCCATCTCGGGCCTGACCAACCCTCTGGCCGCCATGGTCCAGGAGCAGCTCAGCAGCCTCCGGGGCTGCGACGCCCACTTCTCCGTCATCATCTCCGAGGAGGACGAGAAGCTCTACAAGCGTCTGGGCATCAACGTCACCTGCCAGCCCCGCTATGAGGTGAAGAAGCTGTATCACAAGTAAAAATCTGCCGGGACGGATATCCTCCGTCCCGGCAGTTGCCTGCGAAAGGAGAAGCAAATGCAAAGCATCGCGGAAATTCTGGCCCGGGAGCTGGAAAAGCCCCTGGCCCATGTGCAGAATGTCATCAACCTGCTGGATGAGGGCAACACCATCCCCTTCATCGCCCGCTACCGCAAGGAGCTCCACGGCAGCATGGACGACACGGCCCTGCGGACCCTGGAGGACCGGCTGAACTATCTGCGGAACCTGGCCCAGCGCCGGGAGGAGGTCAAAAACGCCATCGACGGCCAGGGGAAGCTCACCCAGGAGCTGTCCGCCGCCATTGACAACGCCGCCACCCTGGCGGAGGTGGAGGACCTGTACCGCCCCTATAAGCAGAAGCGCCGGACCCGGGCCACCGTGGCCCGGGAAAAGGGCCTGGAGCCGTTGGCCCAGCTGCTGCTGGCTCAGGGCCGGGACTGCCCGGATCCGGAGACCGCCGCCGCCGGATTCCTGGATCCGGAAAAGGGTGTGGAGACTCCGGCCGATGCCCTCCAGGGGGCCAACGACATCGTGGCGGAGCTGCTGTCGGACGATGCCGCCATCCGCAAGACCCTGCGGGAGCTGCTGCGCCGCCAGGGACATCTGCGGAGTCTGGCCGCCACGGAGGAGGACACCGTTTACCGGCTGTATTACGACTTTGACCAGCCCATCGCCAAGCTGGCCGGGCACCAGGTCCTGGCCATCAACCGGGGCGAAAAGGAGGGCGTCCTCTCCGTCACCGTGCTGCTGGACCGGGAGCTGGGTCTGATGACTCTGCGCCGGGCGGTGGTGCGACCCGGGTCCCGGGCTATGGAGTTTATCAAGGCCACCTGCGAGGATGCCTATGACCGGCTGATCTACCCCTCCCTGGAGCGGGAGGCCCGGTCCGATCTCACCGACGCCGCCTGCGAGGGGGGCCATTGCCAACTTCGGCCTGAACCTGAAGCCCCTGCTGATGCAGCCTCCGGTAAAGGGCCATGTGACCATGGGCCTGGACCCCGGCTATGCCCACGGCTGCAAGGTGGCGGTCATCGACGGCACCGGCCGGGTGCTGGACACCGCCGTGGTGTATCCCACCTTCGGTCCCCGTCAGAGGCAGGAGGCCATCGCCCGCCTGTCCCAGCTGGTACGCCGCCATGGCGTCACCCATATTGCCATCGGCAACGGCACCGCCAGCCGGGAGACGGAGCAGATGGCGGTGGAGCTGATCCGGCAGCTGGGCGGCGGCGTCAGCTATATGATGGTCAACGAGGCCGGGGCCTCCGTATACTCCGCCAGCAAGCTGGCGGCGGAGGAGTTTCCGGAGTATGACGTGAACCTCCGCAGCGCCGTGTCCATCGCCCGGCGGATGCAGGACCCGCCTGGCGGAGCTGGTGAAGATCGACCCCAAGGCCATCGGCGTGGGCCAGTATCAGCACGATATGCCCCAGAAGCGGCTGGACGAGACCCTGTCCGGCGTGGTGGAGGACTGCGTCAACGCCGTGGGCGTGGACGTGAACACCGCCTCCGCCAGCCTGCTGGGCCGGGTGTCCGGCCTCAATGCCACCACTGCCAGGAATATTGTGAAATACCGGGAGGAAAACGGCGCCTTCACCGGCCGCCGCCAGCTGCTGAAGGTCCCCAAGCTGGGGCCCAAGGCGTTCCAGCAGTCGGCGGGCTTTTTTGCGGGTGCCGGAGAGCAAGTCCGTGCTGGACAACACCGGCGTCCATCCGGAGAGCTATGCCGCGGCCCAGGGACTCCTGGACCTGTGCGGCTATACCCTGGCGGACGTGTCCGCCGGGAACCTGGCGGCCCTGCCGGACAAGATCAAGGCCCTGGGGGAGGAAAGCGTTGCCCGTCAGCTGGACATCGGCGTGCCCACCCTGCGGGACGTGGCGGCCGAGCTGGCCAAGCCCGGCCGGGACGTCCGGGATGAGCTGCCTGCCCCCATTCTGCGAACGGATGTGCTGGATATTAAGGACCTGGCCCCCGGCATGGTGCTGACGGGCACCGTCCGCAACGTGGTGGATTTCGGCGTGTTCGTGGACATCGGCGTCCACCAGGACGGCCTGGTGCATATCTCCCAGGTGTGCAACAGGTTCATCCGCCACCCCTCGGAGATCGTATCCGTGGGCGACGTGGTGCGGGTGGTGGTGCTGGAGGCCGACGAGAAAAAGCACCGCATCAGCCTGTCCATGAAGCAGGTGCCCAAGGAGTAAGCAGGCGCATTCCGCAACGGGCAGGGGAGGGGCCGTGCCCCTCCCCCGGTTTGCTTCTCCCTCCGCCCCGGCAGCTTAAGGATTATTTTACGGTCTGTTCAAAAACAGCGGGAAAAACGTGGTATAATGATACCATCAACAAGTCGAGGGTTATTATGGACAAGCACGTTTTCACAGCCAAACAGAAAAAGCTCATTGGCTGGGCCTCCATTGCCATTTTCCTGCTGCTGTCGGCGGTGGTGGGATGGTTCGTGGGCCGCCCGCTGGTGCGGTTTGCATCCCAGCCGGAGCAGTTCCGCCAGTGGGTGGACGGTCACGGCCTGATGGGCTGCGCCGCCTATGTGGGCATGGTGTTTTTGCAGGTGGTGGTGGCTGTGATCCCCGGAGAGCCTCTGGAGATCAGCGGCGGCTACGCCTTTGGCGCGGTGCGGGGGAGCCTGCTGTGCCTGCTGGGCGCGTTCCTGGGCAGCGTGGCGGTGTTTGCCCTGGTGCGCCGGTTTGGCCGGGAGCTGGTGGATATCTTCTTTCCCCGGGAGAAGCTGGAAAAGCTGAAATTTTTGCAGAGCTCCCCCAAGCGGGACGCTCTGTTCTGGCTGGTATTCATGGTGCCGGGCACGCCCAAGGACCTGCTGTGCTACTTCGCAGGGCTGACGGACCTGTCCTGGGGCAAGTGGCTGCTGCTGTGTACCGTGGGCCGCCTGCCGTCGGTACTGACCTCCACCATAGGAGGCGACGCCCTGGGCGTGAAGGATTACCAGTTCGCGATGCTGGTTTTTGCCGCCACCCTGGCGGTGTCCGCCGTGGGGCTGCTGATCTACCGGGCCCTGTGCCGCCGCCACCAGCGCAGGCAGGAGCATGTCTGAATAAAGCACCCCCGGTGCGGCTTGTCAAAAAAGGGCGGCGCCCTTTTTTGACAAAAGAGATTTCGCTCCGACCCGCGCGTCCCGCCGGGCTGTAAGCCCGCCGTGACACACTCTCTCCGCGCAAAGTATTTTTCGCGACGTACACGCCCAACGGAAGTCCCCTTGGGGGGCGCCGCCGCGAAAAATGGATTGAACACTATTCGCATCCTGCGGGCTGCGAACTCTGCGAGGCTTTTTTGGCAGGTAGAATATACCCCCGGTGCGGCGCACCGGGGGTATTCTTATGGCTCGTAGTCGAAAATAGCCTTCTTTTCCAGCAGGGGGCCGAAGCGATCCTTCCACCGGTGGTGCATGGCGGAGGCGTCATAGGCTGTCAGGGCCGCCGGGTCCATGTCCAGCCGGATCAGCACATGGTACCGGTTGTCCCGGTCCACGCAGCCGGGAAGGACCTCTGCGCCCCGGACGCCGGGAATGTCCCCGGCGGCGGAGAAAATCTCCCGGATCTGCGGCAGATAGGCCCGCCAGTCCCCGGCCTCGGGCCGGAATTTCGCCAGAATACAGTGCTTCACAGCCGCCCCTCCTCACAGGCCGACATACGGAATAATCAGGCCCAGGAGCATAACGATGGCCATCAGCAGGGCCACGCCCATGGCCACATACTGGGTCCATTTGCGATTTTTCATTGGATTTCCTCCTTCGGTATCACACGCTTGATGCTCTTTTCCACCTTTCGCCGGGGGGCCAGCACCTCGTGGCCGCATCCGGCGCACCGCAGGCGGATGTCCATCCCCACCCGCAGCACCTCCCACCGGCGGCTGCCGCAGGGGTGTTCCTTTTTCAGCTCGACCACATCGTGGAGCTTCAGATCCATGGGATCGCCCGCCTTTCCGGTCAATTTTTCTTGATATCCTCCCAGTACCGCCGGGCGGCCTGTTCGGTCTTGTTGTCGCCGTATTCGTAATAGGTCACGTCCCCCAGGGCCTCCGGCAGGTACCGCTGGGCCACATAGTGGTGGGGGTAATCGTGGGGGTATTTGTAGGCCGGGGCCTTGCCGCTGCCGGTGCTGTCGGCGTGGACGTTCTGCAGGTGCCGGGGCACCTGTCCCACCCTGCCCCGGCGGATGTCGTCCATGGCGGCGATGATGGCGTTGTGGGCGGAGTTGGACTTGGGAGCCGTGGCCAGCAGAATGGCCGCCTCCGCCAGAGGCAGTCTGGCCTCCGGCAGGCCCAGCTCCCGGGCGGCGTCCACGCAGGCCTTGGTAACGGCCATGGCCTGGGGATAGGCCAGCCCCACGTCCTCGGCGGCCATGACCAGCAGCCGCCGGCAGGGGGACAGCAGGTCCCCGGCCTCCAGCAGGCGGCCCAGGTAGTACACCGCCGCGTCGGGATCGGAGCCCCGGACGGACTTTTGCAGGGCGGACAGCAGGTCGTAATGCTCGTCCCCCTCCCGGTCATAGCGCATGGCGCTGCGCTGGGCCGCCTGGGCGGCGTCCGCCGCCGTGATGCGCAGACCTCCGTCCACCGGCCGGGCGGCCTGGTCCAGCAGCTCCACAGCGTTGACGGCCTTGCGCACGTCGCCGCCGCACCCGGCGGCGATAAGCCCCGGCACCTCCTCCTCCCAGGTCAGGGGCAGGGGACTGCGGCTGCGGACAATGTCCAGGGCCCGCAGCACGGCGGGCAGCGTCTCCTCCGCCGTCAGGGCCTTGAACTCGAACACCGTGCTGCGGGACAGCAGGGCGTTGTACACATAGAAATAGGGATTCTCCGTGGTGGAGGCGATGAGGGTGATCTTGCCGTTTTCCATGAACTCCAGCAGGCTTTGCTGCTGCTTCTTGTTGAAATACTGGATCTCGTCCAGGTACAGCAGCACCCCGTTGGGGGCCAGCATGGTGTCCACGTCCGCGATGATGGCCTTCACATCCTGCAAAGACGCGGTGGTGGCGTTCAGGTGGTACAGGGCCTTTTCCGTGCGCTTGGCAATGATGGAGGCGATGGTGGTTTTGCCGGTGCCGGAGGGGCCGTAGAAGATCATGTTGGCGGAGGTCCCGCCCTCGATGAGCCGCCGCAGCAGGGCGCCGGGGCCCAACAGGTGCTTCTGCCCCGCCACCTGATCCAGGGTCTGGGGCCGTATTTCGTCTGCCAATGGCCGCATGGCGGCAGCCTCCTTTCGTGTGGCCCGGGGCGCGAAGCCCCTGCCGGGGAAATCCTCAGGTATTATACCACACTCCGGCGGCTTTTGCACCCCCGATTTGCATTTTTCCCGGGGGTCTGGTACAATAGGGGGCGAGGTGATCTGTTATGAAATCTCCCCAGGAGGTGGCCGCCATCATCCGGCGGCTGAAGGAGCTGTATCCAGACGCGGCGTGTTCCCTGGACTATGGAAAGGACTATGAGCTGCTGTTTTCCGTGCGCCTGGCGGCCCAGTGCACCGACGCCCGGGTGAACCAGGTGACCCCGGCGCTGTTTGCCCGGTTTCCTACCCTGGAGGCCTTTGCCGCCGCCAGCCCGGAGGAGGTGGGGGAATACGTCCGCTCCTGCGGCTTCTGGCGGGCCAAGGCCCGGGATATCGTGGCCTCGGCGCAGATGCTGCTGTCGGATTTCGGCGGCCGGGTGCCGGACAATATGGAGGACCTGCTGCGGCTGCCCGGCGTGGGCCGCAAGACCGCCAACCTGATCCTGGGGGACGTGTATGGACAGGCGGGCTACGTCTGCGACACCCACTGCATCCGGATCACCGGCCTGCTGGGGCTGACGGACGGGTCCAAGGACCCCCTGAAGGTGGAGCAGCAGCTGCGGGCCTGCATCCCGCCGGAGGAGTCCAGCAATTTCTGCCACCGGATGGTGCTCCATGGCCGGGCGGTGTGCGTGGCCCGGCGGCCCGACTGCGCCGGCTGTACCCTGCGGGACCTGTGCGATTTTGGGAAGGCGCAGGAGACTGTATAAATACAGGTGTCTATTGCATCGGTGCGGGGCTGGCTATGGACGGCAGGAAGGTCTGCTGGTGGATGTGGACCCGCAGGGAGATCTCACAAAGATGCTGGGTCAGCGCAGGCCCCACGACCTGCCCTATACCCTGTCCGAGCAGATGAACGCCGTCGTGCAAAACCAGAGCGGCCGGAGCACCCGGAAATTCTGCACCACCCGGAGGGCTTTGACTTCGTTCCTGCCAACCGCAGATTATCGGCGGTGGAGGTGGGACTGGTCAATGTCATGAGCCGTGAAACCGTGCTCAAACGCTATCTGGACGGTATCAAGAAGAATTACGACTATGTGCTGCTGGATTGCCGCCCGTCGCTGGGTATGCTGGTCATCAATGCTCTGTCGGCTGCGGATATGTACTCATCCCGGTGCAGGCGGACTATCTGGCAGCCGAGGACATGACGGAGCTTGTGGGCACGGTGCATAGCATCCGGCAGCAGATCAACCCAAGCTGAAGATCGGCGGCGTCTTCCTGACGATGGCCAATGACACGAACTTCCGCAAAGACATTGTGGCCGGGGTAAAAGAAAACTTCGGCAAGCACCTGCCCGTACTGGATGCCGTCATTCCCGCTACGGTGCGGCTGGCGGAGATCAGCACGGCAGACAAGAGTATCTTCCGGCATGAACCGCGCGGACGGGCTGCCGCAGCCTACAGTGCGCTGGTAAAGGAGGTGGAACGCATTGGCGAAAAGTAACGCATCCGAGATGCTGACATCACTCGATAGCCTGTTTACCACGCAGGAGCAGCGGGACGAAGCCAAGCGCGACAGCGTGCAGGACATACCGATTTCCCAAATCAGCGATTTTCCTGAGCATCCCTTCAAGGTAAAGCAGGACGAGGCCATGTTGGAAATGGCGGAGAGCGTGCGGCAGTACGGCGTCTTGGTGCCGGGGCTTGTGCGGCAGCTGGAGGACGGCAGCTATCAGATGGTGTCGGGACACCGGCGCAAGCTGGCCAGCGAACTGGCAGGGCGGGACACGATCCCCTGCATCGTGCGCGACCTCACAGACGATGAAGCCGTTATTATCATGGTGGACAGCAATCTCCAGCGCGAGCGCGTATTGCCGTCGGAAAAGGCTTTTGCGTACAAAATGAAGCTGGATGCCATGCGAAGGCAGCAAGGGGAGCGGACAGATTTAACTTCTGCCCCAGTGGGGCAGAAGTTTGATGGAAAGACATCCCGTGAGCTTTTGGCAATAGAGTCACCGGATAGTCACAGCCAAATCCAACGCTATATCCGCCTCACCAACCTCATCCCGGAAATTCTGGACATGGTGGATGACGGTCGGATCGCCTTTCGCCCTGCGGTGGAGCTTTCTTACCTTACCGAACAGGAGCAGAGCGCGCTTTATGACACCATGGGACGCGAGGACTGCACGCCGTCGCTTGCACAGGCCATTAAGATGAAGGCGTTCAGCCGAGACGGAAAGCTGACCGATGCAGTGATCCTGTCCATCATGGAGGAGGAAAAGCCCAACCAGAAGGAACAATTTCGGATACCCAAGGAGCGTATCAGCAAATATTTCAAGCCGGGGACGCCCGCACGGACTATGGAGGATACGATCATCAAGGCACTGGACTATTACAGAAAGCGGCAGCGGGAATTGGAACGCTGAATCTTCCGCCAAGGGGAAAGTCTGCCCATTGGACGGGCTATGTACCGGGGCCGGTTTTGCCGCTTCCCCCTCTCCACACCTCACCCCCTTCCTACCGGCTGTACCGGCTGAAAAAGAGATTTCCCTACAAGTCCATATCGTACAGAAAGCAGCATCCTTTTTCGGATGGTGCTTTTTATTTTTACTCTCAGGAGGTCTAACAAATGAAAAAACTCTATCGCAGAAGCATTTCCGGGCTGTTGGCTCTGCTGATCTGCTTCACCGCCATCCTCGGCAGCGGCATGACGGCCTATGCCGCCGCATTCACCGGAGAAACTGCGGATTCGTACTCGGTGGCATTCCCCAGAGACGGCGACGCCAATCTGGATTACAGCGGCACTTGGGGCCACGACGAGCTGCACTACATGAACGGCTGGACATCCGGCGAGGCAACATGGATGACCACGCTGCACACCATCGGCTCCTTCGACGGCCCGGCCTGCTACTGCATCGAGCCGGGCGTTCCCCGAAACCTGTACCGTTCCTACGAAAGCTATGGGGAGGACTATTGGGACACCTTCCCCGCCGAATATAACCGCACCATTGATGGCCGAACCATGAAAACGCTCCTTGGCCGCATCATGCAGTACGGCTATCAGGGAAATCTCTCCCTCGACTGGCGCTCTCAGAACGAGGCCGACGCCGACAAGCTGGCCCACATGATGGCCACGCAGGTGCTGCTGTGGGAAACGGTGGTCGGGGAGCGGGATGCGGACTTCAATCACGTTGACCCCGGCAGCGCCGATGCCGTGAAGTCCGTCTACCGCACCTCCCATCCGCTCTATAGTCGCTTCTCTGCCTACTACGACAGCATCGAGGCCAGCGTGAAAAAGCACACCGTCGTCCCCAGCTTCATGGACCGCAGTGAGGAAGCTGCACAGACGGTTGAACTGAGTTGGGACGGCGGCCGCTACACAGCTACCCTGACGGACACCAACGGCGTTCTGGGCGAATATGCCTTCTCTTCGGCCCAGTCGGATATGACCTTTGCAGTCGATGGGAACGACCTGACTATCTCTGCCGAGACGGCTTCCGCAGATGGTGTGACCATTACTGCCGTCAGAAACAACACCCGGCAGGGCGTGCTGGTCTGGAGCGACGGCCACTATGGCCCTGACGGCACCATGCAGGATGTCGTCACCTTCCGGGATACCGTCAGCGACCCCATGTACGCCTACCTGCACCTGAGAGTCGGCTATGGCAGCGTCAAGATCATCAAAACCAGCGAGGACGGCGAGGTGTCCGGCATCTCCTTCACCGTTTCCGGCAACGGTACGGAGCAGACCGTGACGACCAATGCAGACGGCGAAATGCAGCTCGATGATCTCCGCCCCGGCGCTTACACCGTGACGGAGCAGAGCAGTGACCGGTATGAACCCCAAGAGGTGCGTCAAGTGACTGTGATCTCCGGTCAGGTTGCCACCGTGACCTTCTATAATACGCTGAAGCGGGGCAGTCTGGAGGTGGTCAAAACCGCGGAGGACGGTCTGAACGAGGGCGTGAAGTTCCATCTGACCGGCACCTCCCTTGCGGGCTTCCGGTGGACGAATACGCCGTGACCGGCAGCACGGAAAAGCGGTGTTCACCGACGTGCTCATTGGCACGGATATATCCTCTCCGAGGTGGATACGGACATTCGCTATGTGATACCCGAGGACCAGGCAACAGCGGTGGAGTGGAGCAACAGCACAAGAGCAGGTCTGCAATGTGCTGAAAAAGTGGAGCGTCACCCTCACCAAGCGGGATACCAGCGCCAAACAGGTCCCCCAGGGCGATGCCAAGCTGTCCGGTGCGGTCTATGGCGTATACAGGGGCGGGCAGTTGTGGACACCTATGTGACGGACGGAAATGGCCAATTCACGACCAGGATATATGTCTGCGGAGACGATTGGACGATCCGTGAGACTCACGCCCAGCGAAGGCTATCTGCTGGACACCGTGTACCCCGTAGGCGCTGAGCCGCAGCGCTATACGGCGGAATATAATCCTATTGCGCTGGACGTGACCGAGCAGGTCATCCGGGGCGGCGTGGCCCTCACGAAGGTGGACAAGGACTACCCGGAAAACAAGCTGGAGGGAGCCGTGTTTGAGGTCTACCGTGACAGCAATCACAATCAGGAGTGGATGCTGAGGACGAACTGTTGGGCACGATGGAGAGTTGGGCGGCGGTGAGTACACCCTGACCGGCCTCTGCTACGGCGGCTATTTTGCAAAGGAAGCCAGGCCCCGGAGGGCTTTTATCTGGATGAGAACGCCTACTATTTTGCCATCACCACGGACGGCGAAACCGTGACCGTGGAAAATGAAGCCGGAAAGGGCTTTGTCAATGCGGCGCAGGTGGGGTCGCTCCGGATCGTCAAGACCTCCTCGGACGGAAGCTGGAAGGATTTTCCTTCCGTGTTACCGGGGCCAACGGCTATGACCAGGTGTTCCAGACCGATGCGGAGGGTGTCATTCTCATCGAGGGCTTGCGTATCGGGGACTACACCGTGTCTGAGGTACAGGACGGCAGTTCGGACGGGTATCTCCTCCCGGCTGACAAGACGGCGTCTGTTTACAGGGAGCCGTGACGGAGGTAGAGATGCACAACGAAAAGAAGCCTACGCCGGAGGTGCCGCAGACCGGGGACAACAGCCATGCGGCGCTGTGGCTGGCCCTGCTGGGCCTTTCCAGCATCGGCGCTGTGACTGTACTGCTGATGCGGAAGCGCAAAAAATAAGCGCCAGGGGGGCGGCCAGATCGGCCGCCCTTTTTTCTATGGGAAAGAAAAGTTTTTCGGCGTGAACCAACAATAACAGGATGGTATTTGTGAATAAATGGCTATACTGTTTGTGTGCCATCTACTCAATTGTTTCGTATTCACTTGACAAGTTTCAGTTTTAACGGTACAATTAAGAAAAAGTGAAACAAAAGGCGGAAGCGAAGGAGTCTTTCTGATATGCTATCTTTCCTTAAATTAGTATTCGGCCCCGATATTACAGTGAAGGGATTCGACTACACGGATGACACGCCCTACTATATCAAGGACGGATATACCCCCCAATTGTTAAGTTGGGGAGACCATGCGTGTGTTCTTTTGAAGCCAAATGGCTCTTCTTGGCGATTGCCTACATTAAAAAAGCAGTTGAAGAAGTTTCAGGAACTTTGTTCTCTTCCCTGTGCACTGTGCTTAGACAACCTGTCTGCGTTACAACGACGGAGTATGCTGGAAGAACACATCCCGTTTGTGTCTCTTTCGCAGCAGGTGTACCTTCCGTTTTGGGGGTGCGCTTTTCATGAGCAATTCAAGGCGGACGCTGCCATTATGGCAAAAATGGCACCCGGTACACAGCTTGTATTTCTATATTTATACTATGCAGAGAATACTGGGTCCGTAAATCTGACACAGATTGCAAAGGCACTTTCGCTCTCAAAGGCGACCTGTACAAGGGCAATCAATGACCTCTCTGCTTCGGGTCTGATCTCGCAAACAGCAGAAGGCACGAATAAATGGATCACAACGGCATACACCAAATCAGAACTTTTGGAAAAAGCATACGGGCGACTGAAAACGCCTGTTGATCGAATTCTTTACGTAAAAGGAACCGCCCAAATCGAGCATCCAATTGCAAGTGGAATACGGGCGCTGGCACGGCAATCCATGATTGGGGTAAACGATCAGGATGGTGCTATTGCGATTTCCAAAAAGGAGGCGGCAAAAATCCCAGCAGAAGATATCTGCACAAAACAGTATTTTGAAGACTTTGGCGGTGCTGTTATTGAAGTGTGGTCCTATGACCCGATCATTTTGGAGAGAGACGGCTGTGTAGATGACATTTCATTGCTGCTCAGCATGGACAACGACCCAAACGAACGAGTTCAGACGTGCTTGGATGAAATTCGGCAAAAGCACGGACTACCAATCAAAGAGGAAGAATAAAGGAGAACGAAATGGTAAATGGCATAGATATATTCCGAGAGCACTTCAATCATTTTAAGGAGCAATATACTGTAATTGGAGGCTTTGCCTGTGATCTTCTGATGAACGATGCAGGACTTGATTTCAGGCAAACCGTTGACATCGACATGGTGCTGATCGTCGAGGCTTTAACGACAGACTTTGCAAAAGCCTTTTGGGCTTTTATTGAAGCTGGTGGCTATCAGGCCAGGCAACGCAGTAACGGTCAACCGGAGTTCTATCGTTTTGTGGACCCAACGAACCCTGCTTACCCCAAGATGATTGAATTATTTTCAAGGCCACAAAGCAATGTGGTCTTGCAGCCAGATACACACTTGATGCCGCTGCATATTGATGATGAAGTTTCCAGCTTGTCAGCGATTTTGCTCAATGATGATTATTACCACTTTCTTCTGGATGGACGAACAGTTACAGATGGTATCTCCATATTAGATGCTGAACATATTATTCCGCTGAAAATGAGAGCTTGGCTGGATTTGAAAAGCAAGAAAGCAGAAGAAATCCATGTAAACGCACGTGACATCAAGAAACACCGTCTGGATGTGTTTCGCCTGTTCCAACTTGTACGAGAAAATCGGAGAATACCTGTCCCGCAGTCTATAATGGAGGATATTACTCGGTTTATAGCACAAATGCGGCAGGAGGACATTCGTTTAACGGATATAGGTATTCGCCGCTCGAAAGACTCTATTCTGGATATTTATAGTCAAATGTACATTACAGAATAAAAGCGCCGCCCCCATGCTGAACATTCAGTGTGGGGGCAGTTTCATGGAGTGGAACAAATCGTCGCAGTGTCGGTCTTGTGTTTGCACTCCTGCATTTTCAAAGAACGAATCCCAAGGGGGCGGCCGGATTGGCCGTCCCTTTTTACATACCGAGGTGAAAGGAGACTGAATGGGTATGAGCAATCAAACGGAAGAAAAGGAGCTGTTCCATGCGGTATCCCTGTCCGGCGGTAAGGACAGCACCGCTATGCTGTTGCTCATGGTTGAGCGAGGGCTGCCGATCCATGCGGTCCTGACGGCAGATACGGGCATGGAATTTCCGGAAATGTATGAGCATCTGCAAAAGCTGGACGACTATCTGTTTGCAGAGCGAGGGCTGCATCTGACGTGGCTGCGCCACCCAAAGGGCTTTGAGTGGCTGATGTTTGAGGAAAAGAAGCAGCGATCAGCCAGCATTGAAAACCGGCAGTGGCTGGGTGTTTCTCTATACGGAAACGGCTGGCCCGGTCCCCGTGTGCGCTGGTGTACGGGGCAGCTGAAAACACATCTCATCCATAAGGAGATCAATCGGCTGAAAAAAAGGACAATACAAGGCCGTGAGTTATGTGGGCATTGCCGCTGATGAGCCAAAGCGCATCAAAAATGAACGGTATCCGCTGGTAAATTGGGGGATCACAGAGAAAGAGGCCCTGCAAATCTGCTATGACCGTGGCTATGACTTCGGTGGGCTGTATCAGATCTACCACCGCTGCTCCTGCTGGTGCTGCCCGTTGCAGGGCATCGGTGAACTGCGAAAAAGCTCCGGCAGCATCACCCAGAGTTATGGGAGCGGCTGCAGGAAATGGACAAACGGGCGTTGGCACAGTTCGGCCCCGGCCCGCTGGGACAGTTCAAAAAGGATTGGACCGTTGAGCGGTTGGAGCAGCGATTTGCGGCAGAAACACAGCAGCTTTCTATTTCATCCTTACAGAAGGAGCGTGAACGATGATGTATCGAGAACCAAGTGATTCCCCTTGGGGCGTTGTTGTGCGGTGCGATACCCTTTGCACCGGTGTGTATAGCGTGTCCACGGCAGGCCACGGCGGCATTATGGTCCAAACCGACGCAGCTCGGCGGCTGCTGTCCCCGGAGGCCCAGGCCGTCGGCTTTCAGGCAGGCAGGTATCTGAATTTTGAAGAGGACTGCGATGCGCCGGTGGTCCTACGGGAACTGGTGGACAGCGGCATTATCGCACCCCGGACGGATAACTACTTCCGCCCCGGCGAGTATGAAGCCTGCATTGACAGGAGCCTGCAGCGCTGGAACCCGGCTTATTGGCGTGCACGGCAGAAACGGCTCTCTGTACAGGCGGCAAAAGCGACAAAGGAGCGTGAACGGTAATGGACTTTGAGATCAAGATCATGACCCCGGCAGAGCGCAGCTACTGTTATACCGGCAGCCAGCAACTCGACAAGCAGGCCGGCTGCATCGGTCATTTGCGCGGGGACATGGACAGAAGCGGCAGCGGCTTTTTCACCTCATGGGAGGATCATTGCGGGGAGCTGAAAACACAGGCGTTCAAGGATGAGTTTGATGATTTTATCAATGCCCTGCGTTTTGACGAGCGCTATGACGGCATTTTCAAAAACCGCAGCAGCCTTTCCCGATACTGCTATGAACACAAAGAAAGTGTGTTTGCCGAGGATTTTATTCCGCAGTACGGATTCCGGGTGGATACGCCGGAATATGCCTATCTGCTGCGGCTGAATCCCATGCAGGGCGATTATAACCTGTATATCTACTGCTATCGCCGGGAGATGCTGGATCAGCACATGGAAAAGGCGGCCCGCGGCATTTGCTTTCTTGATACAAGCGGCAAGGAACGGTTCCACATCCCGGATGGGGACAGCATCCGTGTGCTCAGGCCGGATGGCACGCAGCATGACCACATCTGCCGGTATATCGACGACCACCGGGCCGAAATCGGCAGCGGGCATCTGTATGGCATGGTGCAGTTTGCCCAGCAGATGGAGCAAACGGGCAGCACCTTCGTGCCGCTTCGCTCGTCACTCCCGAAGCAGTGCTACTCACTCCTGCTGGACACCGGAAATGTGGTGATCCTGAAACGGGGCGAAACCGGCTATTACAAGACGGACATTCCCCACACCTCAAAGGAGGAAGCCCGTGCCATCGTGGAGGAATATAACCGCAAGCTGGGCGTGACCCGTGCGCAGGAGGAGGCCATGAAGGGCGGCTCCATGTTCGGTTTTGATAAGCCCATTGCCGACCCCGCCAACTACGATGCACAGGGGCAGCCGTTAAAGCGCCGGGAGAAAGACCGAGGTGACGCACGATGACCGGGCAGAAACATATTATCTGGAGCAGCGATCCGGACTACGAGGATTGGAGGGGCGATCTGGAGGAACAGTACCCCGAGCTTTCCGAGCAGGAACGGATGGAATTGATGGTCGAGCAGAACAACGACTATCTCGATGATGAGCGGTGCAATCTGAACATTCAGCTCTCCCGCCCCATTCTGCTGATCGCAGACATCGGCCGATGGGATGGGCGGTATCCCGGTTATGCCGAGATCAAAAGCGGCAATATCCGCGATTGCCTGTATTCTGAGATGGACTATTCCACATGGTATGTAGACCGGCTGGGCGATCTGCGCTGCGATGCCGTACATCACGACGGCACGAACCATTATCTCTACCGTGCCTACAAGGAGAATGTGAGCGAAGCACAGATCGACCGGCTGAAAGAAAAGCTGTACAGCGGCACCGCCACCCGCGCCGATGTGACCCGTGTGACAAAGCGCCTGGGCGACGAGATCGGGCGGGTCTACGGCTGGCGGTTTCCGCCCGTCCGGGAAGCGGCGCGAGAAAGATAGGAGGAAAACGGTATGTCTGTTGATGCAAGAAAAGAACGCTTTGAGCTGGTGGAGGTGTTTGACCGTCCCATGCTCTTCACCTGCCTGCGGGTAGACCGAAACACGGTGCCCAAGGGGCTGTATCTCTATGAGGTACGCAATGACGACGATCAGTGCGGGATCCCCGTGGAGATCGGCCGCTGGATCATGGTTAACCACTGGGGAACGCTGCTGTCTGCGACACCCATCAAGCTGGAGCCGAACCGGTACAATAACAATGCCTACCGCCATATCGACCCGGAAAACGACTGGAACTACACCGGCGATCTGTGTTCGGCCAAGGAATATATGGATAAATACCTGCTGAAAAAGGACAGGGAAAAACCAAAGGAAAGATAGGAGGTGCTGCCCATGGCACGCAGATTTCAGGAGATCACGGAGGTTTACCGGCAGGAGATCGCCGCACTGGCCCGCGCAGACCGGTGGACGGCATTTCTGCGCTCTGCCTGCCGGAATTATAAGCTGCCCTTTGAGGAGCAGGTGCTGGTACACGCACAGCGCCCGGACGCAACGGCTGTGTTGGAGATAGAGCGCTGGAACCGTCAATTCGGCCGATGGGTCAATAAGGGTGCTACCGGCATTGCCGTATTTGATCGGGACTATCCGGGACGCACGCGCCTCAAGTATTATTTTGATATATCCGACACCCACGAAAGCCGTTTGTCCCGCCCCGTGCCGCTCTGGCAGGTGCCTACCGAGCAGGAGCCGGATGTGATCGAAGCATTGGAAAACCGATTCGGTGCGCTGGACGATAAAGGCACATTGGAGGAAGCCATAGTATCCGCCATAGAAAACGCTGCGGCGGACAATATGACGGACTATCTTGATGATCTGCAGAATTGCCGGGACAACAGCCTTCTGGAAGAACTGGACGAGCTGAATTTGTCGGTTCTCTATCGCCGTCTGCTGGAGAACAGTACGGCGTATATGTTGATGTGCCGCTGCGGGCTGGAACCGGATGAATATTTTGATCCGGAGGATTTCTCCGAGGTGTTCAATTTCAATACCCCGGAAACGCTGAATGCCCTGGGCGTGGCCACACGGGATATTGCCGAAAGCGGTCTGCGTGCCATTGCCCGGACGGTCCGAAGCCGCCAAAAGCAAATTCGCACAGTTGCGCCGCCTGCAGAAACTGCGTATCCTATACACGAGCAAACAAACCCACAGGCTGAAAGGAGCGAAAAACATGGACATGACCTACACGATGAAGGACGGCTGCCGGCTGCCGGATCTGCTGCCGCCGCAGGAGCCGGAGACGGCCCTTGGGAAATACGGCCTGCTGCGCCGGAAGTATCTGAAAGCGCACCGGAAGGTGCTGTTCACGAATCTGCTGACATCGGGCAAGCTGAACGAGCATCTGGCGGAGATCGACCGGACGGCAAAGGAGCGCATGGAACAGTTGGTGACGGAGATGGCCCGGACCGAGGGTGTGACAGAGGAACTGAAAGCCGCCGACCCGATGAAATGGGTGGGGCTGATGAACAATCTGAGAAACGCCGCCGAGGAGACGGTGCTGGCGGAGCTGATCTACAACTGAACACCGAACCCGAAGAAGCGGACAGTGCGGAGGAAACATCCTCTGAACTGCCCGCTTTTTTGGATGAGAAGAAAATTTTTCGCCATCATCGAAAACCGCAATGATGACCTGATCTACAAGAAGGCGCAGATCGAACTGTTTTTCGACACCCACCCGGATGAAGATGGTCGTGCGAAGTATATTCGCTCTGCTTATCAGAATCGCTGGACAGAGATCATCGCAGACGGCGTGCGGCTTGGCTATCATCCGCAGGAGGACGGCCTGCTCATGTGGGAGGGTCCCTTCCTGTCCCGTACCAGCGAGAGCGTGTTTTCATGGAAGCTGGTGGCAGGCTTCACGGCGCAGCTTATTGACAAGCGGGAATATTTCATCAATACCAGCATCAAGCCGTTTGTTCCGAAGGACCCGCAGCAGCTCACCTTCTTTGACCTGCCTGCCCAGCCTGCGGATGCCCCGCTGTTCTCCCATCCCAAGCTGCCCCAGCAGATCATTGACGAAGCCCTGTGTGTAGGATCCAACGATGAGCATAGCCGGCTGATCATCTGCGCTTACTTTATGAAGGATAAGCCGGACAACGCCGCATTCCTGCAAAAACACTACGGCGAGAACGGTGCAGGCTTCTATTTTGGCGGAGAGAAAGATTTCGCTTTGGTATGACGCCGAGGGGATGCGTATTGCCCGCGGCAGCACGGCGCAGCGGAGCAATGCCACACTGATCTCCTGGGAGGAAGCGGCAAAGCGTATCCGGGAGCTGTTGGAGCTGGGGCGGTATATGCCGCAAAGTGAATTGGATGAGGTCGATCACTACGAGCGGATGCGGCTTGCTGACAGCATTGCCTACACCAGCCGGGACATGACAACGGAAGCGAGAAACGCGGGATTTCTGCCGCTGGCCATGCTGGCGCAATCCGTCAAGGGCGGCTATCCGGAAACGCAGAAGCAAATTTATGAGCTTCTCTGTGCGCCGGATACGCTGCAAAAGTGCGTGGACGAATGGACGGCGTTCAACGCCGCGATGGATGCAGGGCAAGACCTTTTGCGTTTTCGCTTTTACCGTCCGAAAGAGATACTGGAGCGGCTCCGTGATCTACAACGGGAGCCGCTTCATTTTACCGTTGCCGACGGGTTTGCTCCCGACCGGCAATTTTTTATTTCCGCCGATGAGATCGACAAGGTGCTGCGTGGATGGGACGGCAGCACCGACTATCGCCTTGGCGTGTACGCTTTTTACGCCACGCACAAGGATAAGACCGAGCGTGAAAAATACCTCAAGGATTATCACGGCGAGTACAGCGGTCATAGCGGCGGGAATGACAATCTCACCCACACCCGTGGCAAGGGCATTGAGTTCAGCCACGGCAGTATCACGGCCCCCTATGCCAAGGTCACGCTGAAATGGCCGGAGGCGGCCAAACGCATCGGGGAGCTGATCTCCCAGAACAAATTTCTCTCAGATGCCGACTGGGCGGCCATGCCGGAGTATGAGCGGAAACAGCTGGCCCGGAAGATCGTCAACTTTTTCATGGATACACCGGACGATGTGGTGCGGCCTTTTTCGCAAAACGCCATTGCGGACTATTGGGAGTGCGTAAAGGCTGTGACCGTTCAGCTCTCCGACGCCGACCGCGTGCAGGAAATTTATCAGAATATGCTCCCTGCGTGGGGATCCACAAAAGAGGATGACCGGCACTATGACCTGCGGAAACAGGGGTTGGAAACCATGCGGTCCTACCTGGACGGCACCTATTCCGTGTTTGGCCTTGAAAAACCACTGCAAGCGCCAACGACCGAGGCCGTTTCCGAACGGCCGGCAGCAGAACCGGAGGTATCGGAGCCGGAACCGCCCATAGCGGAAGCGGAAACCTCAGAGATAGAACCGGCATTACCTGCCGAAGAAAAAGCTGTGCTCACAGCGCCGCAGCCCAAACGGGAGCGTATGCGGTTTGCACCGCTCTATCCGGAAATACCGGCCGGGCAGCGGCACGACTTTCACATCACGGATCGGGAGCTGGGCGTGGGCAGCAAGGCGGAAAAGTATGCGTCCAATGTGGCGGCGATCCGCACCCTGCAAACAGTGGAAAGCGAAAACCGGCTGGCGACACCGCAGGAGCAGGAGATCCTTTCCCGCTATGTGGGCTGGGGCGGCCTTGCCGATTGCTTCGATGAAAAGCACAGCCGGTATGCCGAGCTGAAAGCGCTGCTCACCGAGGAGGAATATGCCGCCGCGCGTGCCAGCAGCCTGACCGCCTTTTATACCCCGCCCGTTCTCATCGACGCCATCTACCAGGCGCTGGCACAGATGGGCTTGGAAAGCGGCAACCTGTTGGAGCCTGCCTGCGGCATTGGCAACTTTATGGGAATGCTGCCGGACAGCATGAGGGATTGCAAGGTCTACGGCGTGGAACTCGACAGTATTTCCGGCCGCATCGCCCGACAGCTTTATCAGAACAGCCGGATCGCTGTTACCGGCTATGAAAAGGCGGAGATACCGGACAGCTTCTTTGACGCTGCTGTGGGCAATGTGCCGTTTGGAAATATCAAGGTCGTTGACCGGCGCTACGACAAGCATCACTGGCTCATTCACGACTATTTTCTCGGAAAGACGCTGGACAAGATACGTCCGGGCGGCGTGATCGCCTTCATCACCTCAAAGGGCACGATGGACAAGGAAAGCCCTGCCGTGCGGAAATATCTGGCCCAGCGGGCCGACCTCATCGGGGCGATCCGCCTGCCCAATACGGCCTTCAAGGCCAGCGCCGGAACAGATGTGACCAGCGACATTCTCTTCCTCCAGAAGCGTGACCGCATTGTGGATATCGAACCGGATTGGGTGCATCTGGACACGGATGAAAACGGCATCCGCATGAACAGCTATTTCGTCCGGCATCCGGAAATGGTGCTGGGCGAGATGGCCATGGAGAGCACTCAATACGGCATGGACAGCGTGTGCAAGCCCTATGAAAATGCCGATCTTGCCGATCTTCTGAGCGAAGCGGTATCGGGGCTTCATGCACAGATCCCCACCTATGAGCAGGACGGGCCGGAGGAGGAAGATTTATCCATTCCCGCCGACCCGAATGTGCGTAATTACAGCTTTACCAGCGTGGACGGCAAGCTGTATTTCCGCATTGACAGCCGCATGGAGCCGGTCGAACTGCCGCTGACCACCGAGAACCGAGTGCGCGGCATGATCGCCCTGCGGGACTGCACCCGTCAGCTCATCGAGTACCAGGCGGAGAACCATCCCGATGAGATCATCCGGCGCGAGCAGGAGAAGCTGAACGGGCTGTACGATGCCTATGTCAAAAAATACGGGCGGCTTTTTACACCCGCGGCAACAACCTTGCCTTTTCGGATGACAGCAGCTATC
>VOFB01004038.1_pt1 | contig 52673 bp, 105 predicted proteins | sample 5384141 | NCBI WGS metagenome assembly VOFB01 (sample SAMN12384721, study PRJNA508395) | human gut metagenome | isolation source: healthy gut A | host: Homo sapiens | reverse complement strand
GCAAATAGGTAGATATATAGTAATTTGAAAGTGAGGATTATATGAAAAAAAGATATTATTAAATTTATATTATTAACCTTAGTTATATATAATATAATACCAATTATTAACAAAAATAGTACCCGAAAGTACAAATTATACTTTTTGAGTGATTTATGGATTGTTTATCCGTTGTACTCATTGATAATATCAGTTCTATTTTGTAAAAAGTATGGCTTAAAAATAATGGTGTCAATATTGTTAGTTTTATTATTTATTCCAACAATGTTTATATTTTATAATGACTCAGTTCTGATATTTATATTTATATATCTTATATTATCAATAATTGGATGTTTTATAGGTAATAAAATAAAATAGTTAGTCAAATTACAATTTAGTGATTTGTTAAATAAATAGTAATTTGCCGATAATCATTTTTTGAACAAAAGTTGTAACTTTTTTTAAAATATGTTACTATGTAGTTGATTATTAGTAGAATTAAAGCTTATTTTATTAAAATAAGAACAAAATAAAGGAGGTATTGTTATGAAAAAAAAAAAAATTATTATTTTATCTATTTTAGTTATCTTTATAATTGCTATGATTTGTGGTGTAATTTGGTACTTTAACAATAGAAATTCAAATTATAAGCCAAATGGCAAATTAAATTATGATACAGTACTTGTGAATGAAGAAACAAATCCATATTATCAAGTTGGATTTGCTGATTATGTGTTTATAGGAAAGGTAGATAAGGAAATTGAAAGGACATTCTCAGATTATGGCTCAGCTAGAACTATATATGAAATCGAGGTAACAGAAAATTTGAAGGGTGATCTACAAAATATAATTAAAGTAACTTATCCTGGTGGATATGATAAAGATGGAACTCTTATATTGCATAAAGGTGATTATATAACGGATGAGGAATTACCAAAGATAGGTGAAAATTATATATTTGTGGGTATTGGACAGCCAAACGGAACAATATTATTACAAGATTTATATTCTGATACTCCATATACAGAAGAAAATAAAGAAAAAATACTTGGACTATATTAATAATCAAGAGAATGTAGACAGAGAAAGATTTAAAAGTATTTATGAGAATTAGAAAAATGCAATAGTTGATTAACAATAACTACTTTTTCTTTTTATGCTATTATTGTAAAAGACAAATTACAATTTTGAAAGAACAAAAGTGAAAGCAAGAATAATTAATAGCATTTCATAACCAATAGCATATTATAATAATACAAGGAGGAATGAGAAAAATGTATCCAGATTATTATAATATGTATAATCCATATTATGGAGGCTATGAGCCAACTATAGAAGTAGTGAGCTACCACAATTTAATAGTGGCGATTATTACATTAAATCAAGCAATTGCTCTAATTAAGCAATCTGTTGGAGATGAAAAGAAGATGAAATGTTTTATGACATTTTAATTGAGCAAGCACCTACAGATAAAGAAAAAATATTATAAAAAGTATTAGAAATGATGAAAGAAAACATAATCAGATATTAAAGAGAATTATATTATGAATTTACAGGACAGATTTTACCACAAGATACATTATCAAATAATGAAAAAATAATATTGATTATAAATCAAATTTAGAAAAACTTTATTTGGCGAATTAGATGCAGTTGCTAAATATAGAAAAATTTTAGGAACAATGCCAAGTGGAAATAGTTATACACTACTTATGTCTATTATGACAGATGAGTTAAGACATGCAAGTAAATATAATTTTTTAATACAAAATGCAAAATAAGATAAATTATCTCTATATAAATGAAATTATTTGACACCATTTTTAAGGTAAATACATACCATAAAAAGAGGTGTTATTTTATGAAAAATTATTATTTATAACATGGAGTATTTCCTATGGATATGGAACAGAAAAATCTTTAGCAGATATACTAAATAGAATGGACAAGAGCAAATATTCAATTGATGTATTACCATTATTTAAAAATTCTCAATATAGTATCTTAAATAGTGATATAAAGGTTTTAAAACCATTAATAGACTATACAAAAGAAAATCGTGATGAGAAAAAGGATATGGACTACTATTATGAGATACTAGCAAATCCATTAAAGTTTAATAAACTCTTAAAAGATAGATATGACTGTGTTATTGCTTGTAACCATAATGCACCATCCTATTTTTGCATCTTATATGAATAATACACCAAAAGTAGTATGGATTCGTGGAGATATGAGTGAATTAAATTACAACAATTTTGGACTTACTACAGTTGAATATTCAAGCATCAAACAAGAATATAATATGCAAAAAATGTACTAAAAACTTTTGACAATATAGTCGTTATATCAGAAGTGGTAAAAAGAGCTTTAAAGGAACAGTTTGAGATAACAGAAAATATATATGAAATACCAAATTCTGTAGATATAGAAAAGATAAAAGAGCTAAGTAATGAAAGCATAAGATTACCAAGAGGTCATCTATTTACTACACTCGGAAGATTAGACAACAATAAAAAATCAAATTCTTCTATTAAAAGCAGCGAAAGTGCTAAAGAGATACAGAGATGATTTTAAAATTTATTTATTGGGAGATGGAGAAGATAGAAAAAAACTAGAATCTTATATAGAGGAAAATGATTTAGCAGAGAATGTACAAATATTAGGATTTAAAGAAAACCCTTACCCTTATATAAAAAATAGTGTAGCAACAGTATTGACCTCTTTTAGTGAAGGCTTTAGTTTAGCATTAGCTGAAAGTGCCATATTAGACACACAAATTATTTCAACAGATGTTGGAATTGCAAAAGAATTGATCAAAAAATATGACTGTGGAACACTTATAGGTTATGATGAAAAAAGAATTAGCAGGTGTGCTATTAGAATATATGGAACAAAATGATAATAGCAAAGAGAAAACATTTTGATATTGGAAATGAATTTAACATTGAAACGGAATTAGAAAAGACAATACAAGTAATTGATGATACTATAGAAAAGGCAGAAGGAAAAACAAAAATGAAGAAATTGCCTTATCCAGTAGAGAAAATTGATTATTACGATTTAGAAAAATATAAAATAAAAGAAAATTTGCTTTATATCTTAGAAGTAAAAAAAGATAATGTTAAATATGAATATTTAATTAATCGAAAAATAGATAATGATAAATTAATTGTATTTAATAATGGAGCAATAGCAGGTGGAAATGTAAAAGTTCCAGTATTTCAAAGACATAGTTGGGCAAGCATGCTTAAAACATCATCCGTATTTTGTATGGATCCCACACTATATGTAAAATGATTTGTCTGTTGGTTGGGGTGTAGGAAAAATGAAGATTACTATTTAGAAAATAGTAGTTTGATTTTAAAAACTATTATTCAAAAATGAATATAAAATTAGAAGATACTGTAATATATGGGACTTCTGCTGGTGGATTTTTATCAATCATTATGGGAATCTATCTAAAAGGAGCGAAAGTCGTTGCAGATAATACACAATTAGATGTATCAAATTGGGCTTTTATTAGTGCAGTAGATTATGTTATGGAATATTGCTTCGATAATATAGGTACAGCATTAAAATATCCAGAAAGATTTAATGTTGTAGAAGCATTTATAAAATACAATTATGTTCCTAAAATCTATCTTCATGTGAACCTATGCTCTAAAGTAGACAATTCAATGCAGTTAGCTCCATTTTTAGAGAAAATTGAAACAATGAAAAATGTTACAGAATATAACAATATTGAAGTTATTTTGCATTATGAAGAGAAAAAAAGGGCATGATGGATTAAGTCAAGAGGAAGCAATAAAATTTTTATATGAAGTATTAGACAAGTAAAACAATAATTTAAAATTAGTCAGGTAATCTATTGAAAACTACCTGGCTTTTGTATTATAATCATCTCGACAACTTACAATAAGTTGGGTAGATAACCAGTTGAAATTATCTACCTTTTATTATATAATCGTAACAAGAATTAGTAATTTTAAAGTGATATTTTAGTGGTAAAAGAAGCTGAAAATAATTATAATAGCACATTTAGTTAAATTATCATATATTATAATATAAGTAATATATGAAAGGAATTTAATTAAATGTATAATATGAATGATTTATATAAAAAATATTATGATAATTATAGACAATATGATGATGTATATGGCTATATAAACTATTATAATATGGATTATAATAGGATGAATCCATATTATATAAAAGATTATGGAGCAGAACCATTTGTGATTAATATAAATGAAATAACAAAGCAAAACAAAATTTTCGTACAGCATTATGGACAGGACAACATTTACAAATTACATTAATGAGTATAAATGTAGGGAGAAAGTATTGGATTAGAAATGCATTCAAATTTAGACCAGTTTATTAGAATTGAGCAAGGATTTGGTTTAGTTCAAATGGGTGATAATAAAAATAATCTTAATTTTGAAAGAAAAGTATATGATGATTTTGCTATCGTAATACCAGCAGGAAAATGGCATAATCTTACTAATATAGGAAATCTTCCAATTAAATTATATTCAATATATGCACCACCACAGCACCCAAAAGGAACAATCCATAGGACAAAAGCAGATGCAGAACATTAATAAAAATAGAATGTTATAGGTTAATCTAAAATAGGTTAATCTATATTTTTTAGTAACACATTGAAAATTTTAATCATATATACATATAAGGGGAGTTATATATGCCTAAAAAAGTTCTATTTTAAAATTTGAAATTATAAGTACTATTTTTTATAATGATAGTAGGAACACTTTTACATTTTACATTTGGGTGGTCTAATAATAATCCATTAGTAGGGACATTTAGTGCTGTAAATGAAAGTACATGGGAACATTTGAAATTATTATTTTTCCCAATGCTAATAAGTACTATTATAGGTTTTTCTTATAAAGGAAAGTTATACCTAATTATTTATGTGCTAAAGTGTTAGGAATTATATTAGCTATGTCTTTTGTAGTAATATTTTTCTATACATATGTTGGAATAATAGGAACAAACTTTGCTATTGTGGATATTGGTAGTTTTTTATAGCAGTAGGGTTAGGGCAATATGTGGCATATCAAAAATGCAATCAACATCTTCTTGTAGTAATGTAATACCTATTATTATTTTATTAGTATTATGTTCGTGCTTTTTAATTTTTACATTTTTCCACTTCATATTGCATTATTTGAGGATCCAATAATTGGTTCGTTTGGAATATAATAAGTAGAAAATATTGATATTATAATAATGTAAAAGATAGATTATAGTATGCTATAATCATCTTGATAAATTACAATTATTGTTGCTAAAACTAAATTTTAAAATGTGAGTTTTGTAATTTGCTCTAAATTTTAAAATAAAAAATTTTTGTAAAAATATTATACAAAAACAAAATATTTCAGTACTTTTTTATGAAATTATGTATAAGCTAAAAATGTCCAAATTTCCGAGTAAAATAAATTCCTAAATTGGACATTTTAATAATTAACAAAACCAGCATTACCAATGCTTTTGAACAAATAGATGACATATTTTACTAACTAGGGTAGGTGTGTGATAGTGAAAACTATCGCATAGCTACCCTAGAACTATTTATGAACAGATACGGACATACTAAAAAAATCAAAAAATAAATTTTAATATAAGGGAGAATTTTTATAAGAAAACGGATGTATATATAGTATAGGGAGAGTGAGTTAATATGAGTGAAACTTTCAAAATCAATATATACTTTGATGAAAAAGGTGAAGAGTTAGAAGGATTAATAAAACACTTAATAATTAATATCTTAAAAAAGATATTTTTGAGCATTAAAATTTTATTCAAAATAAGCTATAATAAAATCAATTCAAATTGTTTTATCCAAGCATAGGAGGGAGGAACAATGCTTGAACAATTAGAAAAAAACAATATACAAGGTAGCAATATATATAAGGTTATCAAAAGAAGATGTAGATAGAGGTTATGATGAAAGTGAAAGTATAAAAAATCAAAGAACATTACTAACAGAATATGTGCAAAAATTAGGATGGAAGTACCAATTAAAAAGATACATATATAGATCAAGGCTTTACTGGAACAAATTTTAATAGACCAGATTTTCAAAGAATGGTAAGAGATATAGAAAACGGAAAAATTAATATGGTTGTAACAAAAGATTTATCTCGTTTAGGTCGTGATTATATAGAAACAGGCGAATATATAGAAAAATGGTTTCCAGAAAATAATGTAAGATATGTTTCAGTAACAGATGGAATAGATACTTTTTGAAGCATCAAATGGCAACAATGATATTGCACCATTTAAATCAATATTAAATGATATGTATTCTAAAGATTTATCAAAGAAAATTAGGACAGCAATGCACACAATGCAAAAACAGGGAAAATGGGTGGGGGGAAAAACACCACTTGGATACATAAAAGATTCAAATGATAAAAAATAAGTTAATAATTTATGAACCAGAGGCTCAAATTGTAAGGACTATTTTTAATATGGCATCTAATGGAAGTCAAGTTGGAACTATAAGAGATTATTTAAATAGTAGCAATATTCCAACAGTCAATAAATCAAGGTATAATAAAGAAACGTTTTGGGAAAATAAAACTGTAAAGAACATATTGAAAAATAAAGTTTATATAGGTACAACAGTGCAAAATAAAAGAAGTAGAATAAGTTATAAAAATAGAAAAATTAGACCAAATTCAGAAGAGAAATGGATAATTGTAGAAAATACACATGAACCAATAATAGATAAAAAATATTTAATGCTGTGCAAAAAATGGTAATAGTTCAAAACTACAATAGAAACGAAAAGAAAAATATGTTTTTATTAGATGGTTTACTTTTTTTTGTTACGAATGCAAACATAAAATAGGAGTAAGAGGAAAAATAATGGTAATTATTATATGGTATGTAATAATTATCGCAGAAATTCAAAATTAAAACTTTGTACATCACATGGTTTTAGCTGTTCTAATTTAGAAGACACTATAATTAATTATATGAAAAATTTATTTCAAAAAATAGATAGTGAAAAAGTAGAATTAGAAGTAAAAAGGGAATGACAAAATATGATTATGGAAAAATACTTCAAAAACTAGAAAACGAAATAAAATTGATAAATAACAATATTGACCAAATGTATGTAGATAAATTGAATAATAAAATAAGTGAAGAAATGTATGAAAGATTATTGGAAAAATTTAGAGATGAAATAAGACAAAAAGAAGACAGAATACATAGAAATAAAACAGCAAAAAGAAGATGCAAAACAAGATGATACTGAGAAGATAAAAAGTGTTGTACAGGATTTTCTAAGTCTAAATAAACCGACATCAGAAATTATGAAAGTTATTATTAATAGAATTGAAATTCATCAGGATAAACAAGTGGATTTGTATTTCAATTTCAAACAATTAAATAATCTAAAAGAAAACACATAAGGCTAATTTAATATTAAATATTAGATTAGTCAAAAAAATAAAAACTAAAACTGTCTATTTTATATCAACCAGAAGGAATATCAATGGCTGTTCCAATGAAAAATGGAGGAATGTCAAAATTAAAAGTTATATTTTATGTAATTTTATCAGGAATAACAACAGGAATAGGTGCATTTTTTGGAGCAATATTAGGAACTATATCAACAAGTGTAATAGCAATATGTTTAAGTTTTGCAGCAGGAGCAATGCTATATATAGTATCTGGTGAATTAATACCAGAATCAAATCAATTATATCATGGAAGAATGACTGCTATTGGTAATATTATTGGTTTTTTAATAGGAATGTTTGCAATGAACTTAAATATCTAGTATTAATATGTGATAATTGACTTTTCTTATATATAAAATTAAAATGCACAAAAATTTATTTCATGAATTTTAATGAATGAACACAGATGCGGACTTTAAATATTTGGAATAGTGTAAATGCTAGTAATGTCCGCTTTGGGTTCGAGATTATGCTTCATAATATTCTTCTGTATTAGAATATAAATCATCAAGACTAATATTTAAAACCTTGCAAAAAAGCCAAAGCTTCAAAGTCCTTAACTGTTTTTTACCATATTCAATTTCATATATGTCACTAATATACATAGTAACACCAATTAGATCAAGTTTTCTACAAATTTCAGGCTGTGAAATTTTTCGTTGTTTTCTAAACTTTCTTAAATTCTTACCAATAATATTCAAATTCCCATTTAAAGTTTTAACTTTCATACAAATACCTCAATTCTTATAAAACTCATAACTATTATTCTATACTAAACTTATGGGTTTAATTACAGTAACACTCTGTAAATTCTACAAAATATGACAAAATTTTTACGATTTATAACTTATTGTTTTGGATAAGCTAGAGTGAAAGTATAGTATTTTTGCAGTTTTATCAATAAACTATGCATAATAATTTTAGTGTGACTTTTGTGTACTAATAAACAAATTAATTAAAGACAAATATGTAATACATAATTTATAAATATGTGGTTCACAGTTTATTAAGTGAAGTATAAATTTATAGATAAACTATTGATATTTTTCGAGTTTTATAGTAAAATACAAACAGACTTTTGAATACAAAAAATAGTTATATTTGGTTATATAAGAAATGAAAGGATGATATAGATGACAGAAATAGAAAATGACCTATTAAAAGGATTAAATGACAAACAATATGAAGCAGTAACAAGTATAGAAGGACCATGTTTAGTAATAGCAGGAGCAGGAAGTGGAAAAACAAAAGTTTTAACACACAAAATAGCATACCTAATACAAGAAAAAGGTGTAAAACCTTGGGAAATATTAGCAATAACATTTACAAACAAAGCTGCAAACGAAATGAAAAAAAAAGAATAGCAAATTTAGTAGGAGATGATGCACAAGATATATGGATGGGAACATTTCATTCAATATGTGTAAAAATCTTAAGAAGATTTATAGACAGAATTGGATTTGACACATCATTTATTATATTTGATTCATCTGACCAAAAACAATGGTAAAAAGCATGTATGAGGGACTTAGGAATAGATGACAAGAAAAAATGACAGATAGAAGTGTACAATTTGAAATAAGTAATGCAAAAAATGAAATGTTAGAACCAGTAGCATATACGGCAAGTGCAGTAGGAGATTATAGAAAGGAACAAATAGCAAAAGTATATGAACTATATCAAAAAGACTAAAAGAAAATAATGCTATAGATTTTGATGATATTATAAATTATGCAATTAAAATATTAATGGAAAATCCAGATGTACTTGAATATTATGCAGAAAAATTTCAATATATATTAGTAGATGAGTATCAAGATACAAATAAATCTCAATTTACATTAATAACAATGTTAGCATCAAGACATGGAAATGTAACAGCCGTAGGAGATAATGACCAAGGGATATATTCGTTTAGAGGTGCAGATATTTCAAATATCCTAAATTTTGAAAAAAGATTTTCCAGGTACAAAATTATAAAATTGAGCAAAATTATCGTTGTACAGGAAATATACTAAAAAGCAGCAAATGCAGTTATAAAAATAATGAAGTAAAATATAAGAAAGAATTATGGACAAATAATGAGGTAGGACAATTACCAAAAATATACTCAGCAAAAAAAAATGAATATGATGAAGGAAGTTTTATAGTACAACAAATAAATCATTTAAAAACAGAAGAATATTTTAAATACTCAGATTTTGCAGTATTATATAGAATGAATACACAATCAAGAGCAATAGAAGACATTTTTAATAGAGAAGGAATACCATACAAAAATTGTTGGAGGACTTAAATTCTATGAAAGAAAAGAAATAAAAGATATAATTTCATATTTAAGATTAATTCAAAATCCAGCAGATAACTTAAGTTTAAAAAGAATTATAAATGAACCAAAAAGAGGAATAGGAAAAGCAAGTTTAGAAAAATATAGAAGAATTAGCAAATAGAACAGAACAATCAATGTATGAGGTTATAAAAAATGCAGATCAATATGGATTAAACAGAGTATTTTTAAATTCGAGAGAATTTGTTAATTTAATAGAAGAAATGAGAGCCAAAAAGATGAAATGGAAATTTCTGAATTAATAACAAATACTTTGAAAAAATCAGGATATACTAAAGCATTAGAAGATGAAAAAATAGAAGCAGAAAATAGAATAGCAAACTTAGATGAATTTTTAATGTTGCAATTGAATTTGAAGAAGAATCAGCAGACAATACATTAAGTGAATTTTTAGAAGGAATTACATTATCAAGTGATTTAGATAATATGGAAGAAAATGAAGACACAGTAACTTTAATGACATTACATAGTGCTAAAGGATTGAATTTCCAGCAGTATTTTTAGTAGGATTAGAAGAAGGTGTTTTCCAGGATATAAATCAATAGGAGAACCAAAAGAATTAGAAGAAGAAAGACGTTTATGTTATGTAGGAATCACAAGAGCTAAACAATATTTATTTTTAACATTTAGTAAACAGAGAACAGTGTTTGGATCTACAAGTTGTAATCCAGTATCAAGATTTTTAAAAAGAAATTCCACCAGAATTATTAGATGGATATGATGATGCTTTAGAGAGAGCCAAAATGATAGTATTTTTTTGGAAATAGCAAAATCTTTAGTGATTCACCATTTAGTTGGTCTTATGGAAGTAAAAACAATGGAAATATAAAAAACATATAAAGTAGATACAGGTAAAGTTGCTGCTTCTACAAATACAGGAATTTTCCAAAGAACAGCAGAGAGTTTTTTTAAACTCTCTAGGGAAAAAAAACAGTTAATGCAAATGTTGATTTATCAAAATATGAACAAGGTGTAAAAGTTTACCATAAAAGTTTGGTGAAGGAGTAATATCTTCTGTTGAACCAGAAAATGATGATTTAAAAGTTGATATTCAATTTGAAAAATTTGGACATAAAAGATTGATGGCAAAATATGCTAATTTAGAAATAATTTAACAAATTTTATAACTATGTAGATTTTTAATTTACATAGTTATATTTTTTTAAATTTTGTACATAATAAAAAGAGAAATTGTTGCTTTTAGTAATAATAATTTTTAGAAAGGAATGTGATAAAATGGCAGATTTAACACAAGTTGAGTTACAACATTTACGACATTTAATAGGTGCACATGAAACAGCATATCAAAATTAAATGCATATTCAGCACAAGCGGTTGACCCACAAATAAAACAAATATTTTCAAAATCAGCACAAGATGCATTAAACACAAAACAAAAATTAATGACATTTTTAAACAATTAATTGTAAGAATTTAAAGAGGGAGGTTATATCATGGACGAAAAAACAATGGTGAATGATATTTTAGGTAATGTTAAAGCAGATTTAACAGCATATCAAACAGCAATATCAGAATCAGAGAATATGGGGCTTAGACAAACATTTCAACAAATACGTAATAATGACGAAAGTTTTCAATATGAATTATTTAGAATAGCCCAAACTAAAGGATATTATGTGCCATCTCAAAAGGCTACTGTTACAGAAATAAATAATGTAAAAACAAATCTTAGTTAGTTATTTTTAGATAGAGATAATTTGATTTTTTTTGAAAAATGGAGAAAAATGAATATAAGTGAGATAAATAGAGAAAAATATAGTAAAATTACTATTTTTTTACATTCAATTTATCTTGCTTTTTTTTAATATTACAATATGATTACAGTAATATTACAAAGGGAGAATTGATTAATGTTAAAAAAGTTTTAATACATGCACGTAGATCATTGAAACTTGTCATATTGCTAATAATTGCAGCTTTTTTAATTGTGGGGTTAGTAGCATATTTTTTTAAACCAACATATAGAGTGGTTTTAAATAATGAACCAATTGGTTACACAGTAGATAAGGGAAAATTACAAGCAAAAATTAATGACTACATAAAAAATGGAGATGGTCAAAATGTAGCATTTGTACAAGTTGATCAAATGCCAGAATATCAATTATGTTTATTAAAAAGAGGTATAGTACCAAATGACAATGAAATTTATGATAAAATAAAAAATGCAGGAACCACATATTATAGATATTATGCAATAACAGACAATCAAGAAGAAAAATTATATGTTTCAACATTTGCTGAAGCTGAAAATGTTGTTAATATGCTAAAAGAAAAAGAAAGCAATAATATGGAAAGCATAGCTATTTCTGAAAAATATGAAGTAGAAAATAAAGAATTTGTTACAGAAGAAGATGCGGTAGCTAAATTATATGTAGAAAAACCAAAAGAAGAAACACCACAAGTTCAAGTAGCTAAAGCAAATAATATAGTAACATCAAAAAAAGCTACGGGTACGGTAAATACAGGATTTAATATTTCTGGTTCTAAAGTAAGTTTGGGAATATCTTTAATAAAACCAATATCAGGAATAATAACATCAAGATTTGCAGAATCAAGTAGAATACGTTCATCAAGACATACAGGACTAGATATATCAGCATCAACAGGTACACCAATAAAAGCAGCATCATCAGGTACTGTTACTTTTTCTGGAAGAAAAGGTTCTTATGGTAATTTGTTGGTAATAACACATGGAAATGGTGTTCAAACATATTATGGACATTGTAGTGCTTTATATGCATCAGCTGGACAAACTGTTTCACAGGGACAAGTTGTTGCAGCAGTAGGTTCAACTGGAAATTCAACCGGACCACACTTCATTTGGAAATTAGAGTAAAGGGGTTGCATATAATCCTCAAAACTATTTATATTAAAATAATAAAACACTGTATAAAAATGATCAAACTAATTATTAATGAAATTTAATAATAAAGTTTTTCATTTTGTACAGTGATTTTTTTAAAAGTTAATACAAATTTTGCAGCTTATGTAAAATACTTTATAGTTGTAGGTATTGGCTGTTCTTTTTTAAGGTTTGACCATGTTCTTTTAGAACACAATCAAAATTACTATTGTATGTAATAAAATCTGCAAATTCAATAATTAAAGTAGTAAATTTTTTAAAAGTTTTATTATCTACGTTAAATCCAGATAATGTTAAATAAACGTTATCATCATAAAGAATTAAAGAAGAATTTTTACAATTTTACGTGTTACTTTAATATTTCTATCTTTTAAAACTGTGCAGAAATTACAAAAATTATCAAAAGTATAAAAATTTAAAGTTACAGCAACTCTTTCTCTTTTAAAATTTCGAGGTGAAGATTTTATTTTTCTTTTTATATCTGTATTTCCAATTTTTTTCTTGATGGAAATGATGGATATTTGCGCTTTAGAAATGAAGGTGTAGATGATTTTTCAGGATTTGGTTCATTTTCTGATTGGAATTTTGTTATTGTAAAAACAATTGCTTCATTAGAACTTGAAAAAGTTTCTATAAAAAGTTTATGTCCATCAGTATCAAAACCAATTTCTTTTTGGCAGTTTTAAAATTCTTAGTAATAGTTCTTGTGATGTTTGATCTGAAGATAATAATTTTTGTACATCTATTTTTGTATTTTCTAGTTCTTCTTGATTTATTATAATTCTAATTTTATTTTCTGTTAGTTTTTCTATTTTCAATTTTGTTGCCTCCTTTAAAACTACTATATTTATTATACTATATATTTGTTAATTTTTAAATGTATAATTTTTGGAAATTTAGGAATGCAATAGTTATTATTTAAAATATGATAAAAATTAAATGGCTTTGAGTAAAGTAAATATAAAAATGTTTGGAAAGATATATGAAAGTAATAATTAAATTTATAACACAGATTAAAGCAAAAAGCAATATAATCCAAGTCAATTATTCTTATAAAAATTTGAATTAATATTATAAAAAATATAAATTTACTTGAAAAAAACTCAAAATCAAGGTATAATACGTATGTTAGTTGAAAACTGTAAAACCGTAAGAAAAAATAAACTAAAAACAAAAAAGTAGAGGTAGTATTAAAAAGTATAATGGAAAGTATGCAATAGCTTTAGATAAATTATACCTCATGAAAGGAATGAACAAAAATGGCAACAAGAGAAAAAAATATATGGATATTAATAGTATTTATTTTATCAGGATTAGTAATAGGGGACTTATAGGAAGATTAGCAAGTAATGTGCAAGGGTTATGGTGGCTTTCTTTTGAACAAGAATTTGGATTAAAAGAACCATTAGTATTAGATTTAAGCATATTGAAACTAACTTTTGCATTAACATTTAGAATTAATATAGCTAGTATAGTAGGAGTGTTAATTTCAGTTTTTGTTTATAGAAAAGTGTAATAAGGGACAAATTTGATGCTAGAAAGGACTGTATTTTAATTTGTCAATTAAAATAAAAGATTTACCAGAAGGCGAAAGACCTTATGAAAAATTAGAAGAAAAAAGAGGAGCTAAATTTTTATCAAATTCAGAATTATTAGCAATAATAATAAAAAATGGAACAAAAGAAGAAACATCAGTACAAGTTGCTCAAAAATTCTGAACTTAGGGATGAATGGAATGGGAGAAGATTTAGCTTTTTTAAATCTGCAACTTTAGAAGAACTAATGCAAATTAAAGGAATAGGAAAAGTAAAAAGCAATACAATTAAAAGCAATATGTGAGTTAGCAATAAGGCTTTCAAAACCAAATATATCTAAAGGAACAGTAATAAAAAATACAAATCAAATTGCCCAAACAGTTTTATGTGAATTTCAGTATGAAAAAAATGAAGTGGCAAGATTATTTTTGTTAAATACAAGAAATTGTCTGTTAAAAATAGAAGATGTTGCTTTAGGTGGAACTAGTTTTGTGAAATTAGATATTAAAACTGTAATTTCAAGTGCAATAAGAGGAGGAGCAAATAGGTTAATTTTAGTGCATAATCATCCAAGTGGGGATGCAACTCCTAGTCAGGCAGATATTCATTTTACAGATAAGTATATAATGCTTTAATATCATTTAACATAGAGCTAATGGATCATATTGTTATAGGAAATATGGAATATAAAAGTGTTTTTGAATATGTAGAAGAGTTATGTCAAAATGCAAGACAAATTACAGATGATAGAACAAAAAAATTATTAAGGCAGGTTGTTGAATAATGAAATGAAATGTGTATTATGAAATTTTTTTCATTTGGTTCAAAAGATATAGGTATTGATTTAGGAACAGCCAATATTTTGGTAACAGTAAAGGGAAAGGTATAGTTTTAAATGAACCTTCTGTTGTGGCAATAGATATGAAAAACAGGAGTAATTGTTGCAACAGGTAATGAAGCAAAAGAGATGTTGGGAAGAACACCTGAACAAATAAAAAGCTGTAAGACCTTTAAAAGATGGAGTTATAGCAGATTTTACTGCAACACAATTAATGTTAAAAAATATAATTCAAAAAGTAGATAAACGTTTTAATTTAGGAAGACCTAAGAGTTGTTGTAGGAGTACCATCAGGAATTACAGAAGTAGAAGAAAGAGCTGTAGAAGAAGCTGTAATGCAGGCAGGAGCAAAAGAAGTTATATTTAATAGAAGAACCAATGGCTGCAGCAATTGGAGCTTCGTTTGATGTTGCAGAACCAAGTGGAAGCATAATTGTTGATATTGGAGGGGGAACAACAGAAGTTGCAGTAGTTTCATTAGGAGGGATTGTTGTAAGTCACTCTTTAAGAGTAGCGGGAGATGAACTTGATGCAGATATCGTAAATTATGTAAAAGAGAAATGAATCTTGCAATTGGTGAAACAACAGCTGAACAAATAAAACTTCATATAGGATGTGCAATGCCATTAATGACAGAAATGTCAATGGAAGTAAGGGGAAGGGACTTGACAGATGGATTACCACGTAATGAAAAATAACATCAGTGCAGAAGCAAGAGAAGCAATGGCAGAATCTATTGCAAAAATAGTTGAAGTAGTAAAATCTACATTAGAAAAGACACCACCAGAATTGGCATCAGATATTATGGAAAAAGGGTATTGTGCTTGCAGGTGGAGGAGCTTTAATTAAAAATTTGGATAAATTGTTAAGTATAGAAACAGGTATGCCAGTATATGTAGCAGAACAACCTTTGGATTGTGTTGTTAGAGGAACTGGAAAAACATTAGAAGATTTGGAAAATTTAAAAACAGTTTTAATAAATGCTCGTAAAGGAGATAAAGTATATGTATAAAAAAAAAAAGAGCAGGAATATTAGGCATTGTTATTACAATTATAATACTTATTTTAATTGTTGTTTTTTCAAATGGAGAAAGAAATACATCTTTTTTTGAAAATGTTGCAAATAAATTAGTAATGCCGATTCAAAATGGTCTAACATATTTAAAAAATAAAATAAATGGAAATGATACATTTTTTTTGCAGATATTAGTAATTTAAAACAAGAAAATGAAAAACTAAAAAAAGAAAAATAGTGAATTAGAACAGTCTTTGCGTGAATTGGAAAATATTAAAACAGAAAATGAAACATTAAAAGAATATTTGGATTTGAATAAAAAATATGGAGAATATAAAACAATACCTGCTTATGTAATAAATAAAGATATAAGTAATTATTCTAAAACTATAGTTATAAATGTTGGCTCAAAAGATGGTATAAAAGAAAATATGACAGTAATTGCAGATAAAGGGCTAGTTGGACATGTTATTTCTGTTACTGATTCAACAGCAAAAGTTCAAACAATTATTGATACAAGTAGTTCAGTTAGTTGCTTAATGAGTACCAATAAAGATAGTATTGTTTGCAAAGGTACTTTAGAAAATAATAAACTCTAAAAGGGTATGTATATTTCAACAGATGCTAATGTTATTCAGGGCGATAGTATTGAGACTTCTGGCTTGGGCGGAATTTATCCTAAAAGGTATTCATGTTGGTACTGTTAAGAGTGTTAGCTCTACTAAAAATGCGATTGATCGTTATGCTGGAGATTGAGACAGCAGTGGACTTGGGTAAGTTGGATACAGTTCTTGTCATTAATAATTGAAAAATAATTACAATTTTAGCTGCGTTAAACTTCATTTAAAATTTAATCAACATACAACGCGTACGCCTCATAAATTTTAAACTCGTTTGCCTTGCCAAAATTTAATTCTTTTTCAATTGTAAAAAGAAGAGAATAATTACAATTTTGGTTGCGTTAAACTTCATTTAAAATTTAATTAACGTACAAAGCGTACGCCTCATAAATTTTAAACTCGTTTGCCTTGCCAAAATTTAATTCTTTTCAATTGTAAAAAAGAGGAGAATAATTACAATTTTGGCTGTGTTAAACTTCATTTAAAATTTAATCAACGTACAAAGCTGGATGTATTAGGAAGGAATGTAAAATTTAATGAAAAAAGTTGTAATAAATATTGCACTTGTTTGCTTTTAATAATTTGTTTGCTATTTCTTGCAATCCAATTTTTTAGTTGGTTTACAATAGCAGGAGTAGCACCTAATTTATTTATAATTTTTATAGTGTTTGTAGGTTTATGTGGAAATAAATTTATGGGAGTGACATATGGCCTTTTTTAGGCTTTTTTTAGATTATCTTTTTTTAGAAGCAAAGTAGGAATATCAGCAATAGGGCTAGGATTAGTAGGAATTTTGGCAAAAGTTTTTGATAAAAATTTTTCTAAAGATAGTCGTATTACTATAATGTTAATGATGGCAGCATTGACTATTTTTTATGAGGTCTTTTCTTATGTGGCAAGTCATATAATATTTTCAACAAATTTTGAAATAGTATATTTCATAAAAATTTTGTTAATAGAAGTTATTTAGAATGTAGTTTTAACAGTTATTTTATATCCATTAATGCAAAAGTTTGGATATTATATAGAAAATACTTATACAGGAAATAAAATTTTAACAAGATATTTTTAATGTTAAATCAAAAGAAAGATGGATGTAGTAAATTTATTTAAAAAAAATAGGTATAGTTTTCTAATTGGGAATGTTTTGGAAGCAGGTGAGAGTTTGGGAATAAAAAAGGTAAGAAGAAATAAAGTAAATAATGTAAATACAAATTTAAGATTTAATATGGTTACAGTTATTACATATCTTGTTGGAATTGTATTTTGGTTCAATTATTTAATTTACAAATTGTACATGGTGCAGAATATAGGGAAGAATCAAATACAAGATTAACAAGAGAAAGTACATTAGAAGCTACAAGAGGAAATATAATGGACAAGTCAGGAAATGTACTTGTGTCTTCTAATACAAAATTTGGATTGGAGTTGTATAAGACAAAAATAGATACTGAAGCATTTAAATGAAGCAATATTAAATATGATACAAGTTTTAGAAAAATATGAAGTTAGTTATCCAGATTCTTTCCCAATAAAAATAAATCCATATACATTTACATTAGAAGGAGAAAATTTATCAGCTTGGGAAAAAATCTAATAATATGGCAGATGATATTACAGCAGAACAAGCCTTTTTTAAGATGAAGGATAAATATAAAATTAATAGTGCTGATATTTCAGAGCAAGCAAGAAAAATAATGGCAATTCGTTATGAAATTACACAGAAAGGTTATAGTAGTAAAAAGCTGTAACTATATCAAGTGATATTCCAAGGGAAGCGGTTGCAGAGTTTTCAGAAAATAGTGATAAGTTCCCAGGAATTAATATTTTTGTAAAACCAGAAAGGACATATGCAAAAGGTTCTTTGGCATCACATATATTAGGTTATGCATCTAAAATTAGTTCAGATGAATATAAAACTAGAAAAGATACATATGATCAAAATGATTTAATTGGAAAAACAGGTATTGAATATGTTTTTGAAGAGTATCTAAAAGGAAAAAAAGGTGTAAAACAAATAGATATGGCAGTTGATGGACCTATTACAGGTGAATATACTGCAGAAGAGGCACAACCTGGTGCAGATATAGTTCTTACAATTGATGCTAATCTAAAAAGTAACAGAAGATGCATTAGCAGCAAATATGCAAAAAATTAGAAGTGGTGGATTTGGAAAAGCATATAATGCAATATCTGAGAGTTGTGTTGTAATGAATGTAAAAACAGGTGAAATCTTGGCAATGGCAAGTTATCCTGGTTATGATCCATCAGATTTTATAGGTGGGATAAGTAACGAAAAATGGAATAATTATGTGAATGATTCATCAAAACCACTTGTAAATAAAGCAATGCAAACATCTTATTCTCCAGGTTCAATATTTAAAATGGTAACTGCAATAGCAGGGTTGGAATCAGGTGTAATAACACCAAAAACAACAATAAATGATACAGGTGTATATACAAAATATGAAAAATATGGAACAAGAATGAATTGTTGGTATTATACAGATTATCATAGAGGACATGGATCTTTAAATGTATCAGGAGCAATTGAAAAATCATGTAACTATTTCTTTTATGAAACTGCAGATAGAATGCAAATAGATACATTAGATAAATATGCTCAATACTTTGGATTAGGTACAAAAACAGGTGTTGAATTACGTGATGAAACTTCAGGAGTATTAGCAAGTAAAGAAACTAAAGCAAAAATGCATCCAGATGCATCATATTGGGCACCAGGAGATACATTAAATGCAGCAATAGGACAGGGAGATAATGAGTTTAGTCCATTACAAATGGCTAAATATATTAGTATGTTAGCAAATGGTGGTAATAAGATGGATGTAACTATTATAAAAACTATAAGAAATGCAGACGGAACAGAAGAATCAAGAGATAATATAAATAAATTTGTAAAACAAAAAATTAGGTTTGTCAGATGATGATTCAGGAGAATTTGAATATAAACCAAGAAAATTTGAAAGTTGTATTAGAGGGTATGAAATCTGTTACTGAAGAGGGTACAGCGGCAAGTATATTTAAGGATTTTGAGGTAGCAGTTGGTGGAAAGACTGGTTCGGCTGAGGCACCTGGAAATAAAGTAAATGCATGGTTTGCGGGTTTTGCTCCGTTTGATAATCCGGAAATAGCGGTTGTTGTTATGGCAGAAAATGGGGGCATGGTTATTATACGGCTGATGCGGTGAAACAGATAATGAGGGAATATTTTGGAATGAATTTACAGAATGTTACGGAAGATGTTACGGCTAGTTCGTATACTGAAACTTTGAGATAGTTGGTTGAAAAAATATTACAATTTTGGCTACGTAAAACTTCGTTTAAAATTTAATCAACGTACCCTCGTACGCCTCATAAATTTTAAATTTGTTTTCCTTGCCAAAATTTAATCTTTTTTCAACCAAAGGAAAAATGAAAAATATTACAATTTGCTACGTCAAACTTCGTTTAAAATTTAATCAACGTACCCTCGTACGCCTCATAAATTTTAAATTTGTTTTCCTTGCCAAAATTTAATCTTTTTTTCAACCAAAGGAAAAATGAAAAATATTACAATTTTGCTACGTCAAACTTCGTTTAAAATTTAATCAACGTACCCTCGTACGCCTCATAAATTTTAAATTTGTTTTCCTTGCCAAAATTTAATCTTTTTTCAACCAAAGGAAAAATGAAAAATATTACAATTTTGGCTACGTCAAACTTCGTTTAAAATTTAATCAACGTACCTTCGTACTACTTATAAATGGTTGCACCAAATAGAAAGGATTGATATGAGATGAAAAATGTTATAAGTGTTCAATTAAAAGAAAGAAGAAACAATTTTAAAAATAGCAGAAACAACAGAACAAAAAGATATAATGCAAACATTAAGAAAAAAGTTACCAGAATTAAAAAAATGTACAAAACAGAAAAAATACCAATAAAAGTAACAGGAAAAGCACTAAAAAATAAAGAAATGGATGAAATACAAAATATAATACAAACAATTATAGATGTAGATGTAGACTTTGATACACCAAAATCTCTAGGATTATCAAGTATAAAGAAAACATTTAAACAAGAAACAATAGTATCAGAAACAACATTTCATAGAGGGTCTTTACGTTCAGGACAAAGATTGGAAGTTGATGGAAGTGTAGTAATACTAGGAGATGTGAACTCAGGTGCGGAAGTAATGGCATCAGATAATATAGTAATATTAGGAAACTTAAGAGGATTAGCACATGCAGGGGCTAAAGGGGAACAAACAAACAGGCAATAATAGCAGCAGGCTTATTAGATGTTGTTTAAGAATAGCAAATATTGTTAGAAATAGATAGAGAAGAAGAAACTCTACATAAACAAGCTTACATACATGTAGTTGATGACAAAATTGAAATAGAATAATTTAATTAAATAAAAAGGAATAAATTGAAGTGTCTATACAGAAGTGTGACTTCAATTTGTTCCTTTTAAAATTAGGAAAGAAGTAGTAAAAATAGAATAATGTAAAGCATTTGATCTTTAACTTCTTCTTTATACAAAAAAATAAGTATACAAATAATGATAATATCATCTAAAAAAGATGAATGCCAAACATTTCAAAAATAGGTATAGAATTATCAACTAAAGCATCAGGATTAAAAGATAAAGGCCCAATTGAAGAAGGTAAAAAAAAAAAATAGAAGATGAAAAAGGGTTAGTAGACTTTGTAAATTTATAGAATTTAAGTTTCTATAGATTTTTCATTAGACCTTTCATCATTTTTAGTTAGTGATTCTTTTTATCAAAATTTGTCAAAGATTCTTTATTAGAATTATTAAAAGATTCAGTATTATTCGGAACAGTGTTTGGAGGATAATATAAAGTAGGAGAAGTTGCCTTATGATTTATGTAAGGAGAAAAACGACGATTATTGTAATATGGGTAAAATTGTCTAAAAGGAGGAAAAGGGAGGGCATTATTAAGAATTATCCTTGTTTGTATTATTTTGAGTATTTTTTAATGTTTCTGCAATTTTACTCATATTTAATAAATTTATGTAATTGTCAAGTTTTTCTTTTTTTGTTATCTCTTAGATACGGTTTTAAAGATGCAAGAAGATTATTTCTAGGGTCATTTTTTATTCATATTTCCTGCGATTTTCATTATAGAATTTAGATCTATACCATTAAATCAAAGTTATTTGGAATTGAATTTGTTGATTAGAATTATTAGAAGAATTTGAAGAAGAATTGTTGTTATTTGCTTGATTAAAATTATTACTAGAAGTATTGCTAGAATTTGTAGATGTATTTTGTCTTTCATTAGATGCATTTTGTTGGTTATTTTGAGCTTGTGCAAACATTTTAGAAAAATTTTGTATCATTTCAGGAGATATTTGGGGAAATAGCACCATTAATATTACCACTATCTATCATATTTTTATGTTTTTCATTGTAGTTTCATCTAAATTATTATTCAATTTTATCACGTTCCTTTCTAAAAATAAAAGTAAAAATATAATTATAAAAGTTCTTTTATATAATATATGCACTAAAAATAAAAAGTTTCATTATTATTTTATTTCTATATATTACAACATATACTTGATTTAAAAATATACTGGCAAAGGAAAATGAACACTGGTTAGCTTCGCAGCGGCAATAAGGGATACTTGGATATGTAATGTAAAATCAAACTCGTATGAAAAGTATAAGTGATAATATAGTATATATAGGAAAATATGATGACTTAGAGGTAGATTTTGTAGGAATAAGAAAAATAAATGTATTAGATTGGCTAAACTTGAAGATAGGAATAATTAAAAATAAAAAGTAAAAACAAAATAATTGTTATGATTTTTTTTTGTTTTTTACCATAATAAGAGAAGCATAGTACAATAAAATGTGGATAAAGTGTAATAGCAAAATGTAACAAAAACACCTAAAAAATGGTAAAAAACACTTGAAAAACTGGACATTTGAGTGTATAATATAAAGTGAATGTGTTATGTAGATTAAAAATAGGGAGGTATTATTATGCAAAAAAGATTATTTAAAGTACTACTAGCATTTATGTTGATTATGACAATGACAATGTCAAATTTTTGTTTTAATAGGTATAAATGCTCAGTAAGTGCTGTAGAAGAAATTACACAAGATAAAAAATACTAATCAAAAAAATGTAGAATTTATGACATATTTTAAAGATGAACAAGGAAATAAAGTGTCTACATATTCTTCAAAAACTACTGATACAGATTTAAAATTATATTTAAATGTTTCAGTAAAACAAGAAGGATATTTTAATGGTGCTATAACACTAAAAAATAGTAACTTCAAATTTAAAACAGATTTAAAAAATGACAAAATTTCTGATATAACAGAAAACAATATAAAATTAAAATCAAATAAATGCAGGAGACTCTGTTGAATTAGAAATAAAAGCAGAAACTATTAAAAGAAACAAGTTATGAAGTTAATTTAATGAAAAAAGAAAGTATACTAGAATTAACAGGAACTTACCGTGATAGTAAACAAAAGGACATTTCTGTGAAGGGAACAAAAGAAAACTTTATTAAAATGATAAGTCCATATTCTAAAAGAAAATAATGGAATTTTCTTAAAACAAACAGTATTAACAAATAAAGTGTTAAATTATGATGGTGAACACAGAGTAGTGCAATTACAAGTAGAAACAGGTTTGAAAGATAATATGTATCCTGTAAAGAACTGCTACTGTAGAATTACAAGCACCTGAAATTTTAGATGGAAAATATCCAGAAAAAATGTATATTCAAACACCAGAAGAATTAGCAACAAATGGAACAAAAATTTCTGATAATGACAAAGAAAAAAATCAAATATAGTTATGATAACAAAACAGGAATTGTACAAATGGAAGTGCAAAATCCAGAAAAAGATGGAAAAGTAATATGGAACAAATCTGGAGAAGATAGATATGTTGTTACATATGTGTTTGCAGGAACAAAAAAGTAGAGGATCAAAAAATAATGCTAATGCAAAAATTTCTTTATATGATCAAGAAAAAACTAAAATGTCATATAATAGTGAAATAACAATTACATCAGAAGATGTAGATTCTGTTATAAATGTATCTGTAAAAAATCAAGAAGATGAAATGTATAAAGGAAAAACTATATGCAGGAATAGATAGAGAATTTACAGAAAAAATGCAATTACAAGTAAATTTAGAAAATATAGCAGAAAAAATTAATTATACAAGAAGATTTTTTCTAATATAGGATTTTCTAATGTATATACAAAAATATAGTAGTAAATAAAACAAGTTTACTAGATATATTAGGACAAGATGGAGTTTTAAAAATTCTTGATAAAAACACAAAATCAAGTTTTGCAGAATTAAATGCAAATACACAACCAGACAATGGACAAAATATAATAATATCTTTACCAGATAAAACAGCAGAAATTGCAATAGAAACAACAAAACCTGTAAAAACAGGAACATTAGAAATATCAACAACGAAGATTATAGAGCAAATAGTAAAGAAAAAGTAAAAGAAACATCAGAAATTAATTATTTAGTACATTCAAGTTATGATATAGGTGATGTTGAAAACAAAATGGCAGATGCTACAGCAAAAATAGCTTTAAAAGAAAGTTATACAAATGCTACTATAAATGTAAGTAAAAACGAATTTTCTACAATGAGAACTAATGAAAATGTGGAAGTAAAAGTTACGTTAAATTCAAATAGTGAAAAAGATGAATTATATAAAAATCCACATATTCTAGTTAATTACCAGAAGAATTTGAAACAATAGATGTAACATCAATAAAACTTTTAAATGAAGAAGAACTAAAAATAAAAAGTGCAAAATTAGTAAATAAAACGATAGATATTCAATTAGAAGGAGAGCAAACATCATATAAAGGAGAAGTAATTGATGGTGCAACAATTTTAATGAATATGAATTTAGCAACAAATAAAAACAAAAAAATGCAGATAAACAAATTGTTGTTAATTATATAAACGAAAATGTAGTTAATTATGGAAAAAGAAACAACAGGTAATATAGCACAAGATATAAAAATAGTTTCTTATGCAGGAATAATTACAACAAATGCAATTAATGAATATGGAATAGAAACAATAAATAATGATGGAAACAAAGTGCAAAATTAGCATTAGGAGCAGAAGCAAAAACAGCAACTATTGCTACAGAAATCATGAATAATAATGATTCAACAATATCAAATGTAAAAATTTTAGGAACATTCCCAACAAAAGGAGCACTAAATGAAAATACATTAGAAGCAACAGTACAAGAGTTACAAATTTCAGGTGTCGATAGTTCAAAAATAAAAGTATATTATACAGAAAATGCTAATGCAACAGCAGATATAACAAATTCTTCAAATGCATGGCAAGAAAAAATAACGAATAATAAAAATGTTAAAAAATATTTAATTACAGTTACAGAATTAAATGTTTCAGAAGATATGAATATTAGTTATAAAATGACTATACCAGAAAAATTGGAATATAATGAAACATTAGCAGAAAATTATGTAGTATATTATACAGATACAACAGGAGTTGAACAAAATATGCAAGTTAGTAAAATGACACTAACTACAGGAAAAGGACCAACAGTAGAAACAAGTTTAAAAGCAACAGTAGGAGGAAAAGAAACAGATACTGTAAAAAGAAGGGGAAAAATTCAATATAAGTTAACAGCTAAAAATACAGGTTCAGAGAAAGTTGAAAATGCTATCTTATAGGAAATGTACCAGAAGGAACAATCTATATGAAGAAGCAACACCTTCTTCAGAAATGGAAGGAGATAAAAGAGATCAACAATTTAATGAAGTAGAGGACAAAAAGAAGTAAAATATGAAGAATAACTTTACAACCAGGTGAAGAGATTTCTAAAATATATATGGTAAAAGTAAAAACAGGAACAGCAGAACAAAAAACAATTACTAATAAAATAGAAGCACAATATGGTGAAGCAAAAAAAAGAATCAAATACAGTTACAACAAATGTAGCAAAGGACAAATAGAAGTTAGTCTTGTAGCTGCTGAAGCGGCAGAAACAGTAAAACCAGGATATCAATACAGATATATTGTAAGTGTAAAAAATATCTCTAATAAAGATATAAAAAATATCAAATTACAATTTGATGTTCAAAACTTTACTATAAAACAAATTTTAGCAACAAAAGATGATGAATTACAATCTTTTGATAGTTCTAATACTTATACAATCGATAAATTAGCAGCAGGGGAAACTTCAGAAATTTCTCTATATGTAGAAGCAAATATGTTTACAGATACAAAAACAAAACAGCAACAATAAATGTAAGTGCAAAAGTAGATAAGGTAGAATACTATGCTAACAGTAAAGAGCTAACATCAATAGCACAAATAGTAGACATTACAAATGAATCAGATAATGCAGGACAATATGTAAAAGCAGGAGATGAAATTGTATATAAAATAAATGTAACAAATAATGGACAAGAAGCTATATCAAGTGTTAGTTTTGAAGATAAATTATCATCTTATGAGTCTTTAAAATCTATAAAATTACAGATGGTAAAAGAATTATCAGAAGATGATTATGAACAAGAAGAGAATTTTGAAGGAGACGGAGTTAATTTTAATTAAAGATGAATTAGCAACCAGGACAAACAAAGAATTATGTTATTACATCAGCAATTGATATTGATGCAGACAATGAACAAGCTGTAGAATTAGAAAATACTGCAACAGCATATGCGTATGATGTTGAAACAGGAAAATCAGAAGTAATGCATGTTTTAGAACCTACAACTAAATCAAAAGTTGATGGAGAATGAAGACAACGAATGATGCAGATGATTCTGAAGACAACAATAATAAAACAATGACAAAATTCAAATTCAAATAATGGTTCAAATAATAATAGTAATGGATTCAAATAATGGTTCAAGTAATAATCAAAGTGAAGAAAAATCAAAACTTAAAAATTATTTCAGGACTTGCATGGTTAGACAAAGATGAAAATGGACAAAAGATGATGGCGAAACATTATTACAAGGAATTAAAGTAAATTATTTAATACAGAAACAAACAAATATCAAACAAATGCAAAAACGAAGAAATAACAGCTACAACAGATGATAAAGGATTCTATACTTTATCAGATGTGCCACAAGGAAAATATATTGTAGTTTTTGAATATGATAATTCAAAATATGCTTTAACAAGTTATGAAAAAGATGGTGTTGCATCAGAAAAAACTCTAAAGTTATAAGTAAAGAAATGACAATTGATGGAACTCAAAAAGAAGTTGGTGTAACAGAAGAAATTTACAATTAAAAGAAAATCATATATCACATATAAACTTAGGCTTAAAAGAACGTAAAGTTTATGATATGAAACTAGAAAAAATGATTAGCAGAGTTGTTGTACAAAAATTCAAAAACAACAAGAGCAGTAGAATATAATGATAGTACTTTAGCAAAAGTTGATTTAGATTCTAAACAATTAAGTAACACAAGTGTTGTTGTAGAATACAAAATAAGAGTTACAAATGAAGGAGAAGTTGCAGGATATATTAAAAAAATTCAAGACTATATTTCTTCAGACTTCAAATTCAGTTCAGAATTAAATAAAGATTGGTATCAATCAGGTTCAAATCTTTATAATAGTAGTTTAGCAAATATCAAAACTAGAACCAGGACAAAGCAAAGAAATTACATTCATATTAACTAAACAAATGAAAGAAAATAATACAGGATTAGTAAATAACACAGCAGAAATAGCAGAAAAGTTATAATGAGCAAGGATTAAAAGACAAAGATTCAACAGAAGGAAATAGAGCAAAAAGGTGAAGATGATATGGGATCAGCAGATTTAATCTTAAGTATTAAAACAGGACAAATTGTAGAAACAGTTCTAATAATATTATCTACAATAGTAATCCTAGGGGTTGCAGCATATATAATTACAAAAAAGAGCATTAAATAAAAGAGTAATATAGGAAGAAAGGAGGATGTGAAAATGGATTATTTTAGAAAAATGGTTAAAATATAATAATATTTATGATAATGGCCTTCTTGTATAATTGTTCCAAATGTTAGTTCTGCAAAAACAGTAAGTTGTGAAGAAATTTGAAAAAAGTGGAAAAACATAGGAAAAAATGTAATTGTTAAGATTATAAGATTTACATGAACGTTCTGATTTATATTGTATACAATGGCAATCAAGACTTCGTTATTATGATGTAACTTATGTTGTAAAAATATGTAAAAATAGTAGGAAATGAAGCTACAGATGATAAAGGAAATACTAGTAAAACAAAACTAAATGGTAGATTAGCATATATTATAGCAAAAGGTGATGAATATTATAAATCTATTGGTGGAAAAGATCCTTATGCAGGAACGACAGTTTATGCACCACAACAAGCAATGTGGGCAACAATAAATTCATGGTATAGAAACTCTGGAAAAAAATTAGGAAATTTTGATCATTCATGGACATATAATAATAATTGGAATGATAGTACAGTAAATTCACAAGCTAAAAAATGATGGATGATGCTAAACAATATGCTTTAGACTTAGGAAGTAAAACAGATCAAAAAGTAGAAAATAAAACTAATAAGGATAAAATAACTGTAAAAATACGCAAGTGGACGGAAAAGAATATACTAGAATAGGACCTTTTAAATATACTTTTGCAGGAAAAATGAAAACATTATCAGCAAAAATCAAGATGGTAATGATATTAAAAGCATAAAAATAGGAGTTATTGAAGGAAAACACAAAAATTCATAAAACTAGTGAAATCACAAGTAACAAGAATTTTTACATATATACAAACAAAAGTGCAAATGTTAGTAAAATTACAAAATTAAAAGGTAGTGTAAGTATACCAAGCAAAATGTATACAGCAGAATTATGGTTTTTAACATGTAAAGATCATCAAAATTTAGTGTTAGTAAAACCTGGAACAGAAAATAAAAAGATGTTTTAGATTTTGAAGATGATTATAATATAACTACAACAGTAAATTTAACAATAAAAAAGTAGATGAAGAAGATAAAAAGATACCATTAAAAGATGTAGAGTTTATAATTTATAATAAAGATATGAAGAAATATGTACGACAAGAAAAAAGGAAAAACAACTTATGTATCAGAGAAAAAAAAGCAACATCTTTTAAAACAGGAAAAGATGGTAAAATTACAGTGTCAAACTTACAATCAGGAACATATTTAGCTTATGAAACTTCAAACCCAAATGTTATGTTGTAAATGAAAAACCAATAGAAATCAAAATAGGAACAACAAAAAATGTAACTAAAACAATTACAAATAAGAAAAGATTTGGAAAATTAGGAATTAAGAAAGTAACAAAGATGATAATACAATACCATTAAAAGATGTAGAATTTATAATATACAATAAAGATATATCAAAATATGTACATAAATCTGAAAGTGGAGAAATTACATATGTAGACAATGAAAGTGATGCAACAATTTATGTAACAGATGAAAAAGGTATTATAGAACAAGATAATCTTTTAATAGGAAATTAAATTTATGAAAAGAAAAATCCAAATGAAGGATATCAAGTAAATGCAATCCAACACCATTAAAAGTTGGGTAATTTAGTAGAATATCAATTGGTAACTAATGAAATCAAATATGTAAATATCTCAGGATATGTATGGATAGACAAACCGGATGAAGTTAAACAATCAGTAAGAAATGACTTATATCATGATAATGATAGCGATACAGCAGATATTAGAAAATCTGGAGTTACAGTAAGATTAAAAGATGCTTCAGGAAAAGTACTTATGGAAACAAAACAAATGAAAATGGAGAATATTTGTTTGAAAAATTGAAATAGATACTTTAGAAACAGACTATGTAGAATTTGTTTATGATGGACTAATTTATGAAAATGTAGATGTTCATTTAGATAAAGATAATGGTTCTAAATCAGCAGAAGGAAGTCTACGTGATGAATTTAACAACAAATTTGCAAGAATAGACCCTAAAGCAAAGAGATGAAGTTCAAGTAAAAGATGGAAATGGAAACAGTGTATATAATGTTAAATATGAATTAGATTCAGAAAATAGCACAGCTAGTATAAAAGAAAGTAATTGTGAAATTGTGGCAAATACAAGAAATGCAGGATATACAATAAAATATGACAAAAATTCAGATACAGGGAGAAGTTAAAAATATAAACTTAGGTTTATATGAAAGAGAACAAACAGATTTAGCATTAACACAAGATTTAGAACAAGTAAAAATTAGTGTTAAAGGAGATACACATATTTATAAATATGCTTCAAGATTTGAAGGTGGAACTCCATCAGCAGATGATTGGAATGTAGGTGTTCAATTCCCTACAAATAGAAATAATACAACATATTTAAGACCAGTATATAGAGCAGATGCAGAATATCAAGATACAGAAAATGCAAATAATAACATAAAAATTTACTTAAGTTATAAAATAGCATTAGGAAATCAATCATCAAAATTCTCTAAAGTAAATAATATATCAGATTACTTTGATAGCAGTTATGAATTTACTGGAGCAGGATTAGAATTGATGAAAAAGGAAACATAACAGATAGCTTAAAAACAAATGTAGATACAAGTAAAACTTATGGAAATCAATATCATAAAGTAGATATTGAAACAAATCATCAGTGAAAACCAAATGATAATCCACAATATGTATATGTACAATTTGTATTATCAAGAGAAAATATACTAAACTTATTAAATGAAGCAAAAATTGCAAGTAGATAATATAGAACCAAACTTGAAAATATAGCAGAAATTACATCATATACAACATATACAGATGAATACAATGAGTAAATATTATGCAGCAGTAGATAAAGATTCTGTAGTAGATAATGTTGTAGTAGAAGATGAAAAACATATGAAGATGATACAAGAACAGCTCCAAATGTTGGATTAGTAATAGCAAATGCAAGAGAAGTATCAGGTGTTGTATTTGAAGACAATGCAGATGAAAACTTATTAAAAACAAAATATTCGTCAAGGTGATGGTAAATATGACAGTAGTAAAGAAAGCACAATTGGTGGTGTTACAGTTGAGTTAATGGAAGTTGATAGTAATGGTAATATCACAGATAATGTAGCAAAAGTTTATGATGAGAATGCAAATGATGGTCAAGGTGGTTGGACAGAAGCTAGATTATCAGGAACAACAACAGAAGATGGAAAATATAGCTTTAGAGGATTTGTACCAGGTTCTTATGCTATAAGATATACATGGGGAGATGGAATTTATAAATTTGTAAATGGACAAATGGAAAAAATATCAAAATGTTGTACAAAATTATAAAGCAACAGTTATAGAAGAAAACAGATATAACCAAGAAATATCAGATCCATTCTATTATAATAAAAATTAATGGTCAAAGCACTATCACACGGTATAGATAATTGGCATTAAGACAACAAATAGATACACAATTAAATAGCCACTCTTCTGGAACAAATAATGGATATAATCATGCAACAGATGTATCAACTACAAAATGGTTTCATGGACACCTATGATGACATTTAAAATAGAATATGAAGATACAGAATTAAATGGAGTTACAATTCAAGTTCCAAAACAGGTAACATTTGATATAGACAATATAAACTTTGGTATTATAAGAAGACCGGTACAATCAATTTCAGTAGAAAAGAGAATAAGTCATGTTACTGTAAAATATACAAGTGGAGACATTTTAATAGATGCAGATATTGATGAAAATGGAAAACTTACAGGACAAACAAATTATTTAACTTATATAAAACCTACTGTTTCAAATGGAAAAAGTGTAAACGGATTCTTAAAAGCAGAAATTAGACAGTGAAGTTGTACAAAATTCATCACTAGAAATAACTTATAAATTTGTTGCTAAAAATAATAGTGAAGCAGATTATGCATCACAAGGCTTCTATAACTTTGGTAATGGATATTATTCTTCAAGAGGGCAAGCAGGAGAAACACAGAAAAGAAAAAGATGTAGTTACAATATCACCTTCTAAGATGATAGATTACTTAGATAAAGAATTAGTATTTAAAGTAGATGATGAAAATAATAAGAAATATGGATGGACAATGAAGAAACTAGAAGACATTAAAAATGGAAAATATGTTACTGAAAATGTTGAAAAAAGCAATACAAAATAATACAAAACATATGAATATTATACAGAATATCTAGCAAATGCTAACTTAAAACCAAACAGAATGATAGGTAATAATTTATCAGATGCTGAAACAACAGGAAGCATTTATATGGTAGCAGAAAAGAGTTTAACACCTTCTGAAGATATTAATATGTAATAACCAAGTTGAAATAGTTGAATTGAATAAAACATTTGGTAGTAAATTACTTCTACGCCAGGAAATTATGAACCAATGGTTCAAGCTATGAAGATGATGATTCAACTTCAGAAGAATTAATTATAACACCAAGTACAGGTGCAAATAAAAATTATATAATTATTGCTACAGTTTCAATTATAGCTTTGATTACTTTAGGTGCAGGAACATACTTTATTAGAAAATTTAATAAAAAACAATAGTAGGTGTTTTAACGAAAAAACTGTCTTAGTTTAGTAAAATTCTAAGGACAGTTTTTTTAAATGGGCAGTTTTTTTAGTTTTTGAGAATAAATTTAATTAAATTTAAAATAAATAGTTGAAAGGTTAGCAAAAATCTTGCTTTTTTGATAAATATATAATAAAATAAGAAAGTAAAAAGTAGAAAAAAAAAAAAGATAAAAAATATAAAAGGTATCATCACTTTTTTTGTAGAAAACTTTTTTAAAATAGAGTACTAAAAAGACAAAAAATACACAAGACAAGTTGTAAAATAAAGCATGTAAAAAAGTTTTAGAGGTGGTAAGGATGTTTCAGAATATAAAAGAAGGACAAGCAAAAGGAAAGCATAGAGGAGCAGGAGTATTTGCAAATGTATTTTCAATACAAAACATACCATTATATATAATTTCATTTATGATATCAATGGTAGGAGTAGGAACAGGAGGACAAGTTTCACCATTTGGAATAAGTATGATGGCAGCATGTATGGGAAACTCTGTGCCAATATTAGGAGTAGTATTAGCAGGAATACTAGGAAATGCAATAGGATTTGGACTAGAAGGGGCTATTACATATTTAGTAATATCAATAGTATTTGTATTATCTACATTTATTATAAAACCATTGTATCAAGAAGAAGAAAAAATGAAAAAATAAGATTATCAAAAACATATTTATAGCAACTTTAATAATACAATTTGTAAAAGTTGGATTTTCAGGCTTTACAGTTTATGATGTTTTATCAATAATAGCCTTTTCAGTAATAGCAGTTGTATTTTATAAGATATTTGTAAATTCGATAATGGTGTTTCAAGGAATAGGAGAAAAAAGAGCTTATTCAATAGAAGAAGTAATGGGAGCAAGTTTATTATTAGCAATTAGTGTTACATGTTTTGGAGACTTAAATGTATTTGGATTTTCAATTCGTAATATTTTAAGTATATTAATAGTACTTGTATTAGGATGGAAAAATGGAGTTTTAGTTGGGAACAACAGCAGGAGTTACAATAGGGGTTACATTAGGTGTTATAACTAATGCGGACCCACTTATGGTAGCAGCTTATGCAATTTCTGGAATGTGTGCAGGAATTCTAAATAAATTTGGTAAAATCGGTGTTATTATAGGATTTTGCTTAGGAAATGTAGTATTAGCTTATGTTTCTAATGGATATACAGTAGAACTTATTTATTTTAAAGAAATTTTAATAGCATCTATTGGATTATTGGCAGTACCAAAATCAATTAGAATAGATATTGAAGAATTTATGGGAAAATCAAAATTTTTGCCAGATTTTCCAAATAGAGCATTAAATCAAACAAAAGAAACAGCAGAAAGATTAAATAATGTTTCAGAAACAATTGAACAAATGGCAAGAACATATGTGGAACAAAAACTCCAGAGCAAAAGCAATTGGAAAATAAACAAATCTTTATGAATGAATTGTTGGACAATTTACAAGGTTATGAAAAAACAATATGTTATATGATGATTTAAAAGATGTTGAAGGAAAAATTGATGATGAAATTTTCAAAGTTTTAATGGACAAACAAGTTATTAAAAGAGAAGATCTATTGAAAATTTTTGCTGACTGTAATAGTTATATTATTGGTTTTGAAGATAGAAAAATTAGTGAATTTTTAGAAGAAAATATAGAACAAATGGTACGTGTTATAAATATGTCATATAAAATTAGTAAAGTCTAGTTTTGTTTGGCAAAAAAAATGGAAGAAAATAAAAAGAATATGAAAGAACAGCTAAATGGCGTATCAAAAGCAATTTCTAATTTAGCTCAAAATATAGAAAAAGATGTTACAAATGAAGAAGAATATGGAAAAGAGAAAGTACAAATTTTGAATTGTTAAAACAAAAAGGAATAGGGAATACAAGAAATTTCAATAAAAAAACAAGAACGATTTTTTAATAGAAATATATATAGAAAATATGCAAAAAACAAAAATTGAAACAATAGAAAAAAATATTGACAGATGTCTTAAAAGGAAAAAATCGTTTTAAATGATGAAGCATGTCTTGGAAATAGACTAAACTTTTTATCTGATGATAAATACGTTATGGCAGTTGGTACGGCTGATAGTATAAAGAGTAAAAGTGATGTTTCAGGAGATAGCGTTTTAAATATTAGACTTAAAAGATGGTAAATATTTATTAGCTATAAGTGATGGTATGGGTTCAGGCAGAAATGCAAAAGGAAAGTAGTAGTAATGCTTTAAAAAATGTTGGAAAATCTTTTGTTTGCAGGATTTCAAAAGGAAGAGTCTTTGGAACTTATTAATACAAGTTTGATAAATCAAAATAAAGAGGTTTTTGCTACATTAGATATTGCAATTGTTGATTTATATAAAGGGAATATTGAGTTTATTAAAAGTGGTGCTTGCCCAACTTATATTAAAAAAAGGGTGATAAAGTTCAAATTTTAAAGGCTAATTCGTTGCCTGCTGGTATTGTTCCTAATGCTAATTTGCAAGTTTATGATAAGGATATTGATAGTAATGAAATTATACTTATGTGCTCTGATGGTATTTTTAGATTCTAATGTTGAGTATAAAAATAAGGAATTGTGGCTTAGATATGTTCTTGAGGATATTGAGACTACTAATACTAAGAAGATTGCGGATTTGGTTTTGAATGAGGCTATTGACAATTGTTATGGTGTAGCTGAAGATGATATGTTAGTTTTGGTTTGTAGATTTTTAAGAAAATAGTTGAAAAATAATTACAATTTTGACATAGAGAGGAATGTGGTAAAAAGTGAGTAGAGGTAGAAATAGAGGAAGAAGATATGATGCAGAACCTAAGTTAAATATGAAAAAGTATTTGCAGTAATAGCTTTTGTAGTAATTATCATGTTTATTTTGTAATAAAAGGGGCTTTTAATGGAATGGAGACGAAACAAGTACAAGCACTATAAGTAAGAGATATTTTTCAATGTTTCAAAGATGACAACTGGGGAGTAATTGACTCACAAGGAAATACAGTAATAGATCCTGTTTATCAAGAAATGATAGTAATACCAGATGAAAAAACAGTGATGTGTTTTTATGTACATATGATGTTAATTATAATACAGGGGAATATAAAACAAAAAGCTTTAAATAGTAAAATGATGAAATATTAACAGGTTATGATACAATAGAGGCAATAGCTAATAAAAATGACAATTCTTTATGGTATGAAGAAAATGTTTTAAAAGTAAAAAAGATGGAAAATATGGACTTATAGATTTAAAAGGAAAAGAAATATTGCCTATAGAATATGATGATATACAAGCATCATTGGGTGTAAAAAATGCTTTAAAAATTCAAAAAGACGGAAAATGTGGAATTGTAAATACAGAAGGAAAAATAGTTATAAAGCCAGAATATGCAGGATATTTTACAACTTGGAGAAGATAATAAATCAGGTTATATTGTTAAAAATGAATAATGGAAAATATGGGATTGTAGATTATTCTGATACACCAGTTTTACAATGTGAATATGATGAAATTACTCAAATACATGGCAATGATATGTATGTTGTAACAAAAAGCTGGTAAACAAGTTATTGGTAAATAAAGATGGAACAGAAGCTATAAAAAATAATTCAAATTATAATTCAATAGAAGAGGTTTTGAAAACTAAAGAAGCAGGAGTTATAATTAAAAAAAGGTGGAAAATATGGAGTTATTAATTTAGATGGAGAAACAATAGTAGAACCTAAATTATGAAGATTTAAAAGAGGCAAAACCAGGTATTTTAATTGTAAGAAAAATGAAAAATATGGAATTATAGATTTAGAAAATAATGAAAAATTTCAGCACAATACACAAATATTACATATCAAGAAAGTTCAGATATGTATATTGCAGAAAAAAGAAAATTTTGAATCAGATATAATAGATAGCAATTTTGATATAGAAATGTCAGGAATGTTGATTGATTTTAATCAAGAAGAAGGCTATATAAAAATTAAAAATCAAGATGATGTAAAATATTATAATTTTAAATTTGAAGAAAAAAAAGATACAGAAATTTTTTGCAAACCATACATTATTTTTTAAAAAAGAAAAATGGAAAATATGGTTTTGTTGACAAACAAGGTAATGTTGTGGTAGATTATCAATATGATGATGCTACAGAACAAAATGATTATGGTTTTGCAGGGTATCAAAAGGACGGAAAATGGGGTTCTATAGATAGTAAAGGAACAATAGTTCAAGAACCTATATATAATTTAGATAGTTATTTATTAGTAAACTTTATTGGTAGATGGCATTTAGGAGAAGACTTAAATATGAATTATTATAACCAATTATAAGATATAGAATGGAAAGGAAAAATAATAGGTGATAGTAAATGGGACAAAAGATAAAATATCAATATTCATATTTTATACATCCTTTTGTAATAAAGGAAAATAAATATCAAAATATTTGTTAAAATTAATAAAAGATAAAAATGTACAGTTAAAAATTTTTAGAAAAGAGAAAGACTTACGAGTATATCAATATTTTTTACCAAAGGTGCAAGAGTTCTTGTTTTCAAGTTTTGGCTTTTCAGAAGCTAAAAAGAAAAAATTAGAAGAATTGCCAATTGAAACAAAAAAGCAGCAATTTTGGCAGAATATCCTTGTACAATTTTTGAATATAATTTGCCACGTGATGTTCATGGAACAAACAGATGAAAATTGTATCTTTTTCAAGATACGCAAATTAGAAATAATATGTTTTAATACAGGAATATGTTTTTTACTTATAAAAACAAGTTTAGATAGTACAAATGAATTTACAGATCTTTTAAATTTTAATTATCGTTTTCGTGATATACAAAAGAAGATGAACGAATAGGAACATATCAAAACATTCATTTACAAACAGATACTTTTTCAGATGTTAAAAAATTCACAGATGTAGTAGAAGATATAACAGCTTCAAAAGTTGAATCTATAAAATTAGATTTAGATACAGAACGCTTTTTGAGTTAGTCATATGTATGTATTGACCAACAAAATTGGGGATTAAATAGTCCATTTGAGAATGTAGAAAATAACTTTGTCAAATTTTCCAATTTTTTGTCTGCTGATAATAGTGTTGATTTTGGAAAGGATAATAATGCTGTTAGCTTTTCAAAATGGAAATATGCAAAACTTAGTGTTTCTAAACAAGGAGTAACATTATTTGCATCTGATGCAGATATGTATAATTACACTAATTTTACCAGATGAATTTGCAGGAATTTATTTATATACATATATTTTAAATTTGTACAAAAAATATATTTGAAAAAGATTGATTTTGAGTTTCAAAAAACACAAGATACTAAGTCAGCATGTAAAAAATTTGTTGATTTTACAAAAAAATTTGGATTCAAGAAGTTACAGATGAAGAAGTAGGTTCTTGGATAAATTTAGAAATTTCTAAAAAATTAGAAATTAATAATTTATATTTTGATGTTAAAAATCAATTTGATGTATTATATAAAAATATGAAAGTAGAAAGAAATTCTAAGATTACTTTAGTTCTTAGTGGGAATTCTAGTTGTAACTTTGATTTTTAATGTTTTGAATTATTTTAGATTATTTTAGGTTGAAGTTGAAAAATAATTATATTTTGGTTTTAATAGTTTTAGCCAAAATTTAATTATTTTCCGACTTAGGTTGAATTTTTGAAAGGAAAAAACTAAATATGAAAATTACTTGTGGTACAGATATAATAGAAATTGAAAGAATCAAACAAACAATGGAAGATATGGAAGATGCTTTTAAAGAAAGAGTTTTACAGAATCAGAGATAGAATATTGTGAATCTAGAAAAAAACAAAAATACCAACATTATGCAGCAAGATTTGCTGCAAAAGAAGCGGTATTTAAAGCTATATCTACAAATTTGAATGATAAATATGCAATTACTTGGAAAGATATTGAGATAATTGATGATAAAGAGGGTAAACCCTATGTACATTTATATGGCTTAGATGAGAGTATTTTTGAAAGTATTGATATTAGCATATCTCATTGCAGGGAGTATGCTGTTGCATATGTAGTTGCCTTGTCTTAAAAGGTGTTTTTGGGGACGGACTCAAAAAACACCTATAAAAGTTTAATTTTTACAACTAGGTTTGTGATTGAAGAAAGGGACGAAATAAGGATGCTAGAATTAATAGATAGTCATGCACATTTAGATGATGAAAAAATTTGATAGTGATAGAGAAGAAATAATTTCTAAAATAAAAAATGATGGAATTAAAATTTTATAACAGCAGGATATAGTTTGGAAAGCTCAAAAAAGGCAGTTAAGTTAGCAGAAAAATATGATTTTATTTATGCAACTTGTGGTATTTCACCTAATGATATTCCACAAGATGAGGAAAGAAAACAAATTGATGGAAACAAATTTCAAATGGAAATTGAAAAATGCTGGAAAAAAAAAAAAAAAGAAAATAAAAAAAAGCAAAATTGTAGCACTAGGCGAGATTGGTCTTGATTATTATTGGGAAAAAAGATGAGCAGATGAGAGAGCTACAGAGAGAGACTTTTGTAAAGCAGATAGAAATTAGCTAATAAATTGAAATTACCAATTGTTATACATACAAGAGAAGCAATAATGGATACATTAGAAATATTAAAACAAAATCCAGTTAATAAAAAAGGTGTTTTTCATTGTTGCCCACAAAACAGGGAATTAATTAAAAGAAGGACTAAAATTAGGATTTTATATATCTTTTGCAGGTCCTATTACTTTTAAAAAAGTTCTAAAAATGCAGAAGAAATGATTAATTTGGTCCCAAATAATAAAATTTTAATAGAAACAGATAGTCCATATTTAGCTCCAGAACCAGTACGTGGAACTAGAAATGATTGTAGAAATGTAAAATATATTGCTGAAAAGATTGCAAAAGCAAAAAATATTTCTTTAGAGGAAGTTGCAAAAATAACAATGCAAAATGTAAGAGAACTTTTTAATATTTAATTTGATAAGAAATAGTACTGAGAACTATAATGCATAGAAAATTTAATTCATATAAAAAATAAAATATGCTTTTTTTTGGTTATATTTAGGACATTTCAGACATATAATAATACTAGAAAAGGCTTGATATAAGCTTTTTGGGACTTGCTAAAATTTGACAAAATTTCTATATGGTGGTATAATAAGACTATTCGGTGACAGGATAATATATTGAAAAGGTAACAAAAAAATTTGGCTAATCAAATTTAATAATATTTTAACTGGACTCGAATAATTAGGAAGGATGATAAATAATGAAAAACAAAGAAAACGCTTCACTTTCAATTGTAAAAATTATATGTGTTAGCATTATCTTAGTATTAATATCAGGTATCGGAGTTTTAGCAGTTAATAGAAATATGACTGATGTAAAAAATTATATTACAAAACGGATATGAATTATCAACAATTACAGCAAAAGAGAAAGTTTCTGAGGTATTAGCAGAAAATAATATTATATTAAGATGACACAAAAAGACAGTTCCAGATGTAGAAGAGAAAGTTACAGAAGGAATGGTTATAAAAATTACAGATAAATCTTATAATGAAGTTAAAATAGCAGAAGTTTCTGAGCAAGGTGTAAAACCTCTTTAGATGAATTAATGCAAAATTATGCACCAATTACAGAAAAAATAGTTGTTGAACAAGAAGTAATACCTTTTGAAACTATTACAAAAAATACAGCAGGAACAGATTCAAATGTTCAAAATAAAGTATTACAAGAAGGTCAAGAAGGACTAAAAGAAGTAACATATAAAATCAAATATCAAAATGATATAGAAATTGAAAAACACAAATATCAGAAGTTGTTGTAAAAGAACCAATAAATAAAATTGTTCAAGTAAATAAAAAGGTTGTAACATCAAGAGGAGCAACAACATCAAGAACAACAACAACTACAACAGGAGTAACAACATCATACTCAGGAGGAAAATGGTCATATTCAGCAAATGATTTAGACTTGTTGTGTGCAATAACAGCACAAGAATCTGGATCAAGTTATGCAGGATCTTTAGCAGTTATAACAACAGCATGTAATAGAGCAGAAAGTTCTAAATGGAGAAAAAATGGATCTGATCCATTAAGTCAATATAAAGCAAAGGACAATTTTGTTATTCAATAGATAGCCATTGGAAAAGAAATTAAATGGTAAATATCCATCTTATGTAAAACAAGCAGTTGTTGATGCATTAAATGGAAAAAAGAAGTCATAGATATTTATCTTTTTAGATCTGCAGGTACACACGCAGGTGTATATATAGGCGGAAATGTATATTTTTAATAGTCAATAAGAATAAACATTTATATAAAAAAGAATTAGAAAATAGGCGTTAGTATGTTTTGATAAATACCAACGTCTATTTTTTTGACATTTTTTAATAATTATTATATTTTTTTTGAAAACTTGTTAATCGCTTTTTGTTAGTGGTTAAATAAATTTCTATATCAGGAGTTATGTCATAAAGTCCATCGCAAACAGAAATGTAAGTGTTAGAATTAGCTATTATAATATAAGTGGATTCCCAATAATGTTTTTTATAATAAACTTCTATTGGAAAATTATCTCTTATAGCATCTGGATTTGTTACATAATCTCCAGCATTGTACATTTTGAGTTCTGCTTTTGAATGACCATTAAGGCGAACAGCTTTAATTAAGAATATGTAAGCTATTGTAATGATAATGCAGATAGTAATACATATTATCATGATGTGTGTTTGAAAAAATGTCATAAAAAACCTCCCTTTAATTAAATGTTGTAAAGTTTCTATATGTAAAACCTCCAAAGGAGATATAAAGGATTAATTGGAATAAACCCAATGTATAAAGATTATATCATAAAGATAAATAAAAGTCATTGTTATTTAAAGAATTTATGTAAAATATTTACAAGAGGTATTAAAATGTTAAAATGGATTTGTTATATAATAAGTGAAAGGAAGAGATAGAAAGATGAAACTTATATCATGGAATGTAAATGGAATAAGAGCATGTGTAAACAAAGGATTCAAAGAATTTTTTTTCAAAGAAATAGATGCAGATATTTTGTATTCAAGAAACAAAATGTCAACCAGAACAAATAGAGTTAGAATTTGAAGGATATAAATCATATTATAACAGTGCAGAAAGAAAAGGATATTCAGGTACAGCAATTTACACTAAAATACCGCCAATAAATGTGTTTTATGGAATAGGCATAGATGAACATGATAAAGAAGGAAGAGTTATAACATTAGAATTTGAGAGCTTTTATATGGTAACAATATATACACCAAACTCAAAAAAGAGAACTAGAAAGACTAGAATATAGACAAGTATGGGAAGACGAAATAAGAAAATATTTGTTAAAACTAAACGAAAAAAAGCCTGTAATAATGTGTGGAGACTTAAATGTAGCACATGAAGAAATAGACTTAAAAACCCAAAAACAAATAGAGGAAACGCAGGATTTACAGATGAAGAAAGAGAAAAAATGACAGAACTATTAAAATCAGGATTCATAGATACCTTTAGATATTTATACCCAGATAAAACAGACAGTTATACATGGTGGTCTTATATGGGAAAAGCAAGAGAAAAAAATGTAGGATGGAGAATCGATTATTTTATTGTATCTGACAGGATAAAAGACAAAATTCAAGACGCTATAATATATCCAGAAATTTTTGGAAGTGATCACTGCCCAGTTGGTTTAGAGGTGCTTTGGGGGACGGAAAAAAAAGCACCCAGTAAGTAAAAAATGAGATAGTAATGAAAGGAATTAAATAATAATGAAAGATATTAAGGAAGAAAAAACAGGAAGGTAAAAATTGAGTGTTAAAAAGGTGGATGTCGTATTTTTTGCTAGCAGTATGCATAATTATTGTATATAAAATATTTGACAATTTTGGAAATGTACAAGAATGGTTTGGAACATTTTTTAGAATACTAAAACCATTTTTGGCTGGGATTTTTATAGCATATATTTTAATGTTACCATGTAGAAAAATTGAAAAAACTTATAAAGATTGCAAAATCAAGTTTTTATCAAAACATGCTAGAGGATTAAGTGTATTTACAACATATTTAATAGCAATTCTAATACTTATAATTATTATAAACTTTATTTTTCCTGTATTAAAAGAAAGTATAACAGAATTGATTATGGGAATACCAACTTATTATGAAAAAGTTGTAAATCAATTAAGTAACTTTGCCAGAAGATTCTATATTTAAAAGTGATGTAGCAAATACAATTATAGAGAATATACGTAATATAAATGTACAACAATTATTAAGTTTAAACTATGAAAAGGTATTGCAATATGCTCAAAATATATTAAATGTATTTTCATCAATTTTTGATGTTTTTGTATCGTTAGTTGTTTCTGTTTATGTTTTATTACAAAGAAAAGAAATAATGAGTTTTTTAAAAATTGGCTAAGCGAGTATTTAATAAAAAAACATATAATCATATAAATAAATATTTTGGACAAGGAAATGAAATGTTTTTCAAATTTGTTGGTAGTCAAGTTATAGATGCATTTATTGTTGGAATATTAACAACAATAGCGATGAGCATAATAGGTGTTAAATATGCACCATTATTAGGCTTTATGATAGGGTTGTTTAATCTAATCCCATATATTGGTGCTATTGTTGCAGTTGCGATTGGCAATTTTGATAACATTTATTACAGGAGGATGGTTCAAGCATTAATTATGGCAATTGTTGTAGTTGTTTTGCAACAAATAGATGCTAATATTATTAATCCACGTATTATAGGAAATTCTTTGGAAATAAGTCCATTATTAGTAATTTTTCTGTAACGGTTGGTGGGGCATATTTTGGAATGATTGGAATGTTTTTAGCAGTTCCAGTGGCAGCAGTTATTAAACTTATTTTAGAGGATTTTGTAAATAATGATGTTTAAGAATTATAATTAATAATAATTGTAAAAATTTTTTCTAATAATTTTGAAAACAAAAAAGTGCGAATGACATTTTTAAAACCTAATAATTAATGTTAGCTTTTATTTTATAGATTTTTTCTTTTACCCTTAAAAATAAAAACACAAATAAGAATAAGAATTACAGCAATAATTGCAATTAATCCAGGCCAGCCTAAAATAGAAACAAATTTGCTACCAAGAGACATAATAAGGCCAGCAATAAAACACCAAGAGTAACTGCAGAGATGCTAGTTTTAAAATCAATATTTAAGAAACTAGCAGCTAAAGTTCCGGTCCAAGCGCCTGTACCAGGTAGAGGTATACCAACAAATAAAAGTAATGCAAAAAATAAACCTCTTTCTCCAGCTGTTTCTTTTAATTTTTCTCCACCTTTTTCACCCTTTTCTAAGCACCAAGTAAAAAATTTTGCCAATAACTTTTTTATCTTTTCCCCATTCAAGAACTTTTCTTGCGAATAAGTATATTATAGGAACAGGAAGCATATTTCCTATTATAGCAACAGGATAATAAATAAATATATTAAGTCCTAGACTTTCTGCAATTGGAATAGCTCCTCTTAGTTCAACTATTGGTACCATGCTTATAAAAAATGTTATTAAATATTTCACAAAAATTGGTAATGACGCCATTTTTATCGTCCTTTCTTAAAAATATTTTGTTCCAATCAGATTGTTGTAGATTGGATTCAAAACAAATCAATGTTTGATTTTATGAATTTTCTAGAAAATATATCATAATTATATGTTATTGTCAATGTTTGTATGATTCAATTTCCTAAATTTTCAGAATAATTTTTAATATTTGACAATTTAAATTTTTACATTTATAAATTAAAAATTCAAAATCAAATAATTGAGAATACAAGCAATCCTAAAGGAATGATTTTATCAAAAAGATAATGTAAATTCAGTTATATCAAACCACCAATTAAAAATTGTAAGGCAACAAATAAACAAAGCAAGCATTAAAATTGCAAGAATAATCTAAAAGGAGAAAAAGGCAAATTTGATTTTTCACTTTTTCTGCTTTTTGCTAAAGTAAACAATAAAAGTAACCCTAGAATACCTGTTGAAATAATGCATAAAGTAGAACTTTCAGATGCTGTTAAAATATTATATTTTTTCAATATTGTTATTGCAAAAATATTTGTTGTTACACATAATGCTGTTGGTAATGATTTTGATATTACATTTCTTAAAAAATTACCTTTTATTCGTTCTTTATTAGGTTCTAATGCTAAAACAAATGAAGGAATACCTATTGTTACAGTACTTATTAAACTTAATTGAATTGGTTCAAAAGGATAAGGTTCTCCAATTAATAAAAACAAAATTGCATTTAAACATGAGTAAATAGTTTTAACTAAAAATAGAGAAGCGGAACGCTCAATATTGTTGATTGTTCTTCTACCTTCTGCAACAATTTTAGGCATAGAAGAAAAGTTAGAATCTAGCAAAATAATTGGGATACATTTTTAGCTGCATCACTTCCATTAGCCATTGCAATACTACAATCAGAAGTTTTTAAAGCTAAAACGTCATTAACACCATCACCAGTCATTGCAACGGTTTTACCATTGTTTTGTAAAGCTTCTATAATTAATTTTTTTTGTATGGGTGAAACTCTGCCAAAATAGTATGATTTTCGACTATTTTATTGATATCACAATCTTTAACAGTAGACATATCAATATATTTATCATAGTTTTCTAAGCCAACCTGTTTACCAATTTTAGAAACGGTTACAGGATTATCACCTGATATTATTTTTATATTTACACCTTGATTTTAAAATATTGAAGAGTATTTTTAGCATCTTTACGTATTATATCAGAAAGTATGACAAATCCAAGCAATTCTAGATTTTCTGGTAATTCATTATTCTCAAAATCATTATTTGAATACGCTATTGCAAGAACCCTATAATCTTCTTGATAATGTAAAATATCATTTTTAAAAATATTGAATTGTTGTTTTAACACAAACTCTGGTGCTCCTAAAACATAGCTTCCATTATTGGTTATTGATATTCCAGACCATTTTTTTTCTGAAGAAAAGGTACAGCCTGATTAAGCTGATAATTTTTATCAAATTTTGTTTTGTTTTTAGTACAAAAATTTCTAATAGCTTCTATTGTTGTATTAGAATCTGGTGAAAATTTAGCAAATAAATTTAGTATCATTTGTAAGTTTTCTGAATTTCTAATTGTATTTGTATTTTGAATATTTTCTGGTTTTTTAGAATTTACAGAGCTCTTTTCTAAAAGTTTTTCTTGCATAATTGGAATTGTTTTTTCTACTTGAAGTTTACCTTCTGTTAGTGTTCCAGTTTTATCTAAGCAAAGGGTGTCAACCCTTGCTAATGTTTCTATGCAATAAAGTTCTTGTACTAGAACTTTTGATTTTGAAAGTCTTATAACACTTACGGCTAAAACAGTACTTGTCAATAGGACTAGGCCTTCTGGTATCATACCAATTATTGCAGCAACAGATTTTATAACTGCTAATTGATATGTATTTCCAGGAATACGTAATTGATTAGCAAAAATAAAATTCCAATAGGTATAATTGCAAAAGTTAGTATTTTTATTATTTGGTTTAGAGAAGTCATGATTTCTGATTTTACTTTTTTACATATTTGGCACTACTTGAAATTTTGGCAGTATAATTTTCTTCTCCTATATGTTCAATTTTTGCAGTAGTATTGCCACTTACAATGTAACTTCCAGAAAGTAGTAAATCACCAACTTTTTTTCTAATTGTATTTGTTTCTCCAGTTATGCAAGATTCATTTACTTCGACCTCATTATTTAGAATTTTGCAATCTGCTGCAATTTGGTCACCTGTTTTTAAGATGATAATATCATCTAAAACTAATTGATGAATATCTATATTTTTCTTTTTACTATTTCTTATTACTGTAGCTTTTGGAGATGCAACTATTGATAATTTATCCACTACTTTTTTGAATGGATTTCTTGAATAGTGCTTATTGCTGTATTTATTATTACTATGAGTAAAAATAGCATGTTTTTGTATGAGCCTACAAAAAATATACATAGTCCTAATACAAGATTTATTAGATTAAATAATGTAAAAAAAGTTTTCGTATAATATTTTTTTTATGTTTTTTGTTGGTACTGTTGTGTCATGATTTACTAGATTTTCTTCTATTCTTTTTTGGACTTGTTCTGTTGTTAGTCCTGTTTCTATATTTGCTTCATATCTTTCTATATTTTTCAAATTTATCACATTCCTTTTACATATTAAGTTGTAGGCAAATTTGTGTTAGGTTAATATGTCTACTTTGAGTTTTTTATATTAAAATTATACTGTTTTTTGGCTTATAAATCAAGAATTTGTTGAATAAAAAAATAAGATATAAAAATAATGTAAAGGTGTATTTTTAGTTTGTTTAATTCAAATTATGTATATGATAAAATATTTGTATTGATGAATTTTAAAATTTTCAAAAAGTTTTTTATGATTGTGGCTTTTTATGCCAATTTTGATAGGGAACGTTTTTGTGAAGGGAATATTAATCTTTAAACTTTAGTAAAACTATATAACTAAATTTATAGCATATACCAACAAAAAATGCAATGGTATATGTTGGAAAAAAGTTAAATAAAAGATGTATAAAACTTATTGAAACGGTTAATACTGTAAGTAAATCTAGCTTTTTAATTTTTTTGCTAAGTTTAAAGCTTAATAAAAAATAGAGAGGAATGTGTATATGAGAATAAATGGAAAAAATATAGTAAGGGAAGAAAAAGGAGCAATAACAGCAATAGTACTTGAGAGTCTTTTGGTTATAGTAGTTGTTTTTTATTAATATTTATATGATAGGTAGTAATAAATCCAATTCGCAAGAGAAAGAAATAAAATGATACAACAAGCTTATAATTATACTGAAGATAAGATAGATTCAAAGTATAAAATAGTATAGTATTTGAACATGTTAATATAGCAGATACTAATCCAAAAGAAGCAATGCCATCTAATATAAAGGAAATAGTGGAAAATGATGCTAATAAAGGAATTGTAATAAAGGACAAAATGAAAATGAATGGGTATGGATAGAAGTACCAAAGACAACAGTGTTTTCAGATTTAACAATAGATACAATGCAAGAATTAACAGAACAAAATTATACAGATATAAAAAATAAATTAATAACATATGTAGGAGTGTACAGGAATGGTTCAGCATCTCAAAATAGAAGTGATTGGAAAGATGAATGGTATGCAAAAGATGGAGAAACTTTAGTAACAGCAAGTACGGAAAACTTGACACAACAACAAAAAGCATTGAAAAATGGATGTGGATTAACATATGATGAATATACAGAAATATATCAAAAATGCTAAAGAGTGTATACTCATACGGAGGTTTCTGGATAGGAAGATATGAAGCTGGAATAGAAGGAAGTATAGATGATGTATCAAAAAGCAAGAACATCACATACAGATGTGCAAATTGAAATATCTCCAAAAGCACTAAGTCAAAAAGATGCAATACCATACAATTATGTATATTGTAGTGAGGCACAAGCATTAGCTAAAGAAATGGCACCAGATAGTAATTATACTAGTAGTTTAATGTTTGGAATTCAATGGGATTTAGTCTGTAAATTCTTAGAAGTGAAATCAGAATTAACAATAACAGATATAAATTCGGATAGTAGTAGTTGGGGAAACTATAAAAATGTAGCAAGAATAATAACAAGTGAAAAAGCAAAACAATCAACGGATTATGGAAATACTTGGAAATTAATAACGGGAATAAAATTATCAAATAGAATTATATTATCATCAGGATCTTCTGAAGAAACAAAAGAGATGAATATTTATGATTTTGCGGGAAATGAATGGGAATGGACATTGGAACATATTACGTCCAATAGCTATTATCCTTGTTCTGACAGAGGAGGGTGTCATGGTAGTTTAGGGGCTGATCATCCAGTATCTAGTCGTAATGGGAATGACACAACTTACAGTGATGAATATGTTGCTTTTCGTCCAACACTCTTAGATTGTCAAGTTTAATGCTGAGAAGGATAAATGTGCGATGTTGAAAAAATAGAGCTTGTAAAGTCTAGTGTGAATTTTTAAAATGAAAAGAAAAAAATTTTTTTGTTTTTTATTTGACATTAGTTAAATATCTGTTTATTATCATTTCCTATGGTAAAAGAGAAAAACTTGCATTTGCAATAAAAAGTCGTGGTAAAAACTTGCATTTTTAAAAGTAATAAATATAATAATAAAAATGTGGAGGTGATTGCATGTTAGAAAGATAACAACAAAATTATTAAAATGGAAAAAAAAGAAGAGAAAAACTATGTTTATTAATAAGAGGTGCAAGGCAAGTAGGAAAAACATTTATAATAGATGATTTTGCAAAAAAGCATTATAAAATTATATATATATAAATCTCGAATTAAGTCCAGAATATAAAAAAATATTTTCAGGTAATTTAGATATAAGAACTTTAAAAATGAAATTAGAAGTTACATTTCCAGATAAAAAAATAGAACCAAATGAAACTATTTTATTTCTAGATGAGATACAATCTTGTCCGAATGCTCGAACAGCCTTAAAAAGTTTTGCTCTAGATGGAACAATTGATGTTATTTCTTCAGGTTCACTTTTAGGATTATATTATAAAGAGGTATATAGTGATGTAACATTAGATGATGATTTAGATGCAGATTTTGAAGGTATAAAGAAAATAAATGTATTAGATTGGTTGTTAGAATAAAATCTGAATTAAAAGATATAAAAATTGAATTTATAAGTAAAAAAATCACTGTTCAGCTATTGACAAGACAGTGATTTTTTTGATATAATATATAAGAATTTTCACGAAATTTATTAAAATCAAACGAAGAAGTTAAAATCAACAAATTTTAATCAAAGATTTCAATTTTAAGAAAAGAGGAATTAAATATAGAAAGCCGTAAGAAAATCTAAGATGAAGAGCAGACATTTTAGACAACTTAAAGGAGCTATATTCTAAGAAGGACTTTTCCTAAAATCAAATAAATTATTTCTGCCAAAATAAAAATAAGGAGTGATTTTTTTGAAAATACGCGATATCCAATATGAAAAAAGCCTCAAGAAAAGATTTTGCCAAAGTTGGAGATTTTATTGAAATGCCAAACCTAATCAAAGTACAAAAAGATTCATATGACTGGTTTATAGAAGAAGGATTAGGAGAAGTATTAAAAGACATTTCACCAATCGAAGACTATTCAGGTAATCTAGTTCTTGAGTTTTTTGATTATTACATGGAAGAAAAAACAAAATACACACTAGAAGAAGCAAAAGAAAGAGATGCTACATATTCTACAAGATTACATGTAAAAAGTAAGATTAATCAACCGTGAAACAGGAGAAATAAAAGAGCAAGAAATCTATTTAGGAGATTTCCCATTAATGACAGACAGTGGAACATTTGTAATCAATGGAGCAGAAAGAGTTGTAGTAAGCCAATTGGTACGTTCACCAGGATGTTACTATGACGAAATATTTGATACAAAAACAGGAAAGAAAACATATACATCAACAGTAATGCCATTAAGAGGAGCATGGCTAGAATATGAAACAGATGGAAACGATATATTCTGGGTACGTGTAGATAGAACAAGAAAAGTTCCAATCACAACATTATTAAGAGCAATAGGAATAGTTACTGATGACCAAATAAGAGAACTATTTGGAGAAGAAGATTTAATAACAACAACTATATCAAAAGATCCAATAAAAGACCAAGACGAAGCATTAATAGAAATATACAAAAATTAAGACCAGGAGAATTACCAACAGTAGAAGCAGCAAGAAGTTTATTTAATGGATTATTTTATGATAATAGAAGATATGACCTAGCAAAAGTTGGTAGATATAAATTTAACCAAAAATTAGGACTAGCAGGAAGAATTAAAGGAAAAGTAGCTGCAAATGATATTATGGATAGTGAAACAGGAGAAGTTTTTGTACAAGCAGGAGAAATCATAACAGAAGAAGTTGCAGAAGATATCCAAAATTCAGGAATTAATATTGTAGATATTTTAGTAGGAGAAAGAAAAATCAGAGTTATTGGTAATGGTACAGTAAATGCACACAAAGTTTTACCAAATGTTGATTTAAGTAGCTTACATTTAAAAGAAAATGTTAATTATACAGTATTAAAAAATATAGTAGATAATACACCAGAAGAAAATTTAGTAAAAATGTTAAAAGAAAGAATGGAAGAATTAGTACCAAAACATATTACAACAGAAGATATGATAGCATCAATTAACTTTTTATTAAATTTATCACATGGATTAGGTAAAAAAAGATGATATAGATCACTTAGCAAACCGTAGAATTCGTTGCGTAGGTGAACTTTTACAAAACCAATTCAGAATTGGTTTAGCAAGACTTGAAAGAGTTGTTCGTGAAAGAATGACAATTCAAGACTTAGATGTTGTAACACCACAAACATTAATTAATACAAAACCTATAACATCTGCTATTCGTGAATTCTTTGGAAGTTCACAATTATCACAATTTATGGACCAAACAAACCCACTTTCTGAATTAACACATAAAAGAAGAATTTCAGCATTAGGACCTGGTGGTTTAACAAGAGAAAGAGCTGGATTCGAGGTTCGTGACGTTCACTATACACGTTATGGTAGATGATGTCCCAATTGAATCACCAGAAGGACCAAACATTGGACTTATATCAGCACTTTCATCATTTGCAAGTATAAATGAATATGGATTTATAGAAACACCATATAGAAAAATAGATCCAGAAACACATAGAGCTACAGATATTGTAGAATATATGAGTGCAGATGTTGAAGACAATTATATATAATTGCCCAAGCATCAGAACCAATGGACGAAAATGGAGAATTTATAAATGACAGAATCAGAGTTCGTTATAAAAATGACATTATAGAAGTTGATAAAAATCAAGTTCAATATGTTGATGTTTCTCCAAAACAATTAGTTTCAATTGCTGCAGCAATGATTCCATTCTTGGAACATGATGATGCAAAAAGATCTTTGATGGGTGCAAACATGCAACGTCAAGCTGTACCACTTATGATTACAGAAAGACCAATTGTTGGAACAGGAATTGAGTACAGAGCAGCAAAAGATTCAGGAATATTAATTTTAGCAGAAGATGATGGTGTTGTTCAAAAAAGTAACAGGTGATGCCATCACTATGAAATATAATAATGGAAAAACAGTTATCCATAAATTACGTAAATTCAAAAGAACAAATGGTGGAACATGTATAAACCAAAGACCAATTGTAAAAAATGGAGAGATAGTTAAAAAGGTGATGCTATAGCTGATGGACCATCAACAAAAGATGGAGAAATGTCACTTGGTAAAAACTGTGTAGTTGCATTCTCAACATGGGAAGGTTACAACTATGAAGATGCTATTTTATTAAATGAAAGATTAGTAAAAGAAGATGTATTCACATCTATACATATAGAAGAATATGACTGTGAATGTCGTGATACAAAATTAGGACCTGAAGAAATTACAAGAGATATACCAAATGTTGGTGATGATGTATTAAAAGACTTAGATGAAAATGGTATTATCAGAATTGGTGCAGAAGTTAGACCAGGAGATATATTGGTTGGTAAAGTTACTCCAAAAGGAGAAACAGAACTAACAGCAGAAGAAAGATTATTACGAGCTATCTTTGGAGAAAAAGCAAGAGAAGTAAGAGATACATCATTAAAAGTGCCACATGGTGAAGCAGGAACAATTGTTGATGTAAAAATATTTACAAGAGATAATTCAGATGAATTAGGACCTGGTGTAAATCAAATAATTCGTTGTTATATTGCTACAAAGAGAAAAAATCTCTGTAGGTGATAAAATGGCTGGACGTCATGGTAATAAAGGTGTTATTTCAAGAGTTTTACCAGAAGAAGATATGCCATTCTTAACAGATGGTACACCAATAGATATTTTATTAAACCCATTAGGTGTTCCTTCTCGTATGAATTTAGGACAAATTTTGGAAGTTCACTTAGGTGGAGCAGCAAAAGCATTAGGTTGGCATGTTTCAACACCAGTATTTGATGGTGCTACACAACAAGATGTTGAAGAATTATTAGAAAAAGCTGGAATGAGCAAAGATGGAAAATCTATTTTATATGATGGTAGAACAGGTGATCCTTTTGCAAAACCATGTACAGTTGGTGTTATGTATATGTTAAAATTACACCATTTAGTAGATGATAAAATACATGCTCGTTCAACAGGACCATACTCATTAGTTACTCAACAACCACTTGGTGGTAAAGCTCAATTTGGTGGACAACGTTTTGGAGAGATGGAAGTTT
>VOFB01001026.1_pt1 | contig 52751 bp, 60 predicted proteins | sample 5384141 | NCBI WGS metagenome assembly VOFB01 (sample SAMN12384721, study PRJNA508395) | human gut metagenome | isolation source: healthy gut A | host: Homo sapiens | reverse complement strand
ACTCAATCGAAGCCAATTAATTGTTCTTCATTTCTGTTAGCAGCTTTTTCTCTATTGAACTGTCTTAATATTCTGGCTTTTTTAACTCTCCTGCCCCCTTTAATTTAGAATCTTCATTCCTTCTTGGGCTTTAGCTATCTGATTATATACATTTGAATAATGCTCTCTTATAATTAGGGTCAATAGCATATCCACAACTACTCTATCAATAAAATCTCCACCACTAAAAGATATCTTTTATTGTTTAGTAATGATACATGATAATTGGCATAATCATTTATATCTTTAAAGTCTCTAAAGCTATCATTTACATATACACCAATGAAAGATATATCTTCAATTCGTAGCACCATTGTTTTTATAACTCATTTGTTGAGACATATTTGAATATATTTGGTAAAAGTTTCTCTACCTCTTTTCTTCTTGAATCTGTATACTTCAATTTCACTGTTAGAATAATATCACGCTCATAAGTTTTTTTACAAGTAGCTTTACTGTAAAAACATCTACCACCCTTAGTATTGCCTTCAATAGTATAACTATGGTCTGTAATATCTTTCTTGGTCAATTCTATAGCCTTGTTCTATTTCTGAATCAATCATCATATCAAACCATTCACGAAGCGAATAATCATCCTTAAAAACATCAAGTAAGTAGCATACACATTCAAACAGATTGTACTATCTTCATTTACGAAATGATTGCCATTGCCTAAATCCGATTCTTTTCCATGTGTAAAGCTAGAGGGATATACCAAGAAATAATCAAAAAGCCCTATTCCAATAAAACCTTGTATCATCATATTGGTATATCCCATTTCTATAATCAATCAGTTTCACACCTTTTACTCCTAATACAGAATCTACCCATTGCAAATGTTTAGCTTCTGATATTTCCAAAGTAGAATGATTGTCATATATAGATAAGCTGTCAATAGTAGCCTGTATATTACTATCCTTTTTACTAGTACAAGATAGTAATAACATTAATAGTAATATGTAAATCGCATATATATTCTTCATGAATAATACTATTCTCTATAAAATAATCAATTATTACATATAAGATAAATCGCCAAAAACCACAACAGGAACGATAATATACATTACTACCGCACCCTCTTCAAAACTCCCATTTTCTTTACGTGGACAGGTAATATATGCTATTATTGCATAAATTACAATTCCTATTACTACTCCCATAAGATTTAGTTAATATTTACTAGTATAAAAAGTATCTTTTGTGCAAACGTACTGTCCCTCCTTAATTTTTTTTATATTGAATCCAAAGTTTCTTAGCAATATCATTACAAGGGTCAACGACTTCTACCCAAACATTATATTTCATATCAACAGCTACTGAAGTAGTATAATTTATAATCTTATACTTCTTTTTTTTGAATTGCTCCATTATTAAAACAAGCAACTTCTTTCTGTTTAACTCTTTCAATGCAAGGTTAATGACTTCTTGCGGAACTTTAGGCGTAAAATCTAAGACAGTTCTTTTAGGGGACTGTGGAGATTGAGCCATTATTCCAATATTCGTAAATAGTGCAAAGACAAATAAAAATATATATTTTACCATATAAAGAACGAATTAATCATTAAAAATTTTCATTTCAACATAGAATGTTCCCAATAAAACCAATATCCAGTATAGCCATGATTCATCCCATATAAACATATTGAATCCTGCAAGTTCTTCTGCATCATATTGAAAAGATGGTTCTATAAACGCAATACCAAAAATAGGAAGTGCCAATACAAAAAGTGCTATTCTCATTGCCAATGCAACAAGTGCAGGTGCAAATATTGCTAATACTATTTTTCTTTCCATATTGTCTTGTATTTATAAATCTAGAGCTTTACTTTTTATAGTAATTATGTATGGCTTTCCACCTTTGTTTACATCAATCAACTGCCTTTTGGTATTTCCTGCTAAAAAAGTTTCGGTCAATACTTGTACATTTCCTTCTGTATCAACATATTCCATGACAACCTTATCTATAGTAAAATCCGAATAATTCTTCAAAACCCAATATGTGGGTGGTTTAACTCCCCATTGTGCTAACAATGCAGAGAAAACGGAAATATCAAAAAAAGTAGCTTGAAAAACATTCTCTTTCTTGTTGTTCAATCTTACTGCGCTTCCAACAGGCTGAGGCTCTTCACGTTCAATCACAAGATATTTTGCTATATTATTACGCACTTCTTCTTTTGTTGTCGTTTGTTTTGTTCTTCCTTATCATCTACTCTTTGATTACTTTGGATGTTATTACAGGAAAATAGTATAAACGAAAATATAAAGGATAAATCCTAAGTTCTGTATGTAAACCGATACTTTGGATTCGTGTAACATTTCTAGACTCCGTAACACTTGTAATGTTGATCTACCAAGTCTACTTAATTCTGAGAGAAGCAAGAAATTCACAGATTCACGTTTACAGTATTCTAAACATTCTCCTAGAATCTGCCTTTCCTCAATTTTCTTTGCTCCAGATATATGTTCTTCGTATACATTCACAATTTCTATATTTTGTAACTTAGCATAATTTTCCAAATCCTTGATTTGCCTACTTGTGTCCTGTCTATCATTGTTTGAACTGACACGAGCATAAATTACTGCTGTTTTATTTTTTGTTTCCATATTATTCTTTTTGTGGTAATGATTGATAAAGTCTCATTCTTCCAAGTAATTGGCAAAATTGATGTTCTGTGAGATATGAGTTGCCTAAAGTTTGCATTAAATGTATGATGTTTTGCAGGTTGGTAACTCTGAAACATTTCCAAGATGGCACGATATAACTCATTTGTATTAGTGACTTCCAAACATGAAAGATACCCGTCAGTTGATACACACAAGTTCGTACACACCTTACAGGTAAAGCCTATGAATACTTTAAATCGTTCTGCTCCTTTCTTTGAATAAAGATTCGTATGGATTATAAGCACGAACACCACCAATAGTTAATATTAACTTATTCCCGTTCACCGTTTCGTAAATCGTAGGAATCTGAATAATAAAAGCACACCTTTCGTAATAGATAGTCTTATCACTTTCCAGTAATTGATTGGCAGGCTTATGAATTGCTTCTGGGTATTCTCCCCTTGATAATGTGACTTACACGAATATCGGGCTTATCAATTTTCACCACTGAAAAATGTATTTGCAGCGTCATAAACAGTATCAATAAATGCAGGGTGAGGAATTGTAAGCTCATTATCTTTTGGCAAATACAGGTGTAATACAATCTTCTTTTAAATGTTGCATTGTTACCTCTAGTGTATTAGCTTCAAGAAATGAGGATTCTCTTTTTTTGTTTTGGTTGTTCTTCAATTATTACCGCTTCTTCTGCATACTCACCAAAGTTTAAACTTTCCCTTCTTACTTGTGGCACATTGCCAATAATTTGTAGATTTCTCATAACGAATAAAATTTTAAATGATTTATAAATTGATTACGTGGAGAATAGATATTTCACTTTTCTTCCAACTACCCTAGGGGGTTGTTAGAACTACTGTTCATGCGCTCATGTAACTTTCAATTCTGTAAATCATAGGAGAAGTAAGCTGATATATATTTAAGCTCCTATTTTTATAGGTAGGGGGTATTATATATAAGTACCTATACTTTATTGCGTGCTTATGTATTACTATGCACTATAATAGAAAGGAGAGTATTATACTGCCATATAAAGATATGCTAAGTAGTAATATCAGAAAATGAGTATTGTTTATTTTTTTACCTTGTTTATTATGAGTAACTTTGAGTATTCTTAAAAATCAAGAACTACCTGTTTGTCAATGGTTCAACTCCTTGAATTATATGTAAATCAAACAGGTCATATTTGCATTTTCCCACACTTCCATTGGGAAAATTAACTCCCATATTTAAAATTGCGAACTGCTATATTCCTTGTATTAGACAGGGCAATTTAGAAGTTCCACAAAAAAAGCCGTAGTTGAGCACATTTGTAAGTGTACTCGCTTGCGGCTATTTTTGTTTTTAGTTGGAAGTAGACTAATTTATTCGTCAAAGTCTCTATAATGAGCTTATTTGTGGGCATTGACATATTTTTCAGTGTCTCATACTTCAAGTGCAGGATTAGCCTATATAACTCTTAATCTTTAAAAATCAGAACGGATACTCTGTCACCCTAAAAAATGAAGTTCATGCGCACATAAAGTTTAGATTCTTTAGTAGTAGGGGAAAATGTGTGTTATAATATATAATTAATATCAGATACTTTTTCCCCACTACCTTACCTATGTAAAGCTAAGAATGGCTTGTAATACTAATAATAACACTGTACTTTGCCGTACACAGAAAAAATCACTTTTATTGCATCCTATTCTATAAAACAGGTAGGTACAAGGGAAAAAGTACAGTATATTAATATATTAATAAAGAACACTTTTTTTCCCCTTACTTGGGAATTATGATATTCCCATTATCGTCTATCTCTGCTATTTTATTTACTTTCTTCGTGGGTAGTTTTTTCTGCTTGGAAAAGTCGTTTTCCAATAGAATATTTTCAGTATGTAAGATTAAAGGATTGCCAAACAATAGTAAATCAACAACTGCCAGCTCTATTATATATTTCTCATAAGTGTCTTCGTCAATTTTTATCGCTTTCAATATATTAGCTTTTGTCAATTCAACATTGCCACATCGAGATAATAGTAGTAATTGGATAAAGAAGCCTTTTATTGCTGCATCCAGTTCAATTAATGCAAACTTATTGGAGATAGTGATACATTGTTCTTCCATTGCAGGAATATGATAAATATTCCGTCTAGTTGGATAAGAAAAACCGTTATCCACAAAATAAGGCTTTATATCCAAATACTTCTTGAAATATCTTATTAAAACTGCTTACTGATTTACCTCCACTTGTTCTTTTTAATTCATCTAAAGTGATTCTCACATTATACCAATCATCTCTTGAAAGAGACAAACAGAAAAATCTATAAATATTGGCAGGTTTGAATCTATTTAGAATGGAATAGTTGACGGTTGCATTGCTTTTGCAGAATTTGGGTAGAATATTCATTAGTAGCGGATTGAATATTGTTTATAAATAGTAAATCTTTCTTCTCTTTTTCTATCTTGTAGTAATAAGCACTACCAAAGTAAATCTTTGCTTCTTTTCGATTATTGAATCGCTTTCCCGTAGGAATATGAATAATCATAGGTCATTGGTTTATTTTATTAATGATGTATCTGAATCTAATTAATGTTGTGGTGCAAAATAAATCGTATATACTTTCCCTTGTATCTTTCTTTTGCTTTTAATATAACCATTTGAGCTAGCCCATAAGCCAACTCTAAGCCTGTTATCTGTTACTCCTTGTTTTAGTGCTTTTTCTCTGATTTCTTCATAGGTGAATGTTTGCATAGTAGTGTTTTAAATAAAAAATGGTGATAAAATAGTGTATCTTTTGTGCCTGTGTTATCTTATATACTATTTGTAATATATTGGTATAAGTTTTTAGGGAGTGACCTAATACAAACTAGAAGTATTCATATAGTGAAAAAGTTCATTTAGCGATTAGACGAACTCTATTTCAATATTACCATTTCGCTCTTATCTTACAATTCTATTTTATCAAGTACATCTACCATATTAGGTAATTCATAGTACAATTCACAAACTTTGAAAAAACGTGCACATAACAGTTTATAGAAGTATCATCACAAAATAACTCTTTAGCTCTTTCCAAAACTTTTGGAAGTCTCTTTCTATCCTTAATAATAGACATAAGCTCGTTTATTTCATCATCTAATCCATATATATCTATTCCTTTCATTAATAGCGGAAATAACTCATTCACCTTATCTAAAGCAAATACATAATTTAAAATACCTTCTATATCAGTTGGCACATCATTAGCTATCGGGATTTCTTTCGTTATTAGTGTTTTCTTTGATGACTTTATTTGATTAGCTTCATTTTCAAGAATGACATTCGCTGCATCATTAGATGTTAACTTAACATATTTTTGAAAGACTCAACATCATTATGTCCTGTAATTTTCATTATAAGATGAGCGTCAAATCCACGTAACAACATATTACAAATAAATGAACGTCTTGCAGTATGAGTCTTTATCAGTTTATAAACAGGAACTTGCTTCTTAGTTACTTCATCACCTCGGTGCTCCACTACGGTATGCAATCTTGTTATACCAGCCTTTTCTCCAATCTTTGTCAAATAATTTAAAGCCGTCTGATTGGTAAATATAGGAAATTGGTTTTCGTACTTGGCTAGTATCTCTTTAGCTATTGGCAATAATGGTACAGACACCTTATGCTTTGTCTTTTCTTGGATAATCTCAATTATATTTCCATTATCTTTCATTATTCCCTCATTTATTGACTGTGTATCTGTAAAACGCTGACCTATCCAACATTGCAAAACAAACAAATCTCTCACCTGTTCTTCTTTGCCAGAGAGTTCCAAAGCATATATCTGACTTATCTCTTCCTCTGTAAGAAATATATCAAGTTTTCAATAGGTATTAGTTTTTTTTTATATAGGTAAAAGATTGTTTTCAGGATAACGGTGCAAATATAGGCGGTTTTATTAGAGAGTTTAACCTGCTTCTGATACTCTCCAAATTATAAAACATGTCATATAACATCTTTTTGAAATTTCTTTGGATTTATTATCATTTGAAGCAAAACCTCCCATAACTTACCCGTTACAGGAGACAAATATAAGATAATTTTTTAAGGAGCCCTAATTTCTGTTTAAAAACCTGCAAAAAATTATCTATTCGGATAGTTCTCGTCTATCTTTCCGCTATGCTTTAATACCTTTGCGTCGATGAAGAAAACAATTTCTTCGGCGATATTGGTAATGTGATCTCCCGAACGTTCCAATTTACGGAACACGCTGACCAAATCTACGCACGTATGTACAGTTCCGGATGTTCGATAATATAGTCGGAAAGAATTCCCGTCGCCTCCGCGTTGATTTCATCCAGCAGATTATCTTTAGCAAACACTCCTAGTTGCCATTTCATTACTCTCCTCATGCAAGGCACGTTTTGCCAGTTCCAACATCGAAAGTACCTCAGCATGCATCTCACCCAAACGCAGACGCGTCATTAACTCAGCGTCAAGCACCGGTTCTTTGCAACGTAGTACAAAACGGGCGATCCCTTCCGCAAAGTCACCCAAGCGTTCCAGGTTCGTATTGATCTTCAGCATAGCCAACACAAAACGAAGATCGATCGCTACCGGATTATACAGTGCGATAATATCTTCCACATCACTATCTATCTTTAGTTCGAAAGCATTCACCCTGCGTTCGCGAACCATCACCTGTTGAGCCAGCTCCTTGTCGAGGGTCAACACAGCCTCTCCGGCACGGTCAAGCTGGTTGTACACCAAGGTCCACATCTCATCAATTTCCTTCTTCAATAGGATGAGTTCCGATTCTATAAACTTTACCATAGTCTATTATATATAAGTGATTAATATTCCTATTTATCCCCGCCATTCCGGTACAAACTATCCGAAACGTCCTGTAATATAATTCTGGGTAGCCTCTTTCTCCGGATTGGTGAATATCTTTTTCGTATTGATCGAATTCCACCATTTCACCCATATAGAAGAACGCGGTCTTATCACTTACACGAGCCGCCTGCTGCATATTATGCGTAACGATTACAATCGTATAGTCCTTCTTTAATTCGTGAATCAACTCCTCCACTTTCGCCGTAGAAATAGGATCGAGCGCAGACGCAGGCTCATCCATCAGCAATACTGAAGGAGAGACAGCCATCGCACGAGCGATACAAAGACGCTGCTGCTGCCCGCCGGACAGTGCATAGGCCGATTCCTTCAGTTTATCTTTCACCTCATCCCAAAGAGCCGCTCCTTTCAATGTTTCCTCCACACGCTGGCGAATGAAAGCATTATCTTTTACCCCGTTTACCCGAAGCCCGTAGGCCACATTCTCGAATATACTTTTCGGAAACGGGTTGGGACGCTGGAATACCATTCCCACATTCTTGCGAGTTCGTCCACTTCCACTCCTTTCGCATAGATATTCTGTCCGTCAATACGGATCTCCCCTCCAAGCGGGTAGCGGGAATCAAATCATTCATCCGATTGAAAAGCCGGAGAAAGGTAGACTTGCCACAACCGGAAGGCCCGATAAACGCAACAACCGATTTTTCCTCAATCTGCATACTGATTCCTTTCAAAGCATGGAAGTCACCATACCAGAAGTTCACATCACGCGCATCTATTTTTACTGTATCCATATATTATTTAGTTCGTTTTTACTCTTTTCTCAAAATATTTCCTCAAGCATTAGCCAGCAGATTCACCAGTAGGATAATCACAATCAGGACCAATGCAGTGCCATAAGCTAGCGGCAGTTGTGCCTCCATATCCGTTCCACTGGTGGAAATCACATACAAGTGATAAGGCAAGGCCATACACTGGTCCAGAATACCGGTAGGAAGTTGCGGCAGGAAGTAAGCGGCGCACGTAAACAAGATGGGAGCCGTTTCACCCGATACACGCCCTAAAGCCAGAATCAGTCCGGTAATGATGTTGGGCATCCCCATAGGCAGAATCACATGCCAGATGGTTTGCAGCTTGGTTGCGCCCAAAGCCAGACTCCCTTCACGGAAGCTATCCGGAATCGCCTTCAACGCTTCTTCGGTGGTGCGTATCACCAAAGGTACACAAAGCAATCCCAACGTCAAAGAACCGGCCAGGATGCTGTCGCCGAACCCCATGTATTTCACAAACAGTGCCATACCAAACAAACCGAACACAATGGACGGAATACCGCTCAAGTTATTGGTCATCATCCGGATAAAGCGGACCAGCTTGCCTTTCGGCGCATACTCGTTCATGTAGATGCCACTCATCACTCCCACCGGGAATGCGAACAACGCACTGCCCGCCATCAGATAAAAAGTACCTACAATGGCCGGCCAGATACCGCCACCCGTCATGCCGTCCGTAGGAGCCGAAGTGATAAACTCCCAACTGATAGCACCGATTCCCTTATATATAATAAACCCGAGAATTGCAAAGAGTATCAGCACAATACAAAGACTCAACAAGCGGAAAATTCCGAAAGCCAGCTTCTGCGAACGATGTTTAGCCTTATTATTACTACAAATTTCCATCTTATTTACTACGTTTTAATCCTTTAGAAGAAATGTATTCCACGCTAAAGTTAATAATTAGTGTGATGAAGAACAGCACGACGCCCAACATGAAACAAGGCCTGATAGTGCGGACCACCGGCAGGAGCTTCTCCCAATTCGGCTGCAATGGTAGCCGGAATGGTACGTAACGGCTCGAGAATAGTAGTCGGTATTACGGCGGCATTGCCTGTCACCATTAACACCGCCATCGTCACCGATGGCGCGTCCGATGCCAAGCACTACTCCGGAAGTAATCCCCGAAACAGAATAGGGTATTACCACCTTATATATAGTTTGCCATTGCGAAGCTCCTAATGCCAGACTCGCCTCCCGCATAGCACGCGGACAGTTTCTCATCGCATCCTCCGTCACCGTAATTATGGTAGGCAATGCCATAATGGCCAGCACGATACTCCTGCCAATCCACTCTCTCCCACCGGAAGATTAAACAACTTCTGAATCAACGGAACGATGACAATCAACCCGAAAAAGCCATAGACCACGGAAGGAATACCACTCAATAATTCAATAATAGGTTTCAGCCAGCTCCGTACTTTCGGATTTGCCACTTCAGACATATAGATAGAAACCGAAAGCCCGAACGGTAATGCAAAAAGAATGGCGAACAGACTCACCCACAACGTACCGGTAATCAACGGCAGAAAGCCGAATTGTGCTGCCGGAGTGGCCGTAGGAAACCATTCGGCACCTGCAAATACATCCTTTACGGAGATCGTGTTATCCTCTATGAATGCACCGCGTCAGGATGAACGATAAACTTCTGCGGAACAAATGCTACAATACCCGGTGTCTTTCTCTACTAGTTCCGTAATCTTCTCACCTGCATATTCATAAGCGGGGCCGAGCTCCTCCTCGTATAATACTGCGTTATATCCTCCAGACGGAAAAACCCGGATAGGGAGATCTTTCCCGCCGAGTTCCTTCCAGTTTGTGATCTCCTCATCAAAAACATTCTTTTATCTGTGCAGGAGTCAGCACGCTAACTTTGTTACTCTTATTCAGCGCCAACACATATCCCTCTTCAATCACCTTACTCTTGAACAGCCCGAAAGCTTCAGTGAAAAGGAAGAGTACAATAAGCAGAATAGTAATACTCGTCACGAAACCGCTACAAGTCAGGACATTCTTCTATAATCCTTTCAAATAACCTTTTTCATACCTACTATGATTTCTGATGCAAAGAAAGCGTCTCTTATTAAGGAGGGTGTGACTAACGTTTGAAGGAAATGTTTCAATCATGTTACGTTTGTGTTACAACATCTATTTCCACCCTACATGAAACAAGAATGTAATATCCAATTGTTTTATTTGCACCAGCAATAAAAAGAATAATTATGAAAGTGAGAAGAAACTTATTAATCGCCCTTTCCTTACTCTCGCTCGGTGCCAACGCACAACGTATAAAAGGTAGCGACACGGTACTGCCTGTCGCACAACAGACAGCAGAGCGGTATATGAATCAGCACCCGAATGCCCGTGTCACTGTGACCGGTGGAGGAACCGGTGTGGGTATCTCCGCTTTAATGGATAATACAACGGACATTGCAATGGCTTCCCGCCCAATCAAGTTCAGCGAGAAGATGAAAATCAAGGAAGCCGGACAAGAGGTGGACGAGGTGATTGTAGCCTACGACGCTCTCGCCGTGGTGGTGCATCCCTCTAATCCGGTGAAACAACTTACCCGCCAACAACTGGAGGATATTTTCCGGGGGAAGATCACCAACTGGAAACAGGTAGGCGGAGACAACCGAAAAATAGTAGTCTACTCGCGCGAAACCTCGTCGGGTACTTACGAATTTTTCAAGGAGAGCGTACTGAAAAATAAAAATTACATGGCAAGCAGCCTTTCCATGCCTGCAACAGGTGCTATTATCCAGTCTGTCAGCCAGACAAAAGGAGCCATCGGATATGTAGGACTGGCCTACGTGTCTCCCCGTGTCAAGACTCTCTCCGTGTCTTATGACGGAAGCCACTATGCTACCCCTACGGTAGAGAATGCCACCAACAAAACCTACCCTATCGTGCGGCCGCTTTACTACTATTACAATGTAAAAAACAAGGAACAAGTTACCCCCTTGATTCAGTTTATTCTTTCACCCGAAGGACAGGAGATTATAAAAAAGAGCGGTTATATTCCGGTTAAGTAATCACATCCGTATCTATCAGAAGATGTGTTAAAAACCTGAATTAGAAAACAATTGGCAGATAGTCTAAACTTTTTTTCTATTTTTGAGGTTTTATTCCTTTTTTTTTCATAATATAGCCGACAAATATAATTATCACCAGAGCTTTAAATATGGAATTTGAGGAAAAAGACCTTGCAGCAAAGGTTTTTCATGGAAAAAAAGATAAACTACTATACATACTAGAACTTTCTTATAAGAAGTACTATAATTTGTTGTATAACTATGGATTAAAACTAACCAACGATTCTGAGTTGGTTCAGGACTTTATCCAAGAAATATTCACTAAACTTTGTAAACGTGAAAATATCGATAACATTTCTAATATAAAGATATACCTACTCCGTGCTATGCGTAATATAATCTACGATTATTACGCAGCCCAAAAAGATATAGTCAGCATCGATGATATGGAATTCTTAATTCCTGATGATGATGAAGTATTCAAGACATTCTTTTCTAAAAATGATGAGGAACTGCAAAAATATCAAACCTTATTGCAGACAATCAATTCTTTGCCCAATCAACAGAAACAAATTCTTTATTTATTTTACATAAAGGGATTAACTCATAAAGAGATTAGCGAAGTGTTGGATATCAATCCGCAATCATCTATGAACTCCCTTGCCAAATCTATCCGCAAGCTACGCATACAGTTCGGGCAGATATCCGAAAAATAGAGAAACCTTCATCGACGGATTTATTTTGTAAATATCCGAAAATGAAGGTTTTTCTAAAACATTAATATCTGACGAGTATATTAACGAACAGGTATTTCTACACGCCTCCCATCGGCCTGGACTGCATAAAGCTTAGCATCAGCCAGATCAATTCCACCAGGTATATCATACCCATACATATTAAAAAAATAAAGCAGGTCACCGTCCGCTGCCCCACGACGTAACTCGAAAGCCACAGCATTCTCTCCATTCTTCACTGAATATCTACGACCGTTAACCGTGCAATATACTTCACTGCTGACCGGTTTTACACTACCTTTAAACTGTGTATAATACCCGACATCCGAAGGCTCACTATCCAAACCAATATCTCCGGCTTTACGGTCTTCAATATATTGAAACGCGTGTTTCGGTTTGGGATAGATAGACATCTCCGCCTTTGCTTTCCGAATCATTTCCTCTGTTACAAGATAATCATAAGTTCCATATTGTTCGATGACACCCTTTCCCGGTATAAAGAATCCCCACAATTCAAAAAAGTCACTCAAATCCTCATGAGCAGCCTGTGAAGCCTTTACCGCTAACTTCAATTGAGCAGCTCCCGGGTTATTCTCATCAATACGATCTGCCCGTAATAATTGGAAAAGCGTTTGCCAAAATTTTTCATTATAACCACACCGATGATAATAATTCCACAGTTGCCAATACATACGCATATGGATTTCGGTATCTTCATTCATGTGATGTGGGTTTCCCATGTCGAACCAAGCCTGTCCTTCTACAAAACGCGCATCAGCCAAATGAAAAAGTTCACTACCACGAGAACAATATTTGCCTAATTTATAAAGCACATAATTAGAAAATAAATTATTGGAAGATTCAGTACAACCAGGCCAGTTTATCGCTTTCTGATGAATGTGTCCGATCTCATGTGCAGGTCCCCAGGCATTATCTTTATCTGCCATTACATTATCCCTCAATAAGATATTATCAAGATAAGTATAAACAAAAGCCACACGATAATCCGACGCCCACATATACCCATATTCCGGTGAAATAGCAAAAATATGATTATTCATTTGTGAAGGCCATACATCTTCAATCCCCATTAATTCCTGTTCCCAGCCAACAATATCATCCCACAAGTTAATGGCGGAAAGTATTCTATCGGGAACAAAACTCCGTAATTTTTCAGTATGGAAATAAAACATGATCTTATTACCACGAACACAAAAATACTTATGGTTTGCCGCAGCCAACAACTGTGCATATTTCTGATCCGTCTTATGATCTTTCAAATCAAAAAAGCCGGTCACTTTTCCACTACCTGAAGGAATATGAATGTTTACAGGTTTAGCCCTGTCATCATTGAGCATAGCTGTATACATCACAAATAATTGCCCGGATTCTTTCATCGTCAATTTGTTTATACCCGGAGATAGAAAATAAATAGAACCACTTGAGTTGACTATCCAACCTCTATCTTCTTCATCATTCGTATAAGTCTCTCCTATCACTTGCAAAGAGAGTTGCTGTCCGTATGTATCTCCGACCAATACGATGATTTCTTCATCTTTCTCCACCGATATACCGGTAGGATTATCAAGATTGCCATATTTTTTAGTCATCAATTTGTCTGCCCATTCGACAACATCACTGTACGGGGCATACTTTCTGATTCGGAACTCTTTCTCATGTGTATCGTATGTATCATTATACAGAGCTAAAGCCAAACGGGCAAAGTATCCCGGCAATTCATTGATAACATCTTCTGTGACACCTTCGTTCAAGGCAGTACATGAAAGATCTGTGAAGACTTTAAGTAATTGGTCATTCACCGAGCTTTCTTTATTATATCGGAAAAACTCCATTTCATCACAACTCACAAAGTTATTATATCCTGAATATACCATAAATTTAATGCCGCTAACACGCTTTGTCTCGTCAAACAAAACCCGTGACGCCATATCTTGTCCACGAAAATCGTATTCCCCATATTTCACCCAATCAGTATGTCCGATATCAGTGGCCGTATAAACTTCCACCCGACCAAAATTACCATTGCCGGCACGGGTATGATAAATCACATAATCAATCTCTGTATCCGGTTCAAAATAATATTCGAGCGACACTGGAAAATTTGCTGATTTTCCAAATAAAGAATGATAGCCATCAGCTTCAGGAGTAAACTTTCCGTCAAAAGAACATTCAATTCCACGACCATTTTGATGTTCCGAATCTTTGCCTCCAATAACCTTTACCTGGATATCTTCAGGCACCTCGAAGGTAGAAAACTGTAACACCGTAATCGTATAATCATGAATAGCAGATGTTACGGATATCGTAGCAGTTCTATTATCACGAGTATTATTAGACTCTGCCTTCATCACTATAACCTGTCCTTTTTCCGGATCAGCCTCTTTATAAACTTTAAGCCAGTCCGCATCACTTTCCACCTGCCAATCCGACATAGGAAGCGTAGTCTTTACCTGAACGACAACGGTAGAAGCATTCCCATCCAAGCTCTGTTGCAAAGCAGTTCCCTCAATTTCAAATTTTGAATTTAATTGTTCCTCATCTTTACAAGATTGCAATAGAAACAACCAAACTCCAATGAATCCAACTAATCTTATGATATTATATATTTTCACAATTTCCTCCTTTCTATTCAAGTTCGAACACTGTTAATACAGCAGCATGGTCTCCAGGCCATACGTCATCTATCTCAGGCATTGTACGTACAATCTTCGAAGCAACAGTTTTTATTCCATTACCTTTACTATAAATAAAATCAACACGAGAAGTCTGCGACTGTCCGAAAATGACCGCATACGTTCCTTCTCCCCGCTCCAATTCATCCGGGTTTATCTCTCTGAAAGTATCCCTAAAACCTTTATCAAGCATATAACGTGACACGGGCAGTTCCTCAGCTATATATCCGAAATGAATAGGAGCCGCCTTATGCGTCCAATCCAAATGGCTGCACGAATTAAAGTCCCCACCGATAATGACCGGCATAGAAGAATCCACATAAGGAATCAAGTCATTCTCCAACAGACGTTTCATATCGACCAAAGCCAATATACTATCCTCCGCAGCCCACCTATGAGTATCCATTCCATAATTAGCATAATAACAAGTATATTCCGGCCGGTAGGCATAACGCAACCAGCAAGCATTCACATACACCTTTTTCCCGGAAGGGAGCGTGATTATAGCAGGATTTGAATAAAAAGTATTCTTCGTCTTAATTTTCTGTATAGGATAACGGCTAAACAAACACAAATTATCCCCTGGAGAAGGAGTCTGCAAATTAAATCCGATAGCTTTTGCTATCATTTCTTGCGAACCGTATCCTTCTTGCATAGTAACAACATCAGCACCGGACTGCTTAATCAGATCGATAATACGTTCGCGCCCATCTTTGCCCAAATGTTTACCTCCGTGCCAGATATTCCATTGGAGTACTTTCAGATATTTCTTATTATTCCGGCTATCAGATGTAATCATTACTGGGAGACAATCATCGGATAATATGGGAGTAATAGAACGACGGCCTATTTTTACAGACTGAACGTTTACTCCCAAGCAATTACCCAATACAGCCTCAGCATTGACATCGACCGTAACTAATAGATAGTTGGTACCATGTTTCAACCGCGTGGATTCGTTTTCCGAAAGACGTATCTTCATCTTTCCGGATTTCGGGACCAATCCGCCTTTTACCAATTCAATCCGTACATTCGAACGAGGTTTCGACCCGGTATTATAAATATGGATCCGTTCGATATCTTTCAACGAAGTACAATTTCCAAAATCAAGCACCAGTTCTTTTACCGCTTTAGGCGACTGTTCACCTTGAGTCTCTATACGTAGTTTTAACAGTTGAAAGTCTCGTTTTCCCCGGTCAACATCCCATTCGGCAGGCAAAGCCACTACCTTGAACAATTCTTGTTCTCCATATTCCGCACGAAATAAAGGGTTATCATTTTCAACCGCATAAGCTAAAGGGGCAGACTTATATTGCTCCAGACGGCCGTTACGCAAATGAAATGACAACCGTCCCTCCGCAGCTCTATTGATAGAGATATCCTCCGATAAATCATCAAAATTATAATAACCTTTCAAACAATCAAACTGACTGTGCCGTGCTGTGACCGGACGATACATCCATTCATTCAATTCCTTTTCCGTCAATCCTGTTTTCCAAATGCGCACTTCATCAATGCAACCACCAAAAGCGCTCTCTGATGATTCATTGATTCCGATTGCTCCGGGTAAAATGACAGTGGCAGTATCTTTACGAGCGACTTCCCGGCCATTAATATATAACAAGGTACAACGTCCATTACAGACTGCTGCTACATGCGTCCACTTTCCTTTAGGAATTTCTTCCCCAACCAATCCTGTAGCTACATTGCACAATCGTCCATGATCTATCACCAACGGCAGATAGTCCAACGAATTGAGTTCACTGTATTCTCCACCGCCAATAATCACTTCCTGCGACTTCCATTCATTATTATCAGGTTTAATCCATGCTTCCAATGTCCAATGGCGGCATAAGGTATCCATACCTATACGCAGATTATTGTCTTTACCGTCCAAACAGACAGCCTTGTTGGATTGTGCCAATAAATGTATTCCAAACAAACTAAAAAAAATAGTATATAACAATGTCTTCATAATACTTATTATAAAAAGTAGGGCCGGGAAGACCAAAGAATAACTGCGGTCGACCCGGCCACTAAATAAAAAAGTTAAGAGAGAAAGAATCAATTATAATATGGATTCTGCACTAATTGTGGCATTTTATTAGTTTCCTTCATCGGAATAGGCATTAAGTACTGTCCTTTATGGAAATTACGGATCAAAGGAATCTCTCTTACCTGGAAGAATCCTGCATCATCATTGGCAGCCACATTCAAACCTAAATCGGGTATCCCCAAATATTTCTCTGCAATCTTCCACCGACGAATATCAAAGAACTTCTGACCTTCAAGATAAAATTCAAGAGAACGTTCCTGTCTGACAATCTCCCTCAATCCTTCTTTTGTGTCTTGGTAACCGGGGTTAGTAGAAAAATTATCCCAGGCCTCGTCTACTTTGGGAATGCCCGCACGTACACGCACTTTATCGATATAATCTTTAGCTTTATCCAATTCTCCAATCTCCACCAAAGCTTCTGCATAATTCAAATACATTTCAGCCATACGGAAAAGAGGTAGCGGATAGTGCACCACGCCATCTTCATACGAAGGATGCACCAGTTTTTTATTATGATATCCGGTAACAGAATAATAAAGGTCTTGATTTCGCTTACCATGACGGTCATTATTGCGTAATTCCTCCACAATGACCCGCTTGGCAGGATCATCACTCGTTATCTCGCCGTCATACTGCGTGATTTCATAGAAACCATGATGAAAACCTATGTTTGCATAAAAACGCGGCTCTCTGTCAAGATGCATTTTTATAGAAGTACCATTACTAACATTCGAGTAATTGTTTCCGTCATAATTCACCGGTAGCTCAACAATATTAAACCTCCCGTCATAATCATACGTCTTATCTTTATCCATTGGCAATCCATTCTTTGTATAAAACGATTCCACCATTTGCAATGTAGGCGCTATACCGCCTGAACCATCATACACAATGTCAATATATTGGCGAGGAATAGACCGATTCTGAATATCATAGTATCCTTCTTTTCGGGTATCAGCCCAAATGACTTCCGGACTTGGATTTGAAAAATCAATCACAGAATAACGTATTCTACGTTGTGCCGGATTAGATAATCCCGGACGATTATCGTCAGGAGTACCTGCATCATTATCATCATAAAGCCGGAAATTCAGTTTTTCCAGTTCTGTAATAGCCTGCAAAGAGATTTCCGCACTTTTTCTCCATTTGTCTTCCGAGTATTCCTGTGCAATCAAATGGCGTCCGTCTTTCTTACTTTTAAAATCGGCATACATCTCACTGTTACCATTAAATAACGGTGAAGCCGCATATAAATAAAGCCGGGATTTCAATGCATAGACAGCTACTTGTGTAGCTCGCCCAAAATCTTTTCCGGAATATGTGGTAGCCAAATCAGGAAAAGCTTCATCAAGCTTGCGATTTATGAACTCTACCACCTCATCATAACTACTACGTTCAGGAAATTCTTCAACATCCAACTTTGGGTCATAAAGTTTATCAATAATACATGTAGGACCGTAAGAACGCAAGGACAGAAAATGATAATAAGCTATCAAAAAATTAGCTTCGCCACGATAATGTTGCTTATCTGTAGGAACCAGATTTTTTGCCTTATCCAGGATATCCAGAAACATATAGCACTGCCGGATACCTTCCCAGATAGGAGACCATGTATCAGAAGTCATGTGCAGACTGGAAGGCCCGTATGTACCTTCATTAAAAGTAGAAAACATTTCTTTACGATAAAAAGAAGTTTCCGCCCCACACATCATCCAATAAGCATTATTACTAATCGCTCTGTTGGTAGGAAGAAAAGAATAACATGAATAAAGGTAATTCCGTACCAAATCCGGAGTTTCGTAAGAATCTTCTTCTTTCACAACTTCATCTGGTACAATATCCAAATAGTTACAAGCTGACAAGCCTAGCAAAAAAAAGTCCACAGAACAAATATTTAAGTTTCATAGTTTTATAATTTTGTATCGTTTGATTACTGTATGGTCATTTGAAAACCAATATTGAACACTCTCTGGGTAGGATAATAAAGACCATTACCACCTCCCATTTCAGGATCCCAATGCTTGAAAGGAGAAAATGTCAGTAAGTTGACCCCACTTAAATAAAAGCGCATACCTTTATAAGTATAACCTATCTCCGCATTTTTTAATTTCAAGAAAGCTGCATTCCTTAACCAATAAGTAGAATACTGATCGTTATTACCATTACTATCTTTAGTCAAGCGTGGATACGCTGCATTTGGATTAGGATTATCAACACTCCAATGATCATCAGCCACAAATTGTAACATATTTTTAATACTCGTTGTACCAAAGGGATGCATACCATACATCATGAAAGAGGTACGAGCCACTCCTTGGAAAAAGAAAGAAAAGTCCCAGTTTTTCCACTTCATAGAAGGGCCGAAACCATATACAAGCTCCGGATCATAAGGATGACCAATAGCCACACGATCATTACTATTAATTACATTATCATATTCTCCTTTTGCATTAGGCTGATTTACATATTTAATATCACCCGGCTGTGGTGTATAACCTAAATCTTGGCGCGGAGAATTGTCAATAGTTTCTTGGTCGGGGAAAAGTCCATCAGCTACATATCCCCAGTAAGTACCCAATGGATGCCCTACGTCGGACAATCCCGGATATTCAAAATACGGAGGCTCATCCATTTTCAAGACCTTGTTACGAGCAAAAGTCAATGTACTTTTGAAAGAAAGGAAAAAATCTTTCGTGATTTGTTTATTGTAGTCTATAGCTAAATCTAATCCTTTGTTCTCCATTTCTCCATTGTTGGAAGTAATTTTAGTTTCACCTGTACCAACAATTTCCGGAATGGAATTTTCACGGGTCATAAAAATATCACGGCGCTTTTCTCTAAATATATCAAATGTCAGATTAAAGTCATTGAATAACTGTAAATCAAGCCCCAAATTAATTTTTTCACCAACTTCCCAAGTTAAATCAGGGTTAAAATATCTATTCCATGACGGACCGGAATAATACGTATCTTGCCTAATACCCGTCGTATAGGAATCGCTACCACCCAATACAAGATCTTCCATATAAGCAAAGCGCCCTGCATTCGTAGCATCATTGCCAACCAATCCCCACGAACCTCTGATTTTCAGATTTGAAATGACCGGTTTTATTGGCTGCCAGAATTTTTCATTTGAGATGTTATAACCAACAGCTATTGAAGGGAAAAAGCCAAATCGATGTCCTTTCGCGAAATTCTCCGAACCGTTATAACCAAAATTTCCCTCAATATAATAACGGCCATCATAAGAATAAGATACACGTCCAGCTACTCCTTGCTTCCGTTGCGGCAAAGATGAAAAAAAAGTGTAGTAGGACCATTAATATCATATTGTTCCTGATTATAAAGGAACATAATATTCAAATCGTGTACTTCTTTAAAAATACGATTATAGTCCAAGATAGCCTGAAAATACATTTTCCTATCCCCGTTCCGACTACCGTCATTTGTCAATGCGGTACTTTGTTCGTCACCAATACGGGTTATTTTATATTCCATGGATGAAGGATCATAAGAAGACATATAGTAATGGTTATAGCTAGCACTACGTTCTGTAGATGAACTACTATAATTTTTAAATGAAAATAATCCTGTAAATTTCAAACCCTTAGTAATCATATCTAATTCTTGTGCCAATTTGAAATTAGCAGTAATAGTAGTACGCAAATTTGTTTTGTATCCTGTCACGTATTCCGCCACCGGATTTCTATACCATCCTTGTCCATGAATGCCACCAGGTTTGTCTCCCCATAAAACAAAATCACGGTCTGACATATTTGCAGGAAAACGTACTGGAAAATCTACCGGATTTGCTTCCATAGAAAGTTGGAAAATATCATTCACATCCATTAAAGGAGATTTCTTATCGGCAACAGAAAGATTCAACCCTAAAGATATTTTAGTAGTTCTGGTCGCACTAATATTCAAATTGTTTATAAAGTCGTAATTATAATTACGCACATTATTATTATATGAAAAATAGTCCTTGCTTAATGACTTTAAATGTCCGTTACTATGCTTGAAACTGGCACTCATAAAGTAATCCATTTTCGAACTACCTCCACGTATATTAAAATTGGCACGTTCAGAAAAAGCACTCTTATTAAATATTTCATCAAACCAATCTACATTAGGATAAATATAAGGATTCAATCCTGCAATAGTACCGTCAATTTTTTCCTGTGAATAAGGGCTTACATCGCATCCCGGACGCGATACCGCTTCATTAAACATTTTCATATACGTGGGACCGTCAACCATATTGGGCACACGCGTCATTGTAGATATAGCTCCTTCCAACCGAAAATTAATAATAGGCTTATCCAGATTCTTACCGTTCTTCGTCGTAACGATCATCACTCCATTGGCACCACGTGTACCATACAACGCCGTAGCAGTAGCATCTTTCAGAATAGAAAAACTTTCAATAACCTCAGGATCCAACGCATTCAATTCCGTTGAACTAATTTCAACCCCATCCATGATAATCAAAGCAGAAGTGTTACCATTGAAGGTCGATTTACCACGGATCCAAAAGTTAGCGCCATCAGCTCCCGGTTCACCACTGCGTTGCACCGCTATCACACCGGCCATACGTCCTGCAAAAGCAGTACTCAAACTCGAAGAAGGTACTTTAAGTTCCTGCGGCTTGATCTGCTGAATAGATCCCACAAGCGATTCTTTCTTCTGCCCTACACCAAATGCAGTAACGACTACCTCTCCCAGTTCTGCTGCAGACTCTTTTAAAGCAATAGCATAAATATTACCACTCTTTACCAAAACCGACCGATCCTGATAACCAACAAAGGAAACAGTCAAGGTATCTCCCACAGCACATTCCAAAACAAAGTCACCTTCTATATTCGAGGTAGTTCCTGTCATACTTCCGTTCACCCTTATAGTAGCTCCGATAATAGGTTCCTGTGTGCTATCATCGGAAACGATTCCACGAATTGTTTTTTTCTTTTGCGTTGTCTTTTGCTGCGATTTTTCGGAAGCGTTTTTCTCTCGTATAATTATCTGCTTCCCGTCTATATCATAGATTAGTGTTGTGTTCTTTAATATTTCATCCAAAACTTGAGTAATATCTTTCTTATTGACATCCACATTGATTTTTTTCAATAAGTTTTTATCCGTAGAATATAAAAAGATATATTCACTGTTTTTCTCGATATACTTGAATATATCTTTCACAGTAACATCCTGTAATTTGAATGAAAATACTCCATTGTTTTGTTCCATGGCAACCATGGAAATCGGAAGAAGCAATGCAAAGAACAATAACATTGCCGAAATTTGTTTTCTTCTAAAATAATCCATATTTTTGCATAATAGTTTAGATGCTCATGGCATAAAATGTCATTCATCCAGGCTCGGATAATGTGAGGTTATCCGGGCTTTTTTATTTGAATGAAAAATACCACGAGGGATTAATAAAATAAATTAAAAGATTAAAGGTAGAGCAGTCTTTGACTATATCTTCTACCAGAAGTTGAGTGAAGTGTTACTTTTTCTTTTTCATAGGCATCGTGTGTTTTTAAAGATTAGTATTTCGGTTAATAAACAAATAATATCCATTAGCAGTTGCACGGATACCGATAGGGTGTATTTTTGAAATTCTTTCAAGAACCTTTTGCAGTGGCACACTTAAATCAATCGTTCCTTGTAAAGGGAAATTTTCGATAGACGGATCACAAGTAATTTCACAACCATAATAGAGGGAAAGTCGTTGCAATATAGTACTCATATCACGCCCTTCCAAAGGAAAGTGTCCTTTCGTCCATGCCGTATATTCTTCCGCATTAACAGAACGTTTGACATTAGCCACCCCTTCGGATAATTTCAACAACTCGTTCGGTTTTACGGCGGTCTCCTTATTTGCATGATCTTTCACTATGATAGAGCCACGCACCAAAACCACTTCTGCCTCACGCATTGCTTTGTAAGCATCGACATTGAAAGCAGTTCCCGTCACACGGATATCAAAACCGGAAGTTTTCACAATAAATGGTTTTTCAGTATCCTTCTTGACATCAATGAAAATCTCGCCGTCTACATAGATTTCACGGGATTTACCCTCAAACACACTAGGATATACGACCTTAGTACCAGCGTTTACATACAGCGAAGTCCCGTCAGCCAGTACCAACCGCGATGTTTTCCCTTTAGGAACAATCAATTGGTTATACTCCGTCTTTTGCGGTTTACTTTCCACTTGCTGCTCATTGACCGAAGCCTCTCCTTCCTGCGAATAACTGATACGGGCGCCTTTATCCACTTCTATCCGTTGCTGTGCATGAGTGATAAGAAGCACCTGTTGCACCGTATCAGTCGTACATTGTTCCAATAATGCAATAGCAGTATCTATGGAATGTGAATGATGATCCATATATATTTTTGTTCCCCAGGCGATACCTGCAAATAAAGCAGCCACCCCTGCCGCTAACATATATATTCGCAAATACCTGTGTCGTTTGGAAACAGGCTCGCGATTTACATTTTGCATTAAAGCATTCCAGCGTTTTTCTATATCCGCTTCGGGTACTTCTTTCTCCAAAGTCCGGAAATAGGAAATCAACGGATCACGTTCATTATCTTTATCTTGTATAGTGTCTTTTTTCTGCATAAATTAGAGTTCGTTTTATAATAAAGACGGAATGGATAAAAAAACCTACTCCATTATTCTGGATTTTTTTTAATTCTATGGCTCCGTTTTTCTCATTTCCACTTTTTATTGTTACTTTTGCAGCTCTTAAATAGAGCTAACACACTTACCGTTATGACAGATATTAAAAAACGAAGAAGCAGGCGAAAAGAAAAGCTTGAACTTTATTGAACAGGCAGTAGAGAAAGATTTGAAAGAAGGTAAAAATGGTGGAAAAGTGCAAACGCGTTTCCCGCCCGAGCCCAACGGCTACCTCCACATCGGTCATGCCAAAGCTATTTGCCTTGATTTCGGCATCGCAGAAGCAACACGGCGGTGTATGTAACCTTCGTTTCGACGACACTAACCCGACCAAAGAAGATGTGGAATATGTAGAAGCCATCAAGGAAGATATCCAATGGCTCGGCTACCAGTGGGGAAACGAATACTACGCATCCGACTACTTCCAACAATTGTGGGACTTTGCCATCCGCCTCATTGAGGAGGGTAAAGCATATATTGACGAGCAGACTTCGGAGCTAATCGCACAGCAGAAAGGTACTCCTACCCAACCGGGTGTGGAAAGCCCCTACCGGAACCGTCCTATCGAAGAGAGCCTCGAACTTTTTAAGAAGATGAATAGCGGCGAGATCGAAGAAGGCGCCATGGTGCTCCGTGCCAAGATTGACATGGCTAATCCGAATATGCACTTCCGCGATCCGATCATTTACCGTGTAGTGAAACACCCGCACCACCGTACGGGTACTACCTGGAAAGCTTATCCGATGTATGACTTCGCCCACGGACAGAGTGACTTCTTCGAAGGAGTGACTCATTCTCTGTGCACACTCGAATTTGTGGTACACCGTCCGCTTTACGACCTCTTCATCGATTGGTTGAAAGAAGGAAAAGACCTGAACGACAACCGTCCCCGTCAGACTGAATTCAACAAACTGAACCTAAGTTACACCCTGATGAGTAAACGTAACCTGCTCACTCTGGTAAAAGAAGAACTGGTGAACGGCTGGGATGATCCCCGTATGCCGACCATCTGTGGTTTCCGCCGTCGCGGATATTCTCCTGAGTCTATCCACAAGTTTATCGATAAAATCGGATATACCACTTACGATGCCCTGAACGACATCGCTTTGCTCGAAAGTTCTGTAAGAGACGACCTGAACAGCCGTGCCACCCGTGTATCGGCAGTCATCAATCCGGTGAAACTGATCATTACCAACTATCCCGAAGGACAAGTGGAAGAACTGGAAGCTATCAATAATCCGGAAAAACCGGAAGAAGGCAGTCACTTCATCGAGTTCAGCCGCGAGTTGTGGATGGAACGCGAAGACTTCATGGAGGATGCTCCCAAAAAATATTTCCGTATGACTCCGGGACAGGAAGTGCGCCTGAAGAATGCTTATATCGTAAAATGTACAGGATGTAAAAAAGACGAGAACGGTGTTATCACCGAAGTATATTGCGAATATGACGCAAATACCCGCAGCGGCATGCCGGATGCGAACCGCAAGGTGAAAGGTACGCTCCACTGGGTAAGCTGCAACCACTGCCTGCAAGCAGAAGTACGTTTGTACGACCGTTTGTGGAAAGTGGAAAATCCACGTGACGAACTGGCCGCCATCCGCGAAGCAAAAAAATGCGAAGCACTGGAAGCCATGAAAGAAATCATTAATCCGGATTCATTGAAAGTTCTGCCCAACTGCTACATAGAGAAGTTCGCAGCTACCCTGCCTCCACTCTCCTATCTGCAGTTCCAACGGATCGGTTACTTTAATATTGACAAAGAATCAACCCCGGATAAACTAATCTTCAACCGTACAGTAGGGTTGAAAGACACATGGGGTAAGATTAATAAATAACTAAGCCGTCAGGCTTTACTTTTATAACATGGGGCTGTGTCAAAAGGAAATGAACAAGAACTTTTGTAGCAGCCCCATGTCAGCAATTAAAAAGAAAAAAATAAAATGGGGAGAAAAAATTCACCAAGTGCAAAAAAAGAACTGACTGAAATCATCCAAAGATACGAAGCCGCCAAAGCAGAAAAACGACAACTATACCTGGATGGCGACCAGCTCGCTGATATTGCCGATTGGTATGCCACCGAACGCAAATTCAACGATGCACAGGAAGTCATTAATTACGGACTTCAACTGCACCCCGGCAACACTGGCTTACTGATAGAACAAGCCTTTCTTTATCTGGATACTCAAAAACTAAGTAAAGCCAAAGAAGTGGCAAACAGTATCACAGAAACGTATGACTCCGAGGTAAAAATGCTGAAAGCAGAACTGTTACTGAATGAAGGTAAACTGGAAGAAGCACAACAACTGATAAATACAATCGAGGACACCGACGATCTGGCCTCAATCATCGAGATCGTTTATCTTTATATGGATATGGGATATCCGGAAGCCGCGAAAGAATGGATAGAAAAGGGACAAGACCAATATGGCGAAGAAGAAGACTTTATCGTACTTCAGGCCGACTATCTGGGAGCAACGCAACACATGAAAGAAGCTATCGAGTGCTTTGACAAGTTGATTGACATCGCTCCTTATAACCCTTCTTACTGGATGGGACTGGCAAAATGCTATTTTATGAGCGAGGATATAAACAAAACTATCGAAACCTGTGATTTCGCACTGGCTGCCGATGATAAATACGGAGAAGCTTACGCTTACAAAGCACACAGTTTCTTCTACCTCAACAACCCCGACAGCGCTATCGAGAATTACGAAAAAGCCATTGAATACAAAGCCATCCCCCCGAATTGGGGTATATGTTCATGGGGATGTCCTATGCTACCAAAGAAGATTGGGAAAAACAGAAGAATGTTGTAACCAGGTTATCCGGATTTTTGAGGAAAACGGAGACAGCGGTTCGATTCTACTGATAGATACTTATACCACTAAAGCAAATGCCGTTGCCAAAATGGGAAGATATAAGGAAGCTCACCAGCTATGCAAGAAAGCAAAAGAAATCAATCCGGACGAAGGCCTTATCTTCCTGACGGAAGGGAAAGTATACCTAGAGGAAGATATAGAGAAAAAAGCAACCCAAGCATTTAAAAAAAGCTGCAAAAACCAGTACCGGTCCGGAAATGTGGTACATGATCGGTACTGCTTATTCGGAACACAATTATATGTACGAGGCCAAAGAAAATTATGAGAAAGCCTACAAAATCAATCCGAAATATGAAGACCTGCCGGAAAGATTGAGTGTTATCAGTATCATGACCGATGACCTGGACGGTTTCCTCAAATACAATAAAGATTGCGAACGTCCATTCAGAGAAGAAACCATTCAGCAGTTGTTGAACGGTCCGGACCATAGAAAAGAGGATGAACCGATCTTAAAAGAAATTATGAAACGTCTTAAAGAAGAAAAAAAGAAAACAATAAATCAAATTAAATCATTCATCCCTTAAAAACTGGAATCAGTAGCAGAACTTCTTAAATGGGTATTAGAAAACTTGAACTATTGGGTAGTCACAATCTTTATGGCTATCGAGAGCTCTTTTATTCCCTTCCCCTCGGAAGCCGTAGTGCCACCTGCCGCATGGAAAGCTATGGCAGACGACAGTATGAACATCTTTCTCGTCATTGTATTCGCAACTGTGGGAGCAGACATCGGTGCATTAGTCAATTATTACCTGGCACGTTGGTTAGGTCGTCCTATTATTTACAAATTTGCTAACAGCCGTTTGGGGCATATGTGTCTTATCGATGAAGAAAAAGTGCACCATGCCGAAGAATATTTCAGAAAGCACGGTGCGGCCTCTACTTTCTTCGGCCGTCTTATCCCTGCTGTACGCCAGCTTATCAGTATTCCCGCAGGATTAGCCGGCATGAAGTTAGGCCCTTTCCTACTTTATACAACGCTAGGCGCTGCTATATGGAATAGCATATTGGCCGTGCTCGGATACCTGATTTATCGGTTTTACAGACCTCAAAACAACTAACGATGTCTATGTAATGGCCACCGAATATAGTCACGAAATCGGTTATGCCATTATAGCAGTGGTGGTAATTGTGGTTGTCGAAAAAAAGAAAATAAGTAGTAAAATACTCATTGCAAAGCCACAGAGGACGCAGAGAACACAAAGCAAGAACATAGAGTTACCGGGGCATCCATTATTGTAAATCGGCTATTACCCGTTAAATTCTTACTTCTTTGTGTATTCTACGTCCTCTGTGGTTTATTTTTTGTGGTAGATAAGAGCTAATTAGAAATTAAACTGCACTCCCACGCCCAATATCTCTTTGAATTGTACACGTGATCCTTTTGTACCGTCTTTCTGCACGATTTTCACATCATCATCATACATCAGATTGGTAGTAAGTGTGGTTGAGAACCATTTATTGATAATCATATTTACTTGTACTTCCCAATTCACATCTATATTCAGAGGCTTATGCAGATAGTCGGAATATAGATCCAAGACGTGAATATACCGTCATATTCTTTAAGAATTCATATTTGGCCTCCCCCTTCAGGTTTGCTCCAAAAGCTGATAGCAGATGTTTGCCCGGATCCACTCCATAAGCTCCCTCGTCAGAGAGACGGTCGTTGAGTACGAATGTGCCGCGCCACGCAGCAGGAGACAGTACAACGGTAAATATCTTGCCCGGATCATAAGTAAATCCCAAACCGGTAGTCAAATAACCGGGAGCCATAAATTCGGAGATTGAAACATCTTTGTTGACCGAATAGTCATACCCCGGAGAGAATTGAGTTTGGAATGTCGCAAATGCACTGGCATACCAATTTTTGGCAATGGAATAACCGTAATTCGTATTCAGATAGATCTTATCATTTGCTTTCCTGGTTCCGTCGTCACCGGTCTTATTTAATCCATAAGCCAGTTCGATACGATTGGTCCATAGATGTTTTCCTTTCTTGTAATTAATCTGATATGTACCTTGCAAGTCAAAGGCCACGGAGTTATCACCTCCGGCAGCCCAGTTAGTCAGACTAACCTGTGTCAGTTTCAGTCCGGCAAATCCTTCTTTAGTCCAGGGAGAAGTTTGAGTACTATCGGCAGTTTGAGCCGACAGGGTTCCAACGCCCATACATAACAGGGCAAAGAATAGAGTTCCTATTTTGTTCATGTCAATAAGGTTTAGTGTAGAAAAAAACACAACCTAACAAGAACGGAGCCTTGGCAGTTTACTTTTACCAGTTCCCATTAGGTCAAAATCTTTAAGATAAGTCTTAAGTATTAAGTATTAGCTTCGTTTATTAGCTGCAAAATAGTTATAATTCCAAATTAAAAAATCATTTCACAGCAGCTAGCGCCTTATCATAATCAGGCTCCTGGGTGATTTCCGGAACAAGTTCAGTATAAGCTACCTTTCCATCTTTGCCAATCACAACCACTGCACGTGCCAAAAGTCCGGCTAATGGCCCATCTGCCATACGCACTCCGTAGCTTTCGTCGAAATCCGAGAAGCGGAAGTCTGACAATGGAATTACATTCTCAATACCTTCTGTCGTGCAGAAACGGCCGTGTGCAAAAGGAAGATCCTTAGAAATAGCCAATACTACCGTATCTTTCAATCCGGCAGCCATCTTATTAAACTTACGTACCGAAGTTGCGCATACACTTGTGTCCAGACTAGGGAAAATATTCAAAATCACATTTTTACCATTCAAGTCTTTCAGAGAGAAAGAAGATAAATCTGTTTTTACCAGCTCGAAGTCGGGAGCTACCTTACCTACTTGTATAAATTCACCGATCAGTTTCACCGGTTGTCCTTTGAAATTTGTTGTTGCCATAATGCATGTATATTTTAAAATTTACTTTATATAGGAAACAACTATTCCTCCAAATATGTTCACGGAAAACCTTTTCTAAATTCAATTTGTTATTCCACAACGAAATCACTCTAGTGTTCAATTTAAAATATAAAATGTATGGAAACTGTATTCAATGAGATTCAACACTCAGTAAAAAATTGGTGGGCTTCTCTTCTTTTGGGAATCGTGTATATCATTGTAGCCCTTTGGCTCATGTTTGCACCCGTAAGCACCTATGTAGCTCTAAGTATCATATTCAGTGTATCGATGCTGATAAGCGGTATCTTGGAAATCCTCTTTGCAGTCAGCAATCGAAAAGGTGTCCCGAGCTGGGGGTGGTATATCGTAGGAGGACTCATCGACCTCGTTCTGGGTATTTACCTGATTGCCTATCCGATGGTCAGCATGGAAGTTATCCCTTTCATCATAGCCTTCTGGCTTATGTTCCGAGGGTTCTCCTCCACCGGCTACTCGATCGACCTGAAACGTTACGGTACTCGCGACTGGGGCTGGTACATGGCTTTCGGTATTCTTGCCATTATGTGCTCTCTATTAATATTGTGGCAACCCGCCATAGGAGCACTCTACGCAGTGTATATGATTTCTTTTGCTTTCCTCATCATCGGACTTTTCCGTGTCATGCTTTCCTTTGAACTTAAGAATCTGCATAAAAGAAAATAAAATTCTTTCGGCACTTACTTTGGTATTTTGTTTATCTTTGTAGGCAATTTACATGAATTAATTAATTAAAAAGGAAGAAAATTATGGCAATGCATACTTGGTTTGAGTGCAAGATTCGTTATGAAAAAGTAATGGAAAACGGAATGCAGAAGAAAGTAACCGAACCATATCTTGTTGATGCACTCAGCTTTTACAGAAGCAGAAGCACGAATTATTGAAGAAATGACTCCGTTCATCTCCGGAGAATTTACCGTTTCCGATATTAAACGTGCCAATTATAGCGAACTTTTCCCTAGCGACGAAGAAAGTGCCGACCGCTGGTTCAAATGCAAACTTATTTTCATCACGCTGGACGAAAAAAGCGGTGCAGAGAAAAAGACTTCCACACAGTATTGGTACAGGCTGCCGACTTGCGCGATGCTGTTAAGAAGCTGGACGAAGGAATGAAGGGTACGATGGCGGACTACCAGATCGCCTTAGTATCCGAGACTCCGCTCATGGATGTATATCCTTACAGCGCCGGACCGAATGACAAACCGGAGTTTGATCCGTCAAAAGCATAAGCAACAATGAGTATTGCTGAAAATTTAAAGCAAGTACTGGCCGAACTCCCGCAAGGAGTCCGGCTGGTAGCTGTCTCCAAATTTCACCCCAATGAAGCGATAGAAGAAGCCTATCGAACAGGACAGCGTATTTTCGGAGAAAGCAAAGTGCAGGAAATGACAGCTAAATACGAAAGTTTGCCCAAAGATATCGAATGGCATTTCATCGGACACCTGCAAAGTAATAAAATTAAATACATGATACCATACGTAGCGATGATTCATGGAATTGACACTTATAAGTTGCTGGCCGAGGTCAACAAGCAAGCTGTCAAAGCGGGACGTATCGTGAACTGCCTATTGCAAATCCATGTGGCGCAGGAAGAAACTAAATTTGGTTTCAGCCCCGACGAATGCAAAGATATGCTGAACACCGGAGAATGGAAAGAGCTGACCCATGTCCGTATCTGCGGATTAATGGGAATGGCGAGCAACACCGATAATGTTGAACAAATCAACCGGGAATTTGGTTTACTAGACAGGCTCTTTAACGAGATAAAAACAACTTGGTTCGCCACTCCGACGCTTTCCGGGAATGTCCATGGGTATGTCACACGATTATCACGAAGCTATTGCTGCAGGAAGTACCTTAGTACGGATAGGAAGCAAGATTTTCGGAGAACGAATTTATTAAATTAGAAGAGTAACTACTAAAAAACAGATTCATTATGACCGATTTAAAAACTACTTTCGCAGGGCTTTCTCTTAGAAACCCTATCATCATCAGTAGCTCGGGACTGACTAACAGTGTCGGCAAAAACAAGAAATTGGCAGAAAACGGCGCCGGTGCAATTGTTCTGAAATCACTGTTCGAGGAACAGATCATGCTGGAAGCGGACCAACTGAAAGATCCGGCTTTCTATCCGGAAGCAAGTGACTATCTGGCAGAATACATCCGTGAGCACAAGCTATCCGAATACCTGACTTTAATCAAAGAAAGTAAGAAGGAATGCCCTATTCCTATCATTGCCAGTATCAACTGTTACAGTGATTCCGAATGGATTGACTTTGCCAAAGATATTGAAGCAGCGGGTGCCGACGCATTAGAAATCAATATCCTTGCTTTACAGTCCGAAGTTCAATATACATACGGTTCGTTCGAACAACGTCACATCGATATTCTCCGCCACATAAAAAAGACAATCAACATTCCGGTTATCATGAAACTGGGTGATAACCTGACTAATCCAGTGGCACTGATTGACCAGTTATATGCCAACGGTGCGGCTGCAGTTGTCCTCTTCAACCGTTTCTACCAACCGGACATCAACATTGAAAAGATGGAGCATATGTCAGGCGAAATATTCAGCAACGCTTCCGACCTCGCCATCCGCTTCGTTGGATCGGCATTGCGTCTGCGGTAGTAGACAAGATTGACTATGCAGCTTCCGGTGGTGTAGCCAATCCCGAATCAGTAGTGAAAGCGATTCTTGCCGGCGCTTCAGCTGTGGAAGTGTGTAGTGCAATCTATCTAAATACAAATGCATTCATCGGAGAAGCCAACCGTTTCCTCTCCGCCTGGATGGAAAGAAAAGGATTCAACAATATCGCTCAATTCAAAGGCAGACTGAATATTAAGGATGTAAAGGGTGTTAATACATTCGAACGCACCCAGTTCCTGAAATATTTCGGAAAGAAAGAATGATAAAAATGAAGGACTAAATCAAAAAATGAAAACGGTGAACAATTGCAGCATGACAACAGGATGTTCACCGTTCGTTTTAATTTTATTAATTTATCGTTTAATAAAGATTATCTGTTTATAGCAAGTTGCTCGCCAGTTCACTCAATTCTCACTACGTTCACCTTTCAGCAAATTGACGTGCGCAAAGATATTCTGATCTTTCATGCGATCAATCATATATACCAGCCCGTTAGACTGACTATCCAGATAAGGTTGGTCAATCTGTTGGATATCTCCGGTAAATACCATTTTCGTACCTTCTCCCGCACGAGTGATAATTGTTTTTATTTCGTTCGGAGTCAGGTTCTGCGCTTCGTCAATAATACAATACATCTCGCTTAAACTACGTCCACGGATAAAAGCCAGAGCTTCAATTACCAGCTGCTCGCTCTTCTGCATATCCTCGATGCGTTTCACTTCGGTAGAGTTTGTAGCAAACTGACGTTTTATGACGTTCAAGTTATCGAACAACGGCTGCATGTAAGGAGCTACTTTTTCCTGTGCGTCTCCCGGAAGGAAACCGATATCCTTATTCGAAAGCGCCACTACCGGACGTGCCAGTAATATCTGTTTGTAATCGGTCAATTTACCCAAAGCGGCAGCCAATGCCAATAAAGTCTTGCCCGTTCCCGCTTTCCCGTCAGTGCCACCAGTTTCATGTTCGGGTCATTCAGAATCTCAAAAGCAAAACTCTGTTCGGCGTTCCGGGGCTCGATTCCATAATTCTTACCCTTTCATCACACGGCTAGATAGAATGAGTAAAAGGATTATAGCGTGCCAGTACACTATTACGATCACTCTTCAGCACAAAACATTCATTGGGATGAATCAGATCCTTAAAGTCAAACTCGCTCAAGTCGAGTCCCTCTTTAGAAGAATAGATACGGTCGATCAATGCCGGATCTACATTTTCAAATATTTCATTGGATTTCTCAAAGACATCCACATTCACGACCTTATCTGTGATATAATCCTCACAAAGAAGTCCGATAGAACGGGCTTTCATGCGCAAATTCACATCCTTGGTCACCAGAATAGACTTCATTTTCGGATATTTCGCCGTCAGGTATTCGGTTGCCGCGAGAATCAGATGATCCGGTTTCTTTATAGGAAACGATTCCCACACTTTGGCAGCCGGCACATTGCTTGTCACGACAAACAGACGTCCCAATCCTTCGCCAAGCTTCACTCCCTTCGGAGAAAAGCTCGTCGCTTGTCAACACATCCAATTCACGTACAAACTCACGAGCATTGAAATTAATCTGCTCGTTTCCCTTCTTTGAACTTATCCAGTTCTTCGAGTACAACAAGAGGGAGGTAGATATCATTTTCCTGAAAGTTCTTCAAGCAATTGTAGTCGTGAAGAATAACATTTGTGTCCAACACAAAATTTTTCTTAGTTCCCATGGTTTCTTAGATTTAAATGTTGATATTTGCACTCTCATTCGCCAATCCCGCATATAAAGTTGAATTGGTGGTTCTAAAGATAAACAAATTAGCGGGCAATAAAGATTGCCCGAAGTTAAATATTATAAAACATGGATTATCAGAACACTTTAAAGTACTTATATGAGAGTATGCCTATGTTTCAGCAGATAGGAGGCAAAGCATATAAGCCGGGATTAGAGACAACACACAAATTGGATGAACATTTCGGATATCCTCATCAACAATTCAAGACGATACATATCGCCGGAACGAACGGAAAAGGATCCTGCTCACACACTATTGCGGCAGTATTGCAGTGCGCCGGATACCGGGTAGGATTATTCACCTCCCCTCATTTAATGGACTTCCGAGAACGTATCCGCATCAACGGTGAGATGATACCGGAAGAGTATGTAGTAATTTCGTAGCAGATCACCGCTCTTTCTTCGAGCCGCTGCACCCTTCATTCTTCGAGTTGACCACCGCTATGGCATTCCGTTATTTTGCCGATCAGAAAGTAGACGTGGCAGTGATCGAAGTTGGCATGGGCGGAAGATTGGACTGTACGAATATCATCCATCCGGATTTGTGTGTTATCACCAACATAGGCCTCGACCACACCCAATATCTGGGTGACACGCTGACGAAGATTGCCAAAGAGAAAGCCGGAATTATCAAAGAAGGAGTTCCGGTCGTTATCGGCAGAGCCCAAGGGGCAGTGAAACGTGTATTTACCATGAAAGCTAAAGAAAAGAATGCGCCTATCGAATATGCCCGTGAAAATGCCCGGTACTGGGACATGGAAATAGTTCCTTATTCGAAATTGCAAGAAATAAGACCGATGATGGACAACACAATTCAGAGCATGCACGAAATGATCGAAGCAATGGACGAACAATCAGAAGAAGAGGCAAACCAGATGCGGCAAGCATTACTCATGTTAGACCTGTCAGACAGTCTACGTACGCTAGACCAGATACTGACAAAAGAAAAGATGCTATCAAAATCCACAATGAGATGTTTCCTTTCGGACTTTTCACAGAGTTGAGCGGAGCTTACCAATTCGAAAATATGTTTACCATCCTAAAAGCCCTTGCGACACTGACCCGTCTGAACTACAACATCAGATCCCAGGACTATCGCGCAGGTCTTGCAAACGTATGTCAGCTCACCGGTCTGATGGGGCGTTGGCAGAAAGTACACAGCTATCCGGATATTATCTGTGACACGGGACATAATGTTGATGGAATCGAATATATCCATGTACAGCTCAATGCCATTCACAAAACCTTCGATCAGGAGATCCATATTGTATTCGGCATGGTCAATGACAAAGACATCCGGGGGGTTCTGCGAGCATTGCCGAAATATGCCACCTATTATTTTACCAAAGCAAGCGTTAAACGCGCGCTTCCGGAAAATGAACTACTGGCATTGGCAGAAGAAGCCGGATTGAAAGGTACCACCTACCCCACTGTTGTAGAAGCTGTACAGGCAGCTAAAAAAGAACTGCCTCCCCAAAGACCTTATCTTCGTGGGAGGCAGCAGTTTCATTGTCGCCGATTTGTTAGCGAACCGCGATACACTCGATCTCCACTAACGCATCCTTTGGCAGAGCTTTTACGGCAACCGCCGAACGTGCCGGAAAAGCTCCGTCGAAATATGTAGCATACACGCCGTTCATCCCGGCAAAGAAAGACATATCTTGAAGGAATACAGTTGTTTTGACAATGTTTCCCATTGTCAAACCTGCTTCTTCAAGAATGTGTTTTATATTCTCTAACGACTGACGTGCCTGTTCTTCAATTCCTTCCGCCATTTTTCCGGTAGCCGCATCAATAGGCAACTGTCCGGACACAAAGATCATTCCATTGGCTTCTATCGCCTGACTATAAGGTCCGATAGCTCCCGGAGCTTTCTCACTGCAAATTACTTTTTTCATATTTATTTCTTTTTTCTGTTTACCGAATTTCAAAGATAAAAATAAATTTCGAGTAAGATTGACAAATCTGTTTCTTTTTATTATCTTAGCAGCTGATGAGCAAGCATAATTACGACATATTCATAAGTTACCGTAAAAGATGTTCGGGCGACAAGCCTGAAATGCTACAACTGATGCTGGAAGAATCCGGATTCCGCAAAAGGGTGAGCTTTGATAAAGACAATTTAAACGGTCGGTTTGATGTTGAGTTGATTCGCCGTATTGATGAGTGCAAAGACTTCATTATGTTTATGGTGCCGGAGACGTTTACAACGATCCGCCCGCTCAATGAAGAAGCGGTCGAGACAGGCGAAAAAGCAACATGGGACATGGAAGAAGTGGCTTTCTACGAACGGATGGCATCCTTGACCTATGAAGAGTTTGAAACGGAAATTAAGCAGATCAGCCATACCGGAGAAATCGATTTTGTCCGGATAGAATTAGGCCGTGCGTTACACCGCCGGAGTAGAAACCCCAAACAGATAAATATCATTCCGATTGCTCCGCAGGAAAGTGAAAGCTATGATTTCGCCACCCTGCAACTACCACCGGACATTAGCGGATTAAAAGATTTTCAAGCTGTATTTTACAGCAACTCACGAGTAGCCCGATTCAAAGATATAAAGGGTGACCTCCTGAAACAAATGTTATCAAAACCTTCTTATGTATCTGCCAAATGGCTTGTGATGACTTTCATTGCTCTATCATTAATAGTAGCAGGAAGCAAAACTTATACTTCCATCCAAAGAACGGCAGAACAAAAACTGGAATTCAAGGATTGCCGCACTTATGACGATTATAGTAGTTTCATAAAGAAACACCCGGACAGTTCTTTGAAATCTACATGCGACTCCATCCTGCATGAATTCAATGCACTCCGGAATGACGGACGCGCTTCCGTAAACAACACCGGAAACAGGGATATAAAAGACAGAGAGAAAGAATGGGTAGACGTAAAATGGAATCCCACAATCACACTGCCCCAGCTCCGCTCCCTGGTGGACATGATGAATAATATGCTGCTGATTCCGGCCAAAAACAAAGAATTCATCATGGGGAAGACTATGGGAAAAGGATATGACTCACCGCAGCACACCGTTGTATTAAGTTCCGATTATTATATGTGTAAATACGAAGTAACACGTTCGTTGTGGTATGCCATTATGAATGACTCCATTGTTACGGAAGAAGGCATGCTGCCTATGACACATATAACGTGGAATGATGCAGAGGCCTTCACCAAGAAACTGAACAAGCTCACCGGTTTACCTTTTTCCCTCCCTACGGAGGCGCAATGGGAGTATGCAGCCGCCGGAGGCGAAAGCTATCCTTATGCCGGTTCAGACAACATTCGTGATGTAGCCTACTATGCCTCCAATGCCAATGAACGCCTGCATCCCGTTGGCGAGAAACGCGAAAACGGATTCGATTTATACGACATGTCAGGCAACGCCGCCGAATGGTGTACAGACTGGATGAGCCGGTATGAAAATACACGGGTCACAGATCCCCAAGGTCCGGCAGAGAATCCCGGACACCATAAAAAGATAGTGAGAGGAGGCAGCTACCTGGCCAACGAACGTGATATGGACATTCGCCATCGTAGCGTACAGACTTACGATACATCAGAACCACATATCGGATTTCGTGTGGTACTTAATCCTATTCAATAACACTATGAATGCAGAATAAAAATGAGCAGGAAAACTATTTTCAGAGTATTCATCCTCCTGTTTTTTTCCATCGGAGGGCAAATGAGTGCCAATGCACAGACAACGACACCCTTTGAAACGGTGTTCGACGCCTGTAAGAAAGCATGTGAAGCATTGGACGGCGGCTTTGCCAGTGGCGAACAACTGCTGGCAGTAAGCAAAACGCTGCGTGATGCAGCCCCTATCCCATTAACCGTCAAACAAACCAAGGGCGATGTCTTGAGCCTGAAAGGACATCTGGTATTTGACTACGAATTCATTCAAGCCTGCGTTGATAATGAAACAATCTATGAAATTGCGGACAAGTATGCGGCAGAAGCGAGGATGAGAGGTGATAAGGACTCCGCCAACAAAGTAAGATTAGATACCAAAATGGTGGCTGCCGGTCAGACCTGTACTTTCGAGATTCCGAGCTGTTCGGGAACCTCGCAGATAGGCTGTGTGGCAGAGGTGAATCGCTCTTTCAGTTGGAAAATAAAGACAATCGGTTATCAATCGAAAAGTGAACGGGAATACAAATGTAATGACAGCGTCCGGAAAGGTCTTCCCTTCCGAAAAGAAAAGGTTAGCTCGGATGAACGATATAAAATCATCGTCTCGATCACCAATAAAAGCAAGAGAGACGGGAGCTTTGCCTTGATCTTATTTTAATCCACTAAAATCTCTATTATATGCGACAATTCATTCTATCTCTATTAGCCTGTCTATGTCTGACAGCCTACTCACAGACTACAAGCCAAGCCGACCTACTGGTTGAAGAAGCTCAAAAACTAGAAAGTAAACAAGATTACCCAACTGCCATTACCAAACTGAAACAAGCGGATGAATTATATGTCAAAACAGGAAAGACACAGAGTGCGGAACGCGCTACCTGCCTGCACATTCTCGGCCGTTGTTATCTGAATCTGGAACGTCCCGAAGGACTAACCTATACACAAATGGCAGCAGATATGCGCAAGACCATACTGGGCGAAACAAATATCAAATACATTTCCTCCCTGAACAACACAGGACTCTACTACCTGACTGTTGCAAAAGACTATCCTAAAGCAGCAGAAATTCATGGCAAGACATGGGAACTGTGCAGTCGCATTCAGCCCCGTCCTGAACAGGCATTCATGTTTCATATCAATCTCGCCCGCTGCTACATAGCTTTAGGAGAAATGGACAAAGCAAGTGCCATCGTAGAAGAGGAAATAGCCATCAGTAAAAAGATGTATGGCGAAAAGTCCCTTTCAGTTGCCCGTCAACTCCAGCAGATAGGTTCGTTGTACTACCTGTCGGGACGTAAAGATGTAGGAGTCACTTATTATGAGCAGGCCTTCAACATCTTTCCTGACGATTCAAAAGAATACGAGCAACTTCTCGATTGGATATCATCCATCTACGTGGAACTGAACAATCAGCCGAAAGTATTAGAATACATGAAATTGGTAGAAGCTCACAATAAAAAAGAATTGGAAAAGCCTTGCGACGAACCTGATTGCCTGACCGAGCGTGCCCAGTATTTTGCCAGCATAGGTAACAATGATAAGGCAAGGGCACATTTTCTGGATGCTTTAAAGAAATGCGATGTGAATACTGATAAGGAGATTGTTTTTAAAGTACGCCACAACTATGCGCAATTTCTTTCCGGAATACAAGATCACGCATCTGCCGGCGAATACTACGAACTGGCAGCAGACATCCTTCGCAACAATCCTGCCGAACAGGCTAAATTTGCATTGGAATCTTATCTGGGCGGACTCAATTATAGCATTGCCGCCAAGTATGAGGCCTCCAATCGTATGCTCAACCAGGCACTGTCGGTTTATGCACAGATGTTGCCGGACAAACTGGACAAATATGTAGACGCCTCCGTTGCATTGTGCCGTAACTACGGATTCACCAAGGAGTACGGAAAAGCCCTCGAAATACTCACAAAAGCCGAAAAACTGCTTCCGACGGGTGATAAGTCAGATAAGATGGGGGAAATTCTGCGTTCCAGAGGCAGTATCTTATACCGACAAAAACAATATGCAGAAGCAGCAGCAAACTACCAACAGGCTGCAGACATTTACAAAATTCTTCCCGGCAGTGATGTAAAATATCAGGATGCACTTAGCAGTCTGAATCGTTGCCACACCATGATGGGCAATGAGACAGCAGCCAGGCAGACAGAACAGGATGCCGAACGTCAACGAATGGCGGTTTTAAACAGGCTATTGAAAGAGAATCTTGAACAATTGGACGCTTATCGCCTGCAATGGGGAGAAGACGGTTTGATGTATGTCTCCGCATTAGGGACTATCGCTGACATCTACTATACCCAAGGACAGACCGACAAGGCATTAGCCTATATGGAACCTTTCCTCTCCAGCGAAACAACCGCGCTGCGTAATCTTTTCCGTCTCTCGAAAGCCGATGAACGCCTGGCATTCTGGAAGGATATCCGTTCCTCACTGGACAGTATTCCCCTCCGTGCAGCCAATATCGCCGCAACAGGTACACCTGAACAAAAACAACGTTTTGCCCGGTTAGGTTACGATGCATTATTGTTTTCAAAAGGTATTATGCTCAATTCGTCTATTGAACTGGAGTCTCTGATCCGCGCTTCGGGAGATAAATCCCTGCTCGACCAATACAACAAGGCTACCCTTATGGCGGAACAAATTTTATCCATGCAAAGTGAACTCCCGAATGCAACCAATCAGACGGAAGCACGGAAAAATATCATCCGCCAGAAAGAGGAGTATGAACAGCTGCAACTGGACTTGATGCGAAAATCTACTGATTTCGGCGACTATACCCGTTATCTTTCTGTCAAATGGCAGGACGTACAAAAGCATCTGCATGGAAACTCCATCGCCATAGAATTTGCTCTCATAGACGATGAACTACTAGCTCCGGACAAACACCTGGCCGCTTTCGTACTTCGTCCGGGCGACACGTCTCCCACCGCAATCAAGTTAATGAGTCAGAAATTGCTATCGAAAGAGATGCAATCGCCTACGGCTTTCACCACAACCGAAAACGGGGCACATTTCTGGAAAGCGCTGGATGAATATATCAGCAAAGCGGATACTATTTATTTTTCACCTGACGGGATACTTCATCAGTTACCTGTAGAATATCTTCCGTATGGAGCGGGTAACCTGCCGTTAGCATTCCAGAAAGCCGTCTATCGTTTATCGTCAACAAAAGAAATCGCACTCGACAAAGCTTCACTGAACTACTCATCAGCCGCACTTTTCGGAGGATTAGACTACGAAATGGCTTCAACCAAAGTTCGCAATATTGTTTCTACAGATCATAACTCCGGGAAATTCCGTAACGGACAGAATGGGTATCATGAGTTACCATATACGCTCAATGAAGTAAATAACGTAAATTCCCTATTGAAAGAAAAGAAGATTAAAACCAATCTATTCGTAGGTGAAAACGGAACGGAAAAGCAGTTCCGGGCACTCGACGGCAAAGCTGTTTCGTTGATTCACATAGCTACTCACGGAGACTATAAAGAATTGAAGCAACGTGAAGCCGATGATGCGATGAAGCATTGCTTCCTGATTATGTCCGGCGCCAATGCCACGGAAGAGAATAACGACGGACTGCTCCGTGCAGATGAAATCAGTACACTAAACCTCCGCGGTTGTCGTATGGTTGTTCTTTCTGCCTGCAACACCGGTCAAGGTACTCTTGGTGCGGATGGTCTTTTCGGTCTTCAACGAGGCTTTAAGAATGCAGGAGTACAAACCATCCTCATGACACTTTCAGCTGTTGACGACCAGGCCTCCATGCTTCTCATGACTAAATTCTATGAGAACATCATTTCAGGGTTATCCGAACGACAGGCTCTTATAAAAGCGCAACAGTACCTTCGTGAGAACGGATATGCAGACAGTAAATATTGGGCACCATTTATCTTGTTGGATGCAGGCAAATCGCCTATTCCTCATCCTTCGAAATCTTGAACCCTAGTTTCATAATCAGTTTCAAGGTTTCCACCGAAGAATTTCTGTCGTACACCTTTTCTTCTTCAGGTAATTCTTCATACGGAACCAGGCACGGATGCTGCTTCAACACATCATCCCGCTTTTTTCCATACGTCCAACCTTGTTCTATTCTGGTTTTCGACCAGACTTCATGAACATTCTTAGCCATCTCTTCTACCAAATATTCCAACTCCTTCGGGAGTTGGATATGTCCTGTATCCACCGGATTGGGAATATACTCTTTCATTTTATGATTCATTATTTATATATTAGCGGAACAATTTCCAATCTATCTTTTTACCACAATGACTGCAATAGATTTGGTCCATAAAAATAGACGCACCACATTCACAGACTTTGGCATCACCTTCATTCTTCAATTTTCTCATCAGCTCATTATGAAGAGCCGTATCGCCCTGTTTGATAATACTATACCCCAGCTTTTTCATCAGCTTGATCGTATCAAACGCCATACGTCGATCATATTCTTTTTCCGAATAAGGAAGCATGGAATAAGGCACCATGTCCGGAGTCTCTTTCTTCTCGTCATCCCTCTGCGGTCCATAAGTCCATCCCTCTTCCTGGCGCTGGTCGGCCCAGATTTCGTGCGCATTTTCAGCAATGGCTTCACGCAATTCAATCAAATCAGTGCTCAATTCAACATCTTCCAGATCAATAGGCCGCGGATTATAATCCAGATCAGGCACTTTCACTCTCGCAAGATACGCTTTTGCATCATTCCATGCCGCAATAAAGTGATCCTTGGGATAGGCCGTACTTTCCTCTCCTGTTGCAGGATCATAAAGCGTCACTTCCTCTTCATTTACGTCAAGCACTACTGCTGCATGATAAGCAATTTCCTCCTCGCTATTTTCCGGCAACCGGCAACTATTTACCACAACAATCGCATCATGTCCGGCCTTGAGGGCACGTATGACACTGTCAATACTGGAACCATAACTGCGCATCACAATCAATCCGCGTTGTTCGAGCAGGCGGCCTACACTATGCAAAGGAGTTCCCCTCTCCCTCAACCAACTGTTATTCCTGGCCTCCTCCGAGAGTTCATCCGAATTATATTCAATCTTTCTACGTTTCAAAATAAACTGCTCACACTGGAAATCACAAAGATTACCTTCCGATTTGGCTGCCATCTGCGCCATTGGCAGGAAGTCCGTTTCTTCATCATCAGCTCCCATCATGGCATCCAACTGTTGAGACAAGATAAATTCCTCTTGCAAACTTTCATCAGTCGCCAGATATTCAAGTACCAAAGCTGTTTCTTCAGCATTCGTCTTACCTTCTTCAAAAGCAGCCAACAATTCTTCGGTTATCATATTTTTATCTTTTGTTTTCATACTTCTTCTTATCATTCATAGCTAAGTGAGCCAATGCTGCCAGCGCACGCTTTTTAATATTGTACAGATTAGCAACAGTTATTCCCATAGATAATGCTAAAAATTCAGGTTCGACCTCTTTGAGTACTAATTCCCTGATGACCATCACATACCGCTTATTCGACATCAGATCGAACAAACGTTCCAAATCAATCTTTGCGGCTATTTTCGATTCAGAGTCGTCTATTTCTTCTTCATGATTCTGCTCATAAAGAGGCTCTTTACTCTCGTCTTCTATCATCTGTTCACGTTTTTTCCGGGAACAGAAAAAACGAATTGCCACAATCTTAATCCATGTTCCAATGGTGCTACGTCCCTCAAAATTACGAAGAACGGCAGCATCATTCTTCATTAGATGATAGTAGAGTTCGCTGATACATTCATCGTAATCAACCTGGTAATCAAATATCAGCTTAATTACATTGATAAACAACGGACGATATTTTATGTTGAAAAACCAATCGGTGATTTTTTCATCCCGATTGATTAATCCGTCGACTATTTCCTGATCTGTCATATAGTTAGTTCTTTTTCAATCTAAAACTTAGCTCAACCACACACTGGTCATAAGGGATGGTTTCCGGATATTTACTTCTTAAAATATCATTATCGACGATGCATTTATGCTTCTTCTGCTGAAAGTCTTTATCTCCGTCACACGTTACAAATCCTTGCAGTTCCATACATGCATTCCAACGCAAATGTTCGCACTTACTCAAATTATCAAATAATGTACTGGAAACAACGTCACAAACCTTAGAATAGTTCAATGTATGGGCATCACGCTGCGTCAGCTCAACCATCTCTTTCAATCTTTCCTTATTATCTTTGCCATCCTCTCCCATGGCCCCGGCTAAAAACTTTTTGGTATCGATATGCCATACATTAGCCCTATCCTGCTCTTCCTGATAAGCCAATTTAATTTGTGCATCCAAGCTATGCTTGTCCTGCAATGCCTCTCTACGCGCATTCCATTCTTCTTCCGCTGTTTGCTTCAGGCTTTCCTTCGCTTTCTTCTTCTCTTCAATTTCCTTCTCATTCGTTTCAGGCATTGCGTCAATCATAATTTTCTGATATGCATAATAAAATTCCTTTGCCAATACTTCAAGCACATCTGTCGATACCACATCGTACGAGAATATTTCTTCCTGCGCTCCAAAAGTTATGATTACATCCCGGGTATTGCCATAAATATTAAAATACTCTTTTATTTGCTTCAGCTGAATGGTGTTGCAACTTCCATTGACGCGCAGATAAATCCTAAAATCATTGAAACAATCCTTTCTATATCGATAGGCATATTCGTAGAGATCAATCGCCAATGCCATCCCTTCATTATCATTTCCTATAGCAATTACAACATAGTTTAGATCATGAATGATTTCAGAAAATTTTTCCCAAAAACGTTCGGAATGGATAGACATTTCTTCACACCATTCCAACTCATTTTTCCTCTCCTTCAAGGCAGGTGCTTTCATTAAAAAATCACCTTTCAATTCATCCATATGTTCATCAACCACATATATTTTTTGAGGGTTCCTATTGCCATTTACATCGATCAATGCCCCAAACTCATATAGAAAACGAAATGCATCACGTCCTGTTTCTCCAAAGCCAATAATCATCGACGTAAAAGGTTTCTTTACACAAGCCTTCGATGTATCGACATCTACAAAATTCACGGGGTGATTCCTCACATTCTTTTTTAATTGCAATACAGCAAGATTAGACGAGTCGATGATATGAATCTGATGTTTCAACCCATCACATATTTCCAACTTCTGGTTCTGGTTGTTCTTACGCGCATGGCAATAAATCTGAACCTGATTATGGACTCTATCTTCTTTACATTTCGCTATTTCCTTAAAAACAGACACCGCCTCCAGATTCAGTTCTTCATTGGGAGACAAGAAATAGAAAGTTGCCTGCGGGTACTTCTTGATTAGGTTTCCCAATCTCCTCAATCCGAGATATTTGTATAAATCAAATTCCGATTTGACTTTATCTATAACCCGGCCTGTGATTCCAAATTTAGAGTTAACCAGTATGCCGTCAAGCTCTTCTATCTTTTCTATAAATTTTTCAGTTCCGTCATGAGACGAATTAAAGAAATGACTGAATGTGAACCGGCCATGAGAACTGCTTTCATTAGCAGAAAGCAACCTCACGAAAATGAACTTACAATTCTCCCATCCTTCTTCATTCTTCCCCTTGGGCTCTGCCGCTTTTTTTCTTATGCTGTTAGCCAGCAATATCGCATTATCATTGACACCCCAGAAAATAAACAGCCGGCATTTCTTCTTTCTTGAAAGATTCGCCATACATAACCGCACCCATGAGATAAATCTGAATCCTAACAGTTTGATGATAAAAACCGCACTCACTATAACGGCCAGGAAATGTATCACAGAAAATATCGTCATGTAGAAAGGATCATGATGCAGATCTTCAGGAACCTCCAAAAGATCGGAATGCGAAGCGAACATTTCCATAGAAGACAGAGCAGACCTAAACGCCAACGCTATCGAATTACTGTCACTCCCTCCCTCATTAAAAGCATACCAATATATCAGGAAACCTGCAATAAATACCGTACCTGCAATCCATTTCAGGTTATCCACTAAGAATTTCCGTTTCTTAAAAAGCAGGTATACTAAACCTATCCCGATAATGATTAACAAAAGGGTAGAATATCCCCATTGATTTAAAAAACAAGGGTCTGTCGCGTGCTGTGCATTGCATTCACCAGTTTGAGAGATTACTGTGCTTAACATATACATATTCGATAGATTGATTATTTATTCTACAAATTTATACAAAATATTGAATAACAAACAGATTAGTAACAAAAAACCTCCTGCAAAACGAATTTTGCAAGAGGCTTTCTATTTCTTCTTTAATAAGATTATTCAGCTTTTTCTTTATTCTCCTCCGCTGGAGCTTCTGCAGGTGCGGGAGCATCCTCCACCGGCTTGTCAACTTTCACCTCTTCTCTTGAAACGTTTACAGTCACATTTACAGAAGAAGGCTGTGCTTGATATGGCATACGGTTTTTCGGATCTGCTCCGTAAGGATTAGGACCTACCGTACCATCTGCAAACAACATATACAATGCAAAAATCCAACCAATGATAGGCACACAGCACAACAAAATCAGCCAACCGGATTTGTTTAAGTCGTGCAGACGTTTCACACCCTGTGCCAAAGAGAACCAAATGGAAGCAATCATAGCAGCAAGACCGATCAATAAACCAAATACTGATCCACCGGCCGATCCGCTGGCAGCACCCAAAATAAATGTACCTACACCAAGTGCCCATGCAATACTGGAAACTATACCACCGATAATGCCCGACAGGAAATATTCAATTCTACGAATACGCCCGTCAAATGAGAAAGGAGCTTTGAACATAATTTATTAAATTTATATGAATAAATAAGTGAGTTTTTATCCGTGTTTCTCAATATGAAAGCAAAGATATAAAAAAAATTAAATAAAGAAAGAAATCGGGCAAAAAGATTGAAAAAATGCCCTATTTTCTGTAGAAATCACAATTTCACTCCATCCCAATGCATCACTGCCACCCATTCTGTCGGCTGACAAGTTCCGCAAGAACGATGCGGAACCGTAGCGACCACCAAGTCACAATGGGAAGACAGTACGATTCTTAACTCCTTCAGCAACATATCCAGCTGAATAATCAAATGAAGATATTTCGTCATACACCGTATCACCCGTACATACTGATAAATGCACATATCCTCTCCCCGCCTTATCTCACTCAGTGTACTAGGAGAGATAGCGAATTCGCTGGAAAAGAACTGTTACTGAAAATACGATCCGTTCCCATTAAAGCCAATACCAAATTGCTTAAAAACTCGTATGGTTTCTGTTTTTCTTTTGCCATGTCATTCTATGATTAATAATTTATAATATTTCAGTTTTTATTTGCTTTATCAAGTGCTATCCACATAGGGGAAGCAACCCTATTTTTAATATCCCGACCTTTGTTCCCGTTATCTGATAGTCAGGTAGCTCAATCTTACAAAAACAATTTTATATGAAAGTTTTAGAAGAAATCAAAGTCTCGGTTTACGAAAATGTGTATTCAAAAAAGCCCCGAGTCATGTCTTTCCTTGAAGTCATTATTATGTGCATTCATCCGATCTATGCCTCCATCATAAACGCTATTCGGCGGTACTATGCAGAAGGAGACCATGCCGCGGCACAGAAGCTGAAAAACCAACTCCCCTGCTTCACTCCGGCAGGCACATTCGACGGAGCGCACGCTATCAAAAACTTTCTTCTCCCCAGCCATATTGTCGGACTTGATTACGATCATGTAAAAGATCGTCTTCAAGTCATCCAACGTTGTGCGGCAGATCCCCACACAGTAGCGGCAATAGAGCCCTACCGACGGAGTGAAAGTTTTCGCCTATGTAGAAGGTATCGAAAACCGCCATCGTGAAGGGCAGCAACTAGTGAGCCACTACTACAATCAACTGCTGGGATTGGAGAGTGACCCGGCATGCAAGGACGAAAGTCGCCTGTGTTATTTCAGTTATTCCCCCAACGGATATGTTGCGGCGCTCTATCAGGCATTTGTGTTGGAGCCACTTATAAAAGAAGAAACAAACACTTTCTCTGAAAATGAAGTGCTTCCTCCCTTTCCCCTTCAGAATAATACTCCGGAAAACGTGTCTGAAGAAGAAATCGCCCAATTTATTTCGTCCTATATTTTCTTTCATCCGCTAACAGCCGGTCAGCGCCATTCCAACGTCTTCAAACTTGCCTGCGAAGCCTGCCGCCGACACTATCCCCAGAAAAGCATATTACGCGAACTTACTGTATTTTTCGAGCACACGGATTTTCGTCCCGAAGAACTAACAAAGGTTTTATCGTCTGGATATAAACAAGTTAATGAACATGCACCCGCTTCCTCTCCGGCCAGCGCCCCTTCTTTTCAAAAGGACATAAGGACAAAAAGACAATATAGTACTGCAGAAAATTCCGATACCGACGACGAAGCCTATTGGCTGGGAGAAGAATTCCGAAAAGGAACTCCTTTATTTCCCCGCAGTTTGTACAATAATCTTCCCGACCTATTAAATGACTGTATCATTGAAGACGGAAGCGAACGCGAACAAGATGTCGCTCTCCTTTCCGATCTCACGGCCTTGAGCGCAGCACTTCCGCAGACTTTCGGAATTTATAATCATAAAAAATACTCCACGCATATATTCAGTGTCATACTTTCGCCTGCCGCCAGTGGTAAAAGCATCGCCCAAACCGGACGATACCTGTTGGAAGAAATACATTCAGAAATCCTGTCTACCAGTGAATCTATGATGAAAAACTACCAGACTGTACATAATAACTGGCAATCAGAATATCAAAACAGAAAAAGAAAGGAGAAGCATGCTCCGAAGAACCGCAACGACCTCCTTTCAAAATGCTATTCATTCCTGCTACTACCAGCTATACCCGCATGCAAATGCAGATGCAGGACAACGGTCCACAGGGAAGCATCATTTTCGACACGGAGGCACAAACGCTATCCACAGCCAATCATCTGGATTGTGGCAATTTCGACGATATGCTCCGCAAGGCTTTTGAGCACGAAAATATAGATTCTTCCTACAAAGCCAACGGCCTCATTCCGATTCTATATACGCCATCCCAAATTGGCTTTGTTGCTGACAGGTACTCCCGGACAAATAGACGGCCTATTGAGCAGCTACGAAAACGGATTGCCCAGCCGCACCCTGATTTACACTTTCCGCGAAGCTCCGCACTGGAAAGAAATGGGCGACGACTGCGTCTCACTGGAAGATTCTTTCAAACCGATTGCGCATCGTGTCTCCGAATTATATCACTTCTGTCTGGCTCATCCGGTTCTTTTTCATTTCAACCGCCTGCAATGGAACCGTCTGAATGAGATTTTCTCACGTATGCTGTCCGAGGTGGCATTGGAAGGCAACGATGACCTCCAAGCCGTAGTGAAACGCTATGCTTTTCTGGTGATGCGTATCAGTATGATCCAGACCCGTATCCGGCAATTTGAGGCAACCGATCTTTCTCCCGAGATTTATTGCACGGACGCTGATTTTGAGCGTTCTCTTCAAATCGTTCTATGTTGTTACGAACATAGCCGGCTGTTGCACTCATCCATGCCGTCTCCTTCGGTCCGTCCACTGAAGAATCCGGACACTATTCGTAATTTCGTTCAAGAGTTGCCCGACAGTTTCACAACAGATGAAGCGATTCAGATTGGCGCAAAATATGATTTCAACCATCGTAAAGTAACACGTCTGCTAAAATCGCTTAATGGAGTAAAAATCAATAAGATATCCCATGGTTCTTATACCAAGATGAATGAGCAATAGTCACATCTGTCCTTTTTGTCCTTTTGTCCTTTTGAAGAGTCCGGAAAAACATCGGGAGATTTGAAAAAAACATCTCAATGATTGAAATCAAACATTGGGAAGTTTCGATACAAATCTCCCGATGTTTTTTCTTTTTATCTGTGCGTCTGTGTGCGTCATTATGCGTCATGCCGCTTTCCCGATGTAGTACTTTTGTCATGTAATCGATTACAAGGCAATTAAACAATTAAAAATTAATGATTTAAAATTAAAAGTTATGGCACAGAATTACACTCTTATGGCTCGTAAGAACCTGTTGAAACCTAATGAAACTCCCAAGTACTATGCAGTGGCGCGTAGTGGTCGTAAAGTAACGGTCAAAGAAGTTTGTAAACGTATCACTGAACGTTCTTCTTACTCCAAAGGGGAACTAGAAGGTTGTATCGGTGAGTTTTTACTCGAAATCGTCAATGTACTGGATGAAGGAAATATCGTCCAAATGGGTGACCTGGGTAATTTTCGTATGAGTATCAAGACCGGTACTCCTACCGATACAGCAAAGGAATTCAAGGCATCGTGCATTGATAAGGGCAAAGTGCTCTTTTATCCGGGTAGTGATCTCCGCAAGTTGTGTAAGACGTTGGATTATACACTGTATAAGAGTGATTCTTCCACTGATTTGGATAAAGATCCGCTTCCTGATGATGGCGGTGATGATAATCAGGGAGGTTCCGGCAGCGGGGAAGCTCCGGACCCGGCAGCATAATCAACCGGTTGTTGACTGGTTCTTGAGTTCATAATGTATCAGTAGTATTTATTCTTTAATTCAAATTTATATGAAAAAGCAACTTTGGAAAAACATTCTCCAGTTTATCGTAACTATCGCGACTTCGATCATTTCGGCTATCGGTGTAACGTCCTGCGTGGGACATTAATCTCCTGCTGACCGATATGGAAAATTCAGAAGAAAACTATCTCCCACGTGAGATTAAGTTGTTGGTGATTCATTGCAGCGCGACGCGCTGCAATGGTTCCTTCACCGTAAAGCAGCTTCGACAATGTCACCTGCAACGAGGTTTCAAGGATATAGGGTATCATTTTTACATCACCCGTAATGGAGAACTTCACCATTGTCGCCCGGTATCGGAGCCCGGTGCGCATGTGCGAGGTTTCAAATTATATAGTATAATTTATATATCCTGTTACTAAAATAGTTATATTTGCATCATTATTATTAGAATAATCTGAATATGAAGGCAATACTATTAGTAAGAGTTTCTACAAAAGCACAGGATTTCGACGAACAGGAACGAGAAATTTACAATATGGCTATCAAAGACGGCTATTTACCGGAGTGCATAATTCCTGTATGTGAAAAGGAATCCGGTATAAAGTTGGCAGAAGAAGAGCGTGCAGGATTAAACAAAATGAAAGAATTGATTGAAGAAGATAATGATATAAATTGTGTGTACTGTTGGGAAGTATCAAGAATCGCTAGAAGAAAGAAAATAAACTTCTCTGTATTGGATTATCTCACAACTCATAAAATACAGTTAGTAGTCAAGAATCCGTCTATACGGCTATTTAAAGATAATGGAGATATAGATGAGGGTGCAGAAATGGTATTCACTTTATTCTCCCAAATGGCAGAATCAGAAATGCGTACTAAACTAGCCAGGTGGAAACGTACAAAAGATGCTAAACGCAAAGAATCTATATATACTGGTGGCTGGATTTTATATGGATATACGGTAGATGAGACAACGAAGAAACTAATAATAGACGAGAAACAGGCAAATATAGTAAAGACGATATTTGCTTTATATTTGACAGGGAAATATAGTTATGGTAGTCTAGCTAAAGAACTAATGCAAACAGGGCTATTAGTAGGTTATACTTTGCTTACTGCTAGAAAATTTATATCATTAACTTTAAACAATTTAGCTTATGCAGGTTTGCCTTCTTCTACCAATAAACGTAATAATGTCAAGACGGAAGGAAATATATATCCTCAGTTAGTAACATTGGAAATGATAAATAAATGTAAAGAGATAGCCAAGAGTAATACAAACAAACCTAAAAAACAGTATAACAACTATTATTTCGGTAAAGGATTATTAAGGTGTCCTTACTGTGGTGGAATAATGGTTGCAAAGAAGAATAACAATACATATCATTGTCAAGAATGTACTAAAGGATTTTGGATACAGATAAATTTAGTTGACAGCATACTTTGGCATAGTTCTATTATGCTTTATGCAACTAAATTAGCACACAAGGATGATGAAGATAGAAAACAATATTACTGCCAACTAACAATATGCGACAGTAAAATTAAAACTTCTGAATCGCGAATTAAAGCAATGCAGGAAAGAGCGGAGGTAATAGAACATAAGGCTTAAGTGGAGGGTACTCTATCAATAACGAAAGCTGATTCTTTTATTAATGAACTCAATAATAAAATAGACAAGGAAAGAAAAGAACTGAATAAGTGGATGAATGATAGAGCTACTATTCAAAATCTGTTGATTGAAGTGAGTAGAGATGACAAGGTTGTGAACTTAGATAAAGTAGCAGAAATAAAAGACGACAAAACAAGATATGATATTATCCACGAAGTTTTTGATTGTGCTTTTATAGACAAAATTGAACAGTATAAATATACTATTTCAATATATCCAAAACTTTGGAATCATCCACTTCAATACACTTTGAATACGAAAAAGAATACTGTCTTTACAGATGTCACAGAAGATATTCATCAACACTTAATAGGTAAATTTCACGCTATTGAAGATGGTGTAGAAGTTTTGCCAGTATCAGAAGAAATTAAATGCTACACTTCTAGTCGATTTTTTCAGTTTGTGGTACTAGTATTAGGTCACTCCCTAAAAACTTAGTACCTTTGTATCAATATATTACAAATAGTATATAAGATAGCACAGGCACAAAAGATACACTATTTTATCACCATTTTTTATTATAAAACAGTACTATGCAAACATTCACCTATGAAGAAATCAGAGAAAAAGCACTAAAACAAGGAATTACAGATAACAGGCTTAGAGTTGGCTTATGGGCTAGCTCAAATGGCTATATTAAAAGCAAAAGAAAGATACAAGGAAAGGTTATACATTTATTTTGCACCACAACATTAATTAGATTCAGATACATCATTAATAAAATAAACCAAATGACCTATGATTATTCATATTCCTACGGGAAAGCCCATTTTTCGATTCAATAATCGAAAACCAAAGGAAAGATTTACTTTGGTAGTGCTTATTACTACAAGATAGAAAAAAGAAAACAAGAAAGATTTACTATTTATAAACAATATTCAATCCGCTACTAATGAATATTCTACCCAAATTCTGCAAAAGCAATGCAACCTCAACTATTCCATTCTAAATAGATTCAAACCTGCCAATATTTATAGATTTTTTGTTTGTATACTCTTTCAAGAGATGATTGGTATAATGTGAGAATCACTTTAGATGAATTAAAAAAAGAACAAGTGGAGGGCTAAATCAGTAAATTGTTTTAAATAAGATATTTCAAAAAAACTTTGAATAATAATGGATATAAAAAAGCCTTATTTTGTGGATAACGGTTTTCTTATCCAACTAGACGGAA
>VOFB01001994.1_pt1 | contig 52963 bp, 93 predicted proteins | sample 5384141 | NCBI WGS metagenome assembly VOFB01 (sample SAMN12384721, study PRJNA508395) | human gut metagenome | isolation source: healthy gut A | host: Homo sapiens | reverse complement strand
CGTTCAGTTACACTTTAACTCTTGTATATCTTCTCAGCATCCGGAACACACTTATAAAGTGTCTCCAAAAGATAATCAATCTCTTCCTTTGTTGTAAACTCCGACATACTGATTCGGATGGTTGCATCCAGGTATTCCCTCGCTGCCCCCAATTCCTTTTAATACTCCGCTGACTGCCGGATGGTTTGAAGCACATGCTGATCCGGACGATACATAGATTCCCTTGTCCTCCAGTGTATGCAGCAGAACCTCGCTCCGTACCCCGGCTACACCCAGGCTGATGATATGCGGAGCACTTCCCACTCATCCGCCACTCCATGGATCACAGTATTTTCCATCTTACCGATCTCACTGATAAAGTATTCTTTTCAGTTCTCTCATCAGGGGCAGTCTTGATATCAAAATCTTTGTATGCAAGCTCAGCCGCAAGACCAAACCCTGCAATTCAGGTACATTCTCTGTGCCGGAACGGATATCCCTCTGCTGGCCACCACCGAGGAATCGGCCTGATCTTCACTTTCTCACCAATATATAAAATCCGTTCCTTCGGTCCATGGATCTTATGTCCGCACTGAGCAGGTCAATTTTCTGACGTTTCGGATAGATCCGGTATTTTCCAAACCCTGTACCGCATCTGAGTGGAATAAGATCGACGGATTATAATCTTTCACGATCGACGCTGCCTCTTCCACCGGCTGAACTGTTCCCACTTCATTATTCACATACATGATCGATACCAGGATCGTCTCCGGGCATAACGCTTCTTTTAATGCATCCAGCGACCCGTCCGCAGCAGTCTACCGGCAGATATGGGTCACACGAAAAGCCTTCCTCTTCTTCCAGATACCGCATCGTATTTAAAATGGCGGGATGCTCGATGGACGTAGTGATCAGATGATTCCCTGCCCGTCTATTTGCTCTTGCACATCCGATCAGTGCAAGATTATCGCTCTCCGTTCCACCTGAAGTAAAAAAGATCTCTTTTACATTTACTTTCATAAGCTTTGCCAAAGATTCTTTTGCTCCTTTGACATAATGCTCTGCACCCACACCCCACCTCAGGATATGCCATTGTCGTGGCAGAATTATCTAAATAAGCTTCCATTTTCCCTTTCCTTTTCTTCTCTTTCTATATAAAATATGTTCTTTTTCTCTGAGAATGCTACTGAACCTCTGCACACTCCAGATGATACATCAAAATTGAAAGTGTCGTAATTCCTGCAGTTTCTGTTCTCAGTATCCTTCTTCCAAGTGTGACCGGAACGGCTCCTGCATTTCGTGCCTGCCCGATCTCCTGCTCTTCAAAGCCGCCCTCCGGGCCAATGAAGATTCCGACAGACTGTCCCGGTCTGATCGCTTCGATTATGCTCATCGTTGCCTTCATGCCTTCTTCCAGTTCATATGGAACAAGGATCACATCCAGCTCTTTTGCGAACTCAGTGCCTCGGCATAGGTCTTCACGATCTCCACTTCAGGAATCAGACCTCTGCCTGACTGCTCCGCAGCTCCCTTTGCGATCGCCTGCCAGCGAATCTGCTTTTTCCCGGCCTTTTCTCATCCAGCCGGACAACTGAACGCTTTGCCGCAAATGGAACAATGCCGTACACTCCCAGTTCTACCGCCTTTTGAACGATCAGTTCCATCTTATCCCCTTTGGGAAGTCCCTGGAACAGCCAGATCTTTGACGGAAGTTCTGTATCTTTCTCCGTCTTCTCCCGGATCTTCAGCACAGCCTGATTACCTTCATACCCCTCTATCTGACACAGGTAAGCATTTCCAGTCCGTCACTGACCTGTACCTCTTCGCCTTCTTTCATACGGAGGACATTCTTCATATGATTGACATCGGATCCTTCCAACCGGATCTTATCTCCCTGAACCCAGGACCGATCCGCAAAAAAAATGCTGCATTCCATTCTCCTTTTACTAATTTCTTTTAATTCCTTTTTCTTGCAGTTACACACCCACTCGCCCTGATAGGTCACATCAATGAGTTCCAGTCCCGCCTTTGCCACTGCCTCTTTTACAGTTTCTTCTTTATCATCAATAATTCCACTTGTGATATAGATTCCGCCCGGTTTAAGCTGGTTTACGATCACTGGTGTGAGTTCTACAAGAACCGGTGCAAGGATATTGGCAGCCACGATATCATAACATTCATAACCGACCTTGTCCTGCACTGCTTTATCATCAATGATATTTCCGATCATGACTTCATACTTGTCTCTGGAGATCCCGTTATTCTCCATATTTTCATAGGTTGCATCGATCGCACATGGATCAAGATCTGTTCCCACGGAATGTTCTGCCCCGAATTTCAGTGCCAGCATTCCAAGAATTCCGCTTCCGCATCCCACGTCAAGAATCTTTGTCGTCTCTGTTGTATACTTTCTGATCTGACGGATACAAAGTTGTGTTGTCTCATGCATTCCTGTACCAAATGCTGTACCCGGATCAATATGGATGACCATTTTATCCTCATCGGACGGCTTTACATCCTCCCAGGACGGGATGATGAGGATATCATCCACATAGAACTGATGAAAATACTTCTTCCAGTTATTGACCCAGTCCACATCCTCCGTCTCGGATTCTTCAATCGTGCATTCACCGACGTTCACATAAGCAGACATCTCTTCTAATTCCTTTTTTACATTCGCCAGCACAGCTTCTGTGTCTGCCTCTTCTTCCAGATAAAAACTCAGATATGCCACTCCGTCATCCGGCTCGATCTCCGGAAGGATATCAACGAACATCTGCTCCTTATCTGATTCTGTCAGCGGGATCTTATCTTCAATCTCCACACCTTCGATCCCAAGATCTGCCAGCATACTGCTGACGATATCTTCTGCTTCTGTCGTTGTCTTCAACCGGAATTTATTCCATTTCATTTAATTTTCCTCCTGAAACCATAAATCTAAATCAACATGTCCTGTGATCCCGGTACTTCTCCCGTCTCACTGTACTGCCACATTTTAAATGCATACGGACACTGTGGCTCTTCGTGATAATCCGCATACCAGAAATCATATCCTTCAAGTTCTTCCAGCTTCAGCGTAAATGCCATCCATTTCATATTGGCATAGATCATTGCATCATACCCCTCTGCTTTGATACTGTCGCAAAATACCTTACAGTAATTTGTGAAATCTTCCCCGTGTATTGGAATCGGTTCTTGCCTCATCCCCTTTGATCTCTTCTGTATCAAATACAACCGGTGCTGTGATGTCATACTGCCTGATATGCTCCAGTACAAAATCTGCCTCTTCCACTGTCTCGGACAAAGTTGTTGCCTGTGAAAAGAAATAAACTCCTACTTCCAGGCCGGCTGACAATGCACCCTGCACATTCTGGTCAAACATATCATCCAGTACCAGAACACCACTCTCTCCGTAGGCACGATATCCCAGCCGTACGATCACAAAATCAATCCCTCTTTCCTTTACCTGCTGCCAGTCTATATCCTCGCCCTGAAATTCAGAAACGTCCACACCAGCTTTGAAGAAATATGCTTCTTCGTATCTGAATAAGTCTTATATCCGCTTTCCGGGTCCGTCACAAGATTCTTAAAATTATACGGGTTCTTTGCCACTTCGTCAAGCAGCTCTGCCTGATAAAATTTCCTTCCACATCCTCAAAAGTATAACAGGTCGTATCGGATGAGGACTTTTCACCTGCTCTTCATTCTCTGCGGCATCCGCAGCTTCTTTCCAGCCTTTTGTGCCTGCTTCTTTTTCCGCATCACCTGCTTTACAGGCCTCGAAAGAAAGCAGCAGAAAGAAGAGGAGCAGCACCCCCGCTCTGATCTTTTTATCATTCTCTACACTCCATCTTTATTTTCAGCCTTAATCTTTATTTTACCACTACAGACGGCTTTTGCAAATACCCCATACCTGCAACAACGGAACTTCTTTTGTCCTCGCCTCTGCACGTTATCCTGCTGCCATTGAACTGATCATAAGTAACTATGGACTTACCTGTTCCATCATAGCCTTCTCAGGAGGACTGATCCTGGACGAAAACCGTTCTGTTCTTTATGAAAAAGGCTTCACAGCAAAGGACGCGGCTTATACCCGATCTGACTGGATTGTAAAAGATCCCTCAGACCCAAGAGTCCTTTTTTATCACAGCAGACAATGATCAGGATGGAATTGCACTGGCACTGAAGCAACTGGATCTCTGAAAGTTCTCATATATGACACTTGACATTTCTCTTTCTTCGTTTTAATATACTATTCATATATGATTAGTATGTTTATAAAGGAGTTGACGTTATGAATATTTTATGTTTTGGAGATTCAAATACTTATGGATATCGCCCTGACGGATCAGGACGCTTTGATGCAGATACCCGTTGGACCGGTCTGCTTCAGAAAAAGCTTGGAACCAATGACCGTATTATTGAAGAAGGTCTCTGTGGAAGAACTACCGTCTTTTCCGATGAATTGCGGGAAGGCCGCCGTGGACTGGATACGATCGGTATTCTCCTGAAAGCCATGCCCCTGTGGATCTGCTCATCCTGATGCTCGGAACCAATGACTGCAAGACCCGTTACAATGCCTCTGCCGGCACGATTGCCAAGGGACTGGAACAGGTCATCACCAAAGCTCAGAAAAGTTCTTCCCACCCTTTTCGTCTTTTCGTGATCTCACCGATCCTCCTTGCTCCGGGTGTCGGCGATCCTGGATTTGACCCGGAATTTAATAAAGGTTCTGAGCTTGTCTCTCAGATCCTTGCCACTGAATATAAAAAATTGCTGTCCGGTATCACGCTGATTTTCTCGATGCTGCCTCTGTTGCCAATGCCAGTGAAACCGACCGTCAGCATCTGGATGCTCTGGGGCATCGGCTTCTGGCTGAAGCAATCTATAAAAAGATCACCACTTAATCAATGGTTTTGGGAGAACTTGATTGCAATTTAAACGACATAGCTTTGGAAATCAGCAACTTACTCAGCCTCGAAACGGATTTATTTGCAAATCAGGTATAACTGCAAAAATCCTTGCAAAAAAGATGTAACCCCATAATCGGGATTACACCATTTTTCTTACCTCATTTTGTATAGTATACATAAGCCCCATAAGGCTTCATTGTGATCTTTGATGCAAACTTTTCAGGAGCATCTTTATAATTGGAAATTACAAGCTTACTTCTCTCTGCTTTTACAGACTCATCCACCTCGTATTCCACTGTCTCATCCGTGAAATTGCAAAGAACAATCAGACTTTCTTTCTCTCCTTTTCTCAGGTAAGCATAAATCTTTTCATTCTCTGCATCCAGCAGTTCATAAACTCCATCCGTAATAATCGGAAGTTCATGACGCAGGGCAATCAGCTTCTGATAATAATGGAAAACAGAGTCACTGTCTGCCAGAGCATTTTCTGCATTGATCTTTTTTATAATTAGCATTGACACGAATCCATGGCTGTGCTTCAGAGAATCCGGCATTTTCGGAAGCATCCCACTGCATCGGAGTTCTGGCGTTGTCTCTGGACTTCAAATGAAGTAAATGGAGGGTATCTTCTTTTGAAAATCCTTTTCTTTCTGTAAAATCTTTAAAAGATATCCAGTGCTTCTACGTCTTTGTACTCCTCGAGCTTCGTAAAATCTGCATTGGTCATTCCAAGCTCTTCACCCTGATAAACATACGGGGTTCCCTGCATCATATGAAGACATGTTCCAAGCATTTTTGCCGAGATTTCTCTGTATTCTTCTGAATCGTTTCCAAAGCGTGTCACAGCTCTCGCCTGATCGTGATTGCACCAGTACAGACTGTTCCAGCCATTGCACTCATGCATCTTATCCTGCCACTGCGTCATGACTTTTTTTCAGTGCCACAAGAGGCACACGGTTTGTTGCATATTTTCCATTTTCATCATAATCAAGATGCATATGGTCAAAATGAAAGACCATGTTCAGTTCTTTTCTTGATTCATCTGTATAAAGAGCCGCCTCATCTGCATTGGTATGCGGTGTCTCTCCAACGGTCATTATATCGTATTTACTCAATACTTCGCGGTTCATCTCCTGGAGAAATTCATGTACTCTCGGTCCATTTGCACATCCGGCATAATAACTTCCGTAAGCTTTATTCTGAATCACCGGCCCGTCCGGAAAATTCTGATCTTTCGAAAGAAGCGAAATTACATCCATCCGGAATCCATCGATTCCTTTATCCAGCCAGAACCGCAGGATATCATATACTTCCTGCCGCACTTTCGGATTTTCCCAGTTCAGATCCGGCTGCTCTTTTGCAAAGCAGTGCAGATAATACTGGGCACGCTCCTCTGCATACTCCCAGGCAGATCCGCCGAAACTGGATCCCCAGTTATTGATTACTTCGTCTTTCCATATATAGTAGTCGCTGTAAGGATTGTCCTTACTTTTTCTTGATTCCTGAAACCATGGATGCTGGTCAGAGGTATGATTTACAACCAGGTCAAGAATGATCTTCAGACCTGCCTCATGTGCTTCTGCAAGCAGATTTTCAAAATCTTCCATGGTACCAAATGTCGGCTCGATCTCTCTGTAATTGGAAATATCATACCCGTTATCCACCTGCGGAGACGCGTAGATCGGATTCAACCAGAGAACATCCACACCCAGCTTTGCAAGATAAGGAATTTTTTGCGGATTCCATTCAGATCCCCGATCCCGTCTCCATTTGAATCACAAAAGCTTTTCGGATATACCTGATATACTACACTCTTTTTTCCACCATGCCGTTTTATTACTCATCCTCGTCATCTCCATCGTCTGCTATATCATTGACATATTTTATTTCATTCTTAGCTTCTTCCACCATCTCACGCATCCGTTCCACCGTGATATATTCTCCCTGCGGCTCCATGGCTACCTGAAATGCAAGTGGAAGGTTCATACCACTCACAATGTGCGTATGCGGTCTGTTGCGATAACGGAATAACTGCTGGTTCACACTTCCTGAAGTCAGGTCTGTCAGAACGATCACTTCATCTTCCTCTGCAAATCCTTTCATCAGTTCATCGACTGCCTCTTCCACCGGCTGGTTATCCAGATAGGCAGAGAGTGCAATCGTCTCCTGCACTCCGCCTGAAACAAAATTCAGAGTGTCCTTTAATCCATCTGCCATCTTATGATGAGATGCTGTAACTAAAATTCTTTTCATAGATATTATTTCCTTTCCGCTATACTGTGAGGATTCCAAAGAAAGAGCATACCAGTGCAATAATAATAATCAGAAGGATCAGTTTCGTTGCTGTCCACTTCTTATTTCCGAGCAGCTTGTAGACAAGTGCTGTCAGAAGTACCGGAAGCAGGGATGGCATGATCCTGTCAAGTACATCAGTCTGAAGTGCCAGTGAAACTTCCCCGACTTTAAAATTTAATGCTGTTGTCATTTTACAGAAGAAGCGATCAATGCACCGACAACACTCAGTCCCATGATAGAAGCGGCTTCTGTAAATGTCGTAAGGCTTTTTTCCAAGGTTTGTGATCAGCTTTGTTCCTGAAGTATATCCCACTTCAAACATTTTTCTCTTTACAAACCAGAAAATGATGTTTGCAATAAACCAGATGATCGCACCCAGCGGATTTCCCTGCTGTGCCATATATCCTGACATAGATCCCATGATCGTCGGCCAGAGAACCTATACCAGCGTATCACCAACTCCGGCAAACGGTCCCATCAGACTGGTCTTTAACGACTGTACTGTCTCTTTCGCCTCGATGCCGTCCTTCTCTTCGATCGCCAGTGTCGCACCCAGGATCATACTGGACATGACTGTTGTGGAATTGAAATAATTAAAATGGTTGTTCAGTGCCTCTTTGTATTCTTCATCTTTTTATAGATCTTACGAAGTACCGGTGCCATTGCCCATGCTACAGCCGGACCCATCTGGGATTCATAATTAAAAATATTGCATGCCATAAAGTTATATCTGTCGGCTGTCTTTTTCAGATCTTTTTTGTTACCTGATAACGCTGCGTTCCATCATTCAGGTTCAGCTCAACACCTGTGCTGCCTGCTTTATTTACTGTATTATTTTCCATCTTACTCATCAAAATCATCTCCCATCTCATCCACTGTTGTAACAGCTACTGCTTTCTCTGCCTCTGCGGCTTTTTTCATTTCTGTCGTAAAATACCAGAATGCTGCGGCAAATCCGACAATCGCAATTCCGAGTACCGGCATGGACAGATAAGCTGAAAGTATAAATCCGATCAGAATAAATGGAAGGAATTTCTTAACCGGCATATAACGCATCAACATTCCGATACCGACTACAGGAAGCATACCTGCCGCAATCGAAAGCCGTTTGTCACCCACTGTGGGATCACATCCAGGATAAAATTCACTACATTTGCACCAAAGCATACAACGATCACTGTTGGAATGATTGTCTGAAGGGAACAGAGCAGCGGTCCGACCCATGCGATCCGGTTCATGTTTTTCCATTTTCCTTCATTATTATCTGTCTGCATCTTATGAGCGACAAAGTTATTTAAATAATACGCACTACAACTTCTAACTGGATCGCAAGAAGTCCAACCGGAAGTCCAACACCTACAGCCGCATCAATTCCCGTTCCTGTGCGGACTGCGATAAATGTACCGATAATTGTTGCAAGTCCGTAGTTTGGGGGCAGATGCTCCTCCCAAAGCTGCAACGCCAAGCGACATCAACTGGAATGTTCCTCCGATCATAAGACCTGTATTTAAGTCTCCCATGATCAGACCTGAAATTGTACCAACGATTACGGAGAACCAGGACATAACAACCACCATTCCGTTCTGTCGATCGTCATGTACCCTGCCAAAAGAACGATTAATATATCCTGTATGATATGCATATCTGTCACCTCTCAATTTTTTACTTATCTGACACTGATCTTTTCTTTTTTGAATCAATATATTTTTCTGAATCAGTATGCCTCTTCTGCATCAGTCGGAACATACTGGATCACGATCGGAACACCCTTGTCTTCTGATGATTTCAAGATCTGCTTTTTCTTTCTCATTCAGTGCAATAAATTTTGTGACCGGTGTTCTTCCATTCTCATTGAAAATAATTCCAAGATCTACTTTCGGTATCTCTACGCCGCCTTCCATCAGACGGATTAAAGTTTCCGGTTCTTTTACAAGGACAAAAACTCTTTGACCGTCATATTTCCCTGCTTTAAAATTGGCGTTTGCTGTCTCTGTGCTGATGACAGACACTCCTGTTCCTGCCGGCTTTGGCATTCTCATACTTGCCTTTGATCTCTTCGTTATTGCAAAGCACATCATCTACCACCATAAATCTTTTTACCTGAAGATGTGGTGCCCACTGGTTTACGATCAACCCATGAATCAGTCTCTGATCAACTCTTGCTAATACTACCATTTTCTTTTCCTCCTTGATTTTTGCTTTTTTGGTATCGTTACCAATTTGTTGTTTTTAAAAACCAGCACTGGATTTCGTACTGGTTATTTACTAAATTACTGCTGCCCTCAGGCTGACTGCCGGATCACTAATTCAAGATCCAGTTCTTTGCGGATCGTATCTTCCGCTCCGTCCCTGAGCTGACGGATCATTTCTTTTGCCGCATACTCGCCTTCCTGAGCAATCGGTTGACGGATCGTCGTCAGAGGAATCTGTATGCAGGATGCCAGCGGCTGGTCATCCACTCCCAGAATTGCAATATCTTCCGGGATCCGATTCCATTTGCAAGTCCTTCGATCACCATTCCGGCTGCCACTTCATCACTTCCTGCAATGACTGCATCCGGTCTTTCCTGCAAAGAGATTTAAGATCTGTTTCATCACTCTTTCCATCTTCCATCGTATGTATTCTCGTAAACATCTGATCCGGGTCAGCACTTTTTCCCGCCTTGCTTAATGTCTCAATAAAACCTCTGTAGCGGTCACTGTCGATATTCAGTCCCTTTGGCTGTAAAACCAACGCTTTTGCTCCTGTACAGTAAGCGATTCTCTGATGTCCTTTACCTAAAAAGATACTCGGTTGCTTTTTGAAATCCCTCATATTGTCTTCCACAGATCATTGAGATCTCATGGTCTTCATTGTACTCATTACATGCAACCAGCCTGCCATACTGGGTAAACTTCCTGATCAGTTCCCACTGGTTCTCAATCGCACAGAGGATTGCACCGTCTGCGTGCTGCATACGAAGCAGATTCAATGCTTCTTCCTCTCCTGCCCGTTCTCCGTAAGTCTGGATGATCAACGTCCTGTATGCATATTTGCTGCATGTTCTTTCGATTGAATCAACCAGATGAGCAAAAAGTTATTCGTGATCGTCGGAACAACCACAGCCACATTTCCTGAACCGGAACCTCTCATCTGTCTTGCTGCCTGCAGGACTGTATCCCAGTGCATCCATCGCCTCCTGTACCCGCTGTCTTTTTGCTTCTGATACATGAGGCTTATTATTGATAACTCTTGATACGGTAGAGACTGATAATCCTGAAAGCTTTGCCACATCTGATATCGTTGCCAATTTATCATCTCCTTGTTGTTGCTACTGTATTTCTTTGTTGTGATTACACAATACACCCTGATTTTCGATTTGTCAAAGCTATTTTTGGTATCGTTTTCAATTTTGGAATTTTACACAAAGACGGGAATTGATTTTTGTAAGATTTCACGAAAAAACAGGAGGATTTTTTAAGAGAAAAACCAGTCACCTCTTCCTCCAGGTCACCGGCTTATAAACCAGAACTATATACTCACTCTGTTTTTATCACATCACAACTGCTCCAGCAATCCCTGAAGCCCTTCTTCCTCGTAAATCTGCTTATAATAAGTAATTTGCCATTTCTTTTTTCTGTATGATATAATGAGCGTTAACGATCAGGAGAAAGCATTGCTTTTTCAGTGCGAGTGGCGAATGACGATCATGATCGCTGCAAAGCAGCTCCAGGCATCATCGATGCCGATCATGATATAATGAGCGTTAGCGAGCGAATGAAAGAAAGGAGATTTCAAAATGCTGGTATGCGATTACATTGTTGAGCAGATTGACGGAGATTATGCACATTTAAGACGAACTGATCTGCCGGATGAAGAATTGAAACTTGTTGCCAGGGCATTGCTCCCTGCAGAAATCGTTGAAGGATGTACGCTGCATTATGAACTGATGCAGTATACCATCCTATAAACTCAGAACGCATAGAAATCCCGTTCAGATACGATTTCAAATACTTCAAAGAAAAAATCCCGTTCAGGAGTATTTCTTCTCATGCAGGAAATACTCCCGAACGGATATCCTAACCAGTCTCTCGGCTTTTCGCTTCTCACTTGTCTTTATTTTCATCGTTCTGACATTGAGTCCATTCACTTCAATATGATCATCCACAGGAATCACAAGGCACTGTCTTCCGTCGATCATTCTTGTCTCTACAAGATCCATTCTGTCCGGATTTACTTTGATCACAACATCCGGGGTCTCAATATTGAACTTCTTCGTCTCTGCGATATTGGATGCAAGAAGCGATGCCTTTTCCCCTGCATTTTCCTCAAAATTCTGATCAAAATTTTCCATCTTTTCATTGGAAACACCGCTCTGCTCAAATATTTTTTTCACATCCGTCTTATCCAGAGAAAGCGGATCAGGGTCTTCCTTATGCTCTTCAATCAGCTCATTCAGCGTCTCATGAATATTACGGACCGTTTCATAATCTCCATCCTCTCCCAGTGTATCCTCGATAATCATCTGAAATGTCTCTTTCTGAGTATCAGCAGACATCGGCATCTTCGCACCCAAGAAGCTGGTCGATCATCTCCGGCTGAAGATCTTCTGATTTCTTCGTGTAATAAAGCACACTGTGAAGATCAGTACTTCTGTCATTAAACGCCGGAAATAAAAATCCCTTATCCGGTCTGTCCACGATCCAGTCACGGATACGATCCTGAATACAATTCTCCTCTGCATTATAACTAAGTCCCGCCTTGGACAGACTCACCGGACAGATACTCATGAGGATATGCTGATATACTTCATCTGAAGCGTCAAACATTTCCATATCATCAGAAGACTTTCCCGGAATATCATACATTGCATGGATCAGAATAATATAATAATTCTCCGCATATTCATAAGTAGCGATCACCTTGTCGTAAAATTCTTCCAGCAGCATATCATCTTCCAGTCTGCTGTCACGGAGTTTCAGCAGGAATTCCTGTGTTCCGCCCGGCATCTCTGCATCCAGTGGAAACTCCATATTAATCATATTTTTACCGATCGAACCCGAAAGCGTCTTCTTAAAAATATCAAAATACTTAAATGCTTCTTCCTCCGGCAGGGAAAGAAAGGCTTCTTTCGATTCCATCTTTTATTTTTCTCATGATCCACATAGCAGCCACAAATTCTCGTGATCGCACAGTTCTTCGGCGAAAACTGCTTACGGATCTCCAGTACTTCTTTTTATTCATCGGTCGTTCTCCTTCATTTTCCACTCGGTCTTTTTTATTTTACACCTGATTCATCCTGAAAAAAAGATTTGATTTCCCCTGATATCTATGATATCATACCTACAGTTTTATATGAAAATGTGGATCTTGCCGCCGGGTAAGATCGTAAGGCATTCATTTTCGGACCGACAGGCTCTAATACCTCTTTGACCAGTTTTCAGGTGATATGCACAGGCTGAAGACAGGTAACAGACCGGTTATTAGAAGGGACGAAAAGTGAATGCCTTTTCATCATTAACCGCACCTAACCGCACTCAGAAGGGAGTTTTTTATGTCAGATACAAAAGTTATCCACAGTTCCGACACTTCCGGGCATATTTTTTCACTTTTTCTGAAATATGTCTCTGCGAATGTTCTCAGAATGATCGGCTTTCCTGCTACATTCTTGCTGATACCTTTTTTATTGCAAGAGGCATTGGCTCCGATGCACTTGCCGCCCTGAACCTGGTTCTGCCTGCATACAGTCTGCTCAACGGAACCGGTCTCATGATCGGAATGGGAGGCGGTTCACGTTATTCCCTCTCCTCCACGCACCCGGAAGGAGAAACGCACCGCACAGTCTTTACACAGTCCGTCCTGCTGGCAGTCATCGCAGCTATTTTTTCGCACTGACAGGACTTCTTGGGGCAGAGCCTTTATGCCTTCTCCTGGGAGCAGACAGCCGGACACTCCCTTTGCCGTCCCCTATATCCGTATCCTGCTGGCATTTGCCCCTTATTTCTGGCCAATAACCTTCTCGTATGCTTTGTCAGAAATGACGGTGAACCCGCTTTATCCATGGCAGGAATGATCATCGGAAGCCTCTCCAATATCCTGCTGGATTACCTTTTCATTTATCCTCTGAATCTTGGCATGGTAGGTGCCGCCCTTGCCACAGCTACCGCACCGCTCATCAGTATGGGGATTCTTTCCACTCATTTTCTGAGAGGAAACAGCCACTTCCGGCTGATGAAGACAAAACCTTCCCTCAGCACAGCTTCCTCGATCTGTTCTCTAGGTGTCTCCTCCTGATCACTGAAGTTTCTTCCGGGATCGTGATTCTCGTATTTAATTTCCTGATCCTGGATTTAAGCGGAAATACCGGTGTCGCTGCCTATGGGGTCCTTGCAAACATCGCTCTGGTTCTTATTGCCATCTCCACCGGCATTGCTCAGGGAATCCAGCCCATCGTCAGCAGCCATCCAGGAAAAAAAGGACAGCCGGTCCGCCATCAGATCAGATGCTATGCACTCCTGACCGCTCTGCTTCTGGCTCTGCTTTCTTACGCAGTTATCTTCCTGCTGGCTGACCCCATTGCTGATCTGTTCAATAAAGATCAGAACACCGCCCTTACTTCCATTGCGGCCGACGGAATGAGGATCTACTTTACCAGCCTCTTTTTTCTCCGGCATCAATATCGTTGCCGCAGTATTTTAAGTTCCACGGACCACCCAAAACAGGCATTTATCCTCTCTCTCTAAGAGGATTCCTGCTGATCATCCCGGCCGCTTTTCTTCTGGCTCATTTATTCGGACTCACCGGGATCTGGATGTCACCCCGGTAACAGAGGGGATCGTATGTATCTTTTCCCTTCTTTTTCTGAAGAAAGTCTGAATATAACGGCAGACTCCTGTTCTCTCCCTGCGTTATGAGGATGACTTTCCGAAAATCTTTTTTTCATATCAACTTTCATGATATAGTAATACATGACCAGCAGCAGCGATCCCGCAAGGATCCATGCTGCCGGACTGGCCATACAGACTCCGGTATAACTTCTCTGCTTTGCCGCAGCCACTGCAACAGCACCTCTTCCGACCAGTTCTGCCACTCCTGCCATCATTGGAAGAAGTCCATAGCCCAGTCCCTGGATTCCATTTCTGTAAATATTCACTACAGCAAGCGGAATAAAACAGATTCCAATACACCACAGATAAATCTCCACCGAATCCATGATCACACCAACATTTTTTCTGAAACAAATAAGTAAGTCATATATTTTCCTACAGTCATAACAAATGCTGCTGCAATAAAAGAATAAATAACCCCAGGATCGTACATGCTTTGAATCCCTGGCGAATCCTCGGGACATTGCCCGCTCCCATATTCTGTGCACAGTAAGTAGCCATCGTAGTACCCAGTGCCACATAAACCTGCGTTGCCACCTGTTCGATCTTATTTGCCGCAGTAAATGCCGCTACCAGTGTAGAACCGAGAATATTCAGCGAAGTCTGCACCATCATAGTTCCAATCGCTGTAATGGAATACTGCAATGCCATTGGCAGACCGATGCGGATCTGCGTCAGGTAGATCTGACCTCCTACGTGCCGGTCCTCCTTTTTCAGATGCAGTATCGGAAGCTTCAGCATGATATAGCCCAGGCAGAGAAGTCCCGATATTCCCTGTGCGACAACGGTTGCAATGGCGGCTCCTGCAGTTCCCAGTCCGAAGACGATGATCAGGAGCAGATCCAGGAAAATATTAAGCACCGCACTGATAATCAGAAAATAAAGCGGCAACTTACTGTTACCCAGCGCACGCAGGATACTGGACAGAAGATTATACAGCATCTGTGCAAGGATTCCTCCGCTGACAATCATAATATAAGCATATGCATCCCGGAAAATATCCTCCGGTGTATTCATAAGAATCAGCAGTGGTTTCATAAATGCCATAAATACAATCGTCAGAAAAAGTCCGATTCCCAAAGAAAGGATGCCTGCCCCCGCAACAGTCTTCCTCATTCCATCCATATCGCCCGCTCCGAATTTCTGTGCTGTCAGAACCGTAAATCCGGCTGTCATTCCCGCGACAAAGCCCCAGATCAGAAACATGATCGTTCCGGTGCTTCCGACTGCTGCCAGTGCTTTCGTACCGACAAACTTTCCTACGATCACAGCATCTGCCATATTATAAAACTGCTGAAACACATTTCCGATAAAAAATCGGCAATGTAAAATTTATAATTACTTTCATCGGCTTTCCCACCGTCATATCATGCTGTACTGCTTTCATAATACTGCCGCACTCCTTTCTCTTTCATTCACGCTGCAATACGCAACTGACCATTTTTTCAGATATAGGATAGCACTATTTTTTCGTCTTCAATATGGTTTTAAATTTAGGGTGGCAAAAATTTGAGGCCGGGTTTATAATAATTTATAGTAATTTTACTCAGAAAAATGGAGGTAGAGATCATGTTAAAATATGTAGAAACCAAAGAGGCTCCGGCTGCGATCGGACCATATTCCCAGGGAGTTGTTGTGAATGGATTTGCTTTCTTTTCAGGACAGGTTCCTCTTTCGCCACAGACAGGTGAAGTGGTCGGAACTACCATTGAGGAACAGGCTGAACAGGTCATGAAGAATATCAAAGGACTGCTTGACAGTCAGAATGCAGCATTTACAGATGTTGTAAAGACAACTTGTTTCCTTGCTGATATTGCTGATTTTGCAGCATTCAATGCCGTATATGCAAAATATTTCACCGGAAATCCGGCCCGCTCCTGCGTTGCTGTAAAGGATCTTCCCAAAGGGAGTCCTCTGCGAAGTAGAAGTGATCGCCGCTGTATAAGAATTTTACTGTGAAGCTTTTTGCAACAGTTTCTTTCTTCAGTGCCAATAAGGACTATACTGAAAAGATGCTTTTCTTTGATCTGACCTTTACTCCCGACCGGGTGTATCTGCCATTTCCGGAAAAGCATCTTTTCTTTTTTACATTTTCTCTTTATCGTATCTTTTCTTTTTATAAAGTCTCCAGTTCTTTCATCCATACAGCAACGCAGGCATCACTCGGCATTCTCCAGTCTCCTCTAGGAGATAAAGCGACTCTACCTACCTTCGGACCATCCGGCAGACAGGAACGCTTGAACTGCTGCGCAAAAAACCTCCAATAGAACTTTTTCAGCCATTTCAGGATCGTTTCCCTGTCGTATTCCCCTCAAAAGTACTGCAGGCAAGACGATAGATCTTTGCAGGCTCATATCCAAAGCGAAGCATAAAATATAAGAAGAAATCATGTAGTTCATACGGGCCGACCAGATCTTCTGTTTTCTGCGCAATCTTGCCGTCTTTTGGCGGAAGCAGCTCCGGGCTGACCGGGTATCCAGCACATCGTACAGTACTTCCCGAGCTGCTCATCTTCCGTATCATCCGCAGCATATTTGACCAGATGGCGTACCAATGTCTTAGGCACAGAGGCATTCACTCCATACATGGACATATGATCTCCATTATATGTTGCCCATCCTAGCGCAAGTTCTGATAGATCACCTGTTCCAATAACCATTCCCCAAGTCTTGTTTGCGATATCCATCAATACCTGAGTTCTCTCTCTTGCCTGAGAATTTTCATAAGTTACACTGTGATCTTCCGGATCATGTCCGATGTCACGGAAATGAACATTTACGGCATCTGCAATCGGAACCTCGATCAAAGTTGCTCCGACCTTTTCTTCGACATCTCACAGGCATTCTGATAGGTACGGTCTGTCGTTCCAAAACACGGCATCGTCACCGCAAGAATATCTTTTTTATCCTTTCCAAGCATATCAAATGCTTTCGCAGTAACCAGGAGGGCAAGCGTAGAATCCAGCCCACCGGAAATGCCGACAACAGCGGTTCTCGCATTCGTATGAGCCAGACGCTTCTTCAGTCCCATTGCCTGGATCGTCAGGATCTCCTCACAGCGTGCAGCTCGCGTCTGTTCATCAGAAGGAACGAACGGCTTCTTCGGAAATGTTCTTGTCAAGAAGTTTTGTCTCTTTTTTGTATCGGAACACCCGGATCAGGCTCTTCATCCAATGGCTGGAATGTTGTATTCTTTCTTCTTTCTCCTGTAATTCTCTCAAAGGTCAAACTCTGAGTAAATAATTTCATTTACTATATCTACTGCTTTCTTTCAGGATTGTCCCATTCTCTGCAATAATATTGTGTCCTCCAAATACCAGATCTGTAGTAGACTCCCCTTCTCCGGCATTGGCATAAATGTATCCACAGATCAGTCGTGCCGACTGTCCGGAGATCAGTGCTGCGATACGTATCTTTCCGATGGTCTCATCACTTGCGGAACAGTTTACGATCACAGTTGCTCCTTCCAGTGCCGCACCGATACTCGGCGGAACCGGTGACCACACATCCTCGCAGATCTCCGCTGCCAACGATCAGATCTTCCATTTCTGCTGCCTGGAAAAGAATCTGTGGTCCGAATGGAATCTTCTTTCCGTTAAAAAATGTATATCTCGCCTTCTCCGGTCCCGGAGTAAACTGACGCATCTCATAAAATTCCCCATAATTCGGAAGAAATGTCTTTGTCGTAAGTCCCAGGATCTTTCCATGATTCAGGGCTGCCGCCACATTGTAAAAACTTTCCATCCACCTCAAGCGGAACTCCCACAAATACACCAGCAGATCCCTGTCTTTGTAAACTCTGCAATCTCCAACAGATGCTTTTTTCGCTGCCTTCAGTAAAACCCTGGTCAAACAGGTCACTGCAGGTATATCCTGTCACACACAAAGTTCCGGGAATACAAGTATTTTTTGCGCGCCTTTTTCTGTGCTTCTTCAATCCCTTGCAAATATTCTCTTTATTAAACTTCTACATCTGCGACCCGGATATCCGGTGTTGCCGCAGCTGCCTTTTCACAAATCCATGTCTCATATCTTCACCCCTGATCTTCTATATCCGGATTTTTATCATTTTCATTCTCAGTCCGTTCCTGCAGAACTTTAAAAATTTATCTGCTTTTTTAATAATTCTTTTAATTCATCCACAGAATAATGATATGCGGTATTACAGAAATGACATTTTACTTCGATATCCTTCCCTTCATCGATCATATCCTGAATTTCCTTCTTTCCAATACTGATGATTGCTTTTCAATTCTCTTTTTAGAACAGTTACAGTAGAACTGTGCCGGCATTGTATCCGTGATCTCAAGATCTAGTCCTTCCAGCACCTGCTCAGCATTTGTTCCGGCGTATGTCCATCATCAAGCATAGCCGTGACAGAACGGATCTTTTTAATATTTTCTTCCAGTTTATTTAATACTTCATCTTCAATAAAAGGCATAACCTGAACAATAAATCCTCCGGCAACTCTGACCGTATTATCTCCGTTCATCAGTACACCCAGTCCTACGGAAGAAGGTACCTGTTCAGAATTGGCAAAATAATAAGTCAGATCTTCTGCGATCTCACCGGTCTGAAGGATTGTCTGACCGGAATATGGTTCTTTCAGTCCCATATCTTTGATGATCGTCATAACTCCCTGGCCCAATGCTCCGCCCACATCCAGCTTTCCTTTCTTGGGAGGCAGCATCACATCCGGATTAAATACATATCCTTTTACATTTCCCTTGACTGTCTGCCGTCACTGTCAGCCCCTCAATATCTCCGGAACATTTGATCTGGATCGTCAGCATATCTGTCTCATTCTTCATCATGCTTCCCATCATGACTCCACCGGTCAGAAGCCGTCCCAGAGCTGCTGTTGCAACCGGACTTGTCTGATGATGGACTCTCGCCTCTTCTACCAGGTTCTTGTTGTTACTGCGGCAAAAGCACGGATCTGCGTATTTCCTGCGGTTGCTCTTACAATATAATCTTTCATTCTTCTTTTCCTTTCTCATCATAAAATTTCTTCTTATTTCTGTTTTTCCATATTCTCTTGCTATGATATAGATCCGTTCACTTTTTTTCTGTCGGTGCTTCATGGGTAAATGCATCATAAGCAGTCTCAAAGATCAGGCCCCTTTTTTTGAATCAGCTCTTTCATCTCGTCTAATGTATAGCCCCTCTGATAATGCGTCTCCTGATACTTCCGGTACAAATTTTCTCTTTTCCCTCTTCCCTGATAAACAGCGTCAGATCATATTCATTGATCTTTTCCTCATCATAGTAATAATTATCCCAGATAAAACTACATTCACCACGGTCTTCCGCTATAACGGTATCTCCCATTACTTCCTTTATATTTATAGACGGTATTAAAGTCAAAAATAAAAGACGCCTTCAGGATCTAAGTAATTGTTCACCAGCCGGAATACCTCTTTCAGCTCTTCAGGCTCTGTAATATAATTTACCGAATCACAGACACTCACTGCCGCACGCACTGTACCGTATAATTCAAATTCCCGCATATCCTGCAACAGATACAGAATATCCTGCCCTGACTGTACTCTTTTTTTCCATGGCAAGCTCCAGCATATCCTCTGAATTGTCCACTCCGATCATATCATATCCGAATGCTGCCAGCCGCTCTGTCATCGCACCTGTCCCACATCCCAGATCCAATACGATCCCTTCTTCAATTCCATGCTCCAGAAGCAGACCATGGAGATAGCTGCTCCACTCTTCATAAGGTACATTGTCCATGAAAATATCATAGACTGCTGCAAACCCCGTATATGCTTCCATCCGATGTAACCTCCATTTCTCTGTAAAAATGACATATTTCTTTTATTTTTTTTGATCACATATTTCGTGTAATATCTATTCTCAAAATCAAGTCTTTACGAAGTTGCTGCCAGGTCTTTCTGACCCATTTTCTACGATTTCATCCATATTTGGACATTATTTCCTTGACATTTTAATCTTTTTCGCTTTCTTTTTTATCACTTTATCATGATATAATAGTGAAGCTATGCTAATCATTAGCAAGAAATATACAAAAAAAGAAAGGAAAAGAAAATGGACAACAACAAGAAAGACTTCAAGCCGTATATTCCAGCCGACAAAGTCGTTCCTGAATTTACGGTAACAGCACTCTTGATTGGTATCCTTCTGGCAATCGTATTCGGTGCAGCGAACGCATACCTCGGACTTCGTGTCGGTATGACTGTTTCCGCATCCATTCCGGCAGCAGTTATTTCTATGGGTATAATACGTGTGATTCTCCGTAAGGATTCCATTCTTGAGAACAACATGGTACAGACGATCGGTTCTGCCGGTGAGTCTGTCGCAGCAGGAGCAATTTTTACACTTCCTGCATTATTCCTTTGGGCTGAAGAAGGAAAGATTGCTTTTCCAAGTATTCTTACGATCTTCCTGATCGCATTATTCGGAGGTGTCCTGGGCGTTTGCTTTATGGTTCCTCTCCGTCAGGCTCTTATCGTTGAAGAGCACGGAACACTTCCTTTCCCAGAGGGAACTGCTTGTGCAGAAGTTCTTCTGGCAGGCGAAGAGGGAGGTTCTAAAGCCGGCACTGTATTTGCAGGACTGGGGATTGCAGCAGTGTACAAATTCCTTGCAGACGGAACGCAGCTCTTTAAAAGTGAGATTGGTCATGCATTTGAAAACTACAAAGGATCTCAGGTTGGTATCCAGGTTCTTCCTGCCCTCGCAGGTGTAGGTTATATCTGTGGACCGAAGATCTCCAGCTACATGTTCGCCGGTGGTACACTCAGCTGGTTCGTACTTATGCCAATGATCGCACTGTTCGGTGGAGATGCTACAATCTTCCCGGCAAGTAAAACAGTAACAGAACTTGCTTACTATGGAAGGCGGCGGCCCAAGTGCTTTGTGGAGTAACTACATCAAATACATCGGAGCAGGAGCTGTTGCAACTGGTGGTATCATCAGTCTGATCAAGAGCCTTCCTCTGATCGTAAGAACATTTAAGCAGGCTATTGACAGTATGAAGAATAAAAAATGCAGCACATAAGGGACTCCGTACAGAGCAGGATCTTCCGATCCCGGTTCTGATTGCAGTCGCACTTGTGATCGCAGTACTGATCTGGCTGATTCCGACATTCCCTGTGAATCTGATCGGTGCATTAATCATCGTTGTATTCGGATTCTTCTTTGCAACTGTATCTTCTCGTATGGTTGGACTGATCGGATCTTCTAACAACCCGGTATCCGGAATGACGATCGCAACACTGCTTTTTGCAACTGTTATCCTCAAGGCTACCGGTACAACTGGTATTACAGGTATGGTAGGAGCCATTTCTATCGGTGGTATCATCTGTATCGTTGCAGCGATCGCAGGAGATACTTCTCAGGACTTAAAGACCGGATTCATCGTAGGTGCTACACCGAAGAAACAGCAGGTTGGTGAGATCATCGGTGTTGTTGCTTCTTCAGCAGCAATCGGATTCGTTCTTTACCTTCTGAATGAGGCTTGGGGATACGGAACAGAAAAAGATTCCGGCAGCTCAGGCTACAATGATGAAGATGCTCGTTGAAGGTATCATGAATGAGGAACTTCCATGGGCTATGATCCTGATCGGTGTATTTATTGCAATCGTTGTTGAGATCCTCAAGATGCCGGTTATGCCATTCGCAGTTGGTATGTATCTGCCGTTCTCCTTAAGTGCAGGTATCATGGCTGGTGGTGTTGTACGCATCCTGGTTGAAAAAAGAAAAGGAACAGAGAAGGAAAAGAAAGCCCGCACAGACCGTGGACTGCTCTTTACTTCCGGTATGATCGCAGGAGAAGGTATCGTTGGTATCCTCCTTGCAGTATTTGCAGTTTTTAAGATCGACAGCAAGATCGTTCTGCCGTTCCAGTTACCGCAGATCGGCAGTCTGATCCTTTTCATCGCATTACTTGCATTACTTTACAGAGTATGCATGAAAGCAGATAAGGAATAAGGATTTCATGAAAAAGAAAGACAGTAAAAACTATCTGGATTTTGTTCCGGAAAAGAATCCGAAATTGAATATGAAGCAGATGAGGACGGTATTATTACCGTCCTTATCGAATGGAAAGGATTTTATCATAAAAATCGCACAAAAGCTGTTCCGACGCCCGAGAGTCAGTGATATCCGGCTTGATGAGCTTGGAAGCTTTGTATGGAATGCGGTCGACGGGAAAAAGGATGTCCATCAGATTTCCAAAGAACTCGAACAGCAGTTTCCGAAAATGGAAAAGCCTGTTCCCCGTCTGATCAAATACCTCGAAATACTACACGATAATCATCTCATCTACTGGAAAGGAGAAAAACATAAATAATGGAAACGATCCTGAAATACCTTCCTTATGTTCTTCTTTTTTTGCAGTGGCAACGATGATCGTCTATGGCTGGGGACTCTGGCGTACTTCACGACAGAATCAGGACCTCGCCAATATGCTCAGTGCCAAAGGAATCTCCGCAGTGAAAAAAAGCTCTGAAAAAGAAAGGTCCTTAACCAGAAAAGAGTTAGAACCTTTTGTAAAAAATCTTACTGCAAAGCAGCCTTTTATGCAGGATTCCATCGGAGTCACTGATCCAAAAAGTTCCTGGACTCCATTTTGCCTTATATGATCAAGCAGAAAATGATCCTCGAGGAACGTCAGAATGGAAAGATTTTTTATAAGATTCGTAAGGATTAAAGCAGTCTGTGAATGATCCTGGATTATCCTGATCATACTCTGCTCTTTTCCGAAAAAAGGAGGAAACTCTGACGCGGTGTCGGTTCAGACCGATACCGTTCAGGTTTCCTCCTTTTTTCTTTTTCAGACTTTATATAACTCAGCTCTCTGGCTGTTCTTTACCGGATTGCGGAACAGATTTTCCTACTTTGCCAGCCGTGAAAGAATATCTTTTAAGAACTCATAAAATCTTTCAAAAGAATCCAACGTCAGATATTCATCCGAGTATGACAGTTGGCGATCGTCGGTCCGATCGCGATCGCATCCAGTCCTTTGATCGCATCAGAGAACAATCCGCACTCCAGTCCCGCATGGATTGCTTCAATCTTCAGATCCTCCCCAAATAATTCTTTATAGCTTTCCTTACAGATCTCACGAACCGGAGAGTCTTCTTTAAAGCTCCATCCCGGATACTCTGAACTATGGCTTACTGTAAAGCCAAAAGTTTCTGCCAGTGTATTCAGACGTTCTTTTGTATCTTCCTGAAGTGATGCAACAGAAGAACGTGGAGAAAAGATCATAACGATCCGGTCTTCCTCTGTTCTGACCACACCCAGATTCAATGATACAACTACAAATCCATCCATTTTGATATTCCGCTTCTGAATCCCGTTCGGGGCAAGACGCATCGCACAAATAAATTCTTTTTGCTGCATCCTGTGGGATTGCTTCAGCAGTACGGTTTGTCTCACAGGAAATCTCACAGGAGAAATCCGGCTCAGCCGGTGTCAGTTCCTCTGCATAAGTTTCTGCCAGCTCACATGCCAGTTCTTCTGCCTTCGCAGCTTCTTCATCGGATTCATAGATCAGAGATGCCTCACTCTCTCGGAATCGCATTATCTTTCGTTCCTCCGTTAAAGCTTACAAGCTGTCCTTTTGTCTCTTTTAATAATCTCTGTATCATTCTTGCCATCAGAAGATCTGCATTCTGCCGCTCTTTATCAATATCCTGACCGGAATGTCCTCCTAAGAGTCCTTCGACTTTCAGCGTGAGAAGGCTGCCCTGCACGGTAGTTCTCTGAATCTCTTTTGTAAACTGAACTCGGAGACCGCCTGCACAGCTTACCGTTGCAACTCCCTCATCCTCTGAATCCATATTGATCATGGTTCTTGCTTTCAGCACCGACTTGTCCAATGCTTTCGCACCGTTGAGTCCTACTTCTTCCTCTGTCGTGAATACACATTCTACCGGAGGATGTTCGATCTCATCATCATCCAGCACCATCAACATCAGGGCTACGGCAACTCCGTTGTCCCCGCCAAGCGTCGTTCCATTTGCCGTCAGTCTGCCATCCCGGATGATCAGATCCAGTCCATCTTTTTCAAAATCATGCTCTACCCCTGCACGCTTCTCGCAGACCATATCCATATGACCCTGAAGCATAACCGGTGCATGATCCTCTGCCCCTCTGCTTCCCGCTTTTTTAATGACTACATTATAAGCATCGTCCTGGATCACCTCCAGACCTCTGTCCTTTGCAAATTTCACAAGATAATCACTGATTCCTTTTTCATTTCCCGAACCTCTTGGGATCGCACTGATCTCTTCAAAGAAATGAAATAACTTTTCCGGCTCATAACCTGTAATTTTATAATCCATTACTTTTCCTCTTTTCTTCTAAATATTTCTGAGGTTTTCCCCATTTTGTCCACGCATTGATTATAACAGATTTGATTTTAGAATGCACTCTATAATTTAATCTTTCCTGTTTCTTAACAGTATATGTAGGGAACCCCACTATTTACTCAATTTTATTATGAAGTTTTTCTATTTGACTTGACACGCCCCGGTCTGTGGACTACAATAATTAAGGAATTTAAATAACTACATCATTTCGGTAGGTGAGGTTACCACAGGGATTGGATGATTCGGCTTATGTCGTTAAATCCGAAGATTGCTACCGCGGAATTGTGGAGACACGATGAGCTGGTTAGCAGGCTGCGTCGTGAAGGCGCAGCCTAATGCAATTGATATGCCCTGTGATGCTAAAGCTTGAACGGTGCTATTATTTAGTTGGTTCAGTACTCCGTCATTGTTCAGGCATTGACGGAGTTTTTATATTTTAAAGATATTTCACGAAATGATTTTTCTAAGATAAAAGGGAGGTGAGGTTATGTACTCTGGTGCCAGTAGTTACCACATATGCAGCTTAATGGTAAATAATGACAGAATGAGAGGGATCTATCATGAACAAAGAGATTTTTATCTTCTCCAGCAGCGTCAGTTCAAAGCTGTCAGAAGTATTCTCGATGTAATGAACGAAGTGGACATAGCCTCTTTACTGTCAGAACTTTACGATAAAGAACTGGCTCTTGCTTTTCGGCTCATTCCGAAAAGATAAGGCAGCTGAAGTATTTGCCAATATGGAAACTTCCATGCAGACCTACCTTGTAGACATGTTCACCGAAAAAGAGCTAAAAGAGCTCTTAGACGACCTCTATATGGACGATACGGTCGATATGCTTGAAGAACTTCCGGCTAACCTGGTCAACCGTATCCTCAACACCGTCAGTGCGACAGACCGTAAGATGATCAACCAGCTTCTGAACTATCCGGATGACAGTGCCGGAAGCATTATGACAACCGAATATGTTGATCTGCGTGATACAATGACCGTGGGACAGGCCATGGCTCATATCAAGCGTACCGGAATCCATAAAGAAACGATCTATACCTGCTACGTCACAGATAAAAGGAAGCTGATCGGCATCATCAGCGCAAAAGATCTCATGACGACCGAGGATGATGTTCCGATCAAAGACCTGATGGAGACGGAGATTATTTCTGTAACGACCCATAATGACCAGGAATATGTAGCCCAGCTTTTCACCAAATACGATCTGCTGGCACTTCCTGTCCTGGATGCCGATGGACTGATGGTCGGAATCGTTACTTTCGATGATGCAATGGATGTCATGGTCGATGAGGCAACCGAGGATATCACAAAAATGGCTGCTATCAATCCAAGTGAAAAAACTTATTTTGATACTTCTGTCTTCCAGCATGCCATGAACCGTATCCCATGGCTTCTCATCCTTATGCTTACTTCCATTATCACAGGTACGATCATCACAAAATATGAAGACGCATTTGCTGCGATCCCGCTTCTTGTATCCTTTATCCCTATGTTGATGGATACAGGCGGAAACTGTGGTTCCCAGAGTGCAACCCTGATCATCCGTGGAATTGCACTGGATGAGATCCATTTTAAAAGATCTCTTCAAGGTTGTATTCAAGGAGTTCCGTATCTCCCTGATCGTAGGAGCTGCACTTTCTATTGTGAATGGACTCCGGATCCTGATCCAGTATCGGAATCCGTCCCTTGCACTGGCGATTGCATTCTCTCTGATCGGAACAGTCATTATGGCTAAGATGGTCGGATGTATGCTTCCACTGCTCGCAAAGAAGGTTCATCTTGACCCGGCGATCATGGCTTCTCCGCTGATCACGACACTGGTAGATACGTTCTCGATTCTTATCTACTTTAATATTGCAACGTTGTTGTTTAAGTTGTAAAAATAAAAGAGCCGGAAGGCTATTGACCAGGATAAGCAATCTGCAAACTGCAGGATTTGATATCTTAGTCGATAACCTTCCGGCTCTTCTTCTTATTTTTAAATTTGCATTGTTGGGTGGATACGCTGTGGAGCTAAAAACTTCTTATCGAGATGGTCAGCGGAAAGCAGGATGTTCCTAAGCAGGTGCATTAGCAGGAGCGTTCCGAAGACACTTTGCAGCGTTTGTTAGAGAAAGTAAATCGAGTGCCATTGCACGAAGATTTCCACTTTCGAGTTACAAACGGTCAACGGGCTGAGGTAAAGCGAGCCTGCACTGCGAAGGAATATCCCTGCTTTCCGCGTCCGCTTCGCCACAAAGAAGCTTTCTGATTTACAAGCGTATCACCCCCGACAACTACAAATTTATATTCCCCGCATCGTCAACTGAATCCTTTTTTTTCTTCATATCCACACTCATTACCTTTACCTCCACAATATCACCCACGCTGACAGCCTCCAGTGGATGTTTTATAAACTTATCCGTAATCTGTGAGATGTGCACCAGTCCGTCCTGATGTACACCGATGTCCACAAAGGCGCCGAAATCAATAACATTACGCACAGTACCCTTCAGCACCATACCTTCCTTCAGATCTTTCATCTCAAGGACGTCTGAACGAAGGATTGGCTTTCGGCATCTCATCACGCGGATCTCTGGCCGGTTTCTCCAGTTCTTTTTACAATATCTCGCAACGTGATCTCTCCGATCTCCAGCTCCTCTGCCAGCTTTTTATAATCTCTGAGCGTCAATGATAACCCTGTTAATTTATGGTTTGTGATATCCTCTGCTTTGTATCCCTGCTTCTTCAGGAGCTTTTCTGCCGCTTCATAAGATTCAGGATGAACTGCTGTCGCATCCAGCGGATTTTTCCACCCTGGATCCTCATGAATCCCGCACACTGCTCATAGGCTTTTGGCCCCAGCTTCGGTACTTTTAAAAGTTCCCGTCTGTCGGCAAACTTTCCATTTTCCTCACGGTAAGCAACAATATTTTTGCGATTGCACTGCTGATTCCTGAAATATATGCAAGCAACGGTGCAGAAGCCGTATTCAGATCCACGCCTACTTTATTCACACAATCCTCAACCACACCATTTAATGATTCACCGAGCTTCTTCTGATTCATATCATGCTGATACTGACCTACTCCGATTGCTTTCGGATCAATCTTCACCAGTTCCGCAAGCGGATCCTGCAGCCTTCTTGCAATGGATGCCGCACTTCTCTGTCCCACATCAAACTTCGGAAATTCTTCACTTGCAAGCTTACTTGCCGAGTAGACAGAAGCTCCCGCTTCATTGACGATCACATACTGTACCTTTTCAGGAATTTCTTTCAATAATTCTACAATAAATTCTTCTGACTCTCTTGAAGCAGTACCATTTCCAACAGAAATCAGAGAAATATGGTACTTTGGAATAATCTTTTCAGAAGATCCTTACTCGCCTGGATCTTCTTCGGTGTTGTAGGAGCCGTCGGATAAATAACCGTCGTTCCGATCACCTTTCCGGTCTCATCAACAACAGCCAGCTTACATCCGGTACGGAATGCGGGATCCCATCCAAGTACCACTTTTCCTGCGATCGGTGGCTGCATCAGAAGCTGGTGCAGATTTTTTCCAAATACTTCAATCGCTCCATTCTCCGCACGTTCTGTCAATTCGCTTCGTATCTCACGCTCGATGGCCGGAGCGATCAGACGGTTATAACTGTCAGCCACCGTCTCTTTTAATACTTCCGTTGTATATGGATTTTCGTTCACGATCACTTTCTTTTCCAGATAACGCAGGATTTCTTCTTCCGGTGCCTGCACTTTTACTGTCAGAAATTTCTCCTTTTCTCCTCGGTTTAATGCAAGAATCCGATGCCCTGCCAGCTTTTCCGCAGGTTCTTCAAATTCATAATACATTTCATAAACTGACTCTGCCTCAGGATCTTTTGCTGTAGAAATAACTTTTCCTTTATTCATCGTAATCTTTCTGATCCAGCTCCGGTAATCTGCGTTATCTGAGATGGACTCGGCAATGATATCTCTCGCCCCTGCAACAGCCTCTGACGCTGATACAACACTCTTCTCCTGAGAAATATACGCTTCTGCGATCTTTTCCAATGGTTCCATACTTTTCTGCAACATAATAACTGCTGCCAGTGGTTCTAACCCCTTTTCCTTTGCGATGGTCGCCCTGGTACGACGCTTCGGTCGGTATGGCCGGTACAGATCCTCCACGGAAACCAGTGTCTCTGCAGCAAGAATCTGCTGCTTTAATTCTTCCGTCAGCTTCCCTGTTCCTCTATACTGGAAAGCACCTGCTCTTTCTTTTCTTCCAGATTTCTCAAATAAATCAAACGCTCATACAGCTTTCTGAGCTGCTCATCATTCAGAGAACCGGTCACTTCTTTTCTGTATCGTGAAATAAACGGAATGGTATATCCTTCGTCAATGAGATTTACCGCGGCATCCACCTGCCACCTTTTCACCCCAAGTTCTTCTGTCACTTTCTGATTAATATCCATAATTTATGATCCTCTCTTTTCTTCGGATTCTGATAATAAGCACTTTTCTTCTGCTATGCTTTTTCTATTTCATATTTCCGCTGCCTATTCCCCATTTTATCATATTCCACCCGAAAGAATCTACCGGAATCCTGGAAAATATCCCCGGATTACGCTATAATATCATCTGTGTCTGAATGGATACGATTTATTTTTATCAGCCTTTAACTCTCAAATAGTTTCTTTTGAAATAAATAGTTTTCTTTGAAAGGATTTTTATATGGAACGAACTATTACTTATCAGATTTCAGAATCAGAACACGGACTACGTGTAGAACAATATCTCCGTCATAAAGGCTATTCCTATCAGAATCTGCAAACTGCAGGATTTGATATCTTAGTCGATAATCTTCCGGCTCTTCTTCTTATTTTTTCTCCCAAATTTGCATTGTTGGGTGGATACGCTGTGGAGCTAAAAACTTCTTATCGAGATGGTCAGCGGAAAGCAGGGGTGTTCCAGGTGCATTAGCAGGTTCGCATTTTGTTAGCAGGCCATTGCACGAAGTTTCCACTTTCGAAGAAACGGTCAACGGGCTGAGGTTGCAGCGTTTCCGTCCGCTATAAAGAGAACAAGCGTATCATTCAACAAATACAAATTTACATCATTTCCCCAAAACTGATCGTTCCATTCCTCATCCAGAATACAAAGTCTGCATCTTTTCCAGTCTTAATCGCACCTTTCTGAGTCAGTCAAACTCTTTTGCCTGATTTCCTGAAGACATCTTTACAGCATCTTCAATCGATACACCGGTAAACTTGATAATATTCTGGAACGCTTTAATATAAGTCAGTACACTTCCGGCGATTGTTCCATCCTCCAGGCGTGCAGTACCGTCTTTTACATAGACAACCTGTCCACCCAGTTCACTTTTACCTTCCGGCATTCCTTTTGCACGCATGGAGTCTGTGATAAGTTCGATTCCGTCACTACCCTTTACTTTATGTGCCAGTGCGATCATCTGCGGTCTGATATGGATACCGTCACAGATCAGCTCTGTATTAACGCCATCGGTCAGAAGACCATATCCGGTAACTCCGGCTCTCTGTGCTTCAGACCTCTCTGTGCATTATAAAGATGAGTCACATGGCAGGCTCTGGATGCCACAAGCTGGTCATAAGTTGCATCGGAATGTCCAGCACTTGGAACGATCCGGTTGGAAAGACACCAGTTCTCAAATTCTTCCGTTGCCTCCTCCGGTGCATAAGTAACCACACGGATACGGTTTCCGCTTAACTCATTCCAGTGAGCAAGTGCTTTCTCATCTGGTTTCTTAATATAAGAAGCATCCTGTGCCCCTTATAGTTGACTGAAATAAACGGTCCTTCCAGGTGGATTCCCTGGATGATCGGATTTTTTCCGCTGCTTCTTTGATCTGCACCATGGCTTTTTCAATATTATCATAAGTCTGCGTCATCGTTGTGCAGAAGTAAGTTGTGATTCCCTCTTTGGCTGCCATCTGACGTACCATCCAGTCAATCTCATCTGCGGAAGCATCCATGCTGTCTTTTCCGTATCCTCCATGACTATGCACATCAACAAATCCCGGGATCACATAAGTCGCATCTGTCTCAATGATCTCATCGTCTTCCTGCGGTACGAAATTTCTCATTTCGTCTACTTCTGAGATTCTCTGGTTGAATCGGACATATCCATTGTCAATTTTTCCGTTTCCTGTATATATTATTTTATTTTTTAATACTTTCATGAGTTTCTTCCTTTCTTCCATCACACATTTTTCAACACTTCTGCCTAAACCACTGATTAATTTTATTGTCCCTGTTCTCTGATCTAGCGTTCCATCATACTGATAGACTCAATTCCGACACTTCCTCCGCGGACAACTTCGATATGTTTGAACTCTTCTTTCATCAGCTTCACTACTGCATCATTCTTTGTCGCAGTCTGCACAAACTCGATCAAAAGACTGTCCTTTCCATAATCGATCACTTTTGCCTTAAAAGTTGTCGCAATCTGAAAAATCTCTACCTTATCTTCCGGTGTACATTTGAAGACTTTTACATAGAGGATCTCTTTCATTCTTACAAAAACATCTGTAAAATCAATGACTTTAATAACCTCTACCGTACGGTTGAGCTGCTTTTGATCTGTTCAAACGTCTCATCGTCACTGACTGTAGCAATGGTCATCCTGGATACGCTTGGATCTTCTGTCGTTCCAACAGTCAGACTGTCTAGATTATAAGATTTGCCTGAAAATAACCCGGAAATCTTTGACAGAACTCCAACCTGGTTTTCTACATACAGAGAAATCCATCTTTTCTTCATACTACTTTCCATCTTTTTCTACTTCCTTTCCTAGCATCCTAGCAGTCCATGATCATATCTTCCAGCGTACCGTTCGGTTTTACCATCGGGTAAACCATCTCCTCCGGATCGATGATAAATTCGATCAGTGTCGGGATTTTTCGTCTCTTTTTTTGCCTGTTCAAATGCTGCCGCAATATCTCTTTTCTCATAACCCGGATACCTTTTGCACCATAACTTTCTGCCAGTTTTACAAAATCCGGCGTATATTCCGGCATTTTTCTGCCCATTGGTACGACGATATAATGCACCTGCCTTCAGATTCGTCATACCGTAACGCTTTCCATAGAAGAGCTTCTGCCACTGGCGTACCATGCCGAGGTATTCATTGTTGAAGATACACAGGATGACAGGCAGCTCCTCGAGAACTGCAGTCGCCAGCTCCTGAATATTCATCTGCATACCGCCGTCGCCGGAAATAACAATAACTTTTTTTGTCCGGTTTCCCAGTGCTGCACCGATTGCCGCCGGAAACCCGTATCCCATCGTTCCAAGGCCGCCTGATGTGACAAGCTGCTTGTCATTTGTAATCTCAATATACTGCGTCGTAAACATCTGATGCTGTCCTACATCTGTTGCAATGATCGCATTGTCAAACTGACGGTTGATTTCCTCAATGATGTCCTGTGGTCCCATCTCCTGACGGTTCTTCATCGTAAGCGGATGCTCCATCTTCCATTCTTCAATCTTTTTTCAGCCACTTCTTCGTCTCACATTTTTCTACATATTCATTCATTTTTGTTATTGCCTCTTTTGCATCGGCAACAATGGGGATGTCTACATGGATATTTCGGGAAATGGAAGCGGTGTCAATATCAATGTGGACGATCTGTGCATTCGGCGCAAACTCATGCAGCTTTCCAGTAATACGGTCATTAAATCTTGTTCCGATGGAAAAAAGCAGGTCACACTCACTGACTGCCATATTGGCTCCATATGCACCATGCATTCCAAGATTTCCCTATAAAGAGTGGATGGTTCGTCGGGATCGCCCCTCTTCCCATGATCGTCGTAACCACCGGAACCTGCGTCTTTTCAACTACTTCTGTAAATACGCCGTTCGCGTGCAATATTCACACCACCGCCGGCAAGGAACAGTGGTTTCTTTGCCTTTTCAGCATTTTTCAATGCGCGCTTAAGCTGTCCCATATGCACACTCGTATTCGGCTTATACCCCGGATATTCACCGAATCAGGATACACAACACTTCCCAGTTCCGCCATCACATCTTTTGGAAGATCAACCAGAACCGGTCCCGGTCTTCCTGTTCTTGCAATATAAAATGCCTCTTTAATGATCCGTCCCAGATCTTCCCTCTTGCGGACTGTGACACCATATTTCGTAATGCTGCGGGTAATTCCTACAATATCTACTTCCTGAAAGGCATCATTTCCGATCAGAGGTCTCGCTACCTGTCCTGTAAAACACACAAGCGGTACACTGTCATAATTTGCCGTGGCAAGTCCGGTCACCAGATGGTTGCCCCCGGTCCGCTCGTTACCAGACATACTCCGACTTTTCCCGTTGTCCTTGCATACGCATCTGCCTCATGAACCAGTGCCTGCTCATGTCGTGGAAGGATCACACGGATCTCATCCTGCTTATACAGCTCATCACTGATATCGATCGTGCAGGCTCCCGGATATCCGAAAAGAGTATCGACACCTTCCTCCTTCAAAGCTCTGACAAGTAACTTATTTCCTGTAATCTGTCTCAAATTCTGTACCTCCCTATTTCCAAAAAGAAAACCCCAAGCATGAACGTCATGCTCAGGGCGAATATTTCATCCTTGTTGCCACCTGATCTCAGAGAATCTCTCTCTCTCTGCTGACACGTCAACGCGAAATTTATATATATTATAATTTGTATAAATAGGCTTGTCAACGTTCAATTCTTGATGTATTTTATTTGCCCGTGCTTCCTTTATCTTGCCCGGTTACGGATCATTCCGATGCATGAATACACAATCAATGCCGCTAAATTGGCAAGGACCACACTTGCTCCTGCTGGAGTCGCACCTACATAGGAGATTGTCAGTCCTGCGATCAGACAAACCACTGACAATACAGCTGAATTAAGGATAACACTCTTGAACGTTCTACATACTCTCATGGAGGTCAGAGCCGGGAAAATAATCAGACTGGAGATCAGCATCGCGCCCATCATCCGCATTCCAAGCACAATCGTCACTGCTGTAAGAACTGCGATCAACATATTATAAAGACCTGCTTTCACCCCCCGTTGCCCTTGCAAATGTCTCATCAAAGGTAATTGCAAAAATCTTATGATAGAAGAATATAAATAAAATCAATACAATAACCGAAAGTATCACACTCAGCTTCAGATCATCCGAACTCATCGCCAGAATACTTCCAAACATATAATTGTATACATCGGTATTCATTCCGTTGTCAACGAGATCACCATAACACCAATCGCCAGAGAACTGGTGGAGATCAGTGCGATCGCTGCATCGCCTTTGATCTTCGCATTACTGTTGATCCGCAGAAGCAGGACTGCCGCCACGATTACAATCGGGATCGCTACTGCAAGTGGTGCTGCATTCATTGCTGCTGCAATCGCCATTGCACCAAATCCCACATGGGAAAGTCCATCACCGATCATAGAATAACGCTTCAATACCAGACTCACACCAAGAAGAGCAGAACAAAGTGCCACCAGTGAACCAACAAGAAACGCTCTGGTCATAAAAGGATACGACATCATCTCTATAATTTCCTGTATCATTGCTACTCACCTCCGAGAAATGCTTTTCCTGCCCGGCTCTTTTTATACTGCGAAGCCTTTCCAAAATAAAGTACCGTCTCCTGCAAATGCAGAATATGGCTTGCATACTCCACTGCACTTTCAATATCATGTGAAACCATCACCACTGCGATTCCTGATTCCCGGTTGATCTTTTGGATCAGTTGGTAAAATTCTGCTGTAACGATTGGATCCAGTCCTGTCACCGGCTCATCCAAAAGCAGCAGTTTTTTCGTCGCACATAACGCTCTCGCAAGAAGGACTCTCTGCTTCTGACCACCGGACAGATCCCGGAAACACTGGCCTCTCAGATCTGTGATCCCGAGCATCTCCATCTTTTCTGCCGCCTCTGCTTTGTCCGTCGCTGTATAGAAAGGTCTGAATCCGCGGCTGTTCAGTCTCCCGGAAAGTACCACCTCATAGACACTGGCCGGGAAATCTTTCTGAAAATCGTTCTGCTGTGGAAGATAACCGATTTCTTTCTGCTTCAGACCATCTCCAAATTCAATTTTACCGCTGTCCACTGCTTTCAATCCAAGCAGACTCTTTACCAGCGTACTCTTACCCGAACCATTCTCACCGACAATACAAAGATAGTCTCCCTGGCCGATCTCAAAATTCAGATCCCGGACGACGGTCTGACCCTCATAGCCGATCGATACATTCTCACATTTTATCAGTGCCATCCGTTCAAAACCTCCTTCAGTGTCTCCACATTTTTCTCCATCATACTCAGATAAGTTTCCCCATCTTTAAATTCCTGTGCCGTCAGATTATGACAACTGTAAAATACCTTTACATCCGTTCCGGTTGCTTCTGCAATGGCTTTAGCAATATTATCGTTGCTCAATTCCATTTTCAGAACCGTCGGTACTTTTTCTTCTTTTACTTTATTGATCAGAAATGCCATTGTTGCCGCACTTGGCTCTGTATCCGATGCACAGCCCGAAAACGCAGCATAATAATCCAGTCCGTATTCTTCTGCCAGATACCGGAACGGAAACCGGTCTCCAAAAATAAGCAGTCTGAATCTGCATTCTCAACTACTTCCCGAACTGCCCGTCCAGTTCCTGAAGTTTTTCTTCATACTCCGCGGCATTTTCTTTATAAACTGCTGCATTTTTTCTGATCCAGTTCCTCCAGTTGATCTGCCAGCACTTCCACGATCTTTTCCGCATTTACAGGTGAAGTCCATACATGCTCATCAATCTCATGGACGGAATGTGACTCCTCATGGGGATCCTGATCCTGTCCGTCTTCATGGTCATGATCGCGTTCTTCCTTCATGCCTTCTTTCTGCTCTTCTTCCACTGTATCCACACAGTCCGTCAGTTTCAATGTCTTTCGGCCATTATCCGGCATGGACTCCAGGATATCCTCCACCCATGCATCATTTTCTCCTCCGACATAAATGAACAGGTCACAGTTCTGGATCGCTATGATATCCTGGGGTGTCGGCTCATAAGAATGGGTTTCCTCGCCCGGCTTCAATAACATCTGAAGCTCCACCTGATCTCCTGCGATCTGACGTACAAAATCATATTGAGGAAAAATTGTCGTAACAACCTTAAGCTTTTCTCAGCTTCTGTTACCTTTTTTTTGTGACTGTCCTCCTGGCTGTCCTGCTCCGCATCCCGTCAAAAATCATTCCCACCGACAGAATCCCTGCGATGAGTACACTACAGATTTTTCTTTTCTTCAATCCTGCACCTTTCTTCCTATCGACGCTCATATCTGGTAAATGCAAATTCCAGGTCAAAAGCAGGTTTGCTCATCACCTTCCTCTGTCATTTCCCAATCTTCCAGTTCATCCAGATTCGGGAAAAATGTATCCGCCTGAAATGCATGGTCGATCTTTGTTACATAAATTGTATCCAAATATGGAAGCATCATACGATATACGCTTTCGCCTCCGATCACATAAATCTCGTCGGTATCATACTTCTTCAGCTCTTCCAATAATTCTTTTCAGAATGTACGATAATCGCATCTTTCACTGCATAATCCTTTATTTGCAGTAAGCACAATATTCGTACGATTTTTAAGTGGAAGTCCATTTGGGAAACTTTCCAGTGTCTTTCGACCCATAACTACAACGTGTCCTGTGGTAGTCTGTCGAAAAAACTTCATATCAGACGGAATGCTCACCAGTAATCTGTTCTGATATCCGATTCCCCAATTTCTATCTGCTGCTACGATTGCTTTCATCTGTCCTCTTCCTCCTTAACCCTAAATCGCAACCGGAATATTTTTAATCTGCGGATGCGTTTCATAATCTTCCAGCCTTACATCATCCGGCGTAAAATCATAAAAATCTTTCACTTCCGGATTCAGCCAGAATTTCGGTGCCGGAAGAGGCTCTCTTGAGATCAGTTCCTCGATCAGAGGAATATGCCGGTCATAAATATGTGCGTCTGCAATCACATGTACAAGTTCACCTGCTTCCATGTCACATACCTGTGCAAACATATGCAGCAGAACAGCATACTGGCATACATTCCAGTTATTTGCTGTCAGCACATCCTGCGAACGCTGGTTTAAAATTCCGTTCAGAGTCAGTTGTTCACTGCCCTCCTCTTTCGTTACATTAAACGTCATACTGTATGCACATGGATACAGATTCATCTCATGCAGATCCTGGTGTACGTAAATATTCGTCATGATGCGACGGCTGTAGGGATTATTTTTCAGATCATATAAAACTCTGTCTACCTGATCCATCATTCCCTCTTTATACTGGTGCTTCACGCCCAGCTGATACCCGTAGGCCTTTCCGATGGATCCGTCTTCATCTGCCCAGCTATCCCAGATATGACTTTTTCAGTTCATGCACATTATTTGACTTTTTTCTGCCAGATCCATAAAAGCTCATCTACACAACTCTTGATTGCTGTCCTGCGTAATGTCAGTGCCGGGAACTCCTTTGAAAGGTCATACCGGTTCACTACTCCGAATTTTTTTTGTTGTATAAGCTGCTGTGCCGTCTTCCCATTTCGGACGGACTTTTTCGCCTTCTGTGCTGGTTCCATTTTCAATAATATCCCTGCACATATTTATAAATACTTTATCTGCGTAACTCATCCTGTTCTCCTGTCTTTCAGTCTCTCTTTTCTGCCATAAGCTCAATACTTCTTTCACGGATCAGCGACATTATATAGAAGCTTTTCCAGATTTCTCATCAGTGCATCTACTTCTCTTTTGCTCATCCCGCGGGTCAGTTCCCGATCCAGCTTTCTCCGCTCTGCCTCCATCCGCCTTTGTATATCATAGGCTTTCTCCGTAAGGTAAATATTTTTCTTTCTTTTTATCTTTTGCATTTGGAACACAGAGAATGTATCCTTTTTCATCCAACCGCTTCAAAAGACCGGTCACCGTTGGATTTTTCAGACTGAGGTGACGTTCTACATCCCGCTGGCTTATCTCATCTTTACTGGTATGAAATAAGTAATCGAGTACTGCACACTGGGAAGAAGTAAGCCCCAGCTTTTTCACCTTTTCATTCAACTCTTTTCAAATACATTATTGATCTGCTTGATCAGAAAACCGATCGGCTGACTTCTCCATTCCATCCGTACACCTCCGTTCTCTTCCGCTCTTTTCCTGCAACGCTCCCCCGCACAGTCCTTTTCTGTACCGGTCATCCGGTTCTTTCTAATACACTCTGATTCCCTTAATACTCTCGGATGATACTGCTGATCTCCTGAATACTCGGAATCTCCATCAGTGCTTTCAGTGCCTCCTGCATATTGCATTCCTTCACACGCTCTGTCACGATAACCAGCTCTGCTGCTTCCGGTGCAGAATGTTCTGGACTACCCTCGTAATACTTACTTTATGGTCTCCAAATACTTCTGCAATAGCGGCAAGTACTCCCGGTTCATTTGCGACCTGCATACGGATAAAGAACTTGTTCTTCACCTGACCAAATTCCTTGATCGGCAGATCTTTATAGCAGGTACAACTGATCCTTCCCGTACAGCCATATCCGATATTTCTTACCACATCAATCACATCGCCCATTACGGCACTGGCTGTCGGAAATTCACCTGCACCCCTTCCGTAAAACATGGCATCATCTACTGCATCTCCATGAACAAAAACTGCATTGAAAGAATCCCGTACAGAAGCAAGTGGATGATCTTTCCGGATCATCATCGGATAGACTCCAACCTCGATTCCATTTTCTGTATTATGTGCAACACCCAGAAGCTTGATGACGCTGTCAAATTCCTTTGCATATGCAATATCCCTTGCCGTAATCTTCGTAATTCCTTCTGTATGTACATTAAAGAATACAACTCTGGAATGAAATGCGATGGATGCCATGATCGCCACTTTTCTTCCCGCATCCAGTCCTTCCACGTCCGCAGTAGGGTCTGCCTCTGCAAATCCAAGTTCCTGTGCCTTTTCAGTGCATCTGCAAAATCCATTCCCTCTTCTGTCATCTTGGTAAGGATATAATTGGTCGTACCGTTCACAATCCCAACTATCTCTGAAATATCATTGGCTGCCAGACATTGCTTCAACGGACGGATGATCGGGATGCCTCCTGCTACCGCCGCCTCGAATAAGAAATCCACCTGATTCTTCTGTGCTGTATCAAGAAGGACATGCCCTTCCTCTGCGATCAGATCTTTATTCGCAGAAACTACATTCTTCCCGGCTTCCAGTGCCTCCAGGATCATCGTCTTTGCAGGCTCAAGTCCACCCATCACTTCGATCACGACAGAGATTTCATCGTCCTCAAGAATCTCTTTCCAGTTATCCGTAAGAAGCTCCTGCTCCACACCTTCACGCTTTTTCTCCATATTCCGCACAAGGATCTTCTTTACTTCCAGCTTCGCACCGGCCGTTCTTTCCATCACATCCGCTCTCTTCTGGATCAGTTTATATACACCTGTCCCTACAGTACCAAGACCGAGGATTGCAACTTTAATCGTATTCAATGAACTACACCTCTTTCATCAAAATTCTGAACGCTTCAGTTTAACGCTCTAAGTATACCATGATTTTTTCTTCTTAAAAGCCTAAACTATTAAGAAAATATTTTTTCACAAAAAAATATTGACAATTTTTCCACGATATAGTAATATATTTATTGTTCGTCGGAGCAATATGCGACAGTGGCTCAGTTGGTAGAGTACAACCTTGCCAAGGTTGGGGTCGCGGGTTCGAATCCCGTCTGTCGCTCTCATTTATCAATTTTATAGTTTGGTTGTTCTTTGAACAATCTGTATGCGACAGTGGCTCAGTTGGTAGAGTACAACCTTGCCAAGGTTGGGGTCGCGGGTTCGAATCCCGTCTGTCGCTCTGAAGGCACTTGAGTTCCCGAAAGACTTCAAGTGCTTTTTTCTTTACCATAGATCATTTTAGGAGGTATGATTCATGAAATTTATATATCCCGCTGTATTTAAAAAAGAAAACTGACGGAGGATACGCTGCTTACTTTCCTGATCTTGAGTTCTGCGAAGCATCCGGTGAGACACTGGATGATGCCATCGACAACGCAAATGAAGCTGCCAGAACCTGGATCACGGTAGAACTCGAAGAGGACGAGCCGATTCTTCCTCATGTCTCCGATCCGGAAGATATTCTCCTTGCCGAAGATGAACTGATCCGCAATATTTCTGTCAATATCCGTTTTTACGAAGGCTGGGACGAATAACCTTTCACAGCACAAAAGAACCATTTCTATTATCACACTATAGAAATGATACGCGAAAAAAGACGGGAACAGCAGAGCCAATCCGCTGTTCCCGTCTTTTTATTTTTGTGAAAGCTACTTTTTATGAAAGACCTAGTTACCACATTCAATACTGATCTCATTAAATTTATCCAGGATCTGCTCCACCTCAAGATGTGCTTTTTCTTCTCCCTTTAAATCCATCACAATCCCGCCCTGATGCATCATCAGAATACGATCACCATATTCTACTGCATAACGCAGGTTGTGAGTAACCATGATGGTTGTCAGATGCTTTTCTCTGACGATCTTATCTGTCAGTTCCATGATCAGCTCTGCTGTCTTAGGATCCAGTGCTGCTGTATGTTCATCCAGGATCAGAAACTCAATAGGAGTCATGGTAGACATTAAAAGAGCCATTGCCTGGCGCTGTCCGCCGGAGAGAACACCACTTTTACATCCATTTTATTTTCCAGTCCCAGGCCTAGCTGGCTCAACATTTCCCGGTACTCTTCTCTTCTCGCCTTATTGATTCCTGCACCAAGTCCAAAGAATTTTCCCTTATTATCCGCCAGAGACATATTCTCCAGAATGTTCATGGAAGGGCAGGTTCCCATCGATGGGTTCTGATATACACGTCCGATGTTACGGTTTCTTTTTAAATTCCTTTTTATTTGTAATATCTTTCCCATTCATCAGGATCTTTCCGCCATCTACAGGAATACTTCCACAGAGGATATTCAGCATCGAGGTTTTTCCTGAACCGTTACTTCCCACAACCGATACAAACTCTCCGTCTGCTACCGTCAGGTCAAATCCGTCAAACAGGCACATCTCATTGACTGTTCCGGGATTATAATATTTATCGATTTTCTTTAATTCAAGCATTTTTCTTCACCTTCTTCTTTCTGTCTCTTCCGATCACCAGAATCAGAAGGAATAAAACTGCCGTGATCAGTTTCATATCCTGCGGCTCAAAAACTTTAAGGCTGCAGCAACACAGGCTTTATAAATAATGGAACCGATCAGAACAGCCGTTGTGGTTTTCAGGAATGAAAAATTCTTGAACAGGCTTGTTCCGATGATCACGCTCGCAAGTCCGATAACAATGGCACCTGTACCACTGGAAATTTCAAAAACTCTCTGTTCCTGACAGAAAATAGATCCTGCCAGGGAAACCAGTCCATTGGCGATCGCAAGTCCGAGGATCTTGACATTCCCCTCATCTTTTGCAAGAGAAGTGACCAGCACTTCATTATCACCGACTGCACGGAGAAGGAATCCCGACTTTGTCTTCATATAAAGATCTAAAAAAACTTTGCTTACTACCGCAATGATCAGAACGATCACCAGAACCTTATACGAGGATGCTCCTCCCTGAAAGATCCCATTTACGGCTGCATTGTCAAAAAATACTGTCCTCGCCAAAGATCGGTACATTTGCCGTTCCTGCCAGCCGGAGGTTGATCGTCCATAATGCTGTCATCATAATAATACCGGATAACAGATCACGGACTTTGCATTTCACATGGATCAGACCGGTGCAGATACCTGCCAGAACACCGACCAGAAATGATGCCGGAAGTGTGAGATACGGGTTCACACCTTTCGTGATCATTGTTGCAGTCAGTGCTGCTCCCAGCGGAAAACTTCCATCCACTGTCAGATCCGGGAAATCCAGAATCTTATATGTTATGTATACTCCAAGGGCGAGTATTCCATAAATCAGCCCCTGCTCCAATATTGTTATATAAATCCCCATCACTCTACGCCTCCGGATTCTTTCATTATTTTGTAATCTCATCAAAGCTTTCTACAGCTTTGTCCTGAAGATCCTCCGGAACTGTGATTCCGAGATTCTTCGCTACTTCATTATTTACATAGAAACCTGGTTCTGTGATTGTCTCAAAGTTCATCTCAGGTGCTTTCTTCTCACCTTTCAGAATCTCTGCTGCCATCTTACCTGTCTGTTTTCCAAGTGCTACATAGTCAAGTCCTTCGGCTGCCAGACATCCGATTTTCACCTGCTCGATCTCACTTCCGAATACCGGAATTTTCTTTGCATTTGCCTTGTCAAGGATTGTTGCAAGGGAAGCAACTACTGTGTTATCTGTAAGGTTTGTCAGGCAGTCAACCTCTGTCAGAAGTTCATCTGTTGCAAGAGAGATATCTGCGGTCTGGCTAATACCTTTTTTTCTACGATCTCAAATCCATAGTCTCCGGCAAGCTCTTTATATTTTGCAAGAGCGGATACAGAGTTTGCTTCGCTTGTTGTGTAAAGGATTCCGATATTCTTTGCATCCGGAAGCATCTCACGGATCATCTCAAGCTGTGCTTTGATCGGAAGTTCATCACTTGTTCCTGTTACATTTCCGACTGCTGTTCCGTCATCTTTTGCAAGCTTTGCCGCAACCGGGTCTGTGACTGCTGTATAAACAACCGGGGATTTCTGAATCCATCGCTGAATTGTATGATGCCTGTGCACTCGGAGTTGCGATCGCACAGATCAGATCCACTTTATCGGATACAAATGAATCACTGATCTGCTTTGCTGTACCCTGATCTGCCGCTGCATTCTTTTTACAGAAACTGTCAGGTTCTTACCCTCTTCAATTCCCTCTTCTTTCAGCCCTTCAAGGAATCCTTCCCTGCAGTTATCCAGTGAACCATGCTCTGCAAACTGGGAAATTCCGATCGTATAAGTCTTTTCTCCATCGGAGGAAGCTTTTTATCCTCTCCTGATGTTCCTGAGCCGCATCCTGCCAGGCTCATTACCATTACCGCACCTAAAACTACTGCTAAAATTCTTTTTCTTCATAATACTTTGTCTCCTTTTTTTCTTTTCATTTTCTGCAAAAAGCAAAGGAGCCGATCTTGGATACAGGCTTTCATTTCCGGCTGATGCAACAAAAAACCGCCTCAAGCGAAATGCTTGAGACGGTAATAAATTTCTTTACTATCGCGGTACCACTCAAATTGACCTGCGTCCACTTTCTCACGTACTAACATACGCTCCTGATTGATAACGGGTTCGGTTCCCGGCGACTCCTACTCTTTTCATTTCAGGCCACCCTCGAAAGTCCATTCGGAATTAAAATCCTTACAGCAATCCCACCACCTGCTGCTCTCTGCAAATTCTTTTAAAACTTACTTCTCTTCCTCATCGGTTTTTGCTTTTGATGAACTCTATTCTAGTCTTCCTTACTTCATTTGTCAAGAAGATTTTTATTTTCTTTCTCACATTCTCATTCTCAGCCTGATTCATCCTGAAGAGAACTTTTATTTTTCTTCTGTGACAACTTCCAGTCCCAGCTCCTCCAACTGCTTTGTATGCCGGCGTAGGAGCTTCCGTCATCAGACAGGATGCGTCCTTGATCTTCGGGAATGCAATTACGTCACGGATACTGTCCTGCTTTTTGCCATCAGCATAACCATACGGTCCATACCGTAAGCCAGCCCAGCGTGAGGCGGTACTCCGTACTTGAATGCGTCTAACAGGAAGCCGAACTGGCTGTATGCCTGCTCATCTGTAAATCCAAGTGCATGGAACATCTTCTCCTGAATGTCATCCTGGAAGATTCTGACACTTCCTCCACCAATCTCGTTACCATTCAATACGATATCGTATGCTTTTTGCACGGACTCTTCCCGGATCACTGTCAATATACTGAAGATCCTCTTCCATCGGCATCGTAAACGGATGATGCATTGCCACATAGCGGTTCTGCTCTTCACTCCACTCAAGAAGAGGGAACTCTGTGATCCATACAAATCGGAATTCATTTTTATCAAGAAGAGTTCCATCTGTTTCGCAAGTTCTATACGCAATGCTCCCAGCGTATCCCATACAACTTTATTCTTATCTGCAGCAAACAACAGAAGATCTCCTGCTTCTCCGTTCATTGCTGCGATCAGTGCATCCATCTGCTCCTCTGTCATAAACTTGGCAAAAGAAGATTTCACGGTTCCGTCTTCCTGAATGGCAACATATGCCAGCCCTTTTGCACCGTAATCTTTGGCAAATGCAACCAGTTTATCAATCTTCTTTCTCGGCATCCCGCCCTGTCCTTTTGCGTTGATACCGCGTACTGTTCCGCCATTCTCCAGTGCTGCTGTAAAGACACCGAAACCACAGTCTTTTACCACTTCAGTCACATCGGTCAGTTCCATTCCAAATCTCAGATCCGGCTTATCCGATCCGAAACGATCCATCGCTTCCTGCCATGTCATTCTCTGGATCGGAAGCTGTACCCTCTACATCCAGCACTTCCCGAACAGTTTCTTCAGATATCTTTCGTTTACATCAATCACATCGTCAACATCGACAAAAGACAGCTCCATATCAATCTGTGTAAATTCCGGCTGACGGTCCGCACGAAGGTCCTCATCACGGAAACAACGTGCGATCTGGATATAACGATCAAATCCGGAGCACATCAGAAGCTGCTTGTAAGCTGCGGAGACTGTGGAAGGCCGTAGAAATGTCCCGGATGAACACGAGACGGTACCAGATAATCTCTGGCGCCTTCCGGTGTTGTCTTTCCAACATCGGTTTCTCAATTCAAGGAATCCTTCTTCTGCAAAAAACTGACGGGTCAGCGTCATAACCTGACTCTTCATTTTAAGATTTCTCTGAAGATCCGGTCTTCTAAGATCAAGGTATCTATATTTAAGTCGTACCTCATCTTTTGTCTTTAGAATTTTCCTCAATCGGGAACGGAGGAGTCATTGCCTCAGAAAGAATCCTCAGTTCACTTGGGATCACCTCGATCTCTCCTGTTGCAATCTTATCATTTACAGCTCCCGAACGTCTTGCGACCTTACCAACGATCGCCACAACATACTCTGAACGGAGGATGCCGCTTTCTCGATCAGAGCCGGTTCTGTCGTCCCTTCCTCACAAATACCTGGATAATTCCGGAACGGTCTCTGACATCTGTGAATACCAGACCGCCCTTATTACGGTTCTTCTGTACCCATCCCATAATGGTAACTTTCTCTCCTACATTCACTGCAGACAACTCGCCACATCGGTGAGTTCTCTTCAGCCCCTGCATTGATTCAGCCATTGTATCATCCTTTCCTTTTTACTTTCTTCCTGTTCTGTCTATCGCTGCTTTTTATTGCTGCTTTTTTTCTATCGCAGCTCTTTCTTTTCGCTCTGCTCTACCGTCTTACAGGCTGTCCACAGAATCACGGTAGCACTCTGTATCTCTGTATATCCCTGCTCTGCAAGCTGTTCTTTCTGGAACTTTTTATTCTTCTTCATGTTGACGATCATCACCTGACGGCCATTTTCACGGTCTTTCCTTTGCCTGTGCCAGCACTTTCAGCATGCCTTCCTGCGGCATATTTTTCTCGATCAGATATGCTTTCTTTTCTTTACTTGTCGGAACTTTATATCCATTTTCCAGAAGCAGCATGACGATTCGTTCGAATCCGATTGAGAATCCACTGCAGGTGTATCCTGCCCGGTGAATTTACCGATCATCTTATCATAACGGCCGCCTCCGCCTACGCTGCCGCCAAACTCATCCATAGAGATCTCGAAGACGGGTCCGGTGTAATAGGACATGCCACGTACCAGAGTCGGGTCAAAGAACATACGGAACTCTGCCTTCTTTTGCACTCTCTACACTTGTAATGATCATCTCCAGTGAATCGGCTGCTTCTGCCGGAAGAAATCCCTCCAGTTTTTCCTTCAGGAACGGACGCCTGTTATCATTCGTGATCTCCTTGAATAACTGCAAGATATTTCTCAACTGACTTTCCGCATAACCATTTTCTTTCAGCTCTGCGGCAACACCTTCCAGACCAATCTTGTCCATCTTGTCCAGAATGATGAATACCGTATCATAATCCTCTTCTGCAAAGCCGCTGTAGGCAGCCATTGCTTTCAGAAAACGCCGGTCGTTGATACGGATTGTAAAATTCTTAAAATCTAACTTTCCGAGCAGCGCTGTTGTGGCAAGAATCAACTCAATCTCTGCCAGATTCGAAGGTTCGCCGAGAATGTCTATATCACACTGCATAAACTGTCTGTAGCGTCCTCTCTGCGGACGGTCTGCTCTCCATACATTACCAATCTGCAATGCCTTAAAAGGTGCCGGCAATTCATTGGATGGTTCGCATAATAACTGGCAAGCGGTACGGTAAGATCATAACGGAGTCCTCCGTCTACCAGATCGCCTCTTCTTTTGCTTCTCGATCTTCAGCTTCTCACCTCGTTTTAAGATCTTGAAAATCAGCTTCTCATTATCACCACCCTGCTTGCTGCTAAGATTTTCGATATGCTCCACACATGGTGTCTCGATGGAACAGAATCCGTAAATGTCTTATACGTCTCTTTGATCAGTCCGATCAGGTAATCACGGATCTCCATCTCGCGTGGAAGAATATCTTTCATTCCGGTAACCGGTTTTCTCTTTAACGCCATAACCATTCTCCTTTGCGCTCTATCATTTCGTCGATCCTGTCGATGTAGGCATCTACCGCCTTGACATTCTCCTGACGGATCAGACGCGTCATTTTCTTCTTTTTACTGCCCGGCATAGGAATCGGATCCTTCAATACAATCTTTGTCGATGCTCCGGCTCCTGCGGCAATGAATAGATTGTTTTTCTTCCATAATAAGTATATTGTAAATTCCGGCTTTGTCAACCTCTGCATAGCCAACATTCTCAAAATTCCCCGCAATATTTTCTGACGGTACAGATAATACGGCTTTAACCCCATCTCTTCTGCACATTCAGCCGCATCCTCTACCATCCATGCGTCTCAGAATGCATCCATCGTTCAAATCCCTCCTGCCCGAATTTGGCTGCTCTTTTGATCGCCAGTGCATGCACTGTCAGACTGTCCGGGGCATGCTTTGATTCTTCCAATGTATCTTCCATATCCGCCCTATCTTCTCCCCCGGAAGTCCGGCGATGATATCCATATTGATATTGTCGAATCCAGTCTTTCTGGCCATGTGAAAAATGCGTTCTACATCTTCAACGGTATGTTTTCTTCCGACCAGATCCAGTGTCTTTTGCTGCATTGTCTGTGGATTTACGGAAATCCTTGTAATCGGATAATCTGCGGATCATCATCAGCTTTTCTCTGGTAATACTGTCCGGTCTTCCTGCCTCCACGGTAAACTCTTTCAGTTCAGACAGATCAAAACAGTTCATCGATCCATTGTTCCGAGAAGGCGATCCAACTGTCCCGCCTCCAGTGTCGTCGGCGTTCCTCCACCGACATACACTGTATCCGGTTTTTTGCTTTCCCGCCATCCTGCCATAAGTGCTTTCAGTTCCTTGATCAGTGCATCCAGATAGGCATCATCTTATCTTTCCACTCGCCGACCGGAGAAGAACTGAAAGAACAGTAGGAACAGATACTCGGACAGAAAGGAATGCCAACATAAAGGCTGAATCCTTTCGCTGGCATTCAGCTTTCCAAAATTTCCTTTTCCCTGCACGCAATCTCATAATGCAAGTTCTGCCTTTTCTTTCCGTAACACAGTATTCTTCCTCCAGGAACTTCCTGATCTGTACCTGATCCAGTCCGGCTTCCAGTTTCTGCATCACAAGTTTCGTCGGTCTGACTCCGTAAGCATCCCCCACGCCAGTTCCCCTGTCGCATTTCTTTGAAAGAAAGCGGTAAACCTCCCGGTCACCTCCCTCTTTTCTGTCTGTTCTTCCTCAGGAGTCATTTTTCTGTCTGTCCCCGTCAGACTTCTCTCTACAAAGGGAAAAGCAAGCTCCTCCCGGTAACTGCATCCATACCAGCGGCTCTTGCTCTTCATCAACAGTCTGCACGATCTCCTCCTCAGGAAAAAAAGCTTTCGTGACATGATATACATTATAGGTAAATTTATTTTTTCTTATTTTTTATCTCTATCATTCTTTTCCTGTTCCGTTATTTCTTTTCCTTAGATAAAAATGGATTAATCTCCTTTTCATAGCCAATCGTAGACTCATCCATATGCCCCGGATACAGCTTTGTCTCATCCGGCAGGATCATCAGTTTTTCTCTGATAGAATGTGCCAGATCCCGGCTGCTTCCTGTAGGAAGATCTGTCCTTCCGATCGAACCACAGAACAAAGTATCTCCACAGAACAGTGCTTCCTCTTCCGGAAGATAATAGCAGCATCCACCTACTGTATGTCCCGGTGTATGAATCACGTGAATTTCTGTTCCTGCACATTCAACTGTCTGTCCGTCTTCCAATGCTTTTTGCTCCTGTATATGCACAATGATATCCGTACATAGATGAAGCATTCAGTCTGTCATCTGCCAGTAACGGCTGTTCCCCTCTGCCGACATAAACCGCACCATCAAATGCTTTCAGAAAATCTTCTATTCCCATAATATGGTCAAAATGTCCATGGGTCAGGAACAGTGCCTTCATCTGATATCCCTGCTCCCTGATATGATCCACATACTCCTGAGGACAATATGCCATATCAACTGCAAAGCACTCCTTTGTATCCTCATTTACTACCACATAACAGTTCGTTTCAATCGGTCCAAGTACAAATCTCTCAATTTTCATATTTTTCCCCTCTGATCTGTTCAGGCTGTCTGACATTCTTATCAGCCTGTCGTTCTTTCTATATCAATGACATTTTCAATCTGCCTTAACTTTTTAATTACCCGGTTCAGCTCCTCACGTCCATGGACGATAAAGCCCATATCCATCGTTGCGGTTCCTTTTTTACTGGTTCTCACATTCATGGATTTCACATCGATCTTTTCTTCCGTAAATACTTTTGATGATATCCAGAAGAAGTCCTCTTCTGTCGTCTGCATAAAGCTTCAGCTCTGCAAGATACTGCCCTCCCTCTTCCGTATCACCCGGATCTTCCCATTCGGCAGTGATCAGACGGGATCTCTCTCCGCAGACAGATTGATCATATTGACGCAGTCTGTCCTGTGGATAGACATACCTCTTCCTCTCGTAACAAAACCGACGATCTCATCTCCCGGAACCGGATTACAGCATCGGGAGAAACGCACAGCCACATCATCAATTCCTTTAACTACGATTCCACTCTTGGACCTGGCAATATGTACTCTCTGCTTATTCGCTTCAGAGATCTTCTCCAAAATATTCTCATCCGTGATCTCTTTCTTATGATCCTTTTCATATTCTTCTACCAGACGGTTAACGACCTGCCCTTCTTTAAGACCTCCATGTCCGATGGCCGCCAGCACGGAATCCCAGTCACGGAACCCATATTTCCGCTGAACGATCTGCTCGTATTTCGGCTTCAGTATATTGACAAGATTATTTTCTTTACTGCAGTAGGCAATTGCCGATCAGATCCTTTCCGCGGATAATATTATCTTCTTTCAGTTCTTTCTTAAACCACTGGTTAATCTTGTTCTTTGCCTGTGTGCTCTTTACAACTGAAAGCCAATCACGGCTTGGTCCCTTGGAATTCTGCGAGGTTATAATCTCTATTCTGTCGCCATTCTGAATCTTGTAATCAATCGTAACAAGCTTTCCGTTGACTCTGGCTCCTACCATCTTGTTACCGACCGCACTGTGGATCGCATAAGCAAAATCGATCGGAGTTGAACCATTCGGCAGGTTCTTTACATCTCCCGTTCGGTGTGAAGCAGTATACATCTTCCTGGAAACAGATCCAGGTCACTCTTTCAGCAGGTTAAGAACTCACTGGTTATCAGACATGTCTCTCTGCCACTCCAGGATCTGGCGCAGCCAGCTTAACTTCTCCTCCTCCTGTGCCTCCACACTCTTCTTACCATCCTTGGTTTCTTTATATTTCCAGTGTGCTGCGATACCATATTCAGCTGTCTTATGCATCTCTTCTGTACTGATCTGGATCTCAAACGGCTGTCCTGACGGCCCCATCAGAGTTGTGTGAAAAGACTGATACATATTCGGTTTCGGCATGGCGATATAGTCTTTGAATCGCCCCGGAATCGGTTTATACATCTCATGGATCACACCCAGCGCCGCATAACAGTCTTTTACAGATTCCACCAGAATACGTACAGCAAACAAATCGTAGATCTGATCCAGTGTCTTATCCTGGTTGACCATCTTTTTATAGATGCTGAAGAAATGTTTGACACGTCCGTTGACCTCTGCTTTGATATTCGCATTCTTCATATGCTTTGAAACTTCCGCAACGATCTGCTGCACAAATTCTTCACTCTCTGTCTTTCTTTGCATTCAGATCCTTTTCACCAGTTCATAGATATACTTCCGGCTGAAATATTTTAAGTGAAAGGTCATCGAGTTCGACCTTGATCTTGGAAATACCGAGGCGCTGTGCGATCGGGGCATAGATATCCATCGTCTCTTTGCTTTTCTTCTGCTTTGCCGGTCACATGAACTCCAGAGTCCTCATATTGTGGAGACGGTCTGCCAGTTTGATAATCACACGGATATCCTTTGCCATCGCAAGGAACATCTTTCTTAAGTTCTCTGCCTGTACCTTCCAGTTTATCCTGTGAATAACTCAACTGCCCTAACTTCGTGACTCCGTCTACGAGCAATGCGACCTCTTCCCCAAACTCACGCGTAATATCATCCAGCGTCATCTCCGTGTCTTCCACTACGTCATGCAGCATACCGGCAACGATCGTCTCTTTATCCATCTCCAGTTCAGCAAGAATGATCCCGACCCACAAAGGATGGATAATATATGGCTCTCCTGACTTGCGTACCTGATCTTTATGAGCTTCTTTTCCGATACGGTATGCCTTTTCGATCATTGTAATATCCGCTGACGGATGATACTTACGTACCCGGGCAATCAGTGCCTGGTACAACTGTTCCGGATCCTGGTAATCTTCCGGTGCTTTCACCGCATGTCCATCCACCATTTCAAGATTTTTATTCAGCTCTTCATACTCCAGAGTGCCTGCCATATCGACTTCCCCTTTCACTCATCCTTTGTATCTGAATCTGTACACCAGATTATCTGCTTTTGAGGTACATTTCAACTTAATATCATTAAGTATAACACCATTTTCCCCATTTTCAAACAACAACTTCTAACTGTTGTGCAATTTGAGCATATTGCGTGAAATTCCGATAATTCACCCTTTCATTACTGATAATTTACAATTTCAAGCTGAATACTTCTTTTTTCCCATATATTCGTTGATCTTCGGGTAAAAAGTCAGAGGCATTACTTTTCTTTGTTCCATCACTTTCAGGCAGTCTTCTACATCTCCGAAATAAATCCCATCCATCTGCATGCCTCGTTCATTTCTCAGCCTGCACTTTAATACATTCCGGTTCTTTCCAAAGATCCTCGGATCGATCACACTGAGATTTCTTTCCGCAAATTTAGGCTTTTCATTTCCCATGCCAAAAGGCTCTAATCTTTTCAGTTCTGCGATCAGGTTCTCATCAATATATTCAAACGGAAGGCATAAATCAATCGATACCCGCTCCTGCATATCCTCCTCTGTCAGTTGTGCCAGTTCATTGATCTTCTTTCTGAATAATCAATCTTTTCCTCAGGCAGAGAAAGACCGGCTGCCAGTTTATGTCCGCCGAACCGGGTGAACAGTTCCGCACACCGGTTCATCTCTGCAAACATATCATATGCTTCAATGGAACGTCCTGATCCTTTTGCTCCATTTTCTGTCTTTGTCAATACGAAAGTCGGACGATAATAACGTTCTTTCAGTCTTCCTGCAATGATCCCGGCAATACTTTCATGGCAGTCCGGCAGATAGACAACCAGGACACAGTCTTCCTTCAGAGCGGAAGTTTCAATCATTTCAACTGCCCGTTCCACACCTTTTTCTGTCATTTCCTTCCGGCTTTCATTGAGTGCTTTCAGATCTTCTGCCATCATCACTGCTTCTCTGCGTCCCGGTGCATTGAGCAGTTCCAATGCTCTTTTGCCATATCAAGTCTTCCACAAGCATTGATACATGGACCGATGACGAAACCAATATGATAGGTATTCAGATTTTCCACATCGATTCCAGTACATTCAAACAATGCCTTCAGCCCTTCATTTTTCGTCTTTTCAGCATTTCCAGACCCGTCCTGACAAAAATCCTGTTCTCTCCTGTCAGATTTACCACATCGCCGATCGTAGCGATCGCGACATTCTCGATCAGATATTCTGCTTTTGCCGGATCCATCTCCAGTTCCTCCAGCAATACCCGCACCAGTTTATAGGCAACCCCTGCTCCGCAAAGCTCTTTATATGGATAATTGCAGTCTTTCTGATGTGGATCGATCACCGCATCTGCTGCGGGGATCTGATAAATGCGAACACCATTTTCTTCTTTAAATTTCACTTCATGATGATCTGTCACGATCACGGTCATCCCTTTTTCTTTTCCATATGCAATCTCCTCAATTGCCGCGATTCCATTATCACAGGTAATGATCGTATCAACCCCATCCTGGTATGCACGGTCAACTAATGCCCGGTTCAGACCATAGCCATCTTTGATCCTGTGCGGAATATCTGTATCCACATCCGCACCTGCCAGTTCCAGTCCTTTCTGCAAAATATACGTCGCATTCACACCATCAATATCATAATCACCTATGATGCGGATTTTTTCTCTTTCTGCAATCTTCTCTTTCAAAATTGAAACCGCACATTCCATATCTTTCATCAGCCGTCCGTCATAAAGATCTTCTGGTGTGCCATTCAGATACAGATTGATTTCCTCATCTGTCCTGACTTCCCGGTTTCTCATGATCCTTGCGATTACCGTGGAAACTCCATATTTCCTGGCAATTCCGTTGAAATCTGCTTTTTTTCATATTGATAAACCACTTTGCCATCTGTCATTTCTCCTGTTCTTCACTTAAACGAACAGAAGCCCGTCCGACTTACTGCCGGAACAGGCTTCCTGTGAATATCTGCCATAAAGCAGGCTGAAACTTCAATGCTTATTTATTTTTCTTTTTCTTATCTTTAAAGTTTTTTCTTCCCTTTTTTCTTGCCGCTCTTTTGCAGTATTTCCATCAGCCGGAGCTTCGGAACTATCTACCTGTTCAGCCTTCTTTGTATCAGCAATGGCTTTTGTTCCGTTAGAAACTGTGGCAGCCTTTTGCACCGATCTTCGTCTTCATTACATACCAGAGTGCACCGGTAATGCATACAGATGTATAAGCACCACATACGATACCTACCATCAGAGGTGCTGCAAATTCTTTGATGGAGCTGACACCAAGGATATAAAGTACAACAACCATGATAAATGTCGTAATATTGGTATAGAGTGTTCTTGTCAGTGTCTGCGTAATGCAGCCGGTTTACAAGATCCTTCAGATCTTCTGCCTTGGACTTCGTCTTC
>VOFB01003147.1_pt1 | contig 53276 bp, 98 predicted proteins | sample 5384141 | NCBI WGS metagenome assembly VOFB01 (sample SAMN12384721, study PRJNA508395) | human gut metagenome | isolation source: healthy gut A | host: Homo sapiens | reverse complement strand
GAAAAGTATGGTAATATATTATTTGTGTTTGACACGCGGGTGTAGTTCAATGGTAGAACACCAGCCTTCCAAGCTGGATACGTGGGTTCGATTCCCATCACCCGCTTATTTTATACCTTTGAAAGTCTTCGGTTATGTAACGGAAGACTTTTGAAGGTTTTTTCTTTTATTCAGAGCATATATTATGATGTAGGATTGTGGGAGTGCGTAGCACGGAGTAATCCGTGGGCATCAAAGTCGGGGGCTTTTGACCCCGACATCTATATTATAGGAAAAAGGCGGGAAAAATTGCAGATGACAGACGAAAGAAAAAAGTAACAGGGCATATACTGGCATGTGGAACGCAGATCATGTGGGGAGCAACTTTTGTATCGACAAAAGTATTGTTGAAATATTTCCTTCCTGTGGAAATCCTGTTCACAAGAGCGGTACTTGCATTTTTGGCATTGTGGATTTTCTTCCCGCACCGTCTAAAAGTTGCAGATAAGAAGAGAGAACTGGGATTTGCGGCTGCAGGTTTCTTTTGGGATTGTGATGTATTTCATGATGGAAAATACTGCATTAACGATGACTTATGCATCCAATGTAGGAATTATTGTTGCATGTGCACCGTTTTTTGTTGCGGTTATGGTTGGAATTTTCTTTAAAAAGTGAACGACCGGGAAGAAACTTTTTATAGGATTTGTGATCGCCATAACCGGAATTATTTTGATCAGCCTGAACGGTCAGAAAAGCCTGAATTTAAATCCGGCAGGTAATTTCCTCGCTTTTCTTGCAATGATTTCCTGGGGATTGTATTCTGCGACTGTTAAAAAGATTGAAGAGTGGAATTATCCAACGGCTGCGGTAACAAGAAGAATTTACTTTTTATGGAATTATTTTTCTGATTCCGGTGCTTATTTCGCAGCATGCGATGTGGGATATGGACGCATTGAAACGACCGGAAGTAATCTCCAATTTTCTGTTCCTCGGTGTCGGTGCAAGTGCTGTTGGATTTTTCCTCTGGAATTTATCAACAAAATGGATTGGAGCCGTCAAGACCAGTGTATATATCTATGTTTCCCCTGTCGTGACGGTAGTATTATCAATGTTTGTATTGGATGAGAAAATGACCGTCGCATCCGTTTCAGGTTCGATCTTGATACTGGTGGGACTGATCATTTCGCAGAAAAGAAAAAAAATTAATTAGAAAGTGAGGAAACCGGAATGAAAAAATGGCAGAAGACCGGATTACTGATTGTGTGGTGTATCATTATTGCAGGATGCTTTTATTTTAGAAAAGAACTGACAACTGAGCAGATCCTGAACCATACACCCGGAAATTTATTGGCAGCATTCTTTATGATGATGGGACTGTTTGCTGTAAAAAGCGTCAGTGTCGTTATTTATTCCGGTCTGCTTTTTGCGGTAAGCGGAATGATCTTTCCGATGAAATTTGCCATTGCCGTGAATTTCTGCGGTGCTGCCATCATGGTTACACTTCCCTGGCTCATAGGGAAAAAAAGGTGGCGGTACGATGGTCAGTTCGATTATGAAGAAGTATCCGAAGACGGAGAAGTTAAAAGAGATCTGTACAGGAAATGGGTTCATACTGACATTTCTTCTCCGGGTGATCGGAAAAATACCGAGTGATGTCCTGAGCCTGTATCTTGGGGCAATTGGAATTGATTATAAAGTCTATTTTGCCGGAAGTATGCTGGGACTTCTGCCTCATTTATTTACATTCCCGATCATGGGAATGAATATTCAGAATATTCATTCAACGGAATTTCGGATCTCTGTAGGAATTGAGGCCATCTATATGGCATGTTCAGCCGGGCTTTACTGGATTTATTCAAAGAAAAGAAAAAGAAAGTAATAAAAATAAAAAGCAGCAGAAAAGAAATCCCAGTCCGTGAAGAGCCATCACTCCGGCATTTGTGCCGAGATTGCTGGTAAATATAATGTCCAGTTTATCAAAATCATTGCCAAACCAGTTGGCTAATTCACTTTGGATTGTGGTACGTTCCGGGAGAATCAGCGGAAGACCGAGCAGATCCTTTTTTTGTGAAAGAGGATCATCTGCCTTCATAGTAACAACCCAGTGGTCGCTGCCCTGAATGCGTAGATAGTCTAATCCCTCTGTGCTGACAGGCTCATTATGAAGTCCAGGAAAATGTGCTTTTATAAAAAATATGATGTTGGGGTCAAAAGCCCCCAACAATGATGCCCACGGATTGTTTCGTGCTACGCACTCCCCACAATCCTACCCGCTATTCGCATATCGTGGTGCTTACGCCCCACTTTTATGCTCATATCGGGGCGGGTCTCAGGTCATTCTACCACCAGTGTGCAAGCACACGTGGTTTCAGACCTTTTGACCCTGACATCAAAAATTTTTAAATAATTAGCACTCAACTCTTTACAGTGCTAACAATACGTGCTATATTTCTACTAGAACACGAAAGAAAGACTCCGCAGATCATCTGAAAGAAGAGTTTCGTGGAGAAAGCTTGTGGTTCAAAGGAGGGAAAGACTATGAATATTAATAAATTTACGCAGAATTCTTTGCAGGCTGTTCAGAATTGCGAGAAGATTGCCGCAGATAATGGCAATCAGGAACTGGCACAGGAGCATCTGCTGTATGCGTTGCTGACGCAGGATGACAGTCTGATTTTAAAATTGCTTGAAAAATGAGTATCCAGAGTCAGCTTTTCGTAAACCGTGTAGAGCAGGCGATTGGAAAAAGAACGAAAGTCCAGGGAGGCAAGGCTTATGTCGGTCAGGATCTGAATAACGTTCTGATCCATGCAGAAGATGAGGCAAAAAGCAGATGGGGGATGAATATATTTCCGTTGAGCATCTGTTCCTTGCTATGATGAAGTATGCGAGTCGTGAGATGAAAGAATTATTCCGGGAATTTGGTATCAGCCGGGAAGGATTCCTGCATGCTCTTTCTACTGTCCGGGGAAATCAGAGAGTCACCAGTGATAATCCGGAGGCAACTTATGATACGTTAAATAAATATGGTCAGGATCTGGTGGAGAAAGCAAGAAATCAGAAGCTGGATCCGGTGATCGGACGAGATGCAGAGATCCGTAATGTGATCCGTATCCTTTCCAGAAAGACAAAGAATAACCCGGTGCTGATCGGTGAACCTGGTGTAGGTAAAACTGCGGTTGTAGAAGGACTTGCACAGCGAATCGTCAGCGGAGATGTACCGGAAGGCTTGAAAGATAAGACAATCTTTTCGCTGGATATGGGAGCACTGGTAGCAGGAGCGAAGTATCGTGGTGAATTCGAGGAACGTCTGAAAGCAGTTCTTGAAGAAGTGAAAAACAGTGACGGAAAGATCATTCTTTTCATTGATGAACTTCATACGATTGTTGGTGCCGGTAAGACAGATGGTGCAATGGATGCAGGTAATATGTTAAAACCTATGCTTGCAAGAGGTGAGCTGCACTGTATCGGAGCAACGACACTGGAAGAATATCGGAAATACATTGAAAAGGATGCAGCGCTTGAACGGCGTTTTCAGCCGGTTCACGTTGATGAGCCGACCGTGGAAGATGCCATTTCAATCTTAAGAGGATTGAAAGAAAGATATGAAGTCTTCCACGGAGTTAAAATTACAGATAGTGCATTGGTAGCTGCAGTTACACTATCCAACCGTTATATTTCAGACCGTTTCCTGCCGGATAAGGCAATCGATCTTGTGGATGAAGCGTGTGCATTGATCAAGACAGAACTTGATTCCATGCCGACAGAATTGGATGAACTGCGTCGGCGTGTAATGCAGATGGAAATTGAAGAGTCTGCATTGAAAAAAGAGAAGAAGACCGTCTGAGTAAAGAACGGCTGGAGCATCTGCAGGAAGAGCTGGCAGAACTGAAAGAGCAGTATGCAGGTAAGAAAGTCCAGTGGGAGAATGAAAAGAAATCGGTTGAGCATGTTCAGAAGATCCGTGAGGAGATCGAGCAGGTCAATAAGGAAATTCAGAAAGCACAGAGAGAATATGATCTGAATAAGGCGGCAGAACTGCAGTATGGAAAACTTCCACAATTGCAGAAGCAGTTGGAAGAAGAGGAAGAACGGGTGAAAGCCAAAGATCTTTCCCTTGTGCATGAAGCGGTGACAGATGAAGAAATCGGACGAATCGTTTCAAGATGGACGGGTATTCCGGTAGCAAAATTAAATGAAAGTGAGAGAAATAAGACGCTCCATCTTGCAGATGAACTGCATAAGCGTGTGGTTGGTCAGGACGAAGGCGTAGAACTTGTAACGGAGGCCATCATCCGTTCCAAAGCCGGTATCAAGGATCCTACAAAACCGATCGGATCGTTCCTATTTCTTGGACCTACAGGTGTTGGCAAGACAGAACTTGCCAAGACACTTGCACAGAGTCTTTTTGATGATGAGAACAATATTGTCCGTATCGATATGAGTGAGTACATGGAGAAATACTCCGTATCCAGACTGATCGGAGCGCCTCCGGGATATGTTGGATACGAGGAAGGCGGACAGCTGACTGAAGCTGTCAGAAGAAAACCTTACTCCGTTGTCTTATTTGATGAGATCGAGAAAGCACATCCGGATGTATTTAATGTGCTGTTACAGGTACTTGATGATGGACGAATCACAGATTCACAGGGACGCACGGTCGATTTCAAGAATACGATCCTGATCATGACATCCAATATCGGAGCAAATTATCTGTTGGAGGGCATCAAAGAAGACGGATCTATTGACGAACAGTGTCAGAAATGACAATGAATGACCTGAAAGCTCATTTCAGACCGGAATTTCTGAACCGGCTCGATGAGATCATTATGTTCAAGCCTCTGACGAAGACCAATATCCGCTCGATTATTGATCTGCTGGTCAAAGATGTAAACCGTCGGCTGGAAGAAAAAGAACTTCAGATCGAACTGACAGAAGCTGCAAAAGATTTTGTAGTGGAAGGCGGATACGATCCGAACTATGGTGCAAGACCACTGAAGCGGTATCTGCAGAAAAATGTGGAGACGCTTGCAGCAAGACTGATCCTTGCAGGAAATGTCGGTCGGGGTGAAAATTGATAGTCGGAAGAGAGCAAAAGAAGAAAGAGATGAAAAGCCCCCGTGGTATGGTACAATAAAAGTACTGTATCACGGGGATTTTTAATGTATACAAGAAATGAAAGATATCTGACTATCATATAAAAGGGGAGCATTCTATGCGGAAAATAATTTTTCATATTGATGTAAATTCTGCATATCTCAGCTGGACGGCAGTAGAGGAGCTGAAAAATGGGGGAAAGTAGATCTCCGGCAGATTCCTGCGATCATTGGCGGGGATCAGAAGTCCCGTCACGGGGTTGTCCTTGCAAAGTCTCCGTCGGCAAAAAGTACGGGATCAGGACGGGGAACCGGTTGTAAGTGCATTCCGGAAATGCCCGAATCTTATCATGAGAGCACCGGATCATAAAATGTATCATGAGAAGAGCCAGAGACTGATGGAGTATCTGCGTTCATTTACGGAGGAGATTGAACAGGTCAGTGTGGATGAGTGTTATCTGGATTTTACGGAGATCGCAGACAGATTTCCGTCTCCGCAGGCGGGAGCTGAATGGATCAGGGAGGGTGTGAAGAGGAAGTTTGGTTTTACGGTGAATATTGGTATTTCAGAGAATAAGCTGCTGGCAAAGATGGCTTCTGATTTTGAAAAGCCGAACAAGACGCACACACTTTTCCCTGATGAGATCCGGCAGAAGATGTGGCCGCTTCCGGTCAGTGAGCTGTATATGGCAGGCAGATCCAGTGTGGAAATACTGAAAAGCTGGAGATAAATACGATCGGTGACCTGGCAAGGTCAGAGGAGGCACTGATCGAGCTTCATCTGAAAAGTCATGGGCGTATGCTGGGGAGTTCGCCAACGGGATCGGAGATGATCAAGTGCAGTCTGTACCGGATGAGGCAAAAGGAATCGGAAATTCAACGACACTGGCGGAAGATGCAGTCACCTATGAAGAAGCAGAAAAAGTGCTGAAGAATCTGGCAGAGAGTGTCGGCATAAGATTGAAGAAAGCAGGGAAAAAAAGCCGGAATGCTCAGTGTGGAGATCCGGTATTTTTGATTTTCGGAATGCATCGCATCAGATGCAGCTGGAAAAAGCCGTCCGCACAGCCGGAGGTACTGCTTGAAAAGGCGGGGAAATTATTTCAGGAGTTATGGAGCGGAGAGCCGGTAAGACTGCTGGGGATCAGGACTTCTAAGTTGGTGGAAGAGTCCGCACCGGAGCAGTTGACCCTTTTTTGACCTGAAGCCACCGGAAGAACCGGATGAAAAGCATAAGAAACTGAAAGCGGCACTGGAGGAATTGAACAGCCGTTTTGGGAAAGATACTGTTATAAAAGGAACTCTGTACCGTCCGAAGAAAAAGTGAGAGCAGAAAAATGCATTGCCCGGCACAGGCAGTGTGGGCAGCAGAGGCAGGAGAAAAAGTGGCACATAAAGAAAGATTATGTTATGCTATAGCAGTGAAAGTCTATGCAAGGAGGGAAGCGTTGTGAGATTAGATACATTATTGGAGCGATTGGAATATAAAGTGGTTCAGGGAAGTGCAGAAACGGAAGTAACAACACTGATCAATGATTCAAGAAAAGTAGAGAACGGGTCTGTCTTTTGTCTGCATCAGCGGTGCAGTGTCAGACGGTCATAAGTATGCGGCAGAAGTTGCAGAAAAAGAGCGGCTGCAGTCGTTGTGGAGAAAGATGTGGAAGTGCCGGCAGATGTGACGGTCATTAAAGTCGAAGATACGAGATATGCACTGGCACTGATGTCAGCAGCGTATTTTGGGTATCCGGCAGAGAAGCTGAAGATTGTGGGAATTACCGGTACAAAGGGAAAGACGACGACCACTTATATGATCAAGTCTATTCTGGAGGAGACAGGACATAAGGTCGGACTGATCGGAACGATCGAGGCGATCATCGGAGAAAAAAGATCCCTGCAGCCAATACGACACCGGAGTCCTATACGATCCATCAGTATTTTGCAGAGATGGTAAAAGAAGGATGTGACTGCGTGGTCATGGAGGTGTCTTCGCAGGGACTGATGCTTCACCGAACAGCGGGAATTCCATTTGAGATCGGCATTTTCACAAATTTTGGGAGAGACCATATTGGTCCTAACGAGCACAAGGATTTTGATGATTACAAGAGATGTAAGGGACTTCTGTTCAAGCAGTGCAGACTGGGAATTGCGAATGTGGATGATAAATATTTTGAGGATGTTTTCTCAGGTGCAACCTGTAAAGTGGAGACCTTTGGATTTTCCGAGAAGGCCGACCTGCGCGCAGAGGACGTGGAGCTGGTATCCAGGCCCGGATATCTGGGAGTGGCATACCATGTAGCAGGAGTGATGGATTTTGATGTTGAAATCGACATTCCGGGAACGTTCAGCGTCTACAATTCTCTGACTGCGATCTCAGTATGCAGACATTTTGAAGTGCCGGCAGAACTGATCAAAGATGCCCTGAAAAAGGCAAAGGTAAAGGGAAGAATTGAGATGGTCAAGGTGTCGGATGATTTTACGCTGATGATTGATTATGCTCATAATGCGATGAGTCTGGAGAGTCTTTTGACCACATTGAAGGAATATCATCCGAAGCGTCTTGTATGTCTGTTCGGATGCGGGGAAACCGTTCGAAAGACAGAAGATTCGAGATGGGTGAGGTATCCGGAAGACTGGCAGACCTGACAATCATTACATCAGATAATCCGAGATTCGAAGAACCACAGGATATTATTGACGATATCAAGACCGGTATTGGAAGAACCAATGGAAAATATGTGGAAATCTGTGATCGTAAAGAGGCAATCAAATATGCCATCAGCCACGGTGAAGTGGGGGACGTGATCGTGCTTGCAGGAAAAGGACACGAAGACTATCAGGAAATCAAAGGCGTGAAGCATCCGATGGACGAAAGAGTTCTGATCGCCGAAGTTCTTGAGGAACTGAAAGAAGAAAAGCAGGAGAAGGATCAGAATAAGTAGGTCCTGAATAAAAGCAGGGCAGTAAAATCGGGATAAAAAGTCAGAACCGAAAATAAGCAGGAAGTGTGGCAGGAAAAGCGTGTTTGCAGATGTAATAGTAGATATTCAACATGAAAAACTGGATAAGATCTTTCAGTACCGCATCCCGGAAGAACTGGAGTCAAGACTTCAACCGGGAATGGAAGTGGTTGTGCCATTCGGAAAAGGAAACCGGCAGATCAAAGGATACGTGACAGGTTTTTCGGAAAAATGCGAATACGACCTTTCCAAAGTGAAATCCATCCTGTCTATTTCTGAAAAGGGAATGGAGATTGAGACCAGGCTGATTGCTCTTGCGGCATGGATGAAAGAGCATTATGGCGGGACAATGATCCAGTCGCTCAAGACCGTTCTGCCGATCAGGCAGAAAGAGAATGCAAAGGTAAAGAAGCATTTACGGCTTCTCCTTTCGGAAAAAGAAGGAGAAGAAAAGCTTGCATTTTATAGAAAAAAGAACCAGAAGGCACGGGCAAGACTGCTGGAAGCATTGCTTGCAGACCGGCTTTTGGATTATGAACTGGTGACCGGAAAGCTGAATATTACCCTGCCGGTGATCCGTGCGTTAGAAGAGCAGGGAGTACTGAAGCTCGAATCAGAGCAGATCTACCGTAATCCGGTGCAGCAGGGAACGCAGCAGGAGCGAACCATCACCTTTACTTCAGAACAGGAGCAGGTAATCCGGGGATTCCGTGAGGATTATCTGGCGGGAAAGCGAAAGACATATCTCATCCATGGAGTGACAGGAAGCGGCAAGACGGAAGTTTACATGGAAATGATCCATACGGTTGTGGAACATGGCAGACAGGCGATCGTTCTGATCCCGGAGATCGCACTGACGTATCAGACTGTCATGCGGTTTTACAGGAAGTTCGGAGACCGGGTTTCAATTATGAATTCCAGGCTTTCTGCGGGGAACGTTATGATCAGATGATGCGTGCAAAGCGGGAGAGATCGATGTGATGATCGGTCCCCGCTCTGCCCTGTTTACACCATTTCCGAATCTTGGACTGGTGGTGATCGACGAGGAACATGAGCCGACTTACAAAAGTGAGCAGATTCCCAGGTATCATGCACGGGAAACTGCGATCCAGAGAGCAAAAGAAGAGGATGCAAGCGTTGTCCTTGGAAGTGCGACGCCCTCAATGGAGGCGATGTACCGGGCGAGGAAGGGTGAGTATGTTCTGTATGAAATGCGGCATCGTTCCAGAATGCAGCAGATGGCAAAGGTGTATACTGTAGATATGCGGGAAGAACTGAAGAACGGAATCATACGATCCTGAGCGGGAAGCTGCAAAGTCTGATGGAAGAGCGGCTGGAGCAAAGAGCAGATCATACTGTTTTTGAACCGGCGTGGATATTCGGGATTTGTGTCCTGCAGGGAATGTGGACATGTGATCCAGTGTCCACACTGCAATGTATCCCTTTCCGTTCATAAAGGAGGGAAAATGGTCTGCCATTACTGTGGATATGAACAGCCGAAGATTCGGGTCTGCCGGAATGCGGGTCCGGTTTTATCGGAGAATTTAAAGCCGGAACGCAGCAGATCGAGGAGATGGTGAGACGACGTTTCCCACAGGCAAAAGTCCTGCGGATGGATATGGATACGACGAAAAAAAGATGCACATACAAAAATTCTTTCAGCATTTGCCAATGAAGAGGCGGATGTGCTGGTAGGAACACAGATGATCGTAAAGGGACATGATTTCCCGAATGTGACACTGGTGGGGGTGCTGGCAGCAGATATGTCATTGTATACCGATGATTACCGTTCAGGGAACGGACCTTTCAGTTGCTGACGCAGGCAGCAGGCCGTGCCGGAAGAGGGATGCGGGAAGGAGAAGTGGTCATTCAGACTTATTCCCCGGAGCATTATGCAATCAAAGCTGCTGCGGCACAGGATTATGAAGCGTTTTACGAGCAGGAGATCCGGTACAGGGAGCTGCTGGGGTATCCTCCGGCAGAAGAACTGATGGCTGTGCTGGCAGCAGGAGAAGATGAACGGCTTCTGGAGACTGGATGTAAATATTTGAAAGAATATGTCTTAAGGATTAAAGGAAAAGCACCACTGGAAGTGATCGGTCCGGCAAGTCCGGTAGTAGATAAGATTAAAGATATTTACCGCCGGGTAATCTATATTAAAAGCACCGGAATACAGAACGCTGATCCGGGTAAAAAGATCTGATGGAACAGTATATTGAGATCAATTCAGGCTTTGCAAAGCTGAGGATCCAGTTCGATTTTAATCCGATGAATCTGTGAGAATAAAAGAGAAATTAAGGTAAGATTAAGAAGGAGAAGGTTATGGCAATCAGAGAAGTAAGAGAAATCGGGGATGAAATTCTCGGAAAGCAGTGTAAAGAAGTAAAGAAAATGACCATCAGGACAAAGATTCTGATTGGTGATATGCTGGATACGATGTATGAAAAGATGGGAGTCGGGCTGGCAGCACCACAGGTAGGAATCCTCAAGCAGATCGTGGTGATCGATGTAGGCGAGGGACCCATCGTACTGATCAACCCGGAGATCATCGAGACTTCCGGTGAGCAGACCGGAGAAGAAGGATGCCTGAGCGTTCCGGGAAAATGGGGCATTGTGACACGTCCGAATTATGTGAAAGTACGGGCATTGAATGAAGAGATGGAAGAATTTGAAATCGAGGGAGAAGGACTTCTTGCAAGAGCATTCTGCCATGAGATCGATCATCTTTCGGGGCATCTTTATGTGGATAAGGTGGAAGACGGACTGCATGACGTAGAACCGGTGGAGGAACCGGAAGACTGAAAATCTCTGAAATACAGACATTGCAGAGAAGAATAAAAAAAGGGAGGATCAATGATGAAGATTATCTTTATGGGAACGCCGGATTTTTCAGTGGGAACGTTGGAGGCACTGATCGAAGCAGGACATGAAGTGTGTCTGGTGGTAACGCAGCCGGACAAGCCGAAGGGAAGAGGCAAAGAAATGCAGCCCACTCCGGTGAAAGCAGCGGCAATGCAGCATGGAATCCCGGTGTATCAGCCGAAGAAGATCAGGGATTCTGAGTGCGTGGAAGAATTGAGAAAATATCAGGCAGATGTTATGGTTGTGATTGCATTTGGACAGATCCTTCCAAAGTCAATTCTGGAAATGACACCATATGGGTGCATCAATGTGCATGCCTCACTTCTTCCAAAGTACCGTGGTGCAGCACCGATCCAGTGGGCGATCATCAACGGAGAAAGTGTGACCGGAGTAACGACCATGCAGATGAACGAAGGCCTGGATACAGGAGATATGATCCAGAAGACGGAAGTTGAGATCACACCGGACGAGACCGGTGAGTCACTGCATGATAAACTGGCAGCTGCAGGTGCGGCATTATGCGTGGAGACGCTGAAAGCAGTGGAAACACATACAGCAACCTTTGAAAAGCAGGGAGAAAGTCCCACCGCTTATGCACGGATGTTGGATAAAAAGCTTGGAAATATCGACTGGAGCAGATCTGCCGTTGAGATCGAACGGCTGGTTCGTGGTTTAAATTCCCGGCCAAGTGCCTATACTCACTGGGACGGAAAGGTGATGAAGATCTGGAAAGCGAAAGCAGAGCCGGGAGCGGGTGTGCAGGCAGGCGGAACAGAGACAGAAAAGTTTCAGGGAGAATCACAGACAGTGGCAGGAACTGTCGTTGCAGTGGAAAAAGACAGCTTTACAGTACAGACAGGTGAAGGACGACTGAAGGTGCTGCAGCTTCAGATCCCGGGGAAAAAGCGGATGGAAACAGCTGCATTTTTAAGAGGATATAGCCTGAAGCCGGGAACTGTATTTACAACAGAAGCATAGAGCAGGAAAATGGACAGAATTTAAATTCAGGAGGCAGAGAAGATGTTCTACTATTATTATGACTGGACTTATATATTAGTACTGATCGGTGTGGTATTAAGCCTTTTGGCATCGGCAAAAGTAAAAAGCACGTTTGCAAGATATTCTAATGTACGCAGTTATTCAGGCATGACGGGAAGGGATGCGGCAGAAAAGATTTTGCATCGGAACGGCATTTATGATGTACAGATCATCCATATTTCAGGAAATCTGACAGATCATTATAATCCAACGAACAAGACACTGGCATTATCAGATCCGGTTTATCATTCGACTTCCGTTGCAGCAATCGGTGTCGCAGCACATGAATGTGGTCATGCAGTGCAGCATCAGGTAGGGTATGCACCGCTTTCTGTCCGTTCTGCTTTAGTGCCGGCGGCAAATTTTGGTTCTATGATCTCGTGGCCATTGATCATTATTGGACTGATGTTCAACGGGCAGATGTCCGCAATGCTGATCAATCTGGGAATCCTGTTGTTCTCACTGGCAGTCCTTTTTCAGATTGTGACTTTACCGGTAGAGTTCAATGCGTCACACCGGGCAGTAAATGTTCTGGAGACGGCAGGAATGTTGCATCCTGAAGAGATCAGCGGTGTGAAGAAAGTACTGGGAGCAGCGGCACTGACGTATGTGGCAAGTGCAGCGGCACAGATTTTACAGTTATTACGTCTTCTGATCCTTACAAGAGGACGCAGAGACGATTAAAGTGCAGAACAGAAATGCTGGAGGAAAAAGATGGGCAGACAGGTCAATGAGCGGGAAATCGTTCTCGCAGTATTGATGGAAATAACAGAAAATGGAGCATACAGCCATAAAATTCTCGGAGAGGTACTGTCGAAATATCAATACCTTGAGAAGAAAGAGCGTGCGTTTATTACCAGGGTGACCGAGGGAACGCTGGAGCATCTGATTGAGATCGATTATATTCTGGATCAGTTCTCGAAAGTAAAAGTGAAGAAGATGAAACCGGTGATCCGCAATATCTTAAGAAGCGGAGTTTACCAGTTAAAATATATGGACAGCGTACCGGATCATGCGGTGTGCAGCGAGGCAGTCAAACTGGCAGTAAGAAAAGGCTTTTCAGGATTAAAGGGGTATGTGAACGGAGTGCTGCGGAGTGTGGCAAGAGGACTGGATACATTGACTATCCGCAGGAAGGAATTGAGGCACTTTCAATCCAATATTCTATTCCGACATGGATTCTCAGGCTGTGGGAAAAAAGTTATGGGGGAGGAAGTCACCCGTACCATGGCAGCCGATTTCCTGAAAGAAAGGCCGGTCACGATCCGGTGCTGTCAGAATAAAGTAACCCGGAGCAACTGAAAAGGAACTGGAACAGGAAGGGGTAACTGTGCAGGAGCATCCTTATCTGCCGTACGCCTTTTTCATCAGCGGATATGATTATCTTGAAAGCCTGGACTGCTTCTGGAAAGGCTGGTTTACTGTGCAGGATGTAAGTTCTATGCTGGTGGCAGAGCTGGCAGCCCCGGAAGCAGGGAATAAAATTGTGGATATCTGTGCTGCTCCGGGTGGAAAAATCCTTACATATTGCGGAGAAACTGTGGATAACTGACCGAAATGAAGCAGAAAAAGGCGAAGTAGAAGCCAGGGATCTGACGGAATATAAAGTAGGACCATTGAAGAAAATATTGCCAGGATGGAACTTGAAAATATTCATGCGGTTCTGCAGGGATGCAAACCGTACCGGATGAAGCATGGAAAGAAAAAGATATTGTTGTCCTTGCAGATCTGCCCTGTTCCGGGCTGGGAGTCTTGGAAAAAACCGGATCTGAAATACCGGGTGAAAGAGGAAGACCTGAAAGAACTGGCTGGACTGCAGAGAAAGATTCTTGAAAATGCACAGGCAATGGTAAAAAGGAGGTACATTATATAGTACCTGTACCATCGACCCCATGGAAAATGAGGAGAATGTACACTGGTTTTTGAAAAGTACCCGCAGTTTTCTCTGAACAGTATCAGAGAGAAGCTTTGCCCGCAACTGGCAGAGTCGGTAGAAGAGGAAGGATGCATCCAGTTACTTCCGGGATACATTGCAGTGATGGATTTTTTATAGCAAGGTTAAAAAAGAACGGGGAGAACTGATATGAAGAAGGATATCCGGGCTTATGGATACGACAGATTAAAAGAAGAGATGGAGGCACTGGGGAAAAACCATTCCGTGCAAAGCAGGTTTATGAATGGCTTCATGTAAAGCTGGCAGATGATTTTGATGAAATGACGAATCTGTCAAAAGCCTTACGGGAAAAGACTGAAAGAGGAGTATGTGATCCTTCCGGTGAAAATGCTGGAGCGTCAGATCTCGCAGATTGACGGGACGAATAAATTCTTATTCCAGTTATATGACGGAAATGTAGTCGAAAGTGTCCTGATGCGTTATAAGCATGGTAATTCCGTCTGCATTTCTTCACAGGCAGGCTGCCGGATGGGATGTGCATTCTGTGCTTCTACGATCGGAGGTCTGCAGAGAAACCTGTCTTCTTCGGAGATGCTGGGGCAGATCTATCAGATTCAGAAGATCACGCAGGAAAGAGTATCCAATGTGGTAGTCATGGGAACGGGAGAGCCACTGGATAATTACGATAATTTCCTGAAGTTTATTCATTTACTTACAGATGAGCATGGACTGAATATCAGTCAGAGAAATGTGACAGTATCTCTACCTGTGGGATCGTTCCGAAAATCCTGGAACTGGCAAAAGAACATTTACAGATCACGCTTGCATTATCCCTGCATGGTTCTACGCAGGAAAAGAGAAAAAGGTGATGCCGGTAGCAAATAAATATCATCTCCCGGAAGTGCTGGATGCCTGCGATACCTATTTCCGTGAGACAGGACGCAGAGTGACCTTTGAATACAGTCTGGTACATGGAGTCAATGATACAGAGGAAGATGCAAGGGAACTGACGGCACTTTTAAAGCCGAGAAACTGTCATTTGAATCTGATCCCGGTGAATCCGGTAAAAGAGCGTGATTTTGTTCGTCCAAGCCGGAAAAGTGCTTTGAATTTCAAAAATAAACTTGAAAAAAAGCGGAATAAATGTTACTATAAGAAGGGAAATGGGCTCTGATATTGACGGGGCCTGCGGTCAGCTCAGACGCAGCTATGTAAAGCGGATGGGCAGAAGGAGAAGAAGTATGAGGACATTTTCAATTACAGATGTTGGAATGGTGCGACAGGTGAATCAGGACTACGTTTTTGAAGGAGGAAGACCACTTGGTATCCTTCGGAATCTGTTTGTGGTGGCAGACGGAATGGGCGGACATCAGGCAGGCGACTTATGCTTCCAAGTATACCGTGGAAGTATTGCAGCGTGAGCTGGAGAAAAGCCAGGGCGAAGATATCGAGAGAGTCCTTGTAAATGCTATTAAGACGGCAAACCGGGAGATCATCCGGGAGGCATCCGAAGGACGAACATCTCAAGGGGATGGGAACAACGGTCGTAGCAGCTACGATCATGAATCAGATGATGTATTTTGCGAATGTGGGAGACAGTCGTCTCTATCTGATCAATCACGGAATACAGCAGTTGACGAAAGACCATTCACTGGTAGAAGAGATGGTACGTCTGGGCGGTATCAAACCGGAAGAAGCAAAGCATCACCCGGATAAGAATATTATTACCAGGGCGATCGGGGCAAAAGCAGATGTCGATGTAGATTTTTACGAGCATCGTCTGAAAAGGGGAGATATTATTCTGATGTGTTCAGACGGATTAAGTAATATGGTGGAAGATGAAGAACTTTTCCATATTGTGCAGGGAGCCGGGATATCGTCGTAGAGGCAGGTGAATGCTGGTGGAATGCAGCAAAAGAGAATGGAGGAACAGATAACATCGAGTGGTATTGTTTGATCGCCATTTGCAGATGAGGTGAGTGTATGATTAAAGAAGGAGTTTTTTTAGGAAAGCGGTACGAGATACTCGGCCGTATCGGTTCCGGAGGTATGGCAGATGTCTATAAAGGCAAGAGACCATAAGCTGAATCGTTTTGTTGCGATCAAGGTGTTGAAGAGCACATATCGTTCGGATGAGACGTTTATTAAGAAGTTTTTAAGCGAAGCACAGGCGGCTGCAGGACTGATGCATCCGAATGTGGTGAACGTTTATGATGTAGGACAGGATCGTGGCTTTATTATATGGTCATGGAACTGGTTGAAGGAATTACGCTGAAAGATTATATCGAGAAAAAGGAAAGCTTTCAGCCAAGGAGACCATCAGCATTGCAATTCAGATGGTGACAGGGGATTCAGGCGGCACATAACTGTCATATTATTCACAGGGATATCAAGCCTCAGAATATTATTATTTCGAAAGAAGGAAAAGTAAAGGTAACAGATTTCGGTATTGCACGGGCGACTACGTCTACGCAAACGATCAGCACCAGTGTAATGGGATCCGTTCACTATACATCACCGGAGCAGGCAAGAGGCGGAATTGTCGATGAGAAGAGTGATCTTTATTCTGCCGGCATTACCATGTATGAGATGATCACCGGTCATGTTCCGTTTGATGGGGATTCTACTGTGACAGTGGCGTTGAAGCACCTGCAGGAGGAAATCAAGTCTCCGGCGGAAGAAGTACCGGATATCCCGTACAGTCTGGAATGTATCATTATGAAAATGTACGCAGAAAAATCCGGCGATGCGATATCAGAGCTGCGATGAGCTGTTACAGGATCTGAAGCACTCGCTGGTTGACCCGGAAGGCGATTTTGTTGTCCTTGGGGGGCAGACGGAGAAGTGACCGGACTGTTGTTATGTCACCGGAAGAAGTAGAACGTCTTCAGCGGGAGCGTGGTTATGACGAGGACGACGAGTATGATGAAGACTATGATGATGAAGACGACGAGTATGATGATGACTACGACGATGAAGACGACGAGTATGATGATGACTATGACGATGAAGATGACGAGGATGAACGTGACCGCCGTTCTTCAGGAAGAGGAAAAAAGAAGGATGTAAATCCTGATACAAAGAAGATCATGCGGATTCTGATGATTGTGGCAGGTGTAGTGATCGCACTGCTGATCCTGTTCCTTGTCGGAAATGCAGTCGGAATCTTTAAAGGTTCGGGGAATGCGACCGTCACTCAGTCGGAGAAGGTCAAAGTGCCTGATGTCCGTGGCATGACAGTAGAAGAAGCTACAAAAGAGCTGAAAAAGTATGATCTTGGAATCGATGTAGTAGATAAAAAAGCCATCGAATGAATATAAAAAGAATCAGATCATGAGTCAGTCACCGGGGAAAGGGGAGAAGGTGAAGCGGCATAGTACCGTGGAAGTTGTTCTCAGTACCGGTGAGGAGGCAAAGAGTACCAAAGTTCCGTTTGTCATCGGACAAGATGAATCGGATGCAGAGGCCGCCATCAAAGCAGCGAATCTTGTTGTTGTAAAAGGAGATCCGCAGTACAGTGATTCAGTGGAAGAAGGAAAAGTTATTTCAGTAGAACCGGGTGAGGGTACAGAAGTGGATGAAGGATCAGAAGTTACGATCGTTGTCAGTCTTGGTTCACAGCCGGCAACTGTTCCGTCCATTGAAGGAAAGAGCCAGTCAGAAGCTGAGTCAGCACTTGCAGCGGCAGGACTTCAGGGAAGTGCCAGTGAAGAATATAGTGATTCTGTAGCAGCGGGAATAGTCATTTCACAGGGAACGGCATCCGGAAAGCAGGTATCAAAAGGAGCAACGGTCAGCTATGTGGTAAGTAAAGGACCAAAGCTGAAAGTGACTACAGTACCGAATATCCTTTCTTCTAATAAGACGACGGCAGAGAAGTTGCTCCAGCAGGCAGGTCTTACAGCCGAATATCTTGGAGAAGACTACAGTGATAATTATCCGAAAGGACAGGTATTTTACCAGTCTGTCAGTGCAGGAACCCAGGTGGAAGGGGAACTTCCATTCAGTATATGGTAAGTAAAGGACCACAGCCATCGGATCCATCCGGTGAAGACGGTACCGAGTAAAGCAGAGAGCAGTAATATATGCAGGGAAAGATTATAAAAGGGATTGCCGGATTCTACTACGTGGACGTAGCAGAGTCCGGAATTTTTGAGTGTAAAGCAAAGGGGTCATTCAGGAAGAATGGCATTAAACCACTGGTTGGAGATGAAGTGGAGCTGGAAGTCCTGGATGAAGAAGAAAAAATCGGAAATGTAACGAAAATCCTGCCGAGGAAAAATGAACTGATCCGTCCGGCAGTGGCCAATGTCGATCAGGCACTGGTCGTATTTGCGGTAACGGAACCAAAGCCGCACTACAATCTGCTGGATCGATTTCTGGTTATGATGGAGCGGAAAGAGATTCCGGTCATTTTGTGTTTTAATAAGACCGATCTTGCAGAACATCCTGAGATTGCAGAATTGGAGGAAGTTTATGCGTCCTGTGGCTATCCGGTGCTGTTTACCAGTGCAAAGAAAGAAGAAAATATAGAAAAATTAAAGCAGATGCTGAAAGGAAAGACGACTTCCATCGCAGGTCCGTCAGGAGTAGGAAAGTCCTCTCTGATCAATCTGCTCCAGTCAGGCGTACAGATGGAAACCGGAAGTATCAGCAGAAAAATTGCAAGAGGAAAGCATACCACGAGGCATTCCGAACTGATCATGATCAGTCCGGATTCTTATATTATGGATACGCCTGGATTCAGTTCATTATATGTGAATGATTTTGAAAAAGAAGAGCTGAAATATTATTTTCCGGAATTTTCTCCGTATGAAGGAAAAAATGCAGGTTTAACGGCTGCGACCACATTCATGAACCGGGATGTGCAGTGAAAGAAGCAGTAGAGAGCGGAGCAATCCATAAGATACGCTATGAAGATTATACAGAGATGTATCGTGAATTAAAAAGAAAGAAAGAGGTATTAGAAATGAAGAATGTGTTAGCACCATCGATCCTTTCTGCGGATTTTAAAGTCCTCGGAGAGCAGCTTAAAGTGACAGAGGCAGCAGGAGCAGAATATATTCATTTTGATGTAATGGATGGGATTTTTTGTACCAAGTATTTCTTTTGGAATGCCGGTACTTTCCTGTATCAAAGGATATACTTCGCAGATACTGGATGCACATCTGATGATCACAGAACCGATCCGTTATGTGGAAGAATTCGTGAAAGCAGGAGCAGATATCATCACGGTTCATTTAGAGGCATGTGAAGATCTGCAGGCAACAATTGATAAAATCCATGCAGCAGGTGTGAAGGCGGGGATTTCGATTAAGCCAAAAACTCCGGTGGAGGCATTTGTTCCGTATCTGGATCAGGCTGATATGTTCCTGGTCATGTCAGTAGAGCCGGGCTTTGGAGGCCAGGCGTTTATTCCGGAATCACTGGATCGTATCAGGGAACTGAGAAAAATGCTGGATGAAAAAGGGATTGAAGACAGATATTGAAGTGGATGGCGGTATCTACCATGCAAATGTTGCGGAAGTATTGGATGCAGGAGCAAATATTATGGTTTCCGGTTCAGGCATATTTAAGGGAGACATCAGAAAAAAAATACAGAAGAATTTATGGAGATATTAAAGAGTCATGAGTAAGAGAACTGTGATCGTGAGCGGAGGAATCCTGGAAAAGAATTTGTACTTCGATCCTTCAGTCAGAGGAGACAGAGTTTATTATCAGGGGTAGATAAAGGACTTCAGTTTTTATACGAAAATGAGATCAAACCGGATTATATTGTCGGAGATTTCGACAGCGTCCCAAGAGAGATCGTGGAATATTACCGGACAGAGGAAAATGTACCAATTCGGGAGTTTAATCCTGTAAAAGATGCTTCTGATACAGAAATCGCACTCCGGTTATGCCTGGGACTTAGAAGAAAGAAATTTATATCCTTGGAGGAACAGGAAACCGGATCGATCATCTCTGGGCGAATATCCAGTGCCTGAATATTGCACTGGCAGCAGGTTCAGAGGCAATGATCCTGGACAGTCATAACCGGATCCGGATTTTAGAGCATGGGATCACGCTGACGAGAGCGGAAGCTTTTGGAAAATATTTTTCCGTATTTCCACTGGAACTTCCTGTAGAAGATTTCAGTATCAGCGAACAAAATACCCGTTGCAGAATCATCTGCTTTCTGCAGGGACAGTCTGTGTGTGAGTAATGAATTTGCAGAAGATGAAGTGAAGATTTCTTTTTGTGGAAAAGTGATTCTGATGGAGACCAGGGATTAGTCGAGGCGAGGCAACTTTTTACAAAAACAATCTTGACAGTGGCATTGAAAGCTGTATAATAATATTAACAGAACCCACCACGCCTCTGATTTTCATGCGCAACCCGGTGGGATTTTTCTCATTTATGGGGAGTCTTATGTATCAATATCCAAAACAAATATTAACAATAGAACAACAAGTGCAATCTTATGTAGATGCAGGAATGGAGATTACATCTTATGAAGATGTAGAGAAGGTATTAAAGACAATTGGGTTTTATCGTTTGAGAGGCTACTCGTTTCATTTATATGATAATACTACAAAGAAGTATGTTGCGGGAACAAAGTTTAAAGATATTATAAAATTGTATCAATTTGATCAGGAATTATCTGCTTTGATTTTTTCAATGATTTCTAAGATTGAGGTTGCTTTGAGAGTGCGATTGGTGGAATCATTACTTGTGCACGGAGAACCACTTGTTTTGCAGGATTCATCAATTTTCAAAGAGAAAAAACGATATTGGCAGAATATGTCTACTGTAGCGTCAGAAATTGCTCGATCTAATGATGTGTTTATAAAACACAATTTTGATAATCATGATGGAGAGGTGCCTGTATGGGCAGCTGTTGAAGTTCTTTCATTTGGTACGCTATCGAAGATAATTAAGAATTTGAAAACAGGCACTGGAAGTTCATATTCTATCTTGGCGTTAAACTACCAGTATAAATCAAAAAAAGGAAATTTGGTAAATCCATCTAAGAAAAGGTTTGCTTCATGGCTACAGGGTGTTTCTGTATTGCGTAATATATGTGCTCATAATTCAAGAATATATAATCGTACAATACATACGACACCGGAAATTCTGGATGTAGATAAGGTTGTGCCATCGCCAGCACATAATGGTTTGTATCAAATCTTACTGGCGATGAAGTATCTGCGCTCATCCGATGAGGAGTGGACAGTAATTGTAGCTGCTTTCGATAAGCTGATTCAAAATAATATTGATGTAGTCAGTCTTACAGCAATGAATCTTCCGGCGGATTGGAAGGCACACTTAAGTGTATAAATGCAGCAGGAAGGCATAAAATAGTAAAGCAGACCTACCCAAGCTTTTTGCTCAAACCGGTTAAAGGGCCTTCGGCGGAGTGTTACGATAAGCACTTCGCCATTTTTAAAGAATTATGATCAAGCGTGAGTTGTTCGGCAAGTGGCTGGATCAGCAGACGGTTATTTAAACTGCATGAGATGTGGCTATTCCCTTAGCCAAAAGAACTTCTATTTCGATTCCGCATCATAGATGGTCATTCCGTCAAAAATGGTAGCTTTCTCAAATTGCTCAAAGCACTCTCGGAAATCTTTTCCATGACAGCGAAAACATAGTTCTCATCGTCTTGCGAATGAAGAATTTTCTGATTTTGAGGATTGCTTACAAATGGAATGTGCAAAGAGTTATGGGGCGAATATATTGTTACAAGAAATGTGTCGGATTATTCTACATCAGATATGAAGGCAATTTTACCAAGTGAATACTTAAGACTGTAATAAATAAAGCACCAACGGAAAGAAGCAGATCTTTCTGAAGGTGCTATTTTTAATTTTCAGTCTGAATATAACTCTATATAAATGATGTCGGGGGGCAAAGCCCCCGACTTTGATGCCTACGGATTGCCGATCATATAAATTCATATAAGTTTTTGAAAAATGAAAATGAATATTCACAAAGATAAGATGCTATGGTATAATACAAGGTACTGTATTGAGGCTTCTGACAGAAGAAGTAGTTGCTATACTAAAACTAAAAAGAATAAGAGAATTTCAGAAATTTCAACAGGATGGGAAGAGAATCCCTTGAAATCAAAGGATTTATAGGAGGAATATAGAAAGATGAAATTGGTATCGTGGGTTTACCAAATGTAGGAAAAAGTACATTATTTAATTCGCTGACAAAGGCAGGAGCAGAGTCAGCTAACTATCCTTTCTGTACGATCGACCCTAATGTGGGAATCGTAACAGTGCCGGACAAGCGTCTTGATGTGCTGGGAGAGATGTATCATACAAAAAAGATCATTCCTGCAGCGATCGAATTCGTTGATATCGCAGGTCTTGTGAAAAGGAGCTTCCAAAGGGGAAGGGTCTTGGAAACCAGTTCCTTGCAAACATCCGTGAGGTAGATGCAATCGTTCATGTAGTCCGCTGCTTTGAAGATTCCAATGTTATCCATGTAGATGGAAGTATTGATCCTATCAGTGACATTGAAACTATTAATCTGGAGCTGATCTTCTCAGACCTTGAGATCCTTGAGAGAAGAATTGCGAAGACGGTGAAATTGTCAAGAAATGATAAGACAGCAGCCAAAGAACTGGATCTTCTGAGCGTCTGAAAGCGCATCTGGAAGACAATAAAATGGCGAAAAGCTTTGTGACAGATGACGAGGACGAGCAGGAGTGGCTTGCAGTATAATCTTCTGACTGCAAAACCTGTAATCTTTGCAGCAAATGTATCTGAGGATGATCTGGCAGATGACGGAGCATCAAATGAAGGCGTGCAGGCAGTCCGTGAGTATGCAAAAAGAAGAGGACTGTGAAGTGTTCGTTGTATGTGCAGAAATCGAGGAAGAAATTCTCAGTTAGATGAGGATGAGAAGAAAATGTTCCTGGATGATCTCGGACTGGAAGAGTCCGGTCTTGAAAAAACTGATCAAGGCAAGCTATCATCTTCTTGGACTGATCAGTTATTTGACAGCAGGTGAGCCGGAAGTTCGTGCATGGACAATCAAGAAGAGGAACTAAGGCACCACAGGCAGCTGGTAAGATCCATACAGACTTTGAACGTGGATTTATCCGTGCGGAAGTAGTAAGCTATGATGATCTGATTGCATGCGGTTCTCATACAGCAGCGAAAGAAAAAGGGCTGATCCGTCTGGAAGGAAAAGAATATGTAGTAAAAGACGGCGATATTATGTTATTCCGATTTAATGTATAAAAATTAGACAGAGAATGTCAGAAGTGGCACCATTTTGCAGCAGAAGAAAGAAGAAAGTGCATATGGTGCCTTATTTATTTGATGTGGGTCAAAAGCCCCCGACTATGATACCTACGGATTGTTACGCACTACGTGCTCCCATTATCCTACCCAACATTCGCATATAGTGGTGCTTACGCCCCACTTTTTATGCTCATATTGGGGCGGGTCACAAGTCATTCTACCACTCGTGTGCGAGCACACGTGGTGTCAGACCTTTTGACCCTGGTATCTTTATTTTAGTTGGCAGAAAGAAAGGGGATGGAGTTATGCATTATGATATTAGTTTTCCACATTTGGGAATTACGTTAGATCATGTAGGAAAGAGTGTGGACCTTTTTGGAGTTTCTATTGCATACTACGGAATTATTATAGGAATGGCGATTCTGATCGGATTTGCAATCGCCACATCAGAAGCAAAAGAACCAGGCAGAACCCGGAAGATTATCTCGATATGGGAATTATCGGGGTAATTGCGGGGATTGCCGGAGCAAGAATCTATTACGTGATTTTTTCATGGGATATGTATAAAGATGATCTGCTGGATATTTTTAACCTCAGAGAAGGCGGTCTTGCAATTTATGGTGGTGTGATCGCAGCGGTTATTTCTGTTTTGTCCTTGCAAAAGTGAAGCATCTTTCTCCGTTTCAGATCTTTGACACGATTGCAATGGCATTGCTGAACGGACAGATGCTGGGACGCTGGGGAAACTTTTTTTTAATAGAGAAGCATTTGGTGAGTACACGGATCGCTTATTTGCCATGCAACTTCCGGTAGATGCAGTCAGATCAGGAGATATTACGGAGAAGATGCGGGAGCATATGGAGCGGATCAATGGAGTGAGCTATATCCAGGTACATCCGACATTTTTATATGAGTCCCTGTGGTGTGCTGTATTGCTGATCATTTTGGTTCTTTACAGAAAGCATAAAAATATGAGGGAGAGCTTTTCCTATTGTATCTGTTCGGATATGGTCTTGGAAGAGTCTGGATCGAAGGACTCCGCACAGATCAGCTTCTTCTTCCGGAAATTGGATTACCGGTATCTCAGTTACTTGCGGGAGCATTGGTGATCGGAACAGGAATTGCCCTGCTCTATCTTGGCAGGCATCATAAAACAGTCCGATGCATCGGAGCGTAACGAAGTATGAACCGATGCCGGAAAAGATCAAAGGGAAGAAACCACCGAAGTGGAATGAGCGGTTATTTAAAAATATGAAATAAAATCAAAGGGGGCGAAAGAAGAAAATGAGAGATTATCTGGAAGGATGGAAGGACGAGGGGGAATGCGAAATACCTCCGATAAGGAAAGCCGGATTTAAGGAAGAAGTACTGATCAGGAGCCAGGTACCATTGAAAAGAACCAGAAAGGAGATGCGAGATGTCAAGAAGAACTTTAACAATTATTGATACAACCAGTGAAATGAGAGAAATTAATCTGGATCGCATCGGAAAAAGAGAACTGTTATTGGGGCGAAATGCCGAACAGTGTGAGGTGGTGCTTGCGGATCCGATCATATCCAAAGTTCAGGGAAAGTTCTTAATGAAAAAAGATTCTGTTGCATATGAAGATCAGGACAGCAGTAATGGAACGTTTGTTGCCAATATGGGAGAAAACCGGCTTTTGAGTAAGAAAGACGGATATGTAGAGCTGTCGGATAAAAGTGTGCTGAGAATTGGAAATATCCATCAGCCGGATCAGATGGTATTGCTGTTGTACAGGGATTCTGAAGAAACTGAAAAGTGGAAAAGGCAGGCGTTTGGATCACAGCCTATATCGATTGGACGAGACGGCAGTAATCAGATCGTACTTCACAGTCCCGGAGTTTCAAAGTACATTGCACTATTTGCAGACAAAATGGCAAAATGATGTTGTATGACAGAAATAGTGTGAACGGAGTGCTTGTGAATGGCCAGCCGGTCAGAGGAATGACAGCATTACAGGACAAAGATCTAATACAGATTCTGGATTTTCAGATGTTCTATACCAATGGTTATATTTACTATAGAAGTGCAACTTCAGGTATTTCCTTATACGCTAAAATATCAACAAGATTGTAGGACGCGGGAAGAAAAAGAAGAAGATTTTGAATAACGTAAATTGTGAGATCAGACCCAATGAGTTTGTTGCGATTATTGGAGGATCGGGTGCCGGAAAGACCACTCTGATGAGTGCAATCAGTGGATTTGACAAAGAATTTACCGGAGCAGTTTACTGTAATGGAGTGAACCTGATCGAACAGTTCCATTCACTGAAAAGCATTATAGGATTTGTGCCGCAGCAGGATATTATTTATGAAAATCTGACATTGAAAAGAATGCTTTTATATACTGCGAAATTAAAAATGCCAAAAGATACGCAGAGACAGGAGATGGAGCAGCGGATTCATGCAGTGTTGAAAATGGTGGATTTAGAGGAGCATCAGAATACCTATATCAGAAAACTTTCGGGAGGACAGAAAAAAAGAGCAAGTATTGCTGTTGAATTACTGGCAGATCCCAAATTGTTCTTCCTGGATGAACCAACATCAGGACTCGACCCGGGAACAGAAAAAAATCTGATGATGACGTTGAGCAAATTGTCAAAAGAACAGAATAAGACGATCGTAATGGTAACACATACGACGCAGAATCTTCATCTCTGCGACAAAATCATCTTTATGGGACCAGGAGGAAGGCTCTGTTTTTGTGGGAATGTTGAAGAAGCAAAGAAATTTTATCAGACAGATGATCTTGTCAATATCTATAATATGATTGCAGAAAACCCGGAACTGTGGCAGAGAAAATTTGAACAGTCACGTGACCGGTCAGAAATTTCCGGACGAAGAGGCAGTATGGATGAAACCCAGTCAAGGGAAATTGCAAAAAAAATAAGGGTACTTCAGGTTTCATGCAATTTGGTATTTTAACCGGAAGATATGCAGAACTTCTGTGGAATGATCGGCAAAGACTGGCATTGCTGTTAATTCAGCCATTGCTGATCGCAATTTTACTGAAGATCGTAGCAGATAAAGATATATTTAAAATCTACGAAAGTACAAAGTCGATGTTATTTGCATTGAGCTGTTCAGGAATTTGGATTGGAATGTTCAATTCGATTCAGGAAATATGCAAAGAACGTGTAATTCTGAAAAGAGAATATATGTCGAATTTGAAGCTACCGTGTTATATGATGTCAAAATTTGTACTGCAGGCATTACTAGGACTGATTCAGTCAATTATTTTGACATTAGTATTTTTGAGCCTGGTAGGAAATAGCAAAAAGGAATTTTCTTCTCTGATTTCCGACCGGAAATGTTATTTTTACGGTATGGCTGACTGTAATTGCATCGGTTGCCATGGGATTTATTATTTCATCTGTAGTTCAGTCGGGAGACAAAGCGATGGCAGCGGCTCCATTCGTTCTGATCGTGCAGCTTTTATTTAGTGGAATTTTATTTACACTGAAAGGTGCAGGAAAAATCATCTCTTATTGTACGGTCAGCCGCTGGTCAGTGGAGGCACTTGGAAGTATTGCAAGACTGAATAAGCTGGATTTGCGGATGCAGGCAGATTTTCCGATGTTGGAGCATGAAGCAGAAAGCTTTTTTCAAAGCAACGGCAGGACATGTATGGACTGCAAGTGGAATCTTGATCCTGATGACAGCGGTGCTGATGGTTGTTGCTACATTGCTGCTTCGTAATGTGGCGAAAGACCGAAGATAATTGTCAACTGAGTAAAGGAATGGAGAAATGTACAGCAGAAAAGGATATATGGATGAAACCTATGAAATACTGGGCTATCTTGGATCAGGAAGCGGTGGAGTCATCTATAAAGCATAGCATAAGCGTTTGCAGAAGGAAGTTGTCTTAAAAAGATCAAAAGGAAAAGCAGAGATGCCAGGATCAACAGAAATGAAGTAGATATTCTAAAAATCTGAATCATATGTATCTCCCTCAAGTGGTAGATTTTTTGAGGAAAATGGTGAGATCTATACGGCGATGAGCTTTATTCCAGGAAGATCATTGAAAGAACTTATGGAAGAAAGAAGACAATTTTCCCAAAGACAACTGATCCGTTGGGCGATGCAATTGTGCAGTGCATTGAATTATCTGCATACCCAGACGCCACCGATCATTCATGGAGATATCAAGCCGGCAAATATCATGGTGACTCCGAGGGAGATGTCTGTCTGATTGATTTTAATGTATCATTTGCTGTGAATGGAAATACGGTTTTAGGGTATACGGAGGGATATGCATCACCGGAACAGTATATTATTGCATTGGATTCAAGAGAAGGGCGGGAGCTGCCACAGTATCGGGTGATTGATGAAAAAAGTGATATTTATAGTACGGGAGCGACACTTTTTCATCTGATCACAGGGAAAAAAAGCAGGAAGAAACCGCACAAAGGCAGAAGAGTATCTGCTTAAAAATTATGTAAGTGAAGCTTTTGCAGCGGTGATCTTAAAAGCAATGGATCCTAAGTCTGAAAAGAGATATAAAAATGCAAGGGAAATGTTTCAGGCTTTACAGAATGTATATAAGAAAGATGCCAGATACAGAAAACTGGTGATCGGTCAGAGAGTGGCAATGCTCGGGCTGGTAGCCGGAATGGGACTGTCGATCATTGCGATCGGATATGGAATCCATACCATGAAACTTGAAAAAAGTAAATCGGTATAATGAAATTGTAAAGCAACAGACAGAATATAGAAAATCAGGAGAATACGAAAAGAGGAAGCACAGTATCAAAAAGCAATTAATCTGCTTCCGGCTAAAGAAGAAAGTTATTTTCAGAATGCCTGTGCATTGTATGAACAGAAAGAATACCAGGATTGTATCGATTTTATTGACTATGATATATTTCAGAATGAAAAAGTAGATCTTTCAGATGACCGAATTGCAGATTTGTATTATCTGAAAGCGGAAAGCTGCTTTGAACTGGAAGATTATGGAGAGGCAGTAAAAGCATTTAAGAAAGTATTCCAACATGGTGGACAAAAAGTGAGTTTTACCGTGATTACGCCATTGCACTTGCTTATAATGATGAACTGGATAAGGCAAAAGAGGTGTTGGATCATGCAGAAGATTATCAAATAGCAGATGATTCGCTTCTTTATGCGAGAGGAGAAATAGAAAAGTCTTCTGGAAATACAGATAAGGCAGAGGAAGCTTTTAGGGATTGCATTTCAAAAGTGAAAATGAGGAACTTATCATGCGTTCCTATGTCATGCTGAGTGAACTGGCAAAAGATAGTGGTAATCTAAGTAAGGAACGAAATGTTCTGCAGGAGGCAAAAGAAGTACTTCCTGTATCCAGACACATGGTGATTCTGGGAACGACTGATACAGGTTGATATTGATTTAGCAGATGCAGGAAAGACAAGTTACAGAAATGAAGCGATTGAATTGCTGCAGGAAGTGATCGATCAGGGCTGGGATACGTATGAGACATACAATAATCTTGTCATTCTCAATGAAAAGCAGGGCAATCTAACGGAGGCACAAAATGCGTTAGATACAATGAAAAGAACAGTTCGGAGATGATTATAATATTGAAAAAGAGCAGCATTTCTGGAAATAGACAAACAGGAACAGAAAGCAAATAAGAATCGTGATTACACTGCTTTTGCAGAATATTATGAAAAAGCAGAAAAAAATGTATTATGAACAGTTGAAAAAATAATGATACAGATGCGGAAATGGATCTGCTTGAGAATGTATATCAGCAGGTAAGAAGTGGAGGGTGGATAGAAGAATGAAAGTGACTGCAGGAATGATGATCCTGATTGCTGGAATTATTGGAGTGATCTTTTTTGGAGTTATGTTGATTGTAACAGCAAAAAAATATTTAAAAATAAGAAAAGAGAAATGTTAGAGAGATTAGAAAGAGAGTAAAGGAGACGTTATGTCGGGAATAAAAGGAGTAATTAAATATATTTCACAGTTGTTGATTCTATCATCTTTTTCCATTATTTTTTACCGATTATCTGCTTGAAATGTTATGAGGAAAAAAAGTGAGATATCTATTTTTAAGTTCATGCAGTGGAGCATAGGAAAGTCTACAAAATCATTCCTGGATGCTGATATGGAATTTGTAATAGGCAGACAGATGAAAATATATATCGTCTGTGCTTTGATCTGGGTTATGGTTACAGTAATTTTACAATCATAATTCTTCTTGTGCAGTCACAGTTATCATACTATATTGCGATTGTTGCACAGCTTTTACAATTTTGAGTGGTGGATTGATCTATCTGATGCTTCGTATGGAAACGAAAGGCCCGATTCTGGAAAAAATTTCCAATACATCCGAAGATTATCTTGGAACAAAAGCACTGTTTCCGGTAAAATCATTACTTATTTGGGGCGGAATACAGTTGCTTGCTTTGATTTTAAATTTTGCCGGAGCATTGCTCAAGGAGAAAAAAAAGATCAGGCAGACATCAGGAAATGTATATTGCACCAGAGGAAATGGTGGGTGATCGAAGAAGTGGAATGCAGAGAACCGTAAAAACTCAGGCCACAGAATATGTTCCCCAAAGAAGAAATGAAAATAGAATAAAAAGGATTGGGGGATGGATCAACAAAGGAGCAGAATGCAGGGACGGAGTACCTTTTCAGGTGCGATCCGTGGCCTGCAGAGAATGTATGAAAAAAGGTCTATCCAATGAGTATGGGAGAAGCTGTATGGATCTGTTCAGATGGTGTACATATCTTTATGACGAAGGCAGATCAGAGTATAGAACATGAATTGCTTGCAGAGGTGTTTTATGTCGCAGAATATGAAGAATACTGGCTGACACCGGAGAAAAAAAGAATGGTTTTTCTTGAAAGCGGACAACCGTTAGGTGAAAAAAGAGAGTATTATATCCCGCGTGGAACGATCATTCAGGTAAGCTACAGCAATAATATGGAACCAATGAGATTTGAACTTGCATAAAAGAAAGAAGGCAGAATCATGAATTACGATGAGACAGTTTTTGTAAATCCAGACAAATTAGGATTGGATGAAGGAGATACTTTAGATGAACTATACAGAAAAATTAGGGAAAGCCTATTATGAGGGAGCATTTGAAGATCCATTACCGCAGTTATTACCTTTATTTGATAAAATTACAAAAATAAAAGGCTTGTCTGCAGGCAGGGGTCAGCAGAAAAGGGACGACGTTCCTGCACAGAGATATTGTCCTTCCTGTGGAAAATTAATTGATGGTCAAGACAGATTTTGTGGTGGATGCGGATACGATTTAAATGATGTCGGGGTCAAAAGCCCCCCGACTTTGATGCCTACGGATTGCCCGTGCTACGCACTCCCATTAACTTACCGAATATTCGCATATCGTGGGATTATCATCCCACTTTTATGCTCATATCGGGGGGTCCTAAGGTCTTTCACCCACCTATGAGCAAGCTCATGTGGGCTTAGACCTTTGACCCTGGCATCTTTAAATAAATGATGCAAAAAAGGAAATTTATATTAAAATAAAAGAAAAGATTAGGTTGTAAGAACGGAGGATGAAAAATGGCTTTTTTGATGAAATGGACAGAAAATTATCACAGTTTGGACAAAGTGTATCGAACAAATCCCGTGAAGTTTCGGAAGGAATGAGGCTTTCAAGTGCGATTAAAGCGGAAGAGGAAAAGCAGAATAATCTTTACAGAGAAGTCGGAAAATACTATTTTGAAAATTGTGCGGCAAATGCAGAGGGACAGTTAAAGGTACTTTGCGATCAGATTGTAGCCAGTATGGAACTGACAAGCCAGTATAAGCAACAGCAGAATGTATTAAAAAGGAATGGTCAGTTGTCCGAATTGCGGAGCACAGATTCCTGCCAACTCTGGATTTTTGCAATGCATGTGGATCAAAGATTGAAAAGCAGGTTCCACCAGCACCGCAGCCGGGAGCAGGAAAGATTTGTCCGAAGTGTCAGAAGACGGTAGAGGCAGATGCACTGTTCTGTACATTCTGTGGAAATCAATTTGAAGCACAGCCGGCCGCCCCGGCATATGAAGAACCGGCAGCCCGGCGTATGAAGAACCGGCCACCCCGGCATATGAAGAACCGGCCGCTCCGGCGTATGAAGAATCGGCCGCCCCGGCATATGAAGAACCGGCCGCTCCGGTATATGAAGAACCGGCCGCCCAGTATATGAAGAACCGGCCGCTCCGGCGTATGAAGAATCGGTAACTCCACCATATGAAGAAGTACATATTCCGGAAGTGACCGTGCCGACCTGTGTGAAATGTGGAGCTGTATTAGAAGAAGGACAAAAATTCTGTACAGTATGTGGTACAAAAGTGGGGAGGAACCGGCAGCTCCGGTACAGCATATGCAGAGTTTGACATGCCGTAGCTGTGGGGCTGCATTAGAGGAAGGACAAAATTCTGTACGAAATGCGGAACGCCGGTTGCATAAAAGTTAAGAAGCTGATGAAAGGAATGTAAGAGATGAGATGCCCGTATTGTAATCATATAACGGATGACGATTCTATGTTCTGTGCTTCATGTGGACGAAAGATAGAGCCAAGAGGAAATACCTATCAGCATACGACAGAAATGCCGAAAATGTCATTATATGAAGACGATTTTGATATGGAAGAAGAACGGAAAGGAAAATCTTCTTCCAGTTCTGTGCCGGTGATTATTGCAATAATTATTGCAGTATGTCTTCTGATTACGGCAGGAGTTGCAGCATGGTTTCTTTTGAACCATAGAACAGATACATCGTCAGATAATTCTGTCAGTAATGATTTGAAGACAGAATTAAATGAAAGCACGAATAAAAAAATTAAAGAAGAAAAAGAAAGTAAGAAAAAGAAAGAAGACGCTGATAAAGCAAAAAAAGAGGACTCTGAGAAAGAAGAGGAGACGAAAGAAGAGGCGGAAGCAGAAGAAAAGACAGATAATTATATACTTCCGGATAGCAGTAAAAGAATATTGGCAGACAGTGAAGTAAGTGGATTGTCAAAAAGTGAACTTCGACTGGCGAGAAATGAAATTTTTGCCCGTCATGGAAGAATGTTTGATGATCAGGAACTTCAGGATTATTTTAATTCAAAATCCTGGTACAGAGGAACGATTCGTCCGGAAGATTTCAGTGAATCAATGTTGTCAGAGACAGAAAAAGCGAATATTGAGACGATAAAAAAATATGAGTAGGGTCTATTATGAAATGTAAAAAGCTAGTGTGTGGCTGTATGGTATTCATGCTGATTTTTGGTATGTGTGCATGTGGAAAAAAGGAAAAAGCAAAAGAAGCTGCACCGGATCTGGTGCTGGAATTGCCCAAGGAAAAAGAAAATTCAGCGTCCGATTCAGAAGAGACGGTTTCAGGAATGGATGAGGCGACTCAGAATGAAGACATTCCGGAAAAGAAAGGAATTTTGATTGCGATTGACCCAGGGCATCAGGCTCCGGATGTGGATATGAGTGCGAAAGAGCCTAATGCTCCTGGGAGCAATGTTATGAAAGCAAAGGCTACCGGAGGAACAAGCGGAAGGTATTCCGGCATAGCGGAATACGAATTGAATCTTGCTATATCATTAATGCTTCGGGAGGCATTGCAGAACGAAGGATATGATGTGATCATGACAAGAGAAGATAATGAAACTGCAATCAGCAATGCGGAGAGAGCAACCATGGCAAATGATGCGGGTGCAGATATTGCAATCCGGATTCATGCGAATGGAAGTGAAAATAGTTCGGCAAATGGAGCATTGGTTTTAATCGGATCTGCAGGGAATCCTTATGTTGGAAATCTGTATGATGAAAGTAATCGATTAGCACAGGATGTCCTGGACAATTATTGTGCAGCGACCGGAATGGCAAACCAGGGAATTCAGGTGAATGATACAATGACCGGGATTAACTGGAGCAAAATTCCGGTCATCATATTGAAATGGGATTTATGACCAATCAGCAGGATGATCTGAATATGGCAGACAGTGCATATCGTCAAAAGATGGTTGAGGGAATTGTGTCTGGTGTAAATGAGTATTATCAACAATAAGAAGATGCCAGAGTCAAAAGGTCTAAGCCCACATGAGTTTGCTCATAGGTGGATGAAAGACCTTAGGGCCCGCCCCGATATGAGTATCAAAGTCGGGGGCTTTTTGCCCCGACATCACAAGAAGAAAGAAGGAAAGAAGATGTATTGCCCTTTCTGTGGGAGTGAAATTTCAGACGACAGTACATTCTGCCCGATGTGCGGACAGAGTATTAATTCACCTGATGTGAATGTCAGAAAAGAAGAAAAAGAATCGAAAAAAGCGACAGGAACGATGCACTGGGTGCTGGTTCTGATAACGGTAGTTCTATTATTGGTTACGATGATCGGAATTGGCACTGCTCTTTATCTGCATTTTCGATTCCTCAGAAAAGATCAGTCAGGAAATAAAAAAAGACGATTTAAAAAAAGGAAGTAAAAAGGAGAAAGCTGAAGAAGAGACAAAGGATGAAGAAGATCTGAAAGAAGATGTACTGCAGGAGGAAGATGAGAGCAGTGATCTGGAAGATGAATTTTGGATCGATGAGGATACAAAGGCAGATTATAGTGAAAATCTGGATCCGGATCTGTATGAATCTTATGATTCCAAGATTACGGATTTCAAGTTTTATTATCCGGTAGATCTGTATAATGAAGTGTCCGTCGATGAGGATCCGGATCTGGTCAGTTATGGAGAAAACTGCCAGACAATTACATTTGAAGGAAGTGATGGGTCTCAACTGATCTTTTCTCTGACTTCCAGAACAGATGCCCTTTCTATCGAGAATATGACAGAAAATGTATACAATATTGAGAGTAAGGGGTTAGTTGAACCTGAAAAAATTGTAAAATCCTCAGAAGGAGATCATGGGAAGGCAATTCTGACCGGATGGGACAGCTCAGCTCATAACAGTGCAATCTATGACATGACTAAGATCGAAGCCGGATATGTTCTTCAGATGAAAGTGATCTTCCCGGATTATACAAGTGAAAAGACCGGCTCGAAAAAGCATATGTTACAGAATGTTTATATCGGATGTGCGGCTTTTCGATTCAAGTCAGCAGGTAAGAAGCTGGGATGAGTTTATGGAGGAAAATTAGATGAAAAGGGCATTTCCAGTGATGGCAGTTTTGTTCTGCTGTATGATTTTCTGTATGACAGGGTGCGGAAGTTCTGAAAAATCCGACAGTGGAGCTAAAGAAGAGAAGACAGTGAAAAAAGCAGGAACAGCAGAATGAAAAAGAAGAAGAAAAAAGAATCCGAAAAGGAACCGGAGATTTTGCAGTTTGTTGATGTATATGGGCAACAGTATTCAGTAGAAATTAATCAGAACATTGCAAAAAAAAAAGCAATATAATGATACATTATTTATTCATGATGGAGACAGATTGACCTATGCAGATGAGAAATATACTTCCAGACTGGGGATTGATGTTTCTTACCATCAGGGAGAGATTGACTGGAAAAAGGTAAAAGCAGCAGGTTATGACTTCGCTTTTATCAGAATTGGATACCGCGGTTATGCAGAGGCAGGAACTGTGAATGCGGATATCCGCTTTGACGAATATATACAGCAGGCACAGAATGCGGGACTCGATGTCGGAGTTTATTTCTTTTCGCAGGCGGTAAATGAAGAGGAAGCGAGGGAAGAAGCAAAGTTTGTGCTGGATCACCTTTCAGGATATAATCTTCAGCTCCCGGTAGTATTTGACCCGGAAAGCATTCTTGATGATGATGCAAGGACAGATCATGTATCAGGGGAGCAGTTCACAAAAAAATACAGAAGCATTTTGTAGTGCGATTGAAGCAGCAGGTTATGATGCTATGATCTACAGTAATATGTTGTGGGAAGCTTATGAGCTGGATCTGGAAAATTATCCGCATATCCGGTCTGGTATGCGGATTACGAATTAAAGCCGCAGACTCCATATCATTTTGAAGTATGGCAATATACGAATCAGGGATCCGTGGACGGAATTAATGGAAGAACAGACATAAATATCCAATTAATCGAAAAGCCTTCAAAATAGGATTGAAGTGTGCAGAGAAAAATAGTATAATCGTTTATGTGATGTCGGGGTCAAAAGCCCCCGACTTTGATGCCTACGGTTGTTTCGTGCTACGCACTCCCACAATCCTACCCGCTATTCGCATATCATGGTGCTTACGCCCCATTTTTATGCTCATATCAGGGGCGGGTCCTAAGGTCTTTCACCCACCTATGAGCAAGCTCATGTGGGCTTAGACCTTTTGACCCTGGCATCATTTATGTTAAGGAATTATGAAACTGTATTTCCTGGCAAAGAATTGTGAAAGGATAAGAAATATGTATTGCCCATTTTGTGGAAAGCAGATTCCGGATGACAGCAGTTTTTGTCCGAGGTGGAAATGATATAAGAGATTCGTGGGAAAAGCAGCCATATCCACCGGAAATACCCCGGCAGCCTCAGAAGAAGACCGGAGCAGCGAAGATCATTCTGATTGTAATATTGATTCTTTTGGTGATAGCTGCAGGTGTGATAGCGGCCATTATTTTCTTAAAAGCCTTCACCAGCAGATAAAGCTGAGACAAAGACCAAGTCTGAGTCAGTAAAGTCAGATAAAGAAGATAAATCAGATAAATCAGCAAAAGATGAAGCGAAAGCCCCGGCAGATGAAGAAGAGGATGAAGAAGAGAAATATGATCCGACAGAAGGCGGGATTCATCGATATGAATTTATTATTGCAGATGTAACGTGGAGTCAGGCGTTTGCCGATTGCAAGAGCAGGGGTGGATACCTGGTGCGTATCAATAGCGAGGAAGAGTATCAGTATATATTGAAGCAGTTAGATGCAGGCTCTTACCAGAAGATCCAGTTTTTCATCGGAGGCCGGAGGGATTCGGGAAGCAGCGAGTATTATTGGGCAGATGAAGATGATGAATTATATGGAGATCAGATTAATACTTCATCATACTGGTGCAGTTCAGAATGGCTGAGTGGGGAACCGAGCTTCAGAGATGGAGCAAATGAGGAAGAATATCTTGATCTTCTTTATTACAAGAATGAGGGAAGATGGACATGGAATGATGCACCGAATGACATTCTTGCAGTAGTTCCATCCTTTTCAGGCAGGATAGGATACATTTGTGAATACGAGGATTGATTGAACTGTCAGAAAACTTCCATGATGAGAATTATGGGAGTTTTTTTTGTGCTATTAGAAGGAAAAAAAGAACAAGGAGAAAAAGAAAATGTATTGCAGAAAATGCGGTGCCAGGATGAGTGAGCAGGATAGATTTTGTCCTGAATGTGGAACGGAGGCTTCAAAAAGGAAATACTCAACAGGATGAGTTAAACGGATTCCCGGGAAATGAGCAACCGCAAGAAAATCCGCGGATGAATAAAAAGACGGTAATTTGGATTTGGATTCTTGCAGCATGGATTTTGCTGATAGCAATGGAATTTCAGCTTTTTTATCGTAAAAGGGCAACATGTGAAAAAGCAATATCAGAGTTCGCTGGAAGCAGGTGATAAGTATCTGGAAAATCTGGATTATGAAAAAGCAGAAGATGCCTATCTTCAGGCAATTAAAATTTCACCAAAAGAAAAAAAGAATCATATGAAAAGTTGATTGAGTATTATGTGGACCATAATGAAATTGATAAAGCGAAGAAGATTGTGAAAAAGGCGAAGAAAAATCTGCCGAAGAGTGAGAGTAAGAAAATTGAGGAAAAGCAGAAAGAGTGGGAGAGCCTGGAAGAATATACCTGGGTAGTAGAGCCGACAATTGAAGCGGATGAGATTTATTACTTACAAGGTGGAGATTTCTTTGAATATTCAGCCAATGAGATGAGAAGGCAGATGGATTCAAAATATGCCGTGATTAAGAAAGGTGATTCATATGGGCTGATCGGTATGGATGGAAAATTGTTGGAGGGAATGGCTTATAAAAGTGTAAAAACAGAAAATAAATATTATAGCGTAATTTTAAAGGAAGAAAAATATGATATAGAAAAAAGGAGACATGGAACAGTTATATTATTTGAATGATTCAGATGAGATGATTCCAGGAAGCTCACTCATAGGTGATCAGAGTTCGCAGAAAAAATGAATGTATTATTATACCTCTAATGAAATTCGCAATTCCATAGAAGATGAGATAGAATTATATGACCGTGAATGGAGAAAAAATTATATTAGTATGCCTGAAGTGGCTATTCCAGTAAAGGAAACCGAAGAAACAATGGCAGATGAGATTACAGAGGGCAAAACGGAGGATAGATATGAGTTTATTGATTCCTCAGATTCTGGATATGGAATCTGGGATGAGGATAAGATGACGACAAAATTCATTTATGATGAATGTGGATCTGAAAGCTCCGGGCTTCTGGCCGTCGAAAAGGATGGAAAATGGGGGTATGTAAACGATCAGGGAAAAGTAATGATACCAATCAAATATGATGCATCCTGGAAACACTATAATGAGACGAACGGTGATAAAGAAAAGGAATTTTGTTATGCAGCGACAGAAGGATATGTCCCACTTGTAAAAGATGGAAAGTGGGAGATGCGGAACAGCAAAGGAGATCTGGTTATTTCGTCAGGTGCATTTGAGGAAATCCTTCCAGTTTATGATGGAAAATGTTGGGTTAAAAAGGATGGAAAATGGGGAATCCTGAAATTGGAAAATGCTAAGATAGATAAGGATTCAGAAAAGGAGGATTCATCAGATACACAGAAGGTTTCAATAAAAATGCAGATAAGCCGGGGAATACGAAAAAGGAAAATGGATCGTCGCAGGATGATAAAAAGACCATTTCTTCTGAGACATATCAAAAGTCTATGGACCGCTGCTTGATCAGGCCGGTAACGAATATGGTCAGTCTATGGATTATTTTTTATATGATATTGATAAAGATGGTGTAAAAGAACTGCTTTTATTGAATGGAACGTGTGAGGCAGATTATGTATACAAGATCTATACCATCGGTAATGGAAGTGCCAGGTATATTGATGAGGTTAATGGATCGTGCGTGATGTTCTATGAAGATGAAAATGGAGGGACAGAAAAATATATCATCAGTGTGCAGGCTCGGATGGGATGTGAACGAGTGAGCAAAATCTGGTTGAAAGATGGAAAAGTTTCGACAGAAGAAATTTCCTATAAAGAAGAGGTGGGAATAGATGAAGACTATTATTCTAATCCATATCCATTGGACTATGCAGATGTAACAGATAAGTCATTATTAAAGTAGAAAACTATGGGGAAATGAGAAAATGTATTGTGAAAAATGCGGTCATGAGATGAAAAATGGAAGATGCCCCAATTGCGGTTTTCCGGTCGGAGAGCCACAGTGGGAGGAGCAGAAAAGTAAGAAAAAAATCAGGGAAGAAGACAGGCATTATCATCTTATCGGTAGTGATTGTTCTGATTTTTGCAGCAGCGATTCTTGCAGCTATTTTTTGGCTCAAGAAAGAAAATACGCAGAAAAAGTTTGATACACATATAGAAAAGGGGCAAAAATATCTGGAAGAAATGGATTATGAGAAAGCTGCGGACAATTATCTGGCAGCAATTGATATAGATCCAAAGGCAGAAGATCCATATATGAAACTGGCAGATTTGTATTTGGAAATAGATCAGCCGGAAAATGCAGCAATCGTATTGAAAAAAGGGTGTAAAGAATACAGGCAGCCGGGCGATGAAAAATCGATATGATCTTTATACTTATGTAGATCAAAATCTGATTCCGGAAGAGGGGCAATGTGAAGAAGGCGAGTATGAATGTGATTATTATGAAGGCACAGGATATTGGGCATCGGTAAGTCTTGAAAGCAATCATTCACAAAAAGGCGTCATGAATTGGAAAATTATGGATTTTGATGGAGATGGAGAAGAAGAACTGCTTGTAATTTATCTGAATAATAAGGAAGAACAGGACGGGGACCATATCAAAATGGAATTTACCTCAGGATGTATGAAAGTGAAAAAAAAAAATTGTCCTGAAAGATGAATACAAAGCATTATATCCGGTCATTGGAGCTGGCGATGAAGAGGATGACGGAATTTTCCTGAAAAAGCACGGGGGAAACATCTATCTGTGTGGAAGTAGTTATGCAATAGCGGATATTTATGCGGATGGAGCAACCATCAGCTCATTTATATTAACCTATGAAGAGGGGGCGTTCGTGCAACAGGCAGGAACAGAAGAACCAATCAGTGGTTCAGAATTTTACTGGTATAGCGGATACTGGGATATGGCAATGATGATGGATGAACTGGATATGACTGAGGATGCAGCACAGGTGAGACGGGATCATATGCCAAGATTTCAGTCCTGGGATGAAGCGGACGAGATGCTGGTCAGAATTACGGGAGAAAATAAAGGATATAAAGAACTTTTGTATGAAGAGACCGGAGAGATTAAATATCTTGGACATGTGGAAGTTTTAGTACAGTTAAGCGGTTTTTAAGAGTGGATGCAATGGAGTTACACGAAGTTGGAGTGTATTAAAAAATGAATTTGACAATGTGAAAAAGATCGAAATATGGTAAGATAAAATAAAAAAGGAAGGGGGAGGAAAGGGATGTATTGTAAAAAGTGCGGAAATGAGATCAGTGACGGAGCAAAATTCTGTAAGTTTTGTGGTGCAGTGCAGGAAACCCAGGCAGCAGGATCATTCCAAAAGCCGCAGAATGTTGATCCGGTAAAAGAGGCTGAACAGCAGCGGCAAAGAGAACGGTTAGATCAGCAGATTGTCAGTCTGGAATCTGAAAGAAAAGCTTTGGAAGAGAAAATCAAGGAAGATCTGCTAAGATTGAGTCAGAAAGTGGTGCTGCCAGCAACGGACTTGCAGCAGAAAAAGTGTCCGAATTGCGGAGGAATGGTAGCAGGAGCAAGATTTTGTCCCAAATGCGGTTATGATCTGAACAGTATAAAAGAAAAGTAAGGGAGGGAAAAATATGTCTTACGATGATATGCCACAGAAGCAGGCAAGGATAGAAGCTCTTAGAGAAGAAAAGGGCAGGTTACAGAAAGTGAGACAGACGATTGCTTTTTATGAAGCAAATGCAGCGAGTGGAAAGGTAAAAAAAGCAGTTCTCCCACAGATGGCACAGCAGATTCAGCCGGCAGAGGGGCGAAATACAGTACCAACGGTGCAGGAAAAGCTCTTGACCGGGGACTTATGAGATGGATTTTGGGAGGTGGCAGCATTCTGTTGGTTTTACTTCCGTTTCTGAGCTGGATCACGGTTGCGGGATATGATGTGAGTTTTTTAAGATGGCATCTGGAATAGAAAAGTTAAATGATTTTCTGGGAGCTTTTTCCACTGATGATGTCAGAGTTATGCAGGGGATTTGTATCTTTATATGCTGTGTTATGATTGGAATTGCAGTTGTGAATGGAATTGCGGCATATTGTACTTTGCGTAGTGGAAAGACAGGCTGGATTTATGGAGGAACAATCTATGGTATGGCAGTGTTCGGAGTTCTCTGGCTGTTCGTTCTTTACATCAATATGAAGCTAAAAAGAAGCTTTAGGCAGTTATGGTGATTATATTAAGTTTAAGATGACTTTTCCGGCGTGGCTGGCAGTGATTCTTGCTATTGTGCTGTGCGTTCTGAATGCAAATCGTGAAAAGCTGGGCGTAGTTTTAAAGGAGAGACTTTGTCAGGGAGCAAATGCTGAGTGGGACAAATCAGGGGATATTGCCGATTACAAATTATTATCCATGGGAAGAACTTCAATTGTGTACGTTACATATGACAGGGACATGCAGTGAAAATATCTGGATGGATTATAAATATGTAGGATGTGCCGGAGAAGTAGATAGGAAATCCACAGATTGTTGCAGATATAGTCTTTAAGACGACAAAGGGAGTTTTTATTATTCCGGGAATAAGCTGGTTTATCAGTCAGATACAGAGACAGGGAGAGACAGAAAGAAAATCATTTCAGGCAGTTCCATTTTTCAGCACAGGACGTGATCAACGTAGAGTGTATGCTGCGGACAGTAGAAGTCGTGGGAACGGAAAAGAAAATCATTTGTGATGTGAGTGTGGATTCCGGACTGGATTGTAGGGAACTGTTAAATTATCGTGGGCTGTCAGGCCGGCAGTTTGCAGTATGCAAAGAACAGGAATTGAAAGCAGGCAAGATAGATAGCGAGGGAATGTATTGCACATATTAGGAGGAAAAAAGGAATGTTTTGTAAGTATTGTGGAGAGAATAATGTAGATGGGGCAAAGTTTTGCAAGAATTGTGGCAAACCATTAATGACGACATCAAGTGCAGACGGTACTGCTGCAGGATATAATCCGGAAATGACTCCGGGATATACACCGACATCACAGCAGAACCATAAAAAGACTGGGATTATAGCAATCGTGGCGATTGTGGCAGCAGTGCTGATCGCTGTAGCAGTGATTTTTTCAATTTTCCATGCGGTAAAAGGACGCAGCCCGGAAAAAACGATAGATCAGCTTGTGACATCGCTGTTTAAATTGGATGCGGATGGCATCATCGATACATTTCAAAAGAAGCGGTAAACAAGTTAAAAGAAGAAGGAAACTGGGATGATGAGTATGACGACCTTGTAAGTGGCATAGAATCGATCGCACAATCCGTGGGAGATTATGTTGACCTGGAAGAGCTGTGTTCTTATAAGATCACAGAGACAAAAGATGCCACAAAAAGAAGAGATAGCGGAAATTCAGGAAGATTATGACGATGAAGGAATTGATGTAAAGATTAAGGATGCAAAGATAATCACAGTTGAACTCACAATCAATATTCCAATTTATGGTTCGGAGACAGATTCAGAAGATTTCGTAGTGATAAAGATCGGAAATAGTTGGTATATTGATCCAATGAATTTCAGTCTGTAGTTGTAACTGTTGAATTTTGGATATGCAAAAAGAGCCGGTGATTTCAGTATAAAGCTGAGATGACCGGTTTTTAACTGTCTGGAACAAGGGAAAAAGATCCAGTGAATCTTGTCAGTTATCAAGTATGAGCTAAAATGGTTCGTCGGCTTTTTGTGAAAAAATTATCATTTAAAAAATAAGGAGAAAGAGTGACAAATTTCAGAATCTGTATACGAAAATATACAAAGAAGGAGTCCGGTCATACTGGACTTTTGTTATTTTGGCGATATAATGTGAATACATATGAAAAAATTATACTTTTAGTGTAAATTTCAAGGAGGAACAAAAATGGCAAGAAAAATGAAGACTATGGATGGCAATCAGGCAGCCGCTCACGTATCGTATGCGTATACAGAAGTCGCGGCAATCTACCCGATCACACCGTCATCCGTTATGCCGGAGCACGTTGACGAATGGGCGACAGAAGGCAGAGAGAACATTTTTGGACAGACTGTACAGGTAACAGAGATGCAGTCCGAGGCAGGTGCAGCAGGAGCTGTGCATGGTTCTCTTGCAGCAGGCGCACTTACCACTACTTTCACAGCATCACAGGGACTCCTGCTCATGATTCCTAACTTATATAAAGTAGCAGGCGAGCAGCTTCCGGGAGTATTCAACGTATCTGCCCGTGCCCTTGCAAGCCACGCACTTTCCATCTTTGGAGATCATTCTGACGTTTATGCATGTCGTCAGACAGGAGCCGCTATGCTCTGCGAATCCAGCGTACAGGAGGTTATGGACCTGACACCGGTTGCTCATTGTGCAGCACTTGAGGGGCAAGCTTCCATTCATCAATTTCTTTGATGGATTCCGTACATCTCATGAGATCCAGAAGATCGAGACATGGGATTACGAAGATCTGAAAGACATGGTAAGCATGGAAGCAATCGACGAGTTCCGCGCACATGCACTTAACCCGAACCACCCATGCCAGAGAGGTTCAGCTCAGAACCCGGATATCTTCTTCCAGGCTAGAGAGGCATGTAACCCGTTCTACGATGCTCTTCCTGCAATCGTACAGGAATACATGGACAAAGTTAATGAGAAAATCGGAACTGATTATAAACTGTTCTTTAATTATTATGGTGCGGCAGATGCTGAGCACGTAATCATCGCTATGGGTTCTGTATGTGATACCATCGAGGAGACCATCGATTACCTCGTAGCAGCAGGCGAGAAAGTCGGCGTTGTTAAAGTACGTCTTTACAGACCATTCAGCGCAGAAGCTCTGATCGACGCGATCCCGGATACAGTTAAGAAGATTTCTGTTCTTGACAGAACAAAAGAGCCAGGAGCACTTGGCGAGCCACTGTACCTGGATGTTGTTGCAGCACTTAAAGGATCTAAGTTCGATGCAGTTCCGGTTTATACAGGACGTTATGGACTTGGTTCCAAGGATACAACACCGGCACAGATCGTTGCTGTATATCACAATGATGCAAAAGCTAAATTTACGATCGGTATCAATGATGATGTAACGCATCTGTCACTGGAAGCCAATGAACCACTGGTCACAACACCGGAAGGAACGATCAACTGTAAATTCTGGGGACTTGGAGCTGACGGAACAGTAGGTGCGAACAAGAACTCAATCAAGATCATCGGTGATAATACAGATATGTATGCACAGGCTTACTTTGATTATGACTCAAAGAAATCCGGTGGTGTTACAATGTCTCACCTCCGCTTTGGTAAGAAGCCGATCAAATCTACATACCTGATCCATCAGGCAAACTTTGTTGCCTGCCACAATCCTTCCTATGTGAGCAAATATCACATGGTAGAGGAGCTGGTAGACGGAGGTACCTTCCTTCTGAACTGTCCATGGGATGCACAGGGACTGGAAGAGCATTTCCGGGACAGGTAAAAGCCTATATTGCACAGCACCATATCAAATTCTATACCATCGACGGTATCAAGATCGGTAAGGAGATCGGACTTGGCGGACGTATCAACACCGTTCTGCAGTCTGCATTCTTCAAACTGGCAGATATCATCCCGGAAGAAGAGGCTATTGACCTTATGAAAGCAGCTGCTAAGGCTACTTACGGAAGAAAAGGTGACAAGATTGTTCAGATGAACTACGATGCAATCGATGCTGGTGCTAAACAGGTCGTAGAAGTAGAAGTTCCGGAAAGCTGGAAAGATGCAGCTGATGAAGGACTTGCTACACCACATATCGCAGACGGCGGAAGAACTGATGCAATTGCATTTGCTAAGAATATCCAGGCAAAAGTTAACGCTCAGGAAGGAAATACACTCCCTGTATCTGCATTTAATGATTATGTAGACGGTTCTACACCATCCGGTACATCTGCATATGAGAAGCGTGGTATCGCAGTTGATATCCCTGTATGGGATCCGAGCAAATGTATCCAGTGTAACCGTTGTGCATATGTCTGCCCGCACGCAGCTATCCGTCCGGTAGCTCTGACAGAGGAAGAAGTTGCTCAGGCTCCAGAAGGACTTAAGACACTTGATATGATCGGAATGCCGGGAATGAAGTTCACAATGACAGTATCCGCTTACGACTGTACAGGATGTGGTTCCTGCGCAAATGTCTGCCCGGGCAAGAAGAATAAAGAGACCGGAGAAGTTGAGAAAGCTCTGACAATGGCAAGCATGGAAGAAAATGCAGGCGAGCAGAAGTACTTTGATTTCGGTACAGAGATTCCTGTAAAACCGGAAGTTGTTGCCAAGTTTAAAGAGACGACAGTGAAAGGAAGCCAGTTCAAGCAGCCACTCCTTGAGTTCTCAGGAGCATGTGCCGGCTGTGGAGAAACCGCATATGCAAAACTGGCAACACAGTTATTCGGAGAGAGGATGTACATTGCAAATGCGACCGGATGTTCTTCTATCTGGGGTAATTCATCACCTGCCACACCATATACGCAGTAACACCGGAAGGAAAGGGACCTGCATGGAGTAACTCTCTGTTCGAGGACAATGCTGAGTTTGGATACGGTATGTTACTTGCCCAGAATACAATCAGAGACAGACTGAAAGCAAAGGTTGAGAAGATCGCAGAGAAGACAGAGGATGAGGCAGTGAAGGCTGCAGCAGATGAATATCTTGAGACATATACAGTAGGAGCTACAAACGGAACAGCTACAGACAAGCTGGTTGCTGCTCTGGAAGCATGTGACTGTGACTGCGAGGATAAGGCAGATGTTCTGAAGAACAAAGACTTCCTGGCTAAGAAATCCCAGTGGATCTTCGGTGGAGACGGATGGGCTTACGATATCGGATACGGCGGAGTTGACCACGTTCTTGCAAGCAAGAAAGATATCAACATTATGGTATTCGATACAGAGGTTTACTCCAACACAGGTGGACAGTCCTCTAAGGCTACTAAGACTGGTGCTACAGCTCAGTTCGCAGCAGGCGGAAAAGAGACTAAGAAGAAAGACCTTGCAGGAATGGCTATGACATACGGATACGTATACGTAGCTCAGATCGCTATGGGTGCTGACTTCAACCAGACTGTTAAAGCAATTGCTGAAGCAGAGGCTTATCCGGGACCATCCCTGATCATCGCATACGCTCCATGTATCAACCATGGTATCAAGAAGGGTATGAGCAAAGCTCAGACAGAGGAACAGTTAGCAGTAGATTGCGGATACTGGAATAACTTCCGTTACAACCCTGCTGCAGAGGGAGACAAGTTCTCACTTGACAGCAAGGCTCCGAAGGCAGAAGGATACCAGGACTTCCTGAATGGTGAAGTACGTTACAATGCACTGAAGAGAGCTAACCCGGCTAAGGCTGACAAGCTCTTCGCTCTCAATGAGCAGGAAGCTATGGAGAGATACGATTACCTGAACAAACTGGTAACTGTATACGCTGCAGAAAAAGAGTAATTGGATTTTGGACTTTAATCTGACGGGTTGACCGGTCAGGAGAATGGCAGACGGTAATGCAGATACAACTGTAAAGCTGTCTGCCATTTTTGATGCAAAAGTATGTCAGAGAAACTGCAGACATCATGTACTTTCATAAGTACAATTTTATAGATTGCTCTTGCAAATGAGGCAAGCCTGTGGTACAATATGTATTGTTTATCCGTGGGAGGTGTGAAATGGACATTTTAAAGATTGTATTATACATTGTCTTTGTTATAGACTGTATCGCATTATCAGCGATCATTCTTTTACAGGAAGGTAAGTCTGCAGGTCTTGGAACGATCGGTGGTGTAGCAGATTCATATTGGGGACAGAACAAGGGACGTTCTATGGAAGGTGCACTTGTTAAGTCTACAAAGTTTCTTGCGATCCTGTTCCTCGTACTTTCAGTAGTACTGAACCTGAAGGTTTTTAATTAATGACATAAGATGATTCAGATAAGGCATTCTATACGGTGAGTTATAGAATGCCTTATCTTTTTCTGCCCGGTATTCCGAATGAGAAGCGGAAAGAACTGCCGGAGTCACAATAGGCAGAGCGAGAGCGGGAAATCAGAAATTGAAGAGAAGGAACGCAGGGAAAGAATGCAGGAGTAAAAGCAAAGAGAAGGAACAGAAAAGAAAGAGCAGAGAAAGGAAAGATATGGATCAGACATTTGAAAAGCGTAAAAAGGTCATTTATGATTTTATCTGTGATGATTTTTATGTGCCGATGAAAATAAAAGAGATCGCCATGGTTCTTCAGATCACGAAGGAGCAGAGGAAAGAGCTGCAGGAAGTGCTGGACAGTCTGGTAGAGGAAGGCAAAATTTCTCTTTCCAAGCGTGGAAAGTACAGCAAGGGTCAGACGAAAAGAATCATGGGAACATTCCAAGCGAACATCCGTGGATTTGGATTTGTTATGGTAGAAGGACAGGAAGAAGATATCTTTATTCCTGCGGAAAATGTAAATGGTGCATTCAGGGAGATGAAGTGGAGTGTATTATTACAGGTAGTCCAAGCGGCAGACGGCAGGAGGGAAAGATTGTCGGAATTATTTCCCATCAGGTGACTAAAGTGGTCGGATTGTATGAGAAGAGCAAAAGTTTTGGATTTGTGCGTCCGGATAATCAGAGATTCCTGAAAGATATTTATATCCCTGCAGGAAAAGAACTCCATGCAATGACCGGACATAAGGTAGTTGTGGAACTGACATCCTATGGCGGAGAGCATATGAAACCGGAAGGAAAGATCATTGAGATCCTGGGTCATGTGAATGATCCCGGTACAGATATTCTTTCCATCGTGAAAGATTTGGATATCCCTACAGAATTTCCTGAAAAAGTGCTGAATCAGGCTGTTCGTGTGGGAAAAGAAGTATCAGAGGCTGATATGGCAGGAAGAATGGATCTGCGGGACTGGCAGATGGTCACGATCGACGGGGAAGATGCAAAAGATCTGGATGATGCGGTTTCTGTTGTGATGGACGGAGAAAATTACAGGCTGGGAGTTCATATTGCTGATGTGACAAATTATGTACAGGAGAGAAGTGCATTGGACTGGGAGGCACTGAAGCGTGGAACAAGCGTTTATCTTGCTGACCGGGTGATCCCAATGCTGCCACAGACTTTGTCAAATGGAATCTGCTCTCTGAATGCAGGAGAGAACCGGCATTACCCTGTCCTGTATCATGACGGTGACACCGGAGGGCGAAGTTGTGGATCATCAGATTGCTGAAACGGTAATCTGCGTAGCTAAAAGAATGAGTTATAACGGAGTGGCAAAGGTTCTTGCAGGGGATGCCGAGGCACTGGAAGCGGATCGGGAGTTTGTCCCGATGATCCTGCGGATGAAAGAATTGTCTGATATTATCAGGGAAAGGCGTGCAAAGAGAGGTTCGATCGACTTTGATTTTCCTGAGACAAAAATCATTCTGGATGAAAAGGGACGTCCTGTTGAGATCAAACCCTATGACCGGAATGTGGCAACAAAGCTCATCGAAGATTTTATGCTTCTTGCAAATGAGACAGTTGCAGAGGAATATTTCTGGAGAGAGGTTCCATTTCTCTACAGAACGCATGAAGTTCCAGATGAAGAGAAGATCCGGAAAACTGAGTACTTTTATCAATAATTTCGGTTATAACCTGCATGTAAGAAATGAAGTCAGACCGAAAGAAATCCAAAAGCTTCTGTGCAAAGTTGAGGGAACGCCGGAAGAACCACTGATCAGCCGGCTTGCCCTGCGGTCAATGAAGCAGGCAAAATACACAACAGATAATACAGGACACTTTGGATTGGCAGCGAAGTATTATACACATTTCACTTCTCCGATCCGCCGATATCCTGATCTTCAGATCCATCGGATCATCAAGGAAAAATCTGCGGGGAAGGCTGACCGGGGAACGGATGGAGCATTACAGAAAGATTCTGACCGAAGTTGCATCTCAGTGCAGTCAGCGGGAGCGGACAGCGGAAGAGTCCGAGCGTGAAGTGGTCAAATTGAAAAAAGCAGAGTATATGCAGGCTCATATTGGCGAAGTGTATGAGGGCGTGATCTCCGGTGTGACAAAATGGGGAGTTTATGTAGAACTTCCGAATACGATCGAAGGTCTGATCCATGTTGCAGATATGAGGGATGACCATTATAATTTTATAGAAGAAACTTATGAGATGGTTGGCGAGCATACAGGAAAGACCTGGAAATTAGGACAGAAAGTACAGGTCCGGGTGACAGATGCTGACCGGTTGCAGAGGACAGTTAATTTTGAGTTTGTCTGACTGGCAGATGATTGAACAGAGAGAGGATGTAATACGAAGATGGCAAAGACAGAAAAAAGCTGATCGCAAATAATAAAAAGGCATACCATGATTATTTTATCCTTGAAAAATATGAAGTGGGGCTGGTACTTCACGGAACGGAAGTCAAGTCTCTGCGTATGGGAAAGTGCAGTATTAAAGAGTCATTTATCCGGGTGGAAGATGGCGAGATGTATATTTACGGCATGCATATTTCTCCATATGAAAAGGGAAATATTTTCAATAAGGATCCGCTGCGTGTGAAAAGCTACTTCTCCATAAAAAGGAAATTTTAAAGATTTCCGGTAAAATGAAAGAGCAGGGAATTACAGTAGTGCCGTTGCAGGTCTATTTCAGCGGAAGTCTTGTGAAAATGGAGATCGGGCTTGCAAAAGGTAAGAAACTGTATGACAAGCGTGATGATATCGCAAAGAAAGATCAGAAGCGGGAAGCCCAGCGGGAGTTCAAAGTGAGAAATCTGTAGGGCAGAGCAGGGGGCAGGCTTTATAGCTGCCTGCACCCTGCCGGGATGATTCTTGAATGAAAAGCCGGTGGTATCTTTTGAAAAGTCCATGGCAGTTTTATCAGAAATCAATGGCATCTTTTACTGCCTGGATATCACCGGTAAAGATGATTCCGTCCATACCGGCATCTTTCGCTCCCTGGATATTTTTTTTCAAGATCGTCAATAAAGAAGCATTCAGAAGGATTCAGATCAAATTTGCGGAAGAAATATTCGTAAATTTCCTGATCCGGTTTTGCCATGTGGATCGGAGCAGAGAACAGGATCCCGTCGAAAGGCTTCAGGATCTCGTGATCCTTCATATAATCTGCAAAGTAAGTCGGTGCATTGGAAAGGAGATAGACCGGGATTCCCCGCTCTTTCAATTCCCGGACAAATGCAAGCGTCTGTGGCAGTGGCTTTGCACAGCCAGGCCATTCACGGAAGAAAAGATCCACGGGATCATAAAGCCTTTCGGGAATCGTACGCAAAATTTCATTTCGATACTCCTGATAATCGATCGCACCGCTGTCCAGTTCAGTCCAGTGTGCATAGATCAGATCGCAGAGATAATCGACATCAGTCTCATCAGTAACAAAAGAGCGAATGATCTCTCTGCCGTTAAAAGTTCCAATCACATTTCCAAAGTCAAATACGATATTCTTATATTTCATAGTAAAGCTCCTTTCAGAGAATATCCTCATTTATCATAACAGTGTACAATAAATCGAATAAATTTGCAAAAATATAGTAAAATCTACGAAACCATATAATACCTATTGACATAGTAGGTTAATAGGGTGTATCATACGCCTATCGAATCTGAACAGGATAAATTGGAGTGAACGATATGATTAAAGTAGAGCATACAAATAAGACCTTTTCAGGAAAATACGGAGAGGTACATGCCTTACAGGATGTAAGCATTCATGTGGAAAAAAGGCGATATTTATGGAATCATCGGATTTTCAGGAGCAGGAAAATCAACGCTTCTGCGGCTGGTGAACGGACTGGAGACCCCGGACAGTGGAACAGTCATGGTACATGACCAGGATCTTGAAGTCTGAAAAGGCAGAGCTGAGAAAATTAAGAAGAAAGATCGGAATGGTATTCCAGCAGTTTAATCTTCTGGATTCCAAAACCGTTTTTCATAATATAGCACTTCCGCTCATCCTTGAAAAAGCACCGAAGGATGTGATTGAGAAGAAAGTAAATGAAGTACTGAGATTCGTAGAACTTGAAGATAAAAAAAGATACTTATGTAAGTCAGTTATCGGGTGGGCAGAAGCAGAGAGTCGGAATTGCAAGAGCGTTGACCACGACGCCAGACATTCTGCTCTGTGATGAAGCAACCAGTGCACTTGATCCACAGACAACCGAGTCGATTCTGAAGCTGTTAAAAAGATCAATAAAGAAATGGGAGTCACGATTCTTCTGATCACGCATCAGATGCAGGTTGTGCAGATGATCTGTAATAAAGTGGCAGTCATGGAAAATGGAAAAGTTGTAGAGTCAGGCAGTGTGCTGGATGTATTTGGAAAGCCACAGGCACCGGTCACAAAGCGGTTTGTGCAGACGGTCATCAATGATCAGATTCCGGAGAGCATTGTCAGTCTTGTAAAAGAGCAGAAAGAACATTTCCAGGTAGAGCGTCTGAAATTTATCGGCAGCAGTGTAAAAAGGCCGGTTATCTCGGATATTTGTCAGGTAGAAGGAATTGTCGTCAATATTTTGGGAGCAACAGTACAGGAATTACAGGAGAACGTAATGTGCGTCTTTATTCTGCAGTTGATCGGATCGGAAGATAAGATCTGCGAGGCTGAAAAGCAGATTGATGCAAATGGCGTAATCCGGGAAAGAGTGGAGGTAATCTGATGGCACAGCAGTTTTTTGGAGTATCGCTGGAGAAGCTTTTAACCAGCGGAGGACAGACCCTGTATATGGTCGCTTTGGCACTGATCATCGGAACTGTGATCGGAATCGTGCTGGCACTGATCCTGGTGCTTTGTAAAAAGGCGGTCTTGCAGAGAATCTGATCCTTTATAATATTGTGAGTATCTACATTAATATCGTACGAAGTATTCCGTTTGTTATTCTGCTTGTGGCGATCATGCCGATTACCCGTGCAATCGTCGGAACAACGATCGGAAGTACGGCAGCACTTGTACCACTGGTCGTTTATATCAGTCCTTATCTGGCACGACTGATGGAGAACAGTCTCCTGGAGGTCAATCCGGGAATCCTGGAAGCTGCTGAGGCAATGGGAGCATCGACCTGGCAGGTAATCCGCTATTTCCTTCTTCCTGAGACATTAGGGATCAATCGTCCTTGCACTGACAACCGGAACAATCGGACTGCTTGGTGCATCTGCGATGGCAGGTTATGTTGGAGGAGGAGGTGTCGGAGACCTGGCACTGACATATGGTTATCAGAGAATGAACACCCCACTGATGATCTTTACCGTTGTCGTATTAGTAATCTTTGTGCAGATCCTGCAGCTTGCCGGAAATGCAGTTTCAAGAAAATTAAGACAGCACCGCTAAAAGCAAAACTGACAAAGAAAGAGAAAGATTGAAAATAAAGCGAGATTAAAATTAACATAAAAATCGAAAATAAAGCGAGATCAAAAATAAACATAAAGATCAAAAATGAAAAGGAGTAAGAAATTATGAAAAAGGTATTAGCAGGCATTTTAGTAGCAACAACAGTCCTTGGGCTTGTAGGCTGCGGAAATTCAGGCACAAAAGGATTCCTCCAAAGACAATGCAGACAAAAAAAGAGATTGTTTATGGAAAATCCCAGGGACCATATACAGAGCTTTTTTGAAGATGCGATCGTTCCGATCCTGGAAGAAAAAGGCTATACAGTGAAAGGTGTGGATCTGTCAGATCTTCAGACAGCAGATATCGCCCTGAATGATGGAGAAGTAGATGTTAACGTTGAGCAGCATACAGCTTACATGGAAAATTTCAACAAGAGTTATAACGGAGATCTGGTAGCAATCAGCCCGATCCCGACAGTTCCGGCAGGTGTATATTCTGATAAATATGATTCCCCTGGATGATATTAAAGATGGTGCGAAAAGTAGCAGTTCCAAATGATGCGTCTAATACAGCACGCTGCTATCTGATGCTTCAGAAGATTGGCTGGATCAAGATTGATGAGAATGCAGATCCGTCCACAGTTACGCAGGAAGATATCGTAGAAAATCCTTATAACATCCAGTTTACAGAGATGAACAGTATGACAATCCCGGCTACAATGGCTGATTTTGATTATGTAGCAATTACAGGAAGTGTTGTATACAATGCAGGAATCGATGCTTCTACAGCACTGGCAAATGAAGACATTCAGGATTACCTGGTTCTTCGGGTCGTTGTAAAAGAAGAGAACAAAGATGCTGACTGGGCAAAAGCAATCGTGGATGCATATCACTCAGACGAATTTAAAAAGTACATGGAAGAAAATAATGATGGATTATGGTGGATCCCAGAAGAACTTCAGTAAGTAAAGGAATTACCGTAAGGGAATCTGAGGAAGCAGAGAACGGAGAGGAGTGGCATACAGTGGATCAGACAGAAGCACTTATTATAGAAACGATCGACCGGCACAGAGAAGAAATCCTTGAATTTGCACGGGATATTTATTCCCATGCAGAGCTTGGATATAAAGAATTTCAGACTTCCGGGAAGTTTGTGAAAAAAATGGAACAACTGGGACTGCGGACTGAAAAGGGATTTGCGATCACAGGAGTAAAGGCGTATCTGAATGAGGATAAAAAAGAAAATGCAAGTCTTGCACTGCTGGGAGAACTGGATGCACTCCGTATCCCGGAACATGCCTTGTAAATCCTGAAACAGATGCGGCTCACTGCTGTGGACATCATGCACAGATGGCAGGCGTATTCGGGGCTGCACTTTGCACTGACGGTTCCTGAGATCGCTGAGAAACTGATGGACAGGTTGTCTTCTTTGCCACACCGTCGGTATGCGTTTGCTATGCAGGATGCAACAGAGAGAAGTGAAATTACAAACTGCTATTTTGCGGACGGTAATTTGGAAGTTAAAATGCACATGAAGCTGCGGTCGCAAAATCTTTGACTGAAATGAAAACA